>Ga0255028_100048_pt1 | contig 33369 bp, 29 predicted proteins | sample DRGLUT_MetaT_FD_178168 | JGI IMG/M metagenome (GOLD analysis project Ga0255028, IMG submission 178168) | Metatranscriptome of freshwater microbial communities from Pennsylvania, United States - DR:GLUT (Metagenome Metatranscriptome) | ecosystem: Environmental > Aquatic > Freshwater > Creek...
GGCTGTTCTCCGCGCTCGACCAGTTCGCGAGCGCCGAGGCTGCGCCCACCTACCCGCCCTACAACATCGAGCGGACCGGCGAGAACGCCTACCGCATCACCGTCGCGGTCGCCGGCTTCACCGAGTCCGACCTGTCGATCGAGGTGCGGGAGAACGCGCTCACGCTGAAGGGCGAGCGCAAGCCCGAGGGCAAGGCGGAGTTCCTGCATCAGGGCATCGCGGCCCGCGCCTTCGAGCGCCGTTTCCAGCTCGCCGACCACGTCCAGGTGACGGGCGCCGCGCTCGAGAACGGCCTCCTCCACATCGACCTCGTCCGCGAGGTTCCGGAGGCGAAGAAGCCGCGCCGCATCCAGATCGCCACGGCGGGCCGCGCCAGCGCCCCGGTGATCGAGGGTGACGTCCGCACGGATGCCGTCCAGCAGGCTGCCTGATCCGGCCGGGCTGTCAGCCCTCACCGTCGGAACCCCGGAGTGATCGAGCGCCCCAGCCCACGCTGGGGCGCTTTTCTTGTCGCGGCTGTCATAATGGCGTGTGCGTTCGTGCTCTTAAGTCCCCGGACGGTGCAGGACGCGCACCCGGAGTGATCCCCGACCATGGTCGCCAATCTCGCCCGCGGAGCCTACAGCGCGCTCGGAGCCGGCTGGCACAGGGGCGTGCAATGGGGTGTCGGTGCACCGATCGCCAAGCTGCGTCGACGGCAGATGCAACCGCGCCTGGACGAGGCCGGTCCGGCCGGCATCGCCGATGTCCTCTCGGCCGATCGTGCCATCCGCCTGCCGGATCCGTTCGAGGGGCGTAGCCTCGGCCGCATCGGCAGCCTGGAGGTGCGGCTGGCCACGAAGAAATCCGAGATCCGCCGCGCGCAGCGCCTGCGCTACAAGGTGTTCTACGAGGAGATGTCGGCGGTCCCGACCGGGCTTGCCGCCCTGTCCCGGCGCGACGTCGACAGCTACGACGCGCTCTGCGACCATCTGCTCGTCCTCGACCACACGGCGCCGAAGCGAAAGAAGCCCTTCGTGGAGCCCCGTCCCAAGGTGGTCGGCACCTACCGGCTGCTGCGCAGCGAGGTGGCGGCGCGCCATGCGGGCTTCTATTCCGAGGGCGAGTACGACCTCGGGCCGCTGCTCGCCGCGCAGGGGCACCGGCGGCTGCTGGAGCTCGGCCGGTCCTGCGTGCTGAAGCCCTATCGGGGCAAGCGCATCGTCGAGCTGCTGTGGCAGGGGATCTACGCCTACGTCCTGCACCACCGGATCGACGCGCTGATCGGCTGCGCCAGCCTGGAGGGCACCGATCCGGACCGGCTGGCGCTGCCGCTCGCCTTCCTGCACCACCATGCCCGCGCCCCCGAGGGCTGGCGGGCCCGGGCGCTGCCGGAGCGCGCGGTGGCGATGGACCGGATGCCGCGCGAGGCCGTGGATGCCAAGGCCGCCCTTCAGGCGCTGCCGCCGCTGATCAAGGGCTATCTGCGCCTCGGCGCGACCTTCGGCGACGGTGCGGTGATCGACCGCCAGTTCGGCACGACCGACGTGTTCGTGACGCTGCCGGTCGAGGCGATCGGCGCGCGCTACCGGGGGCATTTCGCGCCGGCCGCGTGAGGACTGATCCGGGCACTCGGAGGGTGCGTCGCTCAGCGTCGTTGCGCGCGGAGCGAAGCAACCCCTTAAAGATCTCCCAGCGCCAGCTGACCCTGATTGCGCGTCTTCGGCGGCGGGGCCTTGCGCTCCTTGGTCCGGCCGGAGGCGGACCGCGCCGCGGCCTGCCTCTTCGGCTTCGGGTCGCCGCGCATCCGGGCGACCGCCTTGTCACGGGCCACCGCCTCGGGGGCGCTCGGATCGTCCGTCAGCCACTTGCCGCGCTTGATCACCTCGTTGACCCGGCCCTGATTCACCCCGACCTTGAAGGCGATCTCCTGCTGGGTCATGCCCGTGGTGGCGTGCAGATCCAGGATCGCCCGGGCGAGTTCCGGGGTCATCTTCTGCCCGGTCAGCCGCCGGGCCGGCTTGACCGTGCGGTTCGCGCGGTCGCGCTCGCGCAGGCGCTCCAGCAGCGCCAGCGCCATGTTCATGCCGTGCTCGCGCAGGGCTTCCTCGAATTCCTTCAGGGTCGCCATCGGCGCCATCCTCCGCCGCGCTCTCGAGCCGGTACTAGCCGGGGAACGTGCCGGGAACGAAGCGGTTGCGCAAGCGCTGCGGCCGGGTCCGCGATCCGGTGTCGGTGGACGCGCGATGTCATCCACCGGAAATGGCGCCCCTGGCCTGCACGGGGTGCCTCGGCTACAGGGGCGCACCCACATGGCAGGGCCAGCCCGCGCACGATGATCAGCCCGATCCGCAGAGTCGCTCCCGGCGAGGCGCCCGGCTCCCTGGCGCGAGAGCTGGAAGCCGGGGCGGTGCTGCTGTTCCCGGACCTGCCCTTCCCGTTCAGCGCGTTCGAGCGCCGGTTCACCGAGCGGCCTTTCGCGGATGGCAAGGCCAAGAACGTCAGCATCCGCGGCGAGGCCGCCGAGCTGCGCGGCGCGGCCGGTACGCCGGAGGAGCAGGAGGCCCTGCGCCAGCTCCTGATCCGCTACCGCGCCTTCGCCCGCGACCTGATCGGCACCTACCTGCCCGCGTATCGCGACCGGGTGAGCCTCGCCGGCACCTCCTACCGGCCCTTCGACGTCGACCGGCGCAAGCTGAGCTGGCGGCGCGACGACACGCGGCTGCACGTCGATGCCTTCCCGTCGAACCCGATCGGCGAGAAGCGGATCCTGCGGGTATTCCGCAACATCAACCCCGCGGGCGAGCCGCGCCGCTGGCGGGTCGGCGAGGATTTCGGGTCGATGGCGGAGAAGTTCCTACCGCGGCTGCCCGGCTACGCGCCGCTCTCGGCGCGCCTGCTCGCGGCTCTGCGCATCACCAAGGCCCGGCGCTCGGAATACGACCACCTGATGCTGCACCTGCACGACGCCCTCAAGCAGGACGAGACCTATCAGGCGTCTGCGCCCCAGGCCGACGTGGAGTTCCGCCCGGGCGAGACCTGGGTGACCTTCTCCGACCTCGTGATGCACGGGGCCATGGGCGGCCGCTACATGCTGGAGCAGACCGCCTACCTGCCGGTCGCCGCCCAGGCCGACCCGGCCCTGAGCCCGCAGCGCATCCTCGCAGCCAAGCTCGGCCGCGCCCTTCGCACCTGAGAGAGGAACCGTACCGATGATCCTCGAGATCGCGCAGATCGAGATCAAGCCCGGCCTGGAGGCCGAGTTCGAGACAGGCATCACCGAGGCCTCGGCGATCTTCAAGCAGGCCAAGGGCTGCCGGCACTTCGAGGTGCGGCGCTCCATCGAGCACCCGCAGCGCTACCGGCTGCTGATCCACTGGGACACGCTGGAGGCCCACACCAAGGACTTCACCGGCTCGCAGCCCTGGCAGGATTACCGCGCCCTGGTCGCCCACTGCTTCGCCGGCCCGGTCGCCGTCGAGCACGCCGAGCAGGTGCTGAAGGCGTTCTGAGCCCCGGCGCGAGGCCGGGGCGGGCCCCCGGCGATCCGGAGCGTTGCGAGCCCGACCGCCGGTGCTAGGCTCCCGCGCGACGGGACCCGGGACGAATCATCGGGGTTGCGGCGGGTGGGGAACAGGCTGATGGCGCGGCTCGGACGGCTCGCGGGTGCCCTGGTGCTCCTCGGAGGAATTGCCGGCGGTCCGGCCCTCGCCCAGACCCTGCCCGCCCAGTCCCCACCGGCCCAGTCCCCACCTGCGGCCCGCACCGCGCCGCGGCCGGTCACGGCCGTCGCCGCGCCGTTCGCCAGGACCTTCGTCCGGGCCGACCTCGCCAGCGCGGCGGTCCGCCTGGAGACCGCGCTGAAGGCGGAAGCCGGGGGCCCGCTCCGGCCCGCCGGCCAGTCCCGCGCCGCCGGGCTGGCCCTGCTCGCCGCCGACAAGCCCGACGAGGCGCTGGCGCCACTCGCCGCCGCGGTGGCGGCCGACCCGGCCGACGGGCGCAACTGGCAGGCCTATGCCCGGGGAGCCGCGGCGGCCCTGGGTGCCCTCGAGGACAACGACTACCAGGGCCGGGCGCGCCTGCGCGGGCGGGTGACGGCCGCCGCCTATCGCGCCTACGAGCGCGCCGGCACGGCCGCCGACGCCGCGGCCTCGCTGGCGGCGCTCGGCGCCGCCGAGGCCGAGCAGGAATCCTGGCGACCGGCGCTCGACGCCTACGCGGCGAGCCTCGCCCTGGCCGAGACCGGTCCGGTCCGAGAAACCTACGAGACCGTGCGGGCGCAGCACGGCTTCCGGATCCTCGACTACAAGGTCGATTCCGACGCGGCCGCCCCCCGGGCCTGCTTCACCTTCTCGGAGGCGATCAGGCCCAAGACCGACTACGCGCCCTTCGTCGCCGTCTCGGGCAGCAGCGCGGCCGCCGTGACCGGGGAGGGCTCCCAGGTCTGCGTGGACGGGCTCAAGCACGGCGGCCGCTACGCCATCGTGGTCCGCCAGGGCCTGCCCTCGGCGGTGGGCGAGAGCCTGCTCAAGGCCGCCGATTACGAGATCTACGTCCGCGACCGCGCCCCGCAGGTGCGCTTCACCGGGCGCAACTACGTCCTGCCGCGCACGGGGCAGGCGGGCGTGCCCCTGGTCTCGGTGAACGCGCCCAAGCTCGACGTCGAGGTGCTGCGGATCGGCGACCGCGGCCTGCTGCCGACCCTGCGGTCGGAGGACTTCCTGGGCCAGCTCAGCGGCTCGACCGCCCGGACGATCGCGTCCGAGAAGGGCCAGCGCGTCTGGAAGGGCACCCTCGACACCGCCAAGGCCGAGTTGAACCAGGAGGCCGTCACCGCCTTCCCGGTCCTGCAGGCGGTGGGCAAGCTGGAACCCGGCCTCTACGTGATGCTGGCCCGGCCCTCGGGCGTGGCCGCCTCGGACGAGGAGTACGACACCCAGGCGACTCAGTGGTTCGTGGTCTCCGACCTGGGGCTCACCGCCACCAAGGGCCGGGACGGGGTCACCGTGGTCCTGCGCTCGCTCGCCTCCGCGCAGGTGATGCCGGGCGCCGAGATCCGGCTGGTCGCCCGCAACAACGAGGTGCTGGGCACCCGGACCACGGATTCGCAGGGGCACGTCGCCTTCGACTCGGGGCTCGCCCGCGGGGAGGGCGGTCTGGCCCCGAGCCTCGTGGTGGCGCAGGCCGGCGGCGATTACGGCTTCCTCGACCTCAACCTCGGCGCCTTCGACCTCACCGACCGCGGGGTGAAGGGGCGGCCCGAGACCGGCGGCCTCGACGCCTATCTGTTCCCGGAGCGCGGGGTCTACCGCACCGGCGAGACCGTCCAGCTCACCGCCCTGCTGCGCGATCCCCGCGGCGCCGCCGTGCCGGACCTGCCGCTGACCCTGGTGGTCAAGCGGCCGGACGGCGTCGAGTACCGGCGCGTCTCGGTGCCCGACCAGGGGCTCGGCGGCCGCGCCCTGCCGCTGCCGCTCCTGTCGGGGGCGATGCACGGCACGTGGCGGGTCTCCGCCTACACGGACCCGAAGGCGCCCGCGATCGGCGAGACCAGCTTCCTCGTGGAGGATTACGTCCCCGAGCGGCTGGAGGTGACCCTCAAGGCCCGGCAGGCGGCCCTGAACCGGGGCGAGGCCGCGCAGGTCGACGTCGCCGCCCGCTACCTCTACGGCGCCCCGGGCGCCGATCTCGACGTGTCGGGCAGCGTGACCGTGCAGGCGGCGGCCGCCAGCGGCATCAAGGGGCTCGAGGCCTACGCCATCGGTCTCGACGACGAGGCGGTGGAGCCGGCGACGCAGGAACTGCAGGACCACGCCACCACGAACGCGCAGGGCGGCGCCACCGTCACGGTGCCGGTGCCCCAGGTCGCGGCGCCGCGGGCGCTGGAGGCGAAGATCACGCTGGCGGTCGGCGAGCCCGGCGGCCGGGCGCTGTCGCGCAGCCTGACGCTGCCGATCCTCCCGGCCAACCCGGTCCTCGCCCTGCGCAAGGGCTTCACCGACCTGAAGGAGGGCGGGATCGCGGGCTTCGACGCTGTGTTCGCGCGCCCCGACGGGGCGCTCCTCGCCCGGCCGGGCGTGAGCTGGACCCTGTCGCGGATCGACTCCTCCTACCAGTGGTACAGGGCGGACGGGCGCTGGTCGTTCGAGGCGGTCAAGTCCGCCCGGCGCGTCGCCAGCGGCACCGTCGACCTCACGGCCGCCGGCCCGAGCCGGATCGAGGCGCCGGTCGGCCTCGGCCGATACCGGCTGGAGGTCTCGACCGCGGGCGCCCCGGAGGCGAGTGCGAGCCTTGGCTTCGAGGTGGGCTGGGGCGGCTCCGAGACCGCGGAGGCGCCCGACCTGCTCGACCTGACCCTCGACAAGGCCGCCTACGCGGCCGGCGACACGCTGCGGGCCAAGCTCAGCCCGACGTTCAAGGGTCAGGCCAGCCTGATGGTCGTCAGCGACCGCGTGCACCAGACCCTGGAGGTCAGCGTGCCGGAGGGCGGCACCACGGTCAGCATCCCGGTGAAGGCCGAGTGGGGCGCCGGCGCCTACCTGGTGGCCACCGCCTACCGGCCCCTCGACCAGGCGGCCAGGCGCCTGCCGGGCCGGGCGCTGGGTCTGGCGTGGTTCTCTGTGGACCGCGAGCGGCGCAGCCTCGGGGTCGCCGTGAAGGCGCCGGAGCGGGCGCGCCCGCGCCAGGACCTGACCCTGCCGGTCCAGCTCGCCGGGCTGAAGGCCGGCGAGCCGGCGCGGATCACCGTGGCCCTCGTCGATGTCGGCATCCTCAACCTGACCCGCTACGCGGCGCCGGACCCCACCCAGTACTTCCTCGGCCAGCGGGCGCTCGGGCCGGAGGTCCGCGACCTCTACGGCTACCTGATCGACGGCATGCAGGGCTCGGCCGGGGCGATCCGCTCCGGCGGCGACGCGGGCGGCGGCGAGCTCGCCGATTCCCCGCCGACCCAGGCCCCGCTGGCGCTCTATTCCGGAATCGTGACCGTGGGGCCGGACGGCGCGGCCAGCGTCACCTTCCCGATCCCGGCCTTCAACGGCACCGGCCGCGTCATGGTCACCGCCTGGAGCGGCGACCGGGTCGGGCAGGCCCAGGCCGACGTGATCATCCGCGACCCGGTCGTGCTCAGCGCCACGCTGCCGCGCTTCCTCGACACCGGCGACCGCTCGCGCCTGTTCGTGGCCCTCGACAATGTCGAGGGGCAGGCGGGCGAGTACACGGTCGACCTGAGCCCGACCGGCCCGGTCGTGGTCGGCGCCAGCGCGCTGCGCCAGACGCTGCGGCTGGAGGCCGGCGCCAAGGGCCAGTTCGCGATCCCGCTCACCGCCGCCGGACCGGGCACGGCCCGCCTCGACCTCGCTTTGTCGGGGCCGGGACTTCCGGCCGCCCTGAACCAGAGCTTCGCCCTGGGCATCGCGCCGGGCACCGGCGCCCTGCTGCGCCGCTCGGTGCGCAGCCTCGCCCCCGGGGCGGGGCTGACGCTGACCTCGGACCTCCTCGCCGACCTGCAGCCGGGCACCGGCAGCGTCTCGCTCTCGGCCACGCCCCTGCCGGGGGTCGACGTGGCGGCCCTGCTCCGGGCGCTCGACCGCTACCCCTACGGCTGCTCCGAGCAGGTGGTGAGCCGGGCGATGCCGCTGCTCTACGTCAACAAGCTCGCGGCCCTGGAGAAGCTCGCCCTCGACAACGGCGCCGACGATCGGGTGCGCGAGTCGATCGAGCGCCTGCTCGCCCGCCAGGATTCGAGCGGCGATTTCGGCCTGTGGTCGGCGCAGGGGTCGAGCGACCTCTGGCTCGACGCCTACGTCACCGACTTCCTGACCCGTGCCCGCGAGCGCAACTTCGCGGTGCCGCAGAAGGCCTTCGCCCAGGCCCTCGACTACCTGCGCAACGCGGTGGCCAACGCCACCGAGGTGCGCAACGGCGGCGCCGACCTCGCCTACGCGGCCTACGTGCTCGCCCGGAACGGCCGGCCGGTGATGGGAGACCTGCGCTACCTCGCCGACACCAAGATCGGCGACTTCTCCTCCGCCCTCGGGCGCGCGCAGCTCGCCGCCGCCCTGGCCCTGCTCGGCGACCGCGGCCGGGCCGCCAAGACGATGGACTCGGCGCTCACCCTGCTGCGCGCCGATCGCGACAAGGGTGTCTATCGCGCCGATTACGGCTCCCGCCTGCGCGACGGGGCCGGGCTGATCACGCTCGCCGCCGAGAGCGGGCTGGCGCAGGGGGCGCTGGGCCCCGCCGCTTCCGTGCTCGGCGAGGAGCAGCAGGCCGAGCGGTCGACGAGCACGCAGGAGAATGCCTGGATGGTGCTCGCCGCCGAGAGCCTGTCGAACGAGGCGGGCGCGCTGTCGTTCACCCTGGACGGCGCCCCGCAGACCGGCCTGCTGGCCCGGGTCTACCGGGAGGCGGCCCTGGCCGACAGGAGCGTGCAGCTCACCAATACCGGCCGCGCGCCTGTGCAGGTGGCCGTGACCGTCAACGGCAGCCCCCTGGTGCCGGAGCCGGCGGCGCAGCAGGGCTACACGATCGAGCGGAGCTTCCGCCGCCTCGACGGCAGCACCGTCGACCCGGCGAGCGGCCTGCGCCAGAACGACCGCCTGGTGGTGGTGCTCAAGGTCACGGAGTCCAAGGCGGAGGCGGCGCGGCTCCTGCTGGTCGATCCGCTGCCGGCGGGGCTGGAGATCGACAATCCGAAGCTCCTCGACGCCGACGCGCTCCAGGGGCTCGCCTTCGCCAAGTCCGACGTGCAGCCGGTCCACACCGAGTTCCGGGACGACCGGTTCGTGGCGGCCTACGACCGCGACCCGAGCCAGTCGGCCTTCTTCACGGTGGCCTACACGGTGCGGGCGGTCTCACCCGGGACCTACGTCCATCCGGGCGCCACCGTGGAGGACATGTACCGGCCGGCGCGGTTCGGCCGGACCACCTCGGGCAGCGTGACGGTCGGGGCGGCGAAGTAGGACGGGTGGCGTTCGAGCGCTCCGCTCGACGTCGCCCTCCCGTCATCGCGAGCGCAGCGAAGCGACCCCGGGGCAGCGCGCCATCGGCGGGCGTGGCGCGGCACTGGATTGCTTCGCTGCGCTCGCAAGGACGGGTGTCAGTCGTCGGCGCCCGCGTAGAAGCTCTCCACGCCGATGCCCTCCTCCTGCATCAACCGGGCGCGGGCGCGCAGTTTCTCGGTCTCGCTCTTGAGCTGGCCGCAGGCCGCCAGGATGTCCCGGCCCCGGGGCGTGCGCACCGGCGAGGCGTAGCCGGCGTTGAACACGATCTCGGAGAAGCGCTCGATCCGGTCCCAGTCGGAGCATTCGTAGCGGCTGCCCGGCCAGGGGTTGAACGGGATCAGGTTGATCTTGGCCGGGATGCCCTTGAGCAGGCGGACCAGCTCCCGCGCGTCCGCGTCCGAATCGTTGACCCCCTTCAGCATCACGTACTCGAAGGTGATCCGGCGGGCGTTGCTCAGGCCCGGATAGGTCCGGCAGGCCGCGAGCAGCTCGGCGATCGGGTATTTCCGGTTGAGCGGCACCAGCTCGTTGCGCAGGTCGTCGCGCACGGCGTGGAGCGAGATCGCCAGCATGGCGTTGGCCTGCTCGCCGAGCCGCGGGATCTGCGGCACGACCCCCGAGGTCGAGACCGTGATCCGGCGGCGGGACAGGGCGAGCCCCTCCTGGTCCGACATCACCCCGACCGCGTCGACCACGGCGTCGAGATTGTAGAGGGGCTCGCCCATGCCCATGAACACGATGTTGGTCACGAGCCGGCCGACCTCGCCGGCGCCGCCGGCGTCGCGGCTCGGCATCTGGCCGGGCCAGTCGCCGAGCTCGTCCCGGGCGGTGACGAGCTGCTGCACGATCTCGGCGGCCGCGAGGTTGCGCACGAGGCGCTGCGTGCCGGTATGGCAGAACGAGCAGGTCAGGGTGCAGCCGACCTGGGAGGACACGCACAGCGTGCCCCGGTCCGGGCCGGGAATGTAGACGCACTCGATCTCGGCGCCGCGGTTGTGCTCCTGCCGGTTGGTCGGCGCCATGCGCAGCAGCCACTTGCGGGTGCCGTCGCGGGAGACCTGCCGGCTCGCGACCTCCGGCCGCTCCAGGGTGAAGTGCTCGGCGAGCTGCGCCTTCAGCGCCTTGCCGACATTGGTCATCTCGGCGAAGTCGGACGCGCCGCGGAAATTGACCCAGTGCCAGACCTGGCCGGCGCGCATCCGGCTCTCGCGCTCGGGCACGCCCATGCCGACGAGCTGCGCCTTGAGGGCGTCGCGGGTTAGGCCGACCAGCGACGGGCGGCGGCCGGGCAGCGCCTCGGGGAGGAGATCCGGCGCCTTCTCAATCGCGGCATCGGCCGCGCGGGCGCTGTCGAGCGACGGCGTCGCCATGGCGTTCAAACGATCCATACGTTGGAAAGGGTCTGATATAGGCGATCCCGGCGGCGAAGGCGAATGCGCGCCGCCCACAGGGGCCCTGACGGAGAGCCATGGCGACCGACACCCGAGCCGGGCAGGCGATCTACAATCCGCGGACGCTGCGGATCTACGACCTCGTCGTGCTGCGCCTGTCGAACCCGCTGATCTGGCGCTGCCCCACGGCGCGGATCCGGGACCTCTACGACCGGAACGCGGGCCTGGCGCATCTCGATGTCGGGGTCGGGACCGGGTGGTACCTCGACCGGTGCCGGTTCCCGTCCACCACACCGCGCATCGGCCTGATGGACCTCAACGCCGACAGCCTCGCCTTCGCGGCCGACCGGATCGCGCGCTACCGGCCCGAGACCTACCGGGTCGACGTGCTCGGCGCCCCGGCCACCGGCCTCGCGCCGTTCGACTCGATCGGGATGACCTACCTGCTGCACTGCCTGCCGGGCGACATCGCCGCGAAGGCCAAGGCCTTCGACACTTTGCGCCCGTGCCTGGCCGATGACGGCGTGGTGTTCGGCGCCACGATCCTGTCGGGCGGCGTCCCGACCACGGGTGCGGCGCGGGCGCTGATGCGGGTCTACAACCGCAAGGGGGTGTTCTCGAACGCGGCCGACACCCTGCCGGAGCTGCGGGCGGCGCTGGACCGGCGCTTCCGATCGGTCGAGATCACGGTCGTCGGCTGCGTCGCGCTGTTCGTCGCGCGGGAGCCGCGCTGATCCGGCCAGCGTCTTTGCGAGCGGAGCGAAGCAACCCAGCGGCGCCATGCTTCCCGATGGCGCGCTGCCCTGGGTCGCTTCGCTCCGCTCGCAAAGACGGCTCCACGAAAAAGGGCACCCGCAGGCGCCCTCATCCACCGTGCCCAGGTGCCAAAAGACTCAGGCGGCGGCGGTCTTCAACGGGATGCCCTTCTCGGCCAGGAAGGTCTGCAGCTCGCCCGACTGGAACATCTCGCGGGTGATGTCGCAGCCGCCGACGAACTCGCCCTTCACGTAGATCTGCGGGATGGTCGGCCAGTTGGAAAAGGCCTTGATGCCCTCGCGGATCTCCTGATCGGCCAGGACGTTCACGCCCTTGAACGGCACGCCGAGGTAGTTGAGGATCTGCACAACCTGCCCGGAGAAGCCACATTGCGGCATCTGCGGCGTGCCCTTCATGAACACCACCACGTCCTGGGAGGCGATCTCGTTCTGGATGGTCGTGTTCGCGTCAGTCATCGCTCTGTCCTTGCTTCTCGCCTGTATGTGAGGCCTGAATCAGCGGCGCGCAACCGATGTGGCGATCGTGCGAAGTGCGCGCTCTATGTCGAAAGTTTCGGTCAGAAGATCTTCAGGACGAATCGGGCAGGCTTCGGGCAGCCCCGGAAGCAGTGTGTTCCCATAGGCGCCGAGACCAGCCTCGGCAGCCGTGACGGCGGATCTCCAGATCCTGTTCCAGTTCAACCTTTGCCGCATCGACGCCTCGTAGGCGTTCCAGGCGGTGATCTGGAAGGTCGTGATCTCCTCCCGCCAGTGCAGGCTTGCCGGCGCGAGCGGGGCAGACGCGCGCTTGAGCAGGTGGGCGAGCGTCTGTATCAACAGACCCTCGACCGCCCGCAGATGCGAACGCCCCACGCTCTCGATCTCTTCGGCAACGTTCTCCCAATCGACTACATTCGACAGGTCGGGCCGCTCGGCAAGCGCGCGCAGGGCCGCCGCCTGCTCCTCGGCCCAAGTCACGATGTCGTCGTCGTAGAGACTCGGTCGGTCCATCGGGAGCGCTCCCGTCAGAAGGCTCAATCCTGCGGCACGCCCGTGGTCAGCGCAAGGGCGTGGAGCACGCCGCCCATCCTTCCCTGGAGGGCGCCGTAGACCATCTGGTGCTGCGCAACCCGGGTCTTGCCCTTGAAGGCCGCCGACAGGACGGTGGCGGCGTAATGGTCGCCGTCGCCCGCCAGGTCGCGGATCTCCACCTGCGCGTCCGGCAGGGCCTCGCGGATCATGCGCTCGATCTCGCCCGCATCCATCGGCATCGGGAAACTCCTCGTCAGAACGGGGCTCAGGCGGCCGGCGCGGCCGGCTGGCTCGCCATGTAGGCGGGCAGCCAGCCTTCATGCGCGGCGGTCAGGTCGGCCAGCGGTATGGTCTCGCCGCCCGGCAGGGTCAAACGGTCGGAGCCCGCGACGCCCACCGACGCCGCCGCGATGCCCTGCGCCGCCGCAGCCGCCAGCAGGTCGGTGGCCGCCTCCGGCCGCACCGCCAGCAGGTAGCGAGCCTGATCCTCGCCGAACAGGTAGGCGTGGGGCGGCAGGTCCACCGGCACGTCGGAGAGCGCCGCCCCGATACCGCCCGCCATGGCCATCTCGGCGAGCGCGACGGCGAGGCCGCCATCCGCGAGGTCGTGGACCGTGTCGACGGTGCCGCCCTGGATCAGGCCGCGGACGAAATCGCCGTTGCGGCGCTCCAGCGCGAGGTCGACCGGTGGCGGCGCGCCCTCTTCGCGGCCCTCGATCACCGATAGGTAGGACGACTGGCCGAGCCAGCCCTCGCTCACCCCGATCAGCACCAGCACGTCGCCCGCGCGCTTGAGGGCGATGGTGGCGTGGCGCGCCACGTCGTCGAGCACGCCGACACCGCCGATCGTCGGGGTCGGCAGGATGCCGACGCCGTTGGTCTCGTTGTAGAGCGAGACGTTGCCCGACACGACCGGGAAGTCCAGCGCCCGGCAGGCCTCGCCGATGCCCTGCAGGCAGCCGACGAGCTGGCCCATCACCTCGGGCTTTTCCGGATTGCCGAAATTCAGGTTGTCGGTGATGGCCAGCGGCTTGGCGCCCACCGCCGTGATGTTGCGCCACGCCTCGGCCACGGCCTGCCGGCCGCCCTCGACCGGGTCGGCCTCGCAGTAGCGCGGGGTCACGTCGCAGGTCAGCGCGAGGCCCTTCGGCCCGTCCTCGACCCGCACGATGGCGGCGTCGCCGCCGGGCTTCTGGACGGTGTTGCCCAGGATGAAGTGGTCGTACTGCTCGAAGACCCAGCGCTTCGAGGCGAGGTCGGGGGAGCCGACGAGGCGCTTCAGCGCGTCGGTGAGCGAGGCCGGCGCCGCCACATCGGCGGCCGCGATCACCGGCTGGTGCGTGTTGGCGAGGTGCGGCCGGTCGTAGAGCGGGGCCTCGTCGCCGAGCTCCTTGATCGGCAGGTCGGCCACGGTCTCGCCGTGCCACTTGATGACGAAGCGCAGCGTGTCGGTGGTCCGCCCGATCACCGCGAAGTCGAGGCCCCACTTCACGAAGATCGCCTCGGCCTCGGCTTCCATGCCGGGCTTGAGCACCATGAGCATCCGCTCCTGGCTCTCGGAGAGCATCATCTCGTAGGGGGTCATGCCCGCTTCGCGGGCCGGCACCTTGTCGATGTCGAGCTCGACGCCGAGGTCGCCCTTGGCGCCCATCTCCACCGCCGAGCAGGTCAGGCCGGCCGCGCCCATGTCCTGGATGGCGATGACCGCGCCCGACGCCATCAGCTCCAGGCAGGCCTCCAGGAGCAGCTTCTCGGCGAAGGGATCGCCGACCTGCACGGTCGGGCGCTTCGACTCGGAGGCCTCGTCGAACTCGGCCGACGCCATGGTGGCGCCGTGGATGCCGTCGCGGCCGGTCTTGGAACCGAGATAGACGATCGGGTTCCCGATTCCGGCGGCGGCCGCGTAGAAGATGCCGTCGGTGCGGGCGAGGCCCACCGCCATGGCGTTGACGAGGATGTTGCCGTCGTAGCGCCGGTGGAAGCCGGTCAGGCCGCCGACGGTCGGCACGCCGAAGGAATTGCCGTAGCCGCCGACGCCTGCCACCACGCCGGAGACGAGGCTGCGGGTGCGCGGATGGTCGGGGGAGCCGAAGCGCAGGGCATTGAGCGCCGCGATCGGCCGCGCGCCCATGGTGAAGACGTCGCGCAGGATGCCGCCCACACCGGTCGCCGCGCCCTGATAGGGCTCGATGTAGCTCGGGTGGTTGTGGCTCTCCATCTTGAACACGCAGGCGTGGCCGTCGCCGATGTCGATGACCCCCGCGTTCTCGCCCGGGCCCTGGATCACCCACGGCGCCGAAGTCGGCAGCCCGCGCAGGTGCTTGCGGGAGGACTTGTAGGAACAATGCTCGTTCCACATCGCCGAGACGATGCCGAGCTCGGTCAGCGTCGGATCGCGCCCGATCAGGCCGCGGAAGCGCGCGTACTCGTCCGGCGTCAGGCCGTGCTGGGCCACGAGTTCGGGGGTGATCGGAACGTCGTTGCGGAACATGCGGCGGTCTCGACGAAGGCGGTCCGGGAGCCCCGCAGGACCCGCGACCCGATACGCGACCCGGACCGGGCGGCGTGCGGTGACTGCGACGGATTAGTGCCTTCCACCACCGCGTTGCAATACGCCGGCACTCCCGGCCGTGTACGGATGCCGGTCACGCCGCCGGTGGATGGGCTAGGAACTCGGAGATCGCCGCCACGAACTTATCGCCGTAGGCCTCGCGCTTGCGCTCGCCGACCCCGTGTACGGTGCGCAAGGCCCAGAGATCGACAGGCTTCTGCCGGGCCATCTCGATCAGGGTCCGGTCGGGGAAGACCATGAAGGCCGCGATGCCTTCGGCCCGGGCGATGGTGGCGCGCAGGCCGCGCAGGTGCTGGAACAGCGCCTCGTCGGTCTCCGACAGCGCGATCTCGCCGTCCTCGCGGGGCGCGGAACGGCGGCGCTCGCGCGATTCGGCCTTCGGCTCGGGATCCGGGCGAAGCTGGACCGGCTCACGCCCGAACAGGATCGCCTCACCCTTCTCGGTCATGGACAGGCCGCCGTAGCCGTCGGCATTCTCCGCGATGGCCCCGGCCGCGAAGAGCTGCCGCAGGATCGCCCGCCACGCCGCCACCGGCTTGTCGGCGCCGACCGCGAAGGTCTTCAGCCCGGCATGGCCGTTGCGGCGGATCTGCTCGCTCTCCTTCCCGTGGACCACGTCGCAGATATAGGCCGCGCCGAAGCGCTGGCCGGTGCGCACGATCGCCGAGAGGATCTTCTGGGCCGCGACCGTGCCGTCCACCAGGGTGACGCCGCCGCGGCACAGGTCGCAGCGGCCGCAGGTGCCGCTCGCCTCGCCGAAATAGGCGAGCAGCGACTGGCGCCGGCAATTGGCTCCCTCGCACAGGGTGATCATCGCCTCGAGCTTGCGCCGCTCGACCCGGCGGCGCTCGTCGGAGATCTCCTTCTCGTCGATCTGGCGGCGGCGGAGCGCCATGTCGTCGAGGCCATAGAGGGTGAGCGTGTCGGCCGGCAGCCCGTCGCGGCCGGCCCGGCCGATCTCCTGGTAGTAGCCCTCGACGTTGTTGGGCATGTCGGCGTGGCAGACGAAGCGCACGTCCGGCTTGTTGATGCCCATGCCGAACGCAACGGTGGCGGTCATCACCACCCCGTCCTCCTGCAGGAAGCGGTCCTGGTTCTTCATCCGCGTCGCCTGGTCGAGGCCGGCATGGTAGGGCAGGGCGTCGAACCCGTCCTTCTTGAGGGTCTCGGCGAGCTGCTCGGTGCGCTTGCGCGACGAGCAGTAGATGATCCCGCTCTCCGACCGCCGGTGCTTCAGGAACCGCTCGATCTGCCGGGCCGGGTTGTCCTTGGGCTGGAAGGTCAGCCGGATGTTCGGCCGGTCGAAGGAATGGACGAAGATCTTGGGCGGCCGGCCCTGCGGGAAGAGGCGCTCGGCGATCTCGGCGCGGGTCGCGGCATCGGCGGTGGCGGTGAGCGCCAGGGTCTGGACGTTGCCGAGACTGGTCCGGGCGCGGGCGATCTCCCGGTACTCGGGCCGGAAATCGTGGCCCCATTGCGAGACGCAATGCGCCTCGTCCACCGCGAGCCGGCGGACGCCGGCCCCGCGCAGGGCCTCGATGCAGCCGTCCATCAGCAGGCGCTCGGGGGAGACGAACAGCAGCCGCAGGTCGCCCGAGCGCAGATTGCGCCAGGTCTCGCGGGACTCGGACTCCGCCACCGTCGAATTGAGGGTGGCCGCCAAGATGCCGACGCTCTTCATCTGCTGCACCTGATCGTGCATCAGCGCGATCAGCGGCGAGACCACCACGGTCAGCCCCGGATCGACCAGGGCCGGGAGCTGGTAGGTCATCGACTTGCCCGAGCCCGTGGGCATCACGGCGAACACATCGGCGCCGTCGAGCACCGCGCCGATCACCTCGTCCTGTCCGGGCCGGAAATCCTCGTATCCGAACGTCTTCTTGAGCGCGGCGCGGGCCTCGTCGAGGCGGGTCATCGGGATCCTTGATCGGCGTTCTGGCCGCCCTTGCGGCAGGGGTGTGTAGACACTGGCCTCCACCCGTCTACACGGGGGCTGCCCTGCCGCTCAACATCCGCAGCGAAGAGGTGAATCAGCGCGCCGAGAAGCTGGCATCGCGGGCGGGCGTGAGCAAGACCGAGGCGGTCCGGCTCGCGCTCACGAACGAGCCGGCGCGGCGCGTGCCGCTCGCGGAACGGCTGAAGCCCCTCCTCGACAGGATGGATGCCGTCCCGCGCACGGGCCTTGAGGCCGACAAGGCGTTCTTCGACAGCCTGAACGACGAGTGATGTTCGTCGACGCCTCGACTCTCGTGGCAATCCTGACCGCGGAGCCGGACAGCCCCGTCCCGCTGGACTGCCTCGACGGCGCGGTGACACCACTCACCTCGGGCCTCGCCGTCTTCGAGACGGTGGTCGCAGTGGCTCGCAAGATGGCGATGTCCGTCGCGGATGCCGAAGCGGAGGTCGCGGAATTCTTCCGCGTCACCGGTCTGCGCATCGTGCCCATCGCCGAGGCCGTGAGCGCCCAGGCTGTCGCGACCCACGCCCGCTACGGCAAGGGCCGCCACCCGGCGCGCCTGAACCTCGGCGACTGCTTCGCCTATGCCTGCGCGCAGGTGCACGGCGTGCCGCTGCTCTACGTCGGCGACGATTTTCCGCAGACCGACATCCGCTCGGCCCCCGGCTGAGCCTCAGCCGCCATGGAACTCCGCCACGTGCTGGGCCACGATCGCGTCGAACGACGCGTCCGCCCGGAAGCCCAGGGCCAGCGCCGCTTCCGGCTCGAACGCCTCCGGCCAGGAGCCGACGATCCGCGCGATGGTCGCGTCGGGCGCGCGCCGGATCAGCGCCACCGCCTTGTCGCCCGCCGCGCGGCGAAGGGCCTCGATCTGCTCGGCGACCGTCGCCGAGACGCCCGGCATGGTCAGGCTGATCCGCGGCCCGATCGCCGCGAGGTCGAGCCCGGCGGCGTGGGTGAGGAAGCCCACCGCCGCGGCGGGGCTGGCGAACCAGTGTCGCACCGTGTCGGGCACCGGCAGGATCGCCTCCTGGCCGGCCAGCGGCTCGCGGATGATCCCCGAGAAGAAGCCGGACGCCGCCTTGTTGGGCTTGCCGGGCCGCACGCAGATCGTCGGCAGCCGCAGGCCGATCCCGTCGAGGAAGCCGCGCCGCGCATAGTCGGCGAGCATCAGCTCGCCCATGGCCTTCTGAACCCCGTACGAGGAGGCCGGGCGCAGGATGTGGTCGTCCGGAATGACCTTGGGGAAGGGCGGCCCGAACACGGCCAGCGAGGAGGTGAAGACCAGCTTCGGCCGGTAGCCGTCCGCCGCGTTGGCCGCCCGGATCGCGTCGAGGAGCAAGCGGGTGCCGTCGAGGTTGACCCGGTAGCCGAGTTCGAGGTTCGCCTCGGCCTCGCCGGAGACCACCGCGGCGAGGTGGAAGATCACCCCCGGCCGCTCGGCGATGGCGGCCTCGGCGGCGCCGGGCGCCGTCAGGTCGGCAGCCTCGGCCCGCACCGTGCCGGAGAAGCCCTCCGGCGCCGCGGGCGCCACGACGTCGAGCAGGGTGAGGGTGCTCAGCGTCTGCCCGCCGACCCGGCCGTCCTTCACCAGGGCGTCCACGAGGCGGCGGCCGATCATGCCGGCGGCGCCGAGAATCAGGGCGTGCATGGAGTACCTCCCGTCGGGTTGTGGCGTCAGGCCATCATGTCGAGGGCGCGGCCGAAGAAGTCGGCGCCGCCGAAATTGCCGGATTTGAGGGCGAGCAGCATCGGCTCGGGCCGGCCAGCGGTGCGCAGGACCGGAACGCCGGCGGCGATCTCCGGCCCGAGCAGGAAGGCGGTGAGGCCCAGCCGGTCGACCACCGCACCCGAGGTCTCGCCGCCGGCGACCACAAGCCTTCGCACGCCGCGGGCGACGAGGCCCTCGGCGATGGCCGCCAGCGCCGCCTCGATGGCGTGGCCGGCGGCGTCGACCCCATGCGCGGCCTGGAGCGCGCGCACCGACTCGGGCGGCGCCGAGGTGGCGATCAGCACCGGGCCGGAGGGAAGGCGCTCCTCCGCGAAGGCCAGGGCCTCTTCCACCACGTCGGCGCCAGCAAGCAGCCGCGCCGGATCGAGGCGCAGCACCGGCATGATCGCCTCGGCGGCGGCGACCTGCTGGAGCGTCGCCTGCGAGCAGCTGCCGGCGAGGCAGGCGGCGGCACCGCCCACCGGCTCGCCCAGAGCGGCGCCGGCGGCATCCGTCGTGCCGCACCCGTCGGCGACCAGGGCCCGCGCGAGGCCGAGGCCGAGACCGGACGCCCCGACCGAGAACTTTTGGGTGACGATCGCCCGGCCGAGCACTACGAGATCGCTGTCGAAGATCGCGTCCGCGATGGCGGCGCCCTTGCCCTCGGCGGCCAATGCAACGAGGCGGGCCGCCACGGCCTCCGGTCCCTTCGCGACCGTGGCGGTGTCGATCAGGCCGACGGGACTGCCGCTCTGGCGCCCGAGCACGCGCACGAGGTTGGCGTCGCGCATCGGGTTGAGCGGGTGGTCCTTGAGCGGGCTCTCGTTCAGCGGCACCGCGCCCACGAACAGGTTGCCCTGGTAGACGCTCCGCCCGGTCTCGGGGAAGGCGGGGGTGACCAGCGCGATGGCCTCGCCGGCCTCCGCCCGCAGGGCGTCCATGACCGGGCCGATATTGCCCGCATCGGTCGAGTCGAAGGTCGAGCAGACCTTGAACATCACGTGGGCCGCGCCCCGGGCCCGCAGCCAGGCTTCCGCCTCGCGGGAGCGCGCCACCGCCTGATCGGCCGGAATCGAGCGGCTTTTCAGCGCCACCACCACCGCGTCCGCTTCCGGCAGGGCGCCGCCCTCCTCAGGCACGCCGATGGTCTGGATCGTGCGCAGGCCCGCCTTGGTCAGCGTGTTGGCGAGGTCCGAGGCACCCGTGTAATCGTCGGCGACGCAGCCCAGTGCGAGGCTCATCGGGTGCTCTCCTTATAAGCGGCGAGCCAGCCGAGTCCCGCGACGGTCTCGGCGGCCGGGATGTACTCGCAGCCGACGAAGCCGGCGTAGCCGAGCCGGTCCAGCTCGTCGAACAGGAAGGCGTCGTTCATCTCGCCGGTTCCGGGCTCGTGCCGCTCGGGCACGCTCGCGGTCTGGACATGGCCGACGATCGGCATCAGGGCGCGCAGCCGCATGGTCACGTCGCCGTGCAGGATCTGGCAATGGTAGAGGTCGAACTGGAGCTTCAGGTTCGGCAAAGCGAGGTCGCGGATCAGGTCCGCGGCGCGGCCGAAATCGTTGAGGAAGTAGCCCGGCATGTTCCGGCCGTTGATCGGCTCCAAGACGAGGTCGAGGCCGGCCGGCGCCAGCCGCTGAGCCGTCCAGGTCACGGCCCTGCGGTACGACTCGGCGGCGCGGGGGTCATCGTGCGAAGCGAGGCCCGCCATCAGGTGGAGCCGGCCGACGCCGGTCGCCTCGGCGTAGCGGAGCGCGGTGTCGACCCCGGCCTTCAGCTCGTCGAAGCGTTCAGGAAACGCCGCCAAGCCGCGCTCGCCCTTGGTGAAATCGCCCGGCGGCAGGTTGAAGAGGGCCTGGGTCAAGCCGTTCGCCCGGAGTCGCTCGCCGATGGCTTCGGGGGGGTGCTCGTAGGGGAACAGGAACTCGACGGCGTCGAACCCGGCCTTGGCGGCGGCCTCGAACCGGTCGAGGAACGGCACCTCGTTGAACATGAGGCTCAGGTTGGCGGCGAAGCGCGGCATTCTTTTGGGACTCCTTGCCCGGTTCTCGACACCTGTTCGATCCGCTCAGCGGACCGTCATCCAACCCGATCCCCTCATCCCGAGGTGCCGGAGCGCAGCGGAGGCCTCGAAGGAGCCCTCCAGCCTGCACCGTGATCCCTGAAGCCCTCCTTCGAGGCGGCTTCGCCGCATCTCAGGATGAGGGAGAGGGTGGGATCGCCGGTCGTCAGGCTTTCCCCGGCAGCTTCGCCCCCGAGACCTGCGCGTAGAGCCGCGCCACGGACGCATCGTCGTCCCGGCCCATGCCGGCGCCGGACGCCATCAGGAACATCTGCAGCGCCGCCGCCGCCACCGGGACCGGATACTTATCGGCCCGGGCCATGTCCTGCACGATGCCGAGATCCTTGACGAAGATGTCGACCGCGCTCTTCGGGCTGTAATCGGCCTCGAGGATGTGCGGCACCCGGTTCTCGAACATCCAGGAATTGCCGGCCGACTTGGTGATCACCTCGTAGACGCGCCGGAGGTCGAGCCCCTGCTTGGCCGCGAAGGCCATCGCCTCGCAAGCGGCGGCGATGTGCACGCCCGCGAGCAGCTGGTTGATCATCTTGAAGGCCGCGCCCTGGCCGGCCGCGTCGCCGAGTTCGTAGAGCGTGCCCGCCATGGCATCGAGGGCAGGGCGCGCCTTTGCGAAGGCCGCGGCCGAGCCCGAGGCCAGGAAGGTCAGGCCGCCATCCGCCGCGCGAGCGGCACCGCCGCTCATCGGGGCGTCGAGATAGTGGCGGCCGGTCGCCTCCAGCCGCGTCGCCAGGGCCCGGGCGATGGCCGGGTCCATGGTGGCGGAGGAGACGAACACCGCGCCCTCGGGCATCGCAGCGGCGGCGCCCTTCTCACCGAACAGCACCGCCTCGGTCTGGGCAGCATTGACCACCACGCTCACCACCACATCGGCGTCCCGCGCCGCCTCGGCCGGACTGGCAGCGGCGCGCCCGCCGGCGGCCGCGAAACGCGCCACGGCCTCCGGGTTCACGTCGCTGGCGGCGACGGAAAAACCCGCCCGCAGCAGCGAGCCGGCCATGCCGGAGCCCATGGAGCCCAGGCCGATCACCGCAGCGCGGTGTGTGGGGGTGGCGGTGGTCATGGGAGGCCTCTTGAATTCCACAGGCGGTATCTTTGGCGCCCCGTCATCAATCTCGACGCGCTCTCCCCCCTTGCGGGGAGGAGAAAAGCCTCAGCGATTGACCATCCGCGCCGGCGTGACGAACACGCATACGGAGCCGACCACCAGCATCACGGCGAGCGCGTACATGCCGGCAGCGGTGCTGCCGGTGGCGTCGCGCAGCGCCCCGATCACGTAGGGGCTGACGAAGCCGGCGAGGTTCCCCACGGAGTTGATCAGCGCGATGCCGGCCGCCGCGCCGGCGCCGCTCAGGAAGGCGGTCGGCAGCGACCAGAACAGCGGCGAGCAGGTCAGCACGCCGGCCGCCGCCACCGACAGCGCCGCCACCGCGATCGTGGTCGAGCCCGCAGTGGCCGAGACCACAAAACCGACGGCGCCGAGCAGGGCGGGCACGATCAGGTGCCAGCGGCGCTCGCGCATCCGATCGGCGGAGAGGCCGAGCAGGACCATCACGATCGCCGCGCACAGGAACGGGATCGCGCTGATCAGCCCGATGTTGAGATTGCCCTGCACGCCCGACGCCTTGACGATCGTCGGCATCCAGAAGGTCAGGCCGTACTGGCCGGTGACGAAGGCGAAGTAGATCAGGCTCATGAACCACACGCGGCCGTTGCGGAACACGGTTGCGATCGAGTGCGGGCTCGATTCCTTGCCCTGATTGTCGGCGGCGATGTCGCGCTCGAGGAGCTGCTTCTCGGAATCGGTCAGCCACTTCGCCTCGGACGGGCGATTGTCGAGGTAGAGGAACACCGCGACGCCGATCAACACCGCCGGCACCGCTTCGATCAGAAACATCCACTGCCAGCCGGACAGGCCGTGCGCGCCGTTAAGCGCATCCATGATCCAGCCCGACAGGGGATTGCCGAAGATGCCGGAGATCGGGATCGCCGCCATGAACACCGCGATCACCTTGGCGCGGCGATGGGCCGGGAACCACGACGTCGTGTAGAGGATCACGCCCGGGTAGAAGCCGGCCTCGGCCAGCCCCAGCAGGAAGCGCATCCCGTAGAAGCTCCACTCGGAGTTAACGAACAGGAACGCGCCGGAGATCATCCCCCAGGTGATCATGATCCGGGCGATCCAGACCCGGGCGCCGACCCGGTGCAGGATCACGTTCGAGGGCACCTCGAACAGGAAGTAGCCGAGGAAGAAGATGCCGGCGCCGAGGCCGTAGACCGTCTCGGAGAACTTCAGCTCCTGGGACATCTGGAGCTTGGCGAAGCCGACATTCACCCGGTCGAGATACGCCACCACGTAGCAGAGCATCAGGAACGGCACGAGGCGCCAGAACACCTTCGCGTAGGTGCGGTCGGCGAAGGATTTCTCGTCCGCGGGCGCGGTGGCGCCCCCCAGCGGAGCGGCTTGGACCGGCATGGGCGTTCTCCCTGTCCGCACGATTCCACGCCCGGACGAATAGTGGTCATCGCCGCTCGACGGCGGCATTACGCGGACCGATATCGCAATTTGGCAGCGCTGCCAATTCGGTTGTGCGACATAATGCATGCGGCTATGGCAGATGCTGCGACGCGCGCCCGCTCCCGTGCGGGAGAGGGTGGGGGCGAGGGGCGGCCCTTTCCGGAGAGTTCCCGCCCCGCTCCCGCACGGGAGAGGGGACCCGCGCACAACCGGATCCGTCCGGCTTAGTCGCGCTGTCATCGCCAGAAGAAGCCGCGTCGGGAGAAGCGGGGCCATGGACGACATCCAGCCGCCGGGGCGGCTCGTCACGCTCACCGACGTCGCCCGCGAGGCCGGGGTCGGCGAAAGCACGGTCTCGCGGGTCCTGCGCAACCACGGCTCATATTCCAAGCGCGCCGGCGAGCGGGTGGCGGAAGCCGTGGCCCGTCTCGGCTACGTGCCGAATCGCCTCGCCGGCAGCCTCGCCGGGCAGGGGGCAAGTGCGCGGCTCGTCGGCGTCGTCATCCCGTCGCTCGCCAACGTGGTCTTCCCCGACCTGCTGCGCGGCCTGACCGCCGCCCTCGACGCCGAGGGCATCCCCTGCGTGATCGGCGTCAGCGACTACGATCCGGACCGGGAGGAGGCGCTGGCCGCCGCGCTCCTGTCCTGGCGCCCGGCCGCGCTGCTGCTCACCGGGCTGGAGCACAATCCGGGGACGGTGGTCCTCGCGAAGGCCGGGGGCGTGCGCGTGATCGAGATGATCGATACGGATGGCGATGGAATCGACACCGTGGTCGGCTTCTCCAACCGGGCCGTGGGCGCGGCGAGCGCCCGGCACCTCGTCGCGCGGGGCTACCGCCGGATCGCCTATCTCGGCCACGATTTGCGCGTCGACCTGCGGGCGGGCAAGCGGCTCTCGGGGTTCGAGGACGCCCTGGCGGAGGCCGGTTTGTCGCTGCGCGCCAAGGAAGTCCGGCCCGGGCCGTCCTCGCCGGCCTCGGGCCGGGCGGGGCTGGAAGCGCTGCTGGCGCGCGTTCCCGACCTCGACGCGGTCTACTTCTCCAACGACGACATGGCGCTCGGCGGCTACTTCGCCTGCCTGTCGGCGGGGCTGGCGGTCCCGGGGCGGATCGCCCTGTTCGGCTTCAACGGGCTCGACTTCGCGGCCGCGATGCCCCAGCCCCTGTCGACGGTGCGCACGCCGCGCCTGGAGATCGGCCGGCAGGCCGCCGCCTGCCTGACCGGTGACGGCCCGAAAAAAATCGATCTCGGATTCGAGCTGATCGAGGGAGCGACCGCATGAGCGACGAGAGCCGGCTGCGCGAGGAGATCTGCCGCTACGGCCGCTCGCTGTTCGAGCGCGGCCTGACCCCGGGCTCGTCCGGCAACATCTCGCTGCGCCTGCCCGACGGCGGCTGGCTGGTCACGCCGACCAATGCCTCGCTCGGCTTCCTCGACCCGGCGCGGATCGCGCGGCTCGACGGGGCCGGCCGGCTCGTCTCGGGCGACAAGCCCACCAAGGAGATTCCGCTGCACAGCGCGCTCTACGAGAGCCGGAGCGAGGCGAAGGCCATCGTCCATCTGCACTCGACCCACGCGGTGGCGGTGTCGATGCTGCCGGAGATCGATCCGCGGCAGGTGCTGCCACCGCTGACGCCCTATTACCTGATGCGCACCGGCGGGACGGCGCTGGTGCCCTATTACCGCCCGGGCGATCCGGCCGTGGCGGACGCGATCCGGGGCTTGGCGGGCAAGTACAGCGCGGTGCTGCTCGCCAATCACGGCCCGGTGGTGGCCGGCGACAGCCTGGAGGGTGCGGTCTTCGCCACCGAGGAGCTGGAGGAGACCGCCAAGCTGTACCTGCTCCTGCGCAACCTCAACCCGCGGCAGCTAAGTCCCGGGCAGGTGGCCGATCTGGTGCGCCATTTCGGCCTGACCCTGCCGGAGCCGGACGACCATGCCGGGCACGATCACGGGTGAGGCGCGGACGCCCATAAAAAGGGTCGCACGGCCCCCCAGCCTACAGCGCGCCCTCGCGCACGGCCCCCGGATCCGCCAGCGCGTGGAGGATGCGGGCGGCGCTGTGGGCGAAGCGCAGCGTCACGGCCTTGCGGCGGGCACCGCTCAGCGGGTGGTCGGGCGGCTCCCGCAGGATCCCCGCACCATAGGCGTCGGCGACGATCAGGCCGCATTCCCCCGGGATCAGCGATTCCGGGACTTCCTCGGGGATCGCGAAGAAGAACCGGTCGCAGAAGTCGCGGTAATCCGGCCATTTCCGGTCGGCGCGGAAATCCGCCACGCTCGACTTGATCTCCACGATGGTGAGCTTGCCCGCCCCGCACAGCGCGATCACGTCGGCCCGGCGCCCGTTCGCCAGGGAGAATTCCGGCAGGGTGACGCAGCCCATCTCGGAGAACAGCCGGCGCACGCCGCGCTGGATGCGCAGGGCCGTGGGCGATTGCCGCCGGTCGACCGGCAGGAGCGCCTCGGCGATCGGGGGCGCGGAATCAGGCAGGCTGAGGGAAGCGGACATCAATCAAGGGGGATGCGTCTGTGCCGAATCGGGACATCCTGCCAAGTCGCGCCCGGTCCGTCACCTGCGGCGCGGGATCACCCCGACGATCGCGACCGCGAAACGCTCATCCGAGGCAGGCCCGGATCGCGTCGAATCCGTCGGTGAGCGCGGCCGGGCCCGGCTGCAGGATCAGCGGCGCCTTGATCTCGTGGATGCGCCCGTCGCGCACCGCCGGGATCGCCGCCCAGCCGGGGCGGGACCGGATGCGCGCGATGTTGACCCGCTTCCCGCACCACGAGGCGAGGATCACCTCGGGCGCCGCCGCGATCACCTGCTCGGACGTGACGATCCGGTCCCTGGCGGCCGCCTGCCGGCTCAGGTCCGGGAAGACGTCCCGGCCCCCCGCGAGGCCGATCAGGTCCGAGACCCAGCCGATGCCGGAGATCATCGGCGTGTCCCATTCCTCGAAGTAAACGCGCACCGGTAGGCGATCCCGCGCCGCATCGGCGGCCTCCGTGAGGCGGGCTTCCAATTCGGCCGCCAGGATGTCGGCCCGCTCGGGCACGCCGACGAGCGCGCCGAGGGTGCGGATCATCGCGAGGCAGCCCGCCACGTCGCGCTGGTTGAACAGGTGGACCGCCACGCCCGCCCGGGCGAGGTCGGCGACGATGTCGGCCTGGAGGTCCGAGAAAGCCAGGACGAGATCCGGCGCCAGCGCCAGGATCTTCGGGATGTCGGCGCTGGTGAAGGCCGAGACGCGCGGCTTCTCCCGCCGGACCCGGGGCGGCCGGACCGCGTAGCCCGAGACGCCGACGATCCTGTCCTCCTCGCCAAGCAGGTACAGGGTCTCGACCGTCTCCTCGGTGAGGCAGACGATGCGCTCCGGGGGAAAGCGGCGCATCAGCGGTCGATCCCGATCATCGGTCGAGCCAGGTCAGCAGACCGGCCCCTGGCGCGAGGAGCACGAAGGCCCAGACCAGCGCGGAGGCGAGGTTGGCCAGCTGGAACGGCAACCGCGCCAGGCCGAGGATGCCGGCGAAGAGCGGGACCAGAGCCCGGGCCGGCCCGAAGAACCGTCCGAGGGCCACCGCGGCGATCCCCCAGCGGCCGATGAAGGCCTCGGCCTTCGCCATGAGCTCGGGATAGCGCCGCAGCGGCCACTTGGTCTTGGCGCCGGGGCCAAGCCAGCGCCCGGCCTCGTAGGAGATCCAGTCCCCGAGCGCGGCACCCAGCGCGGCGGCGATCACCACCGGCCAGAATGAGATGTCGGCGCCGCCCACCAGCGCACCGATGCCGATCAGGATCACGGTCGCCGGCACGAACAGCGACAGGACCGCGATCGATTCGCAGAAGGCGAGGCCGCCCGCGATCAGCGGCGTCCAGACCTTGTGCGCCTCGACGAAGGCGAGAGTCGAGGTGCGCAGGGCTTCGATGTCCATGGGGCTCAGCGTCTGACCGGAGATCGGTCCCATCTGAGGTGCGCGGGGGAGGCCGGCAAGGGATGGGGGTGCGGGCGGGGCGGGAACCGGCTAACCGTAGCGTGACCACGAGCGAGTCGCGCGTTGAACGTCCTGTCGATCCAGTCCCACGTCGCCTACGGCCATGTCGGCAATGCTTCGGCGGTGTTCCCCATGCAGCGGCTTGGGGTCGAGGTCTGGCCGGTGCACACGGTGCAGTTCTCCAACCACACCGGCTACGGCGCGTGGCGCGGCCCGGTCTTCGACGCGGCGATGATCCGCGCGGTGGTGCAGGGCATCGGCGAGCGCGGCGTGCTCGGCGCCTGCGACGCGGTGCTGTCCGGCTACATGGGCTCGCCCGAGATCGGGGCCGCGATCCTGGAGGCGGCGGCCGCCGTGCGGGCGGCCAACCCCGCGGCGCTCTATTGCTGCGACCCGGTGATCGGCGACGTGGAGGAAGGCGTCTACGTGCGGCCCGGCATCGAGGCGTTCCTGCGCGAGCGCGCGGTGCCGCAGGCCGACATCCTCACCCCCAACCAGTTCGAGCTGGGCCTTCTCACCGGCCTGCCGAGCCGGACGCTCGCCGAGGCCGGAGCCGGGATCGCGGCGCTCCAGGCTTCCGGGCCCCGCGTGGTGCTGGTCACCTCGGCGCTCTGCGCCGACACGCCGCCGGACCGGATCGACCTGCTCGCCGGCGCGGAGGGGCAGTTGTACCGGGTGCGCACCCCGCGGCTCGCGATCGCGGTCAACGGCGCGGGCGACTGCATCGCGGCCCTGTTCCTGGTCCATTACGCCCGCACCGGTTCGGCCGCCGCGGCGCTCGGCGCAGCGGCGGCCTCGGTCTACGGGCTGCTCAAGCGGACCGCCGAGGCGGGGTCCCGGGAGATCCTGACGGTGGCCGCGCAGGACGAGTACGTGAATCCGAGCGAGACCTTCACGGTCGAGGCGGTCTGAGACACGGCCGCGCCGGGCGCAGCCGGAACGGCACAGCCAGAGCAGGAAAGTCCGACACCATGGCGCGCCGCTTCCTCACCCTCGACGTGTTCACCGAGCAGCGGCTCGCGGGCAACCCGCTCGCGGTGGTGCTCGAGTCCGAGGGGCTCGACGACGCGGCCATGCAGGCCATCGCGCGGGAGTTCAACCTGTCCGAGACGGTGTTCGTGTTGCCGCCGACGGAGGCCCGGCACCGGGCGCGTCTGCGCATCTTCACCCCGGGTCGGGAATTGCCGTTTGCCGGCCACCCTACGGTCGGCGCCGCGGTGCTGCTGGCGCTGCAGGATCCGGCCCGGGGCGATGCCCGCGCCTTCGGCCTGGAGGAGGGCATCGGGATCGTCCCCTGCGTGGTCGAGACTCTGGTCGACGGCACCGGCGGCCGGGCGCGGTTCCGTCTTCCGATCCTGCCGGAGTTCCTCGGCCCCGGCCCCGAGCCCGAGACCCTGGCGCCGCTCCTCGGCCTGACGCCCGGCGACATCGGCACCGGCCGGCACGTGCCGAGCCGCCACGGGGTCGGCCCAAGCTTCACCTGCGTGCCGGTCGCCTCGGTGGCGGCCCTCGACGCCGCCCGGCCGGCCCAGGCGCCGGATCCCACGGACGGGCTCTACCTCTACACGCCCGATCCCGAGGGGGCCGGCCAGAGCTGGCGGGTGCGGATGTTCGCGCCGAATTTCGGAGTGCCGGAGGACCCCGCCACCGGTTCGGCGGCCTCCGCCTTCGCGGGAGTCCTGATGCAGTTCGAGACCCTGGGGGAGGGCACCCACGACGTGGCGATCCGCCAGGGACAGGCGATGGGCCGGCCGAGCACGATCGCGCTCCAGCTCACCATCGCGGCGGGTGCTCTGCGGGGCGTCGAGATCGGCGGCGCGGCCGTGATCGTCTCGGACGGCAACCTGCATGTCTGAGGGCTTCCGGATCACGCGCCTGACCGGTGTCACGGCGCGGATCGTAGCCTACGATTGGGCCTTCCCCCGCGAGAACGCCGCCGCCATCGCGGCGCATTGGCAGGACCGGATCCGGCGGAGCCCCGGATTGTTCGACGGCACCGTCCTCCTGAGCTGCGCCCACAGCGTCGCGGACGGGTCCGCCCGGGTCGACCTGTTCGCCGTCCGTTATTCCACCTTCACGGCGTACCGGAACTTCAGGGTCGCGGACCCGCAGGTCGCCAACGCCTTCGCGGCGATCGTGCCCTGGACGGCGGACGGCGCCGTCCTGCTCGGCGAGATGGGTGCCCACACGGCCAATGCCGGCCAGCTCTATTTCCCGTGCGGCACGCCGGACCCGGACGACGTGCGGGGCGACCGCGTCGACCTCGCCGGCAGTGCCGCCCGGGAACTCGCCGAGGAGACCGGCCTCGCGCTGCCCGAGGGCGCCGCCACCGCGTGGGTGCTGCTGGACGGGGAGGGCCAGCTTGCCTTCCTGCGCCCGGTGCGCTTCCCGGATTCGGCCGAGGCGCTCGACGCGCGCATCGGGGCCCATCTCCGCGGCGAGACCGAGCCGGAACTCGCCGGCCTGCACAGCGTGCGGAGCACCGCGGATATCGACGCCGCGCGGATGCCGGGCTTCGTGCGCGCCTATCTCGCGGACGCGTTCGCGTCCCGATCCTGAGGCGCAACCGCGTCGGGCCCGGCGCGGTTGCGCCGACATCGTCCGCAGGCCGCTGCGGGGGAAAGACTGAGATCGTCTTGCGCGCGTCAGCTCGACGCGATGTTGTTGTACAATGCGCGTGCAATACAGAATCCCATTTCATTGATCGCCGCTGGCGCAACCATAAACTCGGCCGTCCCGAAGGGCTCGCGCGTCGCGGGCCGCACACGGCGACAGGCTTCATGCGCACCGGATCTCACGCTCGTCCCGCCGGCCGCCGGCTCGCGGCCGTCCTTCTGGCCGCCGCCGTCACCGGGGCCTCGGCGGCCGCATCGCGCGCGGCCGACACGGTCGTCCTGCGCGTCGGCGATCAGAAGGGCGGGAACCGGTCGCTCCTCGAGATCGCCGGGTATGGGAAGGACCTGCCGTATCGGATCGCGTGGTCGGAATTTCCGGCCGCGGCACCGATCCTCGAGGCGCTTAATGCCGGCGCCCTCGATGTCGGCTATACCGGCGACCTCTCCTTCCTCACAGTTTACGCGGCCGGGGCGCCGATCAAGGCGATCGGCGGCACGAAATCGGATCCACGGACGCAGGCGATCCTGGTCCGCGCGGATTCGCCGATCCGCTCGGCCGCGGATCTCAAGGGCAAGCGGCTCGCCGGCACCCGCGGCGGCTGGGGCCAGTTCCTGATCAGCGCGACCCTCGAGAAGGCCGGGATCGCGCCGTCCGAGGCCACCTTCGCGCCGCTCAACCCGGTCGACGCCAAGGTCGCGCTGATGGCCGGCTCGGTGGATGCCTGGGCGGTCTGGGACCCCTACGTCTCGTTCGCGACGCTCAAGGACAGGGCCCGCCCGGTCGCCGACGGCGCGGGCCTGACGCCGGCCATCACGTTCATCGTCGCGTCGGACGACGCCATCGCCACCAAGCGGGCCGCCCTGCAGGACTTCCTGACCCGCCTGAGCAAGGCGCGGCTCTGGTCGCTGGACCACCTCGATGCGTATGCCCGGACCACGGCCGACATGACCAAGCTGCCCGAGGACGTCCTGCACGCGGCCTACACGGCGCAGCGGACGCGCCCGATCGCGATCGACGACGCCGTCGTGAAGGAGGTCCAGGAGGCTTCGGACCGGGCGACGCGCTACGGCATCCTGTCGAGGCCCCTCGACGTCGGCCGGGCCGTCGACCGGAGCTTCACGGCCGCGGCCTCGAACTGAGCGCGGCGCGGTCGTCACGCACCCGCGATTTTTGCGGCGCTGCGGGAGCTTCGCTGTTTCCGGCACGTTCACCAGGGGCTCCCCGCAGCGGCACGTGGCCCTGCGGGTCGCGTTCCGGAGTGTCCATGCCCGATTCCCGTCGTCCCGCTTCTCAGGCCCGCGCGACCCGCTCGCGCATCCAGGAAGGCCGCCCCTATCCCCTCGGCGCCAACTGGGACGGGCTGGGCGTCAACTTCGCGCTGTTCTCGGCCCACGCCACCAAGGTCGAACTCTGCCTGTTCGACGACCAGGGCGAGCAGGAGATCGAGCGGATCGAGCTGCCCGAGTACACGGACGAGATCTGGCACGGCTACCTGCCCGACGCCCGCCCCGGCACGATCTACGGCTACCGCGTCCACGGCCCCTACGAGCCGAAGGCCGGCCACCGGTTCAACCCCAACAAGCTGCTGATCGACCCCTACGCGAAGGGTCTCGTCGGCTCGATCACCTGGAACCCGGCCCTGTTCGGCTACCAGATGGAGACGGGCGACGACCTGACCTTCGACGAGCGCGACAGCGCCCCCTACACGCGCCGCTCCCGCGTCATCGACCCGGCCTTCACCTGGGGGCGGCACCAGAAGCCGCTGGTCCCGTGGGAGAAGACCATCGTCTACGAGACCCACGTCAAGGGCATGACCAAGCTCGATCCGCGGGTGCCCGAGAAGCTGCGCGGCACCTATGCCGGCCTCGGGACCCGGGACGTCCTCGACTACATCAAGAGCCTCGGCGTCACCTCGGTGGAGCTGCTACCGGTCCACGCCTTCGTGCAGGACGACTACCTCGAGCAGAAGGGGCTGGTGAATTACTGGGGCTACAACACGATCTCGTTCTTCACCCCCGCCCGGCGCTACGCGGCGGTGCCGGACTTTGCCTTCTCCGAGTTCAAGGAGATGGTCTCGCGCTTCCACGGCGCCGGCCTCGAGGTGATCCTCGACGTGGTCTACAACCACACCGCCGAGGGCAACGAGAAGGGCCCGACTCTCTCGTTCAAGGGGATCGACAACGCCTCCTATTACCGGCTGCTCCCCAACGACCCGCGCTACTACATCAACGACACCGGCACCGGGAACACCTTCAACCTGTCGCATCCGCGGGTGCTGCAGCTCGTGACCGATTCGCTGCGCTACTGGGCGCAGGAGATGCAGGTCGACGGGTTCCGCTTCGACCTCGCCACGATCCTGGGCCGCGAGCCCTACGGGTTCGATGAGGGCGGCGGCTTCCTCGACACCTGCCGGCAGGACCCGGTCCTGAATTCGGTGAAGCTGATCGCCGAGCCGTGGGATTGCGGCCCGGGCGGCTACCAGGTCGGCGGCTTCCCGCCGGGCTGGGCCGAGTGGAACGACCGGTTCCGCGACGACGTCCGCGCCTACTGGAAGGGCGATGGCGGCCTGCTGCCGGACCTCGCCGCGCGCATCGCGGGCTCGGCCGACAAGTTCAACAAGCGCGGGCGCAAGCCCTGGGCCTCGGTGAACTTCCTCACCGCCCATGACGGCTTCACCCTGCACGACACGGTCTCGTACAACGACAAGCACAACGAGGCGAACGGCGAGGGCAACCGCGACGGCCACTCGCACAACCTCTCGTACAATTACGGGGTCGAAGGCCCGACCGACGATCCCGAGATCCGGGCGGTGCGGCTGCGCCAGATGCGCAACATGCTGGCGACCCTGTTCCTGTCCCGCGGCACGCCGATGCTGCTCGCCGGCGACGAGTTCGCCCGGACCCAGCAGGGCAACAACAACGCCTATTGCCAGGACAACGAGGTCTCCTGGCTGGATTGGGGGGCAATCGGGGAGCAGGAACGGGACCTCGCCGAGTTCACCCAGCGCCTCATCATCCTGCGCAACGCCCTGCCGATCCTGAGCCGCGGACGGTTCCTCACCGGGCAGTACGACGAGGAGTTCGGCGTCAAGGACGTGGCGTGGCTGCGCCCGGACGGGAGCGAGATGACGGCCGAGAGCTGGACCGATGGCGGCGCGCGCGCCTTCGCGGTTCAGCTCGACGGCCGCGCCCAGGCCACCGGCCTGCACCGGCGCGGCGGCGACGCGACCCTGCTGATCATGTTCAACGCCTACCACGACCTCGTGACGTTCAGTCTGCCCGAATCCGTGGGCGGCGTAGCCTGGACGCGGCTCCTCGACACCAACCTGCCCGACAGCCAGGATGTGGAGAGCTTCAAGTTCGGGACCGGCTACGACGTGACCGGGCGCTCGTTGCTGATGTTCGTGCTGAAGCCCGAGGACAGCCCGGGTGACGACGACAACGCCATGGAGCGCTCGTACCAGCACGTGATGCAGGCCTTCGAGCGGGCGAACGTGGAGCATGTCCGGTTCCACCTCGACGCAAAGGGCTGAAACGGGCGGCCGGGCGGTTTTCGCATCGCCCGGCCGTCTTCGCCTTGCGCGCGGCGGCGCACCCGGCTAACAGCACGGCACCGCGCAGCCCTGGCTGCGCCCGGCGCCCCGCTTGTGCGCCCGGGTGCCCGGTCCGCGGACGGAGGGGTGGCCGAGTGGTTGAAGGCGCACGCCTGGAAAGTGTGTATACCGGAAACGGTATCGCGGGTTCGAATCCCGCTCCCTCCGCCA
>Ga0255028_100049_pt1 | contig 33024 bp, 28 predicted proteins | sample DRGLUT_MetaT_FD_178168 | JGI IMG/M metagenome (GOLD analysis project Ga0255028, IMG submission 178168) | Metatranscriptome of freshwater microbial communities from Pennsylvania, United States - DR:GLUT (Metagenome Metatranscriptome) | ecosystem: Environmental > Aquatic > Freshwater > Creek...
ACCAGCCGCACACACTTGGCGCGGGGTGGAGCAGCCCGGTAGCTCGTCAGGCTCATAACCTGAAGGTCACAGGTTCAAATCCTGTCCCCGCAACCAACGTCATCTGAAAAAAGCCCGCTGCGCCAACCGCGCAGCGGGCTTTTTGGTGTTCCCGTTCTGGATGCGCCGATAGGACCAGCTTGGCCAGGCGGGGATTCCTCGGCCGCGCGGCCTGCGGCGAAGGTGTCGTGGACCTGCCGCAATCGGCCTCGATAGCGTAGGGGCGCAGCGTGCGCGTCCGCCTCGTCCAGGACAGCGCCGCCCTGACGTCGGAGCCCTCTGTATGCTGACTCGCCTTGCCCTGCCCGCCCTCGTCGCAGCCCTGCTGGCCGCCGGACCGGCCGCGGCTCAGATGGCGCGCACGGAGAGCGCGAAAGAAGGGACGCCCAGCAAGGTCGTTCCCCTCAGCAAGGCCGACGTGCAGCTCTCCTTCGCCCCCGTGGTGAAGCGGGCCGCGCCCTCGGTCGTGAATGTCTACGCCTCCCACGTGGACAAGCGCTCCAGCGCCCGCACCAGCGCCATGGAGGAGTTCATGCGCCGCTTCTTCGGCGAGCCGGAGGGCGGCCGCGGCCCCCGGGGTGACCGGGCGCAGCGCTCCCTGGGTTCCGGCGTGCTGGTCGACGGCGACGGCCTCGTCATCACCAACAACCACGTCATCGACAACATGAACGAGGTGCGGATCGCCCTGGCGGACCGGCGCGAGTTCGAGGCCACGATCCTGATGCGCGACACCCGCACCGACCTGGCAGTGCTCAAGCTCAAGGAGCCGCCGAAGGGCCTCGTGCCCATGCCGTTCGGCGACGCCGATGCCCTGGAGGTCGGCGACTTCGTGATGGCGATCGGCAACCCGTTCGGCGTCGGACAGACGGTGACGCAGGGCATTGTCTCGGCGCTGGCGCGCACGCAGGTCGGCTCGGCCGACTACCAGTACTTCATCCAGACCGATGCGGCGATCAACCCGGGCAATTCCGGCGGCGCGCTGGTCGACCTGCGCGGCCAGCTCGTCGGCATCAACACCGCGATCTACTCGCAATCCGGTGGCAGTCACGGCATCGGCTTCGCGATTCCCGTAGGCATGGTCAAGGCGGTGGTCGACGCGGCCCGCGACGGGGCGAGCGTGGTGCGCCGGCCCTGGCTGGGCGCGCGGATCCAGAGCGTCACCCCCGACATCGCCGACAGCATGGGCCTCGACCATCCGACCGGCGTGCTGGTGGCGAGCCTGCAGGCCAAGAGCCCGGCCGAAGATGCGGGCCTGAAGCGCGGCGACCTGATCCTGACGGTCGATGGCCAGGAGGTCGCCGACCCGGAAGCCTTCGGCTACCGCTTCGCGCTCAAGGGCGTCCAGGGCCAGACTCGGTTCGGGATCCTGCGCGGCACGAATCGCCAGACCGTCACCGTCAAGCTGGCCTCCGCGCCGGAGACGCGCCCGCGGGACGCGCTCAAGGTGAAGACCCGCTCGCCGTTCGTGGGCGCGACGCTGGTCAACACCTCGCCGGCGGTCGCCGAGGAGATGCAGGTCGATTTCCAGACGGACGGCGTGGTGGTGCAGGCGGTGGACGAGAACTCCGTCGCGGCCCGGGTCGGGCTGCAGAAGGGCGACGTGATCGTGGCGGTCAACGGCGTGCCGATCGCGACCACCAAGGATCTCGACCGGGTCACCCGCAACAGCCTCAATTCCTGGGAGGTGGCGATCAACCGCAACGGCGAGGTCCTGACCTCGGTCTTTGGGGGCTGATCCCATGCGATCGCGGGCGGCCGGCTTGCGCCGGGGCTCAGCCCCGGTGTTGATGCGCGGATGTCCGACCTGTTCGCCTCCGCGGAATCGCCCTCCGTGCCGGATCCCGGCCGCGCCGCCGGTGCCGAGGCCGCCCGCCCCCTCGCGGACCGCCTCCGCCCGCAGAGCCTCGCCGAGGTCGTCGGCCAGGAGCACCTGACCGGGGAGGGCGGGGCGCTCACCCGCCTCCTGCGCGGACGGACGCTCGGCTCGCTGATCTTCTGGGGTCCGCCCGGCACCGGCAAGACCACGGTGGCGCGGCTGCTGGCCCAAGGCACCGACCTGCATTTCGAGCAGATCTCGGCGATCTTCTCGGGCGTGCCGGACCTGCGCAAGGTGTTCGAGGCCGCGCGCAAGCGCCGGACGGCCGGGCAGGCGACCCTGCTGTTCGTCGACGAGATCCACCGGTTCAACCGGGCGCAGCTCGACGCCTTCCTGCCGGTGATGGAGGACGGCACCGTCACGCTGGTGGGCGCCACCACCGAGAACCCCTCCTTCGAGCTCAACGCCGCGCTCCTGTCGCGGGCCCGGGTGCTGCTGTTCCGGGCGCTGGATCCCGGTGCCATCGCGCGGCTCCTGGTCCGGGCCGAGGCGCTGACGGGCCAGGCCCTGCCGCTCACCGAGGAGGCGCGCGGCGTGCTGGTCCGCATGGCCGACGGCGACGGCCGCGCCGCCCTGACCCTGGCGGAAGAGGTCTGGCGCTCGGCGCAAGCAGGCGAGACCCTGGACGCGGAAGCGTTGCAGGAGATCGTGCAGCGGCGGGCGCCGATCTACGACAAGGCGCAGGAGGGTCACTACAACCTGATCTCGGCGCTGCACAAGACCGTGCGCGGCTCGGATCCGGATGCGGCGCTCTACTATCTCTGCCGGATGCTCGATGCCGGTGAGGACCGGCTGTTCATCGCCCGCCGGCTGGTGCGCATGGCGGTGGAGGATATCGGGCTCGCCGATCCGCAGGCTTTGGTGGTGGCCAACGCCGCCAAGGACGCGTTCGACTTCCTCGGCAGCCCGGAGGGCGAGCTGGCGCTTGCCCAGGCGGCGATCTACCTCGCCTGCGCGCCGAAATCGAACGCCGTCTACACCGCCTACAAGGCCGCGACGCGCCTCGCCAAGGAGGCGGGCTCCCTGCCGCCGCCGCGGACCATTCTCAACGCGCCGACCAAGCTGATGAAGCGGATCGGCTACGGCGAGGGCTACCGCTTCGACCACGACGAGCCGGATGCCTTCTCGGGCCAGGATTACTGGCCCGCCGCGCTGGGGCGCCAGCACCTCTACCAGCCGACCGAGCGCGGCTACGAGACCCGCATCGCCGAGCGACTCGACCGGTGGGAAACCCTGCGGAAGGCGCGGCGCGGGGAGGGGTAGGCAGCCGGCCCGCCTCCCGCGCGTCATCGCGCGCGCAGCGAAGCGATCCAGGGCAGCGAGACCCTCGGCAGCGTGGCGCGGCTGGATCAGCTTGGCTCCGCTCGCGAACACGATGTCACAGGTCGAGCGGCGCGTTATCGATCACCTCCTTCATCACGAAGAAGGTCCGCGTCTGTCGGACCCCCGGCAGGCCGATCAGCGTGGCGCTGTGGAGCCGGTTGAAATCGGCCATGTCGGAGACACGGATCTTCAGCATGTAGTCGAAATCGCCGGCCACGAGATGGCAGTCGAGGAGCACGGGAATCGACCGCATGGCCGCCTCGAATTCCGAAAAGCTCTCGGGCGTCGAGCGGTCGAGCACGACGCCGACGAAGACCAGGGTGCCGCGACCGACCCGGGCCGGATCGATCAGAGCCCGCACCGCCCGCACGAACCCCTCGGTGAACAGGCGCTGGATCCGGCGATGGCAGGTCGCCGCGCTGGTGCCGACCCGCTCGGCGATCTCGGCATTCGCCATGCGCCCGTCCGCCTGGAGGAGGCGGAGGATCTTCTGGTCGATCCGGTCGAGCCCTGCGGACATGGACGATTCTTTCAGAATCAGTGCGTGATTCGAAATTCTCTTCAGCCAAGCGCATCAACGACGCAAGTCACTGTCTGTCTGAGGTAAAAGATCGAGAGCACCTTTCATCGCGGATCGGGTAGTTTTCCCTGTGCCTCGAAGACGGAGCCGGGCCTCGCGCCGGGCCGTCCCCGAGGCCTCGCTTCGACGCGTCCGGGCCGGACGGAGACCGCGCCTGCCCCGAGCCGCGCCCCGAGACCCGGAGAGACCCGATGCTGGACAAATTCGAGCGCTATCCCCTGACCTTCGGCCCGACGCCGATCGAGCCGCTCAAGCGCCTGACTGCGCATCTCGGCGGGGAGGTGGAGCTCTACGCCAAGCGCGAGGATTGCAATTCCGGCCTCGCCTACGGCGGCAACAAGCTGCGCAAGCTCGAATACATCGTGCCGGATGCCATCGCGAGCGGGGCCGACACGCTGGTGTCGATCGGCGGCGTGCAGTCGAACCACACCCGCATGGTCGCGGCGGTCGCCGCCAAGATCGGCATGAAGTGCCGGCTGATCCAGGAAGCCTGGGTGCCCCACGAGGACGCGGTCTACGACCGGGTCGGCAACATCCTGCTGTCGCGGATCATGGGCGCGCAGACGCAGCTCGTGGATGACGGGTTCGATATCGGCATCCGCGATTCGTGGAAGCGCGCGCTCGCCGAGGTCGAGGCCGAGGGCGGCAAGCCTTACGCGATCCCGGCCGGCGCCTCGGTGCACAAGTATGGCGGGCTCGGCTATGTCGGCTTCGCCGAGGAGGTGCGCCGACAGGAGGCCGAGATGGGCCTGCGCTTCGACTACGTGGTGGTCTGCACGGTGACGGGCTCGACCCATGCCGGCATGCTGGTGGGTTTCTCGGCCGATGGGCGCGCCCGCAACGTTATCGGCATCGACGCCTCCTGCACCCCGGCCCAGACCAAGGCCCAGGTCCTCGACATCGCCCAGAACACCGCCGCCCTCGTCGGCGCCGGCGACATCGTGGCTGACGACGTGGTTCTCAACGAGGATTACGCCTACCCGGTCTACGGCGTGCCCTCGCAGGAGACCGTGGAGGCGATCCGCCTCTCGGCCCGGCTCGAGGGAATGATCACCGACCCGGTCTACGAGGGGAAGTCGATGCAGGGCATGATCGACCTCGTGAAGAAGGGCTTCTTCCCGAAGGGCTCGAAGGTGCTCTACGCCCATCTCGGCGGCGCGCCGGCTCTGAACGGCTACAGCTACACGTTCCGCAACGGCTGAGGTGGATCGGTCCTGAAAGAACGGGATCTCTCCCTCCCCCTTGCGGGGAGGGGTTGGGGGTGGGGGTGGCGCAGAAGGCACCGCTGCGCTCGATCCTGAACCACCCCCGCCTCCGGCTCCTCCCCGCAAGGGGGAGGAGAGATTGCCGCGGCACGGGATGTGAGAACATCGTAGCCGGAGCGGGGAGGGAACCCATGACGCTCGGCCGAGCCTGACCGACGCTTACGGATGCGGCTCCAGTCGGAAGCCGCGACTCCGGCGTGTGATCCCCTATATGCCGGCGCGGGATCCGCACCGGAGAGGGTAGGGATGATCGCACCGGCACGCGCGCTGCTCCTGACGGCCCTGCTCGCCCTCGGCGGCCCACCGGCCTGGGCCGCCTCGGGACCGGCCGTGGAGGCCGAGAACGGGATGGTGGTCTCGTCCCAGCGCCTCGCCTCGCAGGTGGGGGCCGATATCCTGAAGGCCGGCGGCAACGCCGTCGATGCCGCGGTGGCGGTGGCCTACGCCGAAGCGGTGGTGAACCCGTGCTGCGGCAACCTCGGCGGCGGCGGTTTCCTGGTGCTCCACAGCGCCGACGGGCGCAGCCGCTTCGTCAATTTCCGCGAGACCGCCCCGGCGGCCGCCACCCGGGACATGTATCTCGACGCCGCCGGCAACGTCGTGAAGGGCGCGAGCCTGCGCGGCTGGAAGGCGGCCGGCGTGCCCGGGACGGTGCTCGGCCTCAACACCGCGCTCGCCGCGTACGGGACCCTGTCGCTGGCGCGGGTGATGGCGCCGGCGATCGCGCTCGCCCGGGACGGGTTCGTGCTGACCCGGGGCGACACCGACATCCTCGAATCCGGCACGACGCTGTTCGCGGGCCAAGCGAACGTCGCCCGGATCTTCCTGCGCCCGGATGGCAGCCCCTGGCGGCCCGGGGACCGGCTGGTCCAGACCGATCTCGCCCGCACCCTCCAGGCCATCGCCGATCGCGGCGCGGACGCGTTCTACAAGGGTGCGATCCCGGAGGCCGTGGAGGCGGCCTCACGGGCGGGCGGCGGCCTGCTGACGGCGGCCGACTTCGCCGCCTACACGGTGACGCAGTCCGAGCCGCTCACCTGCCGCTACCGGGGCGCCACGATCCTGTCGGCGCCCCCGCCCTCGTCGGGCGGGGCCACGCTCTGCGAGATCCTCAACATCCTCGACGGCTACGACCTGCGGGCCGCCGGGTTCAACGCGGCCCGGACCGTGCACCTGATGGTCGAGGCGATGCGGCGTGCCTACGCGGACCGCAACCTGCTGCTCGGCGATCCGGCCTTCGTGGAGAACCCGGTCGACCGGCTGCTGTCCCCGGCCTACGCGGAGACGCTCCGGGCCTCGATCAGCCCGGACCGGGCGACCCCGTCGGCGGAGATCCGTCCGGATCCCGGTCCGGAGGCGCGGGAACGGCCCGAGACCACCCACATCTCGGTGATGGACAAGGCCGGCAACGCGGTCGCGCTGACCTACACGATCAACGGCTATTTCGGCGCCGGGGTGATCGCCGGCGACACGGGATTCTTCCTCAACGACGAGATGGACGACTTCACGGTCAAGACCGGAGTGCCGAACCTGTTCGGGCTCGTGCAGGGGTCGAAGAACGCGATCCAGCCTGGCAAGCGCCCGCTCTCGTCCATGGCGCCCACGATCGTGCTGCGCGACGGCAAGGTCGCGCTGGTGGCGGGCTCGCCGGGGGGCTCGCGGATCATCACGATCAACGCGCAGACGCTGATCAACATGCTCGATTTCGGCATGGAGCCGCAGGAGGCCGTGGATGCCCCGCGCATCCATCACCAATGGCTGCCCGACACACTCTACGCCGAGCCCTTCGCGCTCTCGGCGGACACGCAGGGCCTGCTGCGGCGGATGGGCCACACGATCGTCGAGCAGAAGCCCTGGGGGGCGCAGGAGCTCATCGCGGTCCGGGCCGCGGCGCCGGCCCTGCCGGAGGCCGCGTCGTCGGGCAACGACGCCTCGCGCACGGAGCGGATGCGGCCGGGCCTGCTCTACGGCGCCAATGACAACCGCAGGCCGGCCGGAGCGGCGATCGGGGAATAGGGCGCCGGGCGGAGCCGATTGCGCACCCTTCCTCTCCCGGCCGGATCGATCCGTGCCGCTTCGCGTGCCAGGCATCGGATCCCCCTCATTGCGGTCCGGGTGTCCGGACAGGCGAGCATGTCGCCCGCCGCAGCCTAGGACCCTCAGACGCTCAGCGCTCTCCCGCCTCCCGCGCCACGGCGCGGTACCCGATGTCGCGCCTGCAAAAACCCTCCGGCCAGTCGATCCGGGCCACCGCCGCGTAGGCGCGGGCCTTGGCGTCGGTGACGCTGTCACCCAGGGCCGTGACCGCCAGAACCCGGCCGCCTTCGGCGAGCAGCTGTCCGCCCTCGGCGCGGGTGCCGGCCTGGAACACGTGAACCCCGTCGCCCTCGGCCTCGTCGACCCCGCGGATCACCGAGCCCCGGACCACGGCACCCGGATAGCCGGCCGCCGCCATCACCACGGTGAGCGCGGCCCGATGGGGGTCGAATTCGAGGCCCACCCCGGACAGATCGCCCTCGCAGGCCGAGAGCAGGGCCGGCACGAGGTCGGAGGCGAGGCGCGGCATCAGAACCTGCGCCTCGGGATCGCCGAAACGGGTGTTGTACTCGATCAGCTTGGGGCCGTCCGCCGTGAGCATCAGCCCGGCATACAGGATGCCGGTGAACGGGCAGCCCCGCGCCCGCATGCCCGCGAGCGTCGGCGCGATGATCTCGGCCATGACCCGGGCCTCGATCTCCGGGGTCACGACCCGGGCCGGGGAATAGGCGCCCATGCCGCCGGTATTGGGCCCGCGGTCCCCGTCGAACACGCGCTTGTGGTCTTGCGCGGTGCCGAGCGGGATCGCCCGCGTGCCATCGCACAGGGCGAAGAAGCTGGCCTCCTCGCCGAACAGGCATTCCTCGACCACCACCTCGGCGCCGGGCTCCTCGAAGAGGGCGGTGAGCGCGTCCTCGGCCTGGTCCACAGTCTCGGCGACCGTGACACCCTTGCCGGCAGCGAGCCCGTCGGCCTTCACGACGATCGGGGCGCCCTGCTGGCGGACATAGGCCAGCGCCGGCTCCAGGGCGGTGAAGCGCGCGAAGGCCGCGGTGGGGATGCCGCAGGCGGCGCACAGGTCCTTGGTGAAGCCCTTCGAGCCCTCGAGGCGGGCGGCGTCCCGGGTCGGCCCGAAGGCGCGGATCCCGGCTGCCTTCAGATCGTCGACGAGCCCGGCGACCAGGGGCGCTTCGGGCCCGACCACCACCAGGCCGATCGATTCCGCGGTGCAGAACGCCGCCACCGCGGCATGGTCGGTGACCTTGAGCTCCGGCCGGTTCGTGCCGTGGCGGGCCGTACCGGGATTGCCCGGAGCCGTGAACAGGCGGGTACAGAGCGGGCTCTGGGCCAGACGCCAGGCCAGAGCGTGCTCGCGGCCGCCCGAGCCGATCAGCAGGATGTTCATGCGCACGCCACCATGGGCCCAGCTTCTGGGCGAAGCCTGCCGGCGGGAAAAGGTTTTTTTCGGGCTTTCCCCGCTCTGCGCAGAGTTCCGGGCCGATCAGCAGCCGATGCACACGCTCGTGTTGATGCCGCCGCCCCGCGGCACGATGCCGTGTCGGCCGATATGACGACCGACATGGACGCCTCGGTAGGGCAGGTAGGGTCCATGGGGCTGGAACTGGGCGTTCCGCTGGATCGACTGGTTCAGGGTGTTGTAATCCGTGACCCGCTGCTGGTTGAGGGTCCGGATCTGGCCCTGCAGGGCGAACGACGCGTTGGCGGCGTTCGGGTCGTTCTGCTGCACCTGCGCCCAGGCGGTGCCCGCTGGGAGAGCGAGCGCCAGGGCGAGGAGCGCACGGGACACGGCGCGCATGACTCTCTCCGTGAAGGAACTGGCCTATCCATTCGTCGACGCGTCAGGATCGGGCCGGGTTCCGGGGCGCGTCAACCCGGAACGACCGGCGATTTCGTCTGCGGGAGGGCGTCGACGAGCCTGGGGTCCAGCCCGGTATGGGCCTGGACCAGGGGATGAGGCGTCAGCGCCAGCCACTGGGCCAGCGAGATGTCGGCGTAGCGCGGGCTCTTGAACATCTCCAGGAAGGTGAGCGTCGTGTCGCCGGTATTCTCGATATAGTGGCCCATGGCGAAGGGCACGTAGCCGACGTCGCCGGCCTGGTAGTCGAAGGTGCGGGCCTTCGATTCCGAGCCGAATACCGTCATCCGCCCCTGACCCGAGAGGTAGTACTGCCACTCGTCGCCGTTGGGGTGCCAGTGCAGCTCGCGCAGGCCCCCGGGCTCGACCTCGACCAGGGCCGCCGCGATGGTGACCGAGGCCGGGAACACCGTGGAATCGGTGATGCGTACGCTGCCGCCCCTGGTGCGGACCGGCTCCTGCGCCAGCATGCGGTGGCTGAAGGTCTTCGGCACCGGCCCGGAGCCGCCCATCCTGTCGGCCGCGAGCGGGCCGGGCTTCGGACCGGGGAAGATGTAGAGCTCCTTCTCGGGAATCTTGGCGAAGGCGCTCTCGGGCAGGCCGAAATTCTTGGCGAGCACGTCCTTCGGCGTGTGCGCCAGCCAGTCGGTCAGCAGGAAGGTGGAATCCTCCGAGAAGCCGCCGTCGTCGAACACGAGCAGGAACTCGCAGCCATCGACCCCGTCGGACGCGAGGCCCTGGATCGCGTGCGGGATGCCGCCCGGGAAGTACCAGAGATCGCCCTCGCCGACATCGTCCGCGAAGGTGCGCCCGTCCTGATCGACCGCGGTGATCCGGGCCTTGCCCTTGATCATGTAGGCCCACTCGGATTCCTTGTGCCAGTGCATCTCGCGCACCGCGCCGGCCTTGAGCCGCATGTTGACCCCGGCCATGGCGGTGGAGACCGGCAGCTCGCGGGTCGTGGTCTGGCGCGCCCAGCCGCCTTCCTCGAGCCGCATGTGGCTGTCGGAGAAGGACCATTTCAGGTTCGGCATCGTGCCGTGGTCGGTGGCGGGCGGAGCCAGGGTGAACGGCTCCTCGGCGGCCCGGGGCTGGTTCCGGGGACCGAGGATGTCGGCGCCCTTGCCGCCGCGCTCCGGGAGAGGCGCGGCCGGTCCGGAGGATTGCGCAGCAGCGGGAGCCGCCATCATCGCACCGCCGGCGGCGATGATGGCGCGCCTGGAAATCTCGGTCATCGCATCTCGGTCCCTGACTTCTGGCAGGGTAACCGGAGGGGAGCCGGGTGGATCCGCGGCCGGTCCCGATCGTGCGGCGCGGCATCTCGCCCGGAGCCCGGCCGCGGTCTATGTAGGGAAGACAGGGCCAGAGGCGTCCCGGCCGGTCGGCGGGCGCCATCTTCGGCGCATGACGTTCGGCGCATGACGCGCGGTGCGACCTAAGGGCGAGAATGTCGGACGGGGACAGTTCAGCCGCGGGCAGGGCCGGCCGTCCGGCGTCTCACGGCCGCCTCTGGCTGGCCCTGCTGGCGCTGGCGGGTACGGGCTTCCTCGGATACCGGTCCTGGCCGGACCAGTCCCGGGCGGCGAGCCCGCCGCGCGCGGCCGAGGCGAGGCCGCCGACCGTGCGGGTTGCCACCGCGGCGCGGGCCGAGGGCGCCCTGAGCCTGACCCAGACGGGCACCACCCAGGCCTTCGACACCGCCAGCCTCTACCCGCGGGCAACCGGCTACATCGTCGAGCGCAAGGTCGATATCGGCTCGCACGTGAAGGCGGGCGACCTGCTGTTCCGGATCAGCGCGCCCGACCTCGACCAGCAGCTGGTCCAGGCGCAGTCGCAGGTGCTGCAGCTCCAGGCGGCCCTGATCCAGGCGCGGGCGATGGTCGACCAGGCCGAGGCCAACCGTCACCTCGCCGACGTGACCAACCGGCGGACCTCGACGCTGGCCGGCACCGGGGTCGAGACCCGGCAGAACGCCGACACCTCCCAGGCCGGGGTGCTGGCGCAGACCGCCAATGTCGACGCCGCCAAGGCCGCCGTGAAGGTCGCGCAGGCCAACATCGCCGCCCAGGAGGCGCAGGTCGCCCGCCTGAAGGTTCTGACCGGCTTCGAGGAGATCCGCGCGCCCTTCGACGGGGTGGTGACGGCCCGCAACACCGATGTCGGGGACGCGGTCACGGCGGACACGAATACGGGTCCGCCGCTCCTGACGCTGAACCGGGACGACGTGCTGCGCATGGCGGTGAACGTGCCGCTCTACGCCGCCGACGGCGTCCGCGACGGGCTGGCCGCCAAGGTCGAGGTGGCGCAGATCCCCGGCAAGGTCTTTCCCGGCACGGTCTCGCGCTCGTCGACGACCCTGCTCTCCACCGCGCGCACGCTGGTCACGCAGGTCGACATCCCCAATCCCGACGGCGCGCTGCGGCCGGGGCTCTACATCACCCTCACGCTGGAGATTCCGCGGGTCTCGCCCGCCGTGACGGTGCCGAACGATGCCCTGATCTTCGACCAGCACGGGACCCGCGTGGCGGTGGTCGAGCCTTCGGGCGACGGAAGCGGGGTGGTGCGGATGCGCCCGGTGACGATCTTCCGCCAGACCCGCACGCTGCTGGAGCTGCGCGACGGCCTGAACGGCGGCGAGCGCGTCGTCGTGGGCCCGCCGGCCTCGCTGCGCGACGGCGACAGGGTCAGCCTGCGTCCGGAGGATCGGGCCGGGGCGTGAGCGGCCGCGCGGCGAGAAGCGCGGAACGGAGCGTCTCCACCCGGCAGCCTTGTCCAGCCCTGGGACAGCTACGGCGGCGATAAGCCGTCGGGCATGCGGCGGCGCCGTGGGGGGCCGCCCCCGGCGCCAGCCGTGACCGGCTGGCTCAGGAAGCGGATAACACCGACGTGGCACTCGGAACGATAGCGCTGTCGATCGCGCTGCTTGGCCTCGCCCTCGCGATCTTCGGCCTGCCGCTGGCCTTCGCGGGCGGGTCCTGGTTCTACGTCGCCCTGGGCTTAGGCGTGCTGGCCGCCGGCGGCGAGCTGGTCCGAGGACGGCAGAGCGGCCTCCGGATCTACGCCCTGGTGCTGGCGGCGGCCATCGTGTGGACGCTCGGCGAGGTCGGGGTCGACACGTGGCAATGGATCCCGCGCGGGGCCCTGATCCTCCTCGCCGGACTCGTGCTCTGCCTGCCCTTCGTCGTGCGGCGCCTGCGCGACGCGCCCGAACGGCCCTGGAAGCCCAGCCTCGGGAACGGGCCGCTCGTTCTCCGGGCCGTCGTCCTGCTGATCGCGGCCTTGAGCGCCGCGTCGTGGTTCGTCGATCCGGTCGAGACGCGCGGCCGTCTGCCGAAGGTCGCGGAAATGGGCTCCGCCGCCGTCGATCCGAGCGGCGTCCCGTATCCGGCCGACGACTGGGTCGCCTATGGCGGCACCAATCTCGGCCAGCGCTACTCGGCGCTCACGGACATCACCCCCGGCACTGTCCGGGGCCTCACGGTCGCCTGGGAGCACCACACGGGCGATCTGCGCGGCGACAGCCGGACCGATTCGAAGGAATTCACGTTCGAAGCCACGCCGATCAAGGTCAACGGGCTGCTCTATCTCTGCACCCCGCACAACATCGTCGAGGCCCTGGAGCCCGAGACCGGCAAGCGGGTCTGGGCCTTCGATCCGAACATGGCGCGGGACAACCAGTACCAGCACCAGACCTGCCGCGGCGTATCCTACAACGACTCGGCCGCTTACACGCCGCCGGCGGGAACGGATCCGACGACGGCCGAGGCGGTCGCGGCCGCCATCGCCGAATGCCCGCGCCGGATCATCGCCGCCTCGGTGGATGCGCGGCTCTACGCGCTGAATGCCGACACCGGCGCCCTGTGCAGGACCTTCGGGGCGAACGGGTTCATCGACCTGAAGGCGCAGATGCCGAACCTCAGGCGCGCCAGCTATCAGCAGACCTCGGCGCCGCTGGTGACCCGGAACCTCATCGTCCTCGGCAGCGCGATCGCCGACAACTACTACGCGGACAACCCCTCGGGCGTGATCCGCGCCTTCGACGTGCGGACCGGCGCGATCGTCTGGAAGTTCGACGCCGGCAAGCCCGGCGAGACCGCGCCGCTGCAGCCCGGCGCGCTCTACGAGCCCAATTCGGCCGTGGCCTGGACGCAGTTCTCGGCCGACGAGGCTTTGGGGCTGGTCTACGTGCCGTTCGGAAACCGGGCGCCCGATCAGATCGGCGTGTCGCGGTCGGAGACGGACGAGGCCCTCGTCGATGCCCTGGCGGCGCTGGACTTGGAGACGGGCAGGCTGACCTGGGCGTTCCGGACCACCTATCATGACCTGTGGGACCGCGATAACCCGTCCCAGCCGGTTCTCCTGACCCTGCCGCAGGGCGGCGGGACAGTGCCGGCCATCCTGATCCCCACCAAGGTCGGCAACGTCTGGGTCCTCGATCGCCGCACCGGCGCCCCGATCCGGCCGGTCTCCGAGGTCTCGGTCTCGACCCGGACCGACATCCCGGGGGAGGCGCCGTCTTCGGTCCAGCCGATGTCGTCGCTGAGCTTCGCGCCCGCGGCGCTGACGGAGGCCGACATGTGGGGCGTCACGCCCTTCGACCAGATCCAGTGCCGCCTCGCCTTCCGGTCGAACCGCTACGACGGCAATCCGTTCACGCCGCCCCAGGCGTCAGGCGGCGCGATCATCTGGCCCGGCAATATCGGGGTGTTCAACTGGGGCTCGGTGGCCGTCGATCCGGTCCATCACTGGATGATCGCGACGCCGCAATACCTGACCTACCTCTACCGCCTGCTGCCGCGGCCGCCGGGCGACCCGGAGAAGCGCCTCGTCACCGCCGACCCGGATTCCACCCCAGGCAACGAGAATCTCGGCGGCCCCTACGCGGTCTCCATCGCCCACATGCGCTCGGCCCTCGGCGTCCCGTGCAACGCGCCGCCCTGGGGTGTGCGGGTGGGGGTGAACCTCGCGGACGGCACCACCGCCTGGAAGCACCGCAACGGCACCGTCGCAGGGCAGAAGATCGCCGGTCTCGCGGTCCCGATCCCGTTCGAGATGGGCATGCTGGCCCATGGCGGCACCCTCGCCACGGCCGGCGGGGTCGCCTTCTCGGGCGCGACGCTCGACGACCGCATCCGCGCTTACGACATGCAGACCGGGGAGATCCTGTGGACCAGGGCGCTGCCGGCCGGCGGCCAGGCCACGCCGATGACCTATCGCGGCAAGGACGGCCGGCAATACGTGGTGATCGCGGCGGGCGGGCACGGTTCGCTCGGCACAACGCCGGGTGACTCGGTCATCGCCTTCCGGCTCGATTGATCCGTCGCGCACCTGTCGCGAGCCCGGGAATCGCCGGCCTCGCAGCGCCGTGGACGTTGCGGTGGCCCCGGCCGTCCGGCCGGGGCAGGGGAGCTTCTAACCCGCGAGCCGCGCCCGCGCGTCGGTGCGGGCGAGGCGCGCCAGCAGGTACTCGACTTCGGCCTTCGCGGTGGCAGTCAGCGCCTGCGAGGGTTTGCGCTGCGCGTCGGAGGCGAAGATGCCCCGTCGCATGAACACGTATTTGCGCACCGCGAGCCCCAGCGGGCCCTGCTGCTGCTCGTAGCGGAGATAGGGGAGGTGGGCGTCGAACAGGTCGTGGGCGGCATCGCGCTCACCGGCCTGGCCGAGGCGGACCACGTCGACCAGCATTTCCGGGAAGGCGTAGCCGGTATTGGCCCCGTCGGCGCCGCGCTCGGTCTCGAAGTCGAGGAACAGGCCGCCGTTGCCGACCAGGATCGAGATGTGGCGCATGGAGCCGTCCGCCTCGAAGCCGCGCAGCGTCGAGATCTTCTCCAGCCCCGGCCAGTCCTCGTGCTTGAGCATCACGCAGGACGGGTTGTCGGTGACAATCCGGCGGATCACGCCCGGCGCCATCTGGACCGAGAAGGTGAGGGGGTAATCCTGCAGGACGAAGGGCACGTCCGGCCCGATCGCCTCGACGGCGTTGCGGTAGTAGCCGACGACCTGATCGTCGGTGCGCAGGGTGTTGGGCGGGGCGATCATCACGCCGGCCGCGCCCAGCTCCATCACCTCCCGGGCCAGCGACCGCATGGCCGCGAAGCCCGGCGCCGTCACGCCGACGATCACCGGGAGCCGGGTGCGCCCGAGGACGCGCCGCGCCACCGCAATGCCTTCGGCGTGGTCGAGCTTGCCGGCCTCACCGAGCTGGCCGAGGATCGTCAGGCCGTCGACGCCGGCCGACCCGAAGAAGTCGGTCATCCGGTCGAGCGACGTCTCGTCGATCCGGCCGTCCGGATGGAACGGCGTCGGAGCGATCGGCACGACGCCGCCGATTTCGCTGGTGAGGGGCATGCCGATCTCCGCGCTGCTGCGGCGGCCGCCGGCCGCCGATGGCATGCCCCATACTAAAAAATCCCGGGCGCTGCGACACGCCCGGGATGGGATGAGGCGGTGATCAGCCCATTCGATCAGCCCAGCAGCTTGTCGAGGGTGATCGGCATCTCGCGCACCCGCACGCCGGTGGCGTGCCAGACCGCGTTGGCGATGGCGCCCACCGTGCCGGTGATGCCGATCTCGCCGACGCCCTTCACGCCGAGCGCGTTCACCACCGCGTCGTCCTCGTGGACCAGGATCGCCGCCATGGCGGGAATGTCGGCGTTCACCGGCACGTGGTACTCGGCGAGGTTGTCGTTGAGGAAGCGACCGGTGCGCGGATCCATCTCGGCCCGCTCGTGCAGGGCGAAGGACAGGCCCCAGATCATCCCGCCGTAATACTGGCTCTGGACGAGCCGCGGGTTGATCACCCGGCCAGCCGCGAAGGCGCCGACGAGGCGGCTCACCCGGATCTGGCCGAGATCGGGGTCGACCTTCACCTCGGCGAAGACCGCGCCGTGGGCGTGCATGGCGTAGGAGGCCTGCGCCGCCGGGTCGGCGCCGGCCTTGCCCTGGCCCTCGATGCTGGCCCGGCCGGCCCGCTGGAGGATGTCGGTGACGGATTCGCTCCGGCCCGGGTCGTCGCGCCGGGTCAGACGCCCGCCCGCGGCGGTCACGCCGGCATTGCCGGCGCCGTAGAGCGGGGAGGCGGGGTCGTTGGTGGCGAGATCCGCGAGCTGCCGGATCACGTCGGCCGCAGCCGCGTGGATCGCGTTGCCGGCGGTGGCGGTGTGGCCCGAGCCGCCCGCGATGCCGGCATTCGGAAGGTCCGAGGAGCCCATCCGGAAGGTGAGGGCGTCCATCCCGATCCCGAGCCCGTCGGCAGCGATCTGGGCGAGCGCCGTCCAGGATCCCTGGCCCATGTCGATGGCCCCGAGCTCCACCGTGCCGGTGCCGTCGGCGCGGATCTCGGCACGGGCCATGCCTTCGAAGATCAGCGCCGGGAAGGTGGCGGTACCCATGCCGGTGCCGACCAGGAACCCGTCCCTGTCGCGGGTCTGGCGGGCTTTCAGCGGGCGTCCGGCCCAGCCGAAGGCCTCGGCGCCGCGGCGGTAGCATTCCCGCAGGGCCTTGGAGGAGAACGGCTTGCCGGTGATCGGCTCGACCTCGGCGTAGTTGGCGAGCCGGAAATCCAGCGGGTCCATGCCGAGCTCAAAGGCCATCTCGTCCAGCGCGCTCTCCAGGGCGACGCTGCCGGTAGCCTCGCCGGGCGCGCGCATGAACAAAGGCGTGCCGGTGTCGAGGCGCACGGCCTCGTGCCGGATCGCGATGGCCGGGCTCGCGTAGAGGGTGCTGGTCGCCCGGCCCGCCGGCTCGAAGAAATCGTCGAAGCTCGACGAGGCGGTGCGGATGTGATGGTCGAGGGCCGTCAGCTTGCCGGACGCATCGGCGCCGAGCCGGAGGGTCTGCCGGGTCGGCCCGCGATGGCCCATCGGGCCGTACATCTGGGTGCGGGTCGGAACGAGCTTCACCGGCCGGCCCACGAGCTTGGCTGCCATGCAGGCCAGCACCTGCGGCCCGGCGGGGACGCCCTTCGAGCCGAAGCCGCCGCCGAGATAGGGGCTCTCGATGTGGATGTCGTCGGGGCTGATGCCGAACAACCCGGCGAGGCGGCCCTGCGACATGGCGAGCGCCTGGGTCGGCATGTGCAGCGTCAGCCGATCCCCGTCCCAGCTGGCCACGGCCGCGTGCGGCTCCATGGCGTTGTGGTACTGGGCCGGCGTCTCGTAGGTGGCGGCGATCGTCTTGGACGCGGCCGCGAGCCCGGCCTCGACGTCGCCGTCCGTCTCGACCGGCGGCGCGCCGACGCCGACCGAATCCGGCGTGAAGGCCTCGCCGGAATCGAGCCCGATCCGCGGCGTCTCGGCCGCGTAGGTCGGGGCGAGCAGCCGGGCGCCCTCGGTGGCCGCCTCCAGGGTCTCGGCGATCACCACGGCGATGGGCTGGTTGGCGTAGCGGACGCGGTCGTTCTGCAGGAGGTCGAGGCGGAACGTGAAGGGCCCGTCCTTGGCATCCGGGTCCTTGGCGAGAGTCGGGACGTTGCCCGGTCGCATCACCGCCACGACGCCGGGATGCGCCTCGGCGGCGGCCACGTCGAGCCCGGTGACGCGGCCCTTCGCGATCCGGGCAACGCAGAGCGCCGCGTGGAGCGTGCCAGGAGGCAGGTTGTCGGCGGAGAAGCGGGCTTGGCCGGTCACCTTGAGCGGGCCGTCGCGCCGGGTCAGCGGCTGGCCGATGCTGGAGCCGAGCCGGACCGAGCCGGCGGGGAGGTTCGAGGCGGGCGTGTGCGATGGCTTGGAGGTCGCGGTCATGCGGGTCTCCTCAAGACGGATTCCGGTTGAATCCTACGGTTGCAGTGACCCGCTCCGTCATCACGAGCGGAGCGAAGTGACCCAGGGCAGCGCGACGCCGGGACGCATGCTGCTGCACTGGATGGCTTCGCTGCGCTCGCAAAGACGGCGGCGGGGCCATCGAAGGCGGCGTCAGACGATGCCGAACGGGGAGGCGGGGAGCGCCGGGATCCGGGCGGGCGTCCCGGCGGCAGCCTGGGTCAGCGCGCGGATCGCCACCCGGCGGGCGAGCTCGATCTTGAAGGCGTTGGCCTCGCCGGTGGGCTTGGCGCCGGCCAGCGCAGCGGCGGCAGCCTTCGCGTAGGCCTCGGGGGAGGGCGCCTGTCCGGCGAGCGCCGCCTCGGCCTCCGCCACCCGCCAGGGTTTGAGCGCCAGACCGCCGAAGGCGAGGCGCGCCTGGCCGATCGTGCCGCCGGCCTCCAGGGTGAGGGCGGCGGCCGCCGAGACCACCGCGAAGGCGTAGGAGGTGCGGTCCCGGACCTTGAGGTAGCGGGCATGGTTTCGGAAGGTGGTCGCCTCGGGCGGCAGGCGCAGGGCGGTGATCAGTTCGCCGGGCCGCAGCTCCGTCTCCCGCTCCGGCTGGTCGCCGGGCAGGCGGTGGAACCCGGTGAGCGGCACTTCCCGGGCACCGTCCGGCCCGGCAATCTCCACCACCGCGTCGAGGGCGGCGAGGGGGACGCAGAAATCGGACGGGTGGGTGGCGATGCAATGCTCGCTCCAGCCCTGGACCGCGTGGATCCGGGTGGCGTGCCCCAGCGCCGCGCAGCCGGAGCCGGGCGCGCGCTTGTTGCAGGCCGAGACGGCGTCGGAGAAGTATTGGCAGCGGGTGCGCTGCATCAGGTTGCCGCCGACCGTGGCGGCGTTGCGCAGCTGGGCCGAGGCGCCCGCCAGCAGGGCCTCGGCCACCATCGGGTAGGCCTTGGCGAAGGCGGGGTCATGGGCGAGGTCGCTGTTGCGCACCAGGGCGCCGACCCGCGTCGTGCCGTCCGGCAGCCGCTCGATGGCCGAGAGGCCGGGGAGGCGGGTGATGTCGACGACCCGCTCCGGGGTGGCGACGCCGCCCTTCATCAGGTCGACCAAGTTGGTGCCGGCGGCGAGATAGGCGGTGCCCGGAAGCTGGCCGGCCGCCACGGCCTCGGGCACGCTCGCGGGGCGGATGTAGTCGAAGGTCCTCACGCCGCGTCCTCCCGCTGCTCCGAGGTCCGGGCGGCCGCGTCCTGCACGGCGTCCAGGATGCCCGCGTAGGCGCCGCAGCGGCAGAGATTGCCGCTCATGCCCTCGCGGATGCGCTCGGGATCGGTGCCGGCATGGCCCTCGCGGATCAGGCCGACCGCGCTCATGATCTGGCCGGGCGTGCAGAAGCCGCACTGGAAGCCGTCATGGGCGATGAAGGCCGCCTGGACCGGGTGGAGCCGGTCGCCCTCGGCGAGCCCCTCGATGGTCAGCACCTCGGCGCCGTCGAGGCTTGCGGCGAGGGTCAGGCAGCTGTTGATGCGCCGCCCGTCCACCAGGACCGTGCAGGCGCCGCACTGGCCGCGGTCGCAGCCCTTCTTGGCACCCGTCAGACCGAGGCGCTCGCGCAGGAGATCGAGGAGGGTGACGCGCGGATCGTCGAGGGCGATCTCGCGCGGCTGCCCGTTCAGGGTGAGCCTGAGGGGAATGGTCATGCGGGGGTCCCGGCTTTCAAGGCTGGAACCGTTACAGATAGCCGCTCCCACGCTCGCGGCGAGGCCTTCAGCGGGAAGCGATGTGCGCAAGATCACGGCACGCGAGGGTTGCGCGCTTATGCTGACTTGACCGTGACTTCGGAAGCCGACTTCAGCACGGTCTTGCCCTTTGTGGTCTTGATTTCCAGGGCGGGCTCCGCCTTCGAGGCGTCGCGCTTGACCGTATTGCCCTTGATGGTCTTCTTGACGTCCTGGGTGTGAACCTTGGTTACCGCGCCCGAAACGGTGCCCTTGCCCCATGTGTAGGTGACGTCGTCCCCGGTCTTCACCTTCGCCCTGGCGGTCATGCGTGTCTCCATCGTGGATGCGGGAAAGGCCCTCGGGGGCGGGCGCGTTCCCGGGTTTCCACGGCCGGGATGCCGCAGCCGGAGCGACCCGGTTCCGTCCCGCTTGCGCCTCGACCCATCTCACCCGCGCTTCAGCGCCCGACCTCCCGGCGCAGGGCTGCGACCATCGTCTCGACCGCCGCCTGCGCGGTCTCACCGAGGTCGATATCGGTCTCGCCGGCGGTGACGAGGCCGCGCCCCTCCAGCTCCTTCACGCCCTCTGGATCGGCCTCATGGCCGGCGCCGTCCCGGCGAATCACCGAGGTGACCTTTTCGCCGCTGACGAGGCGATGGTAAGCCGCGAAGGCGAAGATCGAGAGGGCCTTGTCGGAGAGTCCGTTCAGGTCGTCAGCCATGCCTGCGTTCCTCGCGTCGGTTCACGGACGAACGCCGCACGGGGCCGGGGGGTCCGGACCGCGGCAGGGGTGCGACGACGGGTGCGCCTTTGCGAGCGGCGACGCTTCGCGCCGGGGCCGCCTTCCTGCTACTCTGCCGCCCTCCATGCGTGCGAACACCGACCAGACCGAAGTGGAACCGAGCCCCGAGACGCCCCGCGCGCCCGCGCGCGCCAATCTCGACGATCGTCTGCGCCAGCAGGCGATCCTCTCCGAGTTCGGCGTCGAGGCGCTGCGCGGCACCGATGTCGACCACCTGCTGCAGCGGGCCACGGAGCTGTGCGCGCAGGGCATGGGCGCCGAGTTCTGCAAGGCCCTGGAATATCGGCGCGGCGCCGACACCCTGCTGGTCCGGGCCGGCGTCGGCTGGGGGCCCGCCGTGATCGGGAAGGCCCGGATCGGGGCCGATCTCGCCTCCCCGGCGGGCTTCGCCCTCAAGACCGGCCGGCCGGTGATCTCCAACCACCTCGCCGACGAGACCCGGTTCCGCACCCCGCAGCTCATGGCCGATCACGGCATCCGCCGGGCGATCAACGTGCTGATCGAGAACCGGGACGGCGCCTTCGGGGTGCTGGAGGTGGACGACACCCGCGCGGGCATGTTCGAGGAGGCCGACGTCGCCTTCATGCAGGGCTTCGCCAACCTGCTCGGCGGCGCCATCGAGCGCCAGCGCACCGAGAGCCTGCTGCGGGCCGCCCTCGCCCGGCAGGACCTGCTCGCCCGCGAGATGAGCCACCGGGTCAAGAACAGCCTTGCCATCGTGGCGAGCCTGCTCGCCCTTCAGGCCCGGGCCGCCGAAGACCCGGCCGTGCAGACGGCCCTGGCGGATGCGCGCAGCCGCGTCGAGGCGATCGCGGGCGTCCACGACCAGCTTTGGCGGCAAGGTGACGAGGTGAAGGGTGAAGGGGAGGGGGTGCCGGGCGAGCTCGACCTCGCGCCCTTCCTGGAGAAGCTGGTGGCCAACCTCGCCAGCGGCGTGCCGGGCCGGCAGCTCGTCTGCACGGCCTGCCCGCAGCGGATCTCGGCCGACCGGGCGATCCCCATCGGCCTGCTGGTCAACGAGCTCGTCACCAACGCGCTCAAATACGCCTACCCGCCCGAGACGCACCCGGCGGGCGGCGAGATCCGGGTCCGCGCCGAGCGCCGGCCCGACGGGCTCGTGGTCGAGGTTGCCGATGACGGGATCGGGCTGCCGACGGGGTTCGAGATCGGGCGCGCCTCGAAGAGCCTCGGCATGCGGGTGGTCGGCAGCCTCACGCGCCAGCTCGGCGGCAGCCTGACGGTCCCGGCCCGGGGGAAGGGCGCCTGCTTCCGTCTGGAGGTGCCGCTTGCCGGTTGAGCGCGCCGCCCGGCCGGGGCTGGGACCGGACGAAGGCCCTGCCCCGTCGCGCTCTGGGCACGACGGTCTCGGCCCGACAGAGCGCGAGCGTGAGCGGTGACCGGGATCAGGACGATGGCGGCGCTCCTCGCCGAACGGCTCCACGCCTTCCGGAGCCTCGGCGACAATTGCGAGTTCGGGTTCGTGCAGCGCTACGGCGGGGTCGAGCCCTCCGGCCTGCTGCGGTTCTCCTACACGCCGATGGCGGACCTGATCCGCGGCCTGCGCTGCGGCTTCGCGGATTTCGGCGTGCCGGGGGATCTGCGGCTCTCCGTGAGCGCCGGGGGCACCTATTACTGCCACAGCGTGGCCTACAACATCTGGGCGAATACCGGGCATCCGGCCGGCTCGATCGAGCCGGAGGTGCTGCTGGAGCGGGAATACGGCCGGCTGGCCCATCTCAAGGGCAAGATGCTGGACGATCTCGCCGACGGCTCGAAGATCCTGGTGCGCAAGGTCGGCCGCGACGAGCCCGAGGCCGATTTCGCCCGTCTCGCCGAGGCGGTCTGGGCGCACGGGCCCTCGACGCTGCTGCGCGTGACCGAGGCCGGCCCGGACTGGCATCCGGAGCTGGCCCGGCGGGTCGCCGACCGGCTGATCGCGGGACAGGTTCGCCGCTTCGCGCCGGTGGAGGAGGCTTGGTCGGTCGATCTCGAACCCTGGATGCACCTCGTGGACAGCGCCTACGCGCTGGAGCGCGGCGCGGCGCCGACCCGCCTCGACGCGGCCGCCTTTCCGGAGGCGCTGAGGCTGCCGGGGCGCCTGCGCCGGCATGTCGGCCGGCACAGGCGCCCCGGCAGCCTCAGCGCCTACACGCGGGCGGTGGACCCGGCCGGCCTCCGCGCCGACACGGTCCACGTGTTCTCGAGCTGGGTGTGGATCCCGGAGGACTTTGGCGGGGACCGGGTCTTCGCGGCGGCCGGCTATGCGCGGCTGGGCTGGCGGGATGCCGACTTGGCGCGGCGCGGCTGCTGGCAGCGCGTCTGGGCCGCGGGGCGGCTGCGGCCCGAGGCGGCACGGGAACCCGTCGGACTCGGCATGATCGGCACGCGGCGGGACGGGTTCTGGTCCGCCGGGGCGCGCTTCGCCGAGGGGCCGATCCCGGGCGATGAGCCCGCGCCGGATCTGCCGATGCCGCCGTTCCGGTTCCCGGGCCGGGATCTCCTCGGCCGGCTGCGGGCGCATTTCCTGTAAGGTCGGACGCCCCGCCCGTCCGCTTCCGCTTCCCCCTCAACCGCCCCGCGCGTAGCGGGCAGGCGGCGTCCCGACATGGCGTGTGAAGGCCATGCTGAACGTGCCGGCGGAGCTGTAGCCCACCCGTGCGGCCGCCTCCGCGACGGTGATCCCGTCCCGGCGCAGGAACGCCTTGGCCAGCACCATGCGTCAGCCGGTGACGTAGGCCATCGGCGCGACCCCGACCGTGCGCTGGAACCGCTCGAAGAAGGCGGACCGTGACAGGGCGGCCTCCCGGGCGAGGGCAGCCACCGTCCAGGCCTGGGCCGGCCGATCATGGATGCACCGCAGGGCGGCGGCGAGCTGATCGTCGCGAAGACCGCGCAGGAGCCCGGCCGATGCGGACGGACCCGCGGTCGAACGCAGCGCCTCGATGAGAAGGACCTCGAGAAGCCGCGCCAGGACGGATTCCCGGCCCGGCCGGGCCGCGCGCGACTCGTCACTCACGAGTTCCACCAGCGCGATCAGCCGCCGCTCGCCGCGCACATGCACATGGTGCGGCAGGAGCGAGACCAGCAGGCCGGCGGCGTCCGAGGCGAAGGCGCAGTGCCCGACCAGCATCCGGATGTCGGGCTCGGCGTGCTCCGGCCCGAGCTGGAAACGGGCCGCCTCGTCGGGGAGGGCGGGCCGATCGCGCGCAGTCCACGCGGGTCAGAATCCGCGCAGCCGACGGCGCTGGGCGGGCGAGCGTGACCGGCTCGCGGGGAGGGGCGCCGGACCGCCCTCGCCCGATCCGGCTGGCGGGAACCAGTCGATGGTCCGCGGTCATCACCGCCCGTGGCGATACCGCCACCTGCCGCATCCGGACTGGAGGCCCGCTCGACTTCCGGGGGTCGATATCTCAAGGGCGCCGATTTCCCCGATCACGCCGGGTCCGGCTCGAGCTCTTCGATCATGTTCTATTTTTAACCTCTATTTGTTCTCGATGTGGCCGCTCTGTTCCGGACTCGAAGCCACCCACGCCTCTCCATCCATAATTCGCATAAGATATATTATGGAATATGATCGTTGCGCCGGGACGGCGAGGGGGTGCGGTATGCCAGTTTAGCCGCCAGCTGGCGAGCCTTCGGTACATGCCACTTCGTACCGCGTCCGGTTCCGAGCGGCACGATCTCCAGGGCACATGACTTCGACGTTGCCGGACGCGATGCCCCGATCGCGGCCCGATCGGGCGAGGGCGGTCCGAGCCCCCTCCCCGCGGGCGGCTTGCGCCAGCCATACGGTCTCACGCGGCGCGGCTCGCCAGGCGGCGCACATCGCCGAGGATCCGGCCGTCCTGCGTCCGACACTCAATGTGCTCCGACAGCCGGCCGGGCCGGACCCGGATCGCCGCGGGCCGGGCCAGGAGCGCGGCGCGCTCCAGGAACTCCGCGGCGCTCATCGGCGCGTCCCGGCCGCCACCGAGGCCACGCCACCAGGACACCGCCTTCTCCCGCTCGTAGCCGCTGCGCTCGGGCCGCAGGCGGACGCGCCACGCCGCCTCGGCGGGGCCGTCCCGCCAGCCGAGGACGAGGTCGAGCCCGTCCGGCGCTGCCTCCAGATCCAGGGCCGTGACCGGATGCCAGCTGGCCTCGTGCCAGCCGGTCTCCGCTGGGGCAGGGCCCGCCGGCTCGGGGCCGGGCAGCCCGGGATCCGCCGAGAGGATCGCCAGTTCGTCGTCGGCGGCGGCCTCGTGCGGGGCCTCGGTGTCCGCGTCCGCCTCCGGCTCGGTCCAGCACGCCTCGCAGGTGGAGGCGTTCAGCGCGATCAGGGCGCCGCAGCCGGGGCAGGGCTTGGCGCGTGGGGCCCCTGCCCCGCCCAGTCCCTGGGTGGCGCTCCGGACCGTCACGGCGTCCACGGGCCCGTGCATCCGCACCAGACCGGCATAGTCGAGGATCAGCGCGTCGGCCTTGCCGGGCGCGCAGCGCAGCGCCCGGCCGACCTGCTGCACGTAGAGGCCGGTGCTGCGGGTCGGGCGCAGCAGCGCCACGAGATCGACCTCGGGCACGTTGAAGCCGGTGCCGAGCACACCGACCGAGGTCAGGCAGCGGATCTGTCCGGCCCGGAACGCCGCCACGATCCGGTCGCGCTCCCGGCGGGGCGTCTCGCCCGAGACGCTCTCGCAGGAATACCCCTCCGCCCGCACCGCGTCGCGCACGGCGTCCGCATGGGCGAGCCCGGCGCAGAAGGCGAGCCAGGCCCGGCGGGCGCGCCCGTATTCCGCGAGTTCAGCGACCGCCGCCCGGGTGATCCAGTCGCGGTTGACCGCCGCCTCCAGCTCGCCCGGGATGTAGTCGCCCCCGCGCCGGCCGACGCCCGAGACGTCGAGCTGGGTGAGCGTCGCCTTGGAGACGAGGGGCGCCAGGAAGCCGCCCCGGATCAGCGTGAACGTGTCGGCCTCGTAGGCGATGCCGGAGAAGAGCCGGTGCTCGCCTTCGTCGAGGCGGCCCGAATCGAGGCGGTAAGGCGTGGCGGTGAAGCCCGTTACCCGCAGCCCGGGGGTCCGCGCGCGCAGTCCCGCCAGGAAGCGGCCGTAGCGGGTGTCGGCGGCGCGGGGGATCAGGTGGGCCTCGTCGACGATCACGAGATCACGCGGGCCGATCGCGTCGAGCCGGTCGGCCACCGACTGGATGCCGCAGACCAGCACCTGTGCTCCGGCCTCCCGCCGCCCGAGCCCGGCGGAGAAGATCCCGGCCGGCGCCTCCGGCCAGGAGCGGGTCAATTCCGCGAAATTCTGGGCGACCAGTTCGCGGCTGTGGGTGACGATCGCCACCCGGGCGAGGGGGTTCTCTTCCAGGGTCTCCCGGGCCAGCGCCGCGATCACGAGCGCCTTGCCGGCCCCGGTGGGCAGCACGATCAGGTGGCCGGGCGCCGCCTCGTCCGCCCCTCCCCGCGCCCAGGCGGCCGAGAGCGCGTCGAGGCTGGCGCGCTGATAGTCCCGCAGGCGCAGCATGGCGGCGGTCTAGCCGGCCGCGCCGGCCCTGTCCGTGGCGGCGCAGTCACGGCGCAGCAGGTAGATGTCCATGATCCAGCCGTGCCGCGCCCGAGCCTCGGCACGGACCCGGCGGATCTCGTCGCCCGTATCGCCCAGCCGGCCGGAGACCAGGATCTCGTCCGGGCTGCCGAGATAGGCACCCCAATAGATCGTCAGGTCCGGGTCGAGATGCGCGAAGGCCGGATCGCCGTCGAGCATCACCACGACGCTCTCCGCCTCCGCCGGCCAGCCCGCGGCGAGGCGCCGGCCGGTGGTGATCAGCACCGATCCGCCGATGCCGTTCAGCGGAACGCCGTGGCGGGCGGCGAGCACCTGCACGCTCGACAGGCCGGGGACCACCGTGCGGGTGAACGCCATCCGCCCCCGCGCGGCGATGCGGTCGAGGATGCGGAGCACGCTGTCGTAGAGGGCCGGATCGCCCCAGGCGAGGATCGCCCCCACCTCCCCTGCTCCGAGATGCGCGGCGAAGGCCGCCTCCAGCCGCTCGGCCCGGGCCGCGTGCCACGCCGCGACGGTGCTGCCGTAATCGGCCGGGCGGCGCTCCCGGGGCGGGTCGTCCACGGCGACGATCCGGTGGGGCCTTCGGATATGGGCCGCGCAGATCCGGCGGCGGCTCTCGACGAGATCGGCGGTCTCGGCGCGCTTGTCGAGGACGAACACCGCGTCGACATCGGCGAGCGCCCGCACCGCCTGGAGGGTCAGGTGCTCGGGATCGCCCGTGCCGATGCCGATGACCCGGATCTGCCGGTCCTGCATGTGCGGCCCTCCTCCGCCGGGGCGGGGGAGGGCCGGCGCCGGCCTCCCCTACAAGCGCGCGTCGGCTTTGGCGAGGATGGCCCGCGCGATGGTCAGGTCCTGCAGGGCGATGCCGGAGGAATCGAACACGGTGATCTGGTCTGGATCCGTCCGGCCCCCCTCCCCGCTGCGCAACACCTCGCCGATCGCCCGCAGGCCCGCCTGAGCCTGCGCGGAGGCGTGCTGGAACTCGCCGATCGTGCGCGACTGCTGCGGCAGGTCGCAGAACAGGGCCGCCCGCTCCAGCAGGGCGGGGGGCAGCTCCTGCTTGCCCTTTGCGTCCGCGCCCATGGCGGCGACATGCGTGCCGGGGCGGACCCAGGCGGCCTCGAACAGCGGCGCGCGGGCGGGCGTCGCCGTGACGATCACGTCGGCGGCTGCACAGGCCTCCTGCGGCGCGGCCGCCCGCACCTCGAGCCCGGACGCCCCCTGCCCCGCCAGACGCTCACTGAGCCCCGCGACCTTCGCGGAAGCCCGGGCGACGACCAGCACCGTCCTGATCGGCAGGACCCGGGCGAGCGCCGCGGCTTCGAACTCCGCTTGGTTGCCGGCCCCGAACAATGCGAGCACCGCCGAATCCGGCCGGGCCAGCACGCTCGCCGCCACCGCATCGGCGGCGGCGGTGCGGTAGGCGTTGACGCGGCCCGCCTCGATCACCGTGTCGATGCGGCCGACATCCTGATCGAACAGCAGGATCACCGAATTGTGCCGCGGCAGGCCCCGGTCCGGGTTGCCGGGCCAGAACGAGCCGACCTTCAGGCCGGCATAGTTGGCGGTCGCACCCGACTTGATCGAGAACCGATTGGTCGGCTCCGAGCCATGGCCGAGCACCGCCGGGAACAGGGTGGTGCCCGGCGCCACCGCGGCGATCAGCGCCTCCCGAGCCGCCGCGAACGCCATGGCGTGATCGACCAGCGCGGCCGATTCCTCTTCCGAGATGAAGCGCATGGATTCAGGGACCTCCCAAGTCATGGTTTCGATAGGTCTTCGACCTTTCGCGGGTGTCGAGCGAAGCTCGATGTCGGGGCCCTGCCCCGACATCCCGCCAAAGGGCCTCGACCCTTTGGAATCCCGTTACAACGTCATGCCGCGGGCGGTGACAGGCCAGATCGCCTCGACCCGGCCGTTCCGCACGCCCACGTACCAATCGTAGACGTTGACCGTCGGGTCGCAATGGCCGGGGATCAGCTTCAGGCGCTCGTTGAGCTTCAGCACGTTGCCGGGATCGCTGATCACGCCGTGCTCGTCCGAGCACTTGATGTACTCCACGTCGTCCCGGCCGAACACCACCGGCAGGCCGCTGTCGATGCTCTGCGCCTTCAGGCCGGCGTCGCAGACCGCGACATCCGTCTTCGCCTTGCTCATGATCGCCGTGTAGATGAACAGGCTGTTCTCGAAATCCGTGATCGGCCGGCCCTCGGCGTCCTTCACCCGCTGGTAATCCGCGTCCATGAAGACGTAGGAGCCGCATTGCAGCTCGTTGTAGACGCCGCTGCCGCCCTCCATGGCGAAACTGCCGGTGCCGGCCCCCGCCACGATTGCGCAGGCGAGGCCCTCGGCCTTGAGCAGGTCGACGGTACGCCGGGTCTCGTCGATCGCCGTCTGGATCAGGGCCTGGCGCTCGCCGTAGTCGCGCACGTGCTGGGCCTTGCCCTGATAGGCCTGCAGGCCGGCGAAGCTCAGGCCCGGCGCCGCCGCGATTCTTCTGGCGATCGCCAGAGCGGGCTCGCCCGGCGCGACGCCGCAGCGCCCGGCCCCGACATCGATCTCCACGAGGCATTCGAGGGTGACGCCGTACTTCACCGCCGCCGCCGAGAGGTCGTCGACATTGCCGAGGTCGTCGACGCAGACCAGCACCCGCGCCCGGGTGGCGAGCGCCGCGAGGCGCTCGATCTTCTTCGGCGCGGTCACCTGATTGGAGACCAGCACGTCGCGGATGCCGGCACTCACCAGCGCCTCAGCCTCGCTGACCTTCTGGCAGCAGACGCCGCAGGCGCCGCCCCGCTCGATCTGCATCACGGCGATGTCGGACGACTTGTGCGTCTTGGCGTGCGCCCGGTGGCGCAGGCCGCGCTCCTTCATGAAGCGGCCGAGCTTATCGATGTTGCGCTCGAGGGCATCGAGATCGACCAGCAGGCAGGGGGTGTCGACCTCCTCGACCGACATGCCGACGCTGGCGGGGATGTTGTTGCGCATGGGTGTCTCCTCCGGATCATTGGGTCGGGTCGGCGGGTCCCGTCAGGGGGCGAGGCCCAGGAGTTCGGCGATGCGCGGCGTCGCCTTGATGCCCGTGCCGGTGAGCACCACCACGGTGGTCTCCTCGGGCCGGATCGTACCGCGTGCGGTCAGGTCGGTGAGCGCCGCCGCCGCCATGGCGCAGGTCGGCTCGACGTAGAGGCCCGACCGGGCGAGCTCCATCAGCGCAGTCTCGATCGCCGCCTCGGACACCGCCACGGTGCCGCCGCCGGAGCGGCGGAGCGCCGCCAGCACCTCCCGGCCGCGGACAGGCTGGGCGATCGAGGCGCCCTCGGCGAGCGTCTGGCGCGGGGTGACCGGCACGAAATCCTCGGCGCCCGCCGCGAAGCCCGCATGCAGGGGGGCGCAATGGGCCGGCTGCACCGCGTAGAGCCGCGGCAGGCGGGCGATCTCCCCCCGGCGCAGCAGCTCCGAGAAGCCGATATCGCAGCCGAGGATGTTGCTGCCCGCGCCGCAGGGGATGATGACGGCGTCGGGCGCGGAAAACCCCAGATCCTCCCACAGCTCGTAGGCCAGCGTCTTGGTGCCCTGGAGGAAATGCGCCTGCCAGTTGTGGCTGGCGTAGAAGATTGAGTCCGCTTGGCTGACGGCCGCGTCGGCCGTGTCCTGGCGGGTGCCGGGCACCAGCTCGACCTCCGCGCCGGCGGCCCGCATCTGCACGGTCTTGGCCGGCGAGGTCGAGGCCGGGACCAGGATCTTCGCCCGCATCCCGGCGGCGGCCGCGTAGGTCGCCACCGCGGCGCCGCCGTTCCCGGAGGAATCCTCCAGCACCGCGTCCACCCCCTGCTGGCGCAGGATCGACAGCATCACGGACGCGCCCCGGTCCTTGAAGCTGCCCGAGGGGGCGAACCATTCGAGCTTGAAATGCGCGTGCCCGCCCCGCCAGGGCCGGCGCACCAGCGGGGTGCAGCCCTCTCCGAGGGTCACCGGATCGGAGACCGCCACCGGCAGCGCGGCGGCGTAGCGCCAGAGGGAGCGCTCGGCCGTATCGATCTCCTCGCGATCGATACCGGGAAGGTCGGTGATCATCAGCGGCCCGCCCGTCTCCGAGCGCCAGCGCGGCGTCGCGATCGGGTAGGTCGCCCCGGTGGCGGGGTCGAGATAGGCGGGTGACGGGGGCATCGCGGCTCGGGTTCCGGGGCGGTTCGAAAAGAGAATACAAAATAATGTTGGGCGGCGCGCCCCCCGTCACCGACATGACGGCGCGCCGCGATGTTCGTCAGGGCTCCGCCCTGACAACCCGCCAAGGGCCTCAGGCTGCGAGCGGCAGGATCGCCCGCTCCGGCGCGTGCTCGGCCGCGATCGCCTCGGCGACGAGTTCCGCGGTGGCGCCCGAGAGGGTCCAGCCGAGATGGCCGTGACCGGTGTTGTAGAAGACACCGGGCCGGCGGCCGCGGCCGACCTTGGGCAGCATGTTCGGCAGCATCGGACGCAGGCCGCTCCAGGCCACGACCCGATCGGTGTCGACAAGCGGGAACTGCTCCCGGGTCCAGTCGACCAGCGGCTGGATCCGGTCGTGGCGGATGTCGCGGTTGAAGCCGTTGAACTCGGCGGTCCCGGCGACCCGCAGGCGCTCGTCGCCGAGCCGGCTGGTGACGATCTTGGACGCCTCGTCGAGGATGCTCACCTCGGGCGCCGCCGCCTGCGCCTCCGGGGTCAGCAGGTTCACGGTGATCGAGTAGCCCTTCACCGGGTAGACGTTGACCCGGTCGCCCAGCATGGCGGCGAAGTGCCGGCTGGCGCAGCCTGCGCAGATCACGACCGCGTCGGCCCGCAGGACCTGCGGGAGCTCGGCGGGGCGGCCAGCCGGATGAGCCGTCTGATGGCCCGCCTGCCACCAGCCGACAGCGTAGCCCCCCTCCCCCGGCGCGATGGTCTCGACGGTGGCATCCTGGACGAAGCGGACGCCCTTGCGGGCGCAGGCCGCGGCGAGGCCCCGGGTGAACTTGTGGATGTCGCCGGTGGCGTCCGAGGGCGTGAAGTAGCCGCCGTGATAGGTGCCGCCGAGCGTCGGCTCGATGGCGCGGATCTCCTCCGGGCTCACGGCGTAGCGCTCCAGGCCGCCCTCCCGCAGCAGCGCGTTGACGGACGTGGCCTTCTCGAAGCTCGCCCGGTCCCGGTAGAAGTGCAGGATGCCGCGGGTCTTCAGGTCGAAGTCGATCCCCTCGGCCTCCGCCATGGCGAACAGGGTTTCCCGGGCCCGCAGCGCCAGCCGCACGGTCTCGACCGTGTTCTCGCGATAATGGGCGATCTCACGAACGAATTCCGCCATCCAGGACAGCTTGTGCCAGGAGGGCTTGGGATTCATCAGCAGCGGCGCGTCCCGGCGCAGCATCCAGCGCAGGCCCTGCATCACCGTGGAGAGCTTGTTCCAGACCTCGGCGTTGCAGGCCGAGAGCTGGCCGCCATTGGCGAAGGAGGTCTCCATGGCGGCGTAGCGCTGCCGGTCGAGGACGGTGACGCGGTAGCCGCGCTGGGCGAGCGCATAGGCGGTCGTCACGCCGGTGATGCCGGCGCCGATCACGGCGATGTGGGTCATGGGTGGGACTCCGGAACGAGGACGCGTGGAGGCCGCCTCAAGCGGTCGGCCGGTTGCGCGCCCCATCTGTCCCGGTGCCTGAGAGCTTGATCCGGCCCCGGCCTGGCGAGGCGAAGCACGGACGTCCCCTTCGGCGGGTGCCCACGGGCTCGCCCGCTGCACCACTCTCCAGATCGCCCTGACGACACGGTTCCGGTGCCTGAGAGTTTCCGGGGCGGTTGCTCCGTCGGCGCCGGGTCCCCTCTCTGGGAAGATCCCGGTCTCTCCCGCATCGTCGCGATGGGCACCTCGGGTTTACGCCGGTCGGCCGCGACGGAAAAGCCCGCCCGCCCCGGCCGCGACCGATTCCGCCGACAGCCGATGCCGGTTGTCACCGCCGGGAGCGATCCCGGCCGTCGTCGGTTGACGGAGGGTTTCAGGGAGCGACGGATGCTGACGCGGACGGCGATCTACGAGGGCACGGTGCGCGACGGCCGCGAGGAGGAGTTCTTCCGCCGGGTCCGGGACGAGCTGGAGCCGTTCTGGCGGCGTTTCCCGGGCGTCACCGCCGTGCGGGTGCAGCGCCTCGTCGCCAAGGACGCCGACGCCCGGCCGATCGCCATGATCCTGGAGATGGACTTCCCCGATCAGGCGGCGCTGGACGCCTGCCTCGCCTCCCCGATCCGCCCGGAATCGCACGCCGCCACCGAGGCGGTGATGCGGATGTTCGAGGGGCGCTTGTATCATCTCGTCAGCGAGGGCCGGACCCTGCCGCCAAGCCATTAGGGCTTGGTGCGGCGACACGGGATCGTTTCCGATAAGATCCCGCGCCGACAGAGACCGGGGCTGCCGCCATTCCCGTGCGTCAGCGGCGCGCTCCTGGGATCGGAAGCCGCGCGCCATCGGACGGGGCGCGGGCCGTGGAGTTCAGGCCCTGGAAAAAAGCCGCTTACCGGTAGCGTTCTCTCAGGGCGCTGAGGCCGTTCGCTCCCATATCGCCGTCTCGGGACGCTGCGTGACAGCCTCTCAAATCCCGGCACCCTGCCGTCGAGGTTGTGCCGGGCGCGCCCATCCGCGTTCGAATCGGACGCGATGGACCCCGACCTCGTCTCAGGACCTCGCAGAGGAGACCATGAACCGACTTCGTCATGCGGTGCTCGCACCGGCGCTGATCCTCGGCCTCGCCTCGGGGGCAGCCCACGCGTCGAACCGATTCGATGGGGCTTGGTCGGTCGTGGCGATGGCTGAGAGCGGGACCTGCACAGGGCCCTATCGCTACCCGATCGTGATCCGGGACGGACAGGTGGATGAGGCCGGGGACAACGGCGTTGATGCCGCCGGCCACGCCGGAGAGGATGGCCGGATCACCGGCACAATCCGCAGGGGCCTCGCCAACGTCGCCGTGTCCGGCCGCCTCAGGGGAGCCGCGGGACGCGGGCGCTGGACGCTCTCCGGTCTGGGCTCGTGCTCAGGGCGCTGGACGGCCCGCCGCACGGGGTAGCGCGGCCCGGAGGTCGGAGCCGCCGCGTCGGATGCGAGCCCGGCCCGATCCGGTCGCGCCCGGGAGCGCCGCCCGCCGCGCTCCCCTCCGATCCTGCCGCCTGCCGCCTGCCGCCTGCCGCCTGCCGCCTGCCGCCTGCCGCCTG
>Ga0255028_100050_pt1 | contig 32833 bp, 20 predicted proteins | sample DRGLUT_MetaT_FD_178168 | JGI IMG/M metagenome (GOLD analysis project Ga0255028, IMG submission 178168) | Metatranscriptome of freshwater microbial communities from Pennsylvania, United States - DR:GLUT (Metagenome Metatranscriptome) | ecosystem: Environmental > Aquatic > Freshwater > Creek...
ACCACTCTTGCCATGCAACTGTCAAAGCTGAATGTGGCACGGGGTAAGCGATGATTGCACTCTCCCCTTTCGCAGCAATGTAACTGCCCCACCATTTTCCAACTTCAAATGCATTTAGGGCAGAAAGTGGCTCAAGGTATTCGACATGGGTGACGGCCCAATCGGTCGCTCTGTGCGCAATCTTGAGAACGGGCACACATGAGTGAGGGTTTGCCTGAGCGTAAGTGGCAAAGTCCAGGTAGCACTTATCGCCTTGTGAGACCTTGATAACCTCAGGGTCGTTGGGCCGGTGATAGACATTCGCCGCTGCACCTCCACCTAGCAGGATCCATCCCGCCGACTGTAGCGCTTGCTCATAACTGTGTGCCGAGGTGTACTGTGTTGGATCGGGAAGCGTCACGTCTGCTGTCTCGCGAAATTGGGGCAAGTGGTGTGCGATCCCGCTGGGGTGAAGGGACCCCCATACACCTGTCAGGGTACGAAGGGCAGCAACTGCCCGACCGCTAAAGCCTAGGGCGCAGGCGAACGCCGGGCCCGTCGTCGTTGTCATCAAGGAATGTCGCACCAGCGCCTTCCAAGGCACCCTAGATCTCTTGCAAGGTCTCCTCGCGCAGTTCGGCGCCGCTCTTGAACCGCACCAGGGTGTTGGTGCTGATGTCGGCCAGCCGGGCAAGATCGCGCCTCGGGACGTCGAGCCCGGCGCGGGCGGCCTTGCACGTCTCTGGGGTCAAAGTCGCCATAACGTTTACACTCAGCCCGAACGGGCAGCTTTTTTAAGAACGACTGGAGGGCGGCTGAGCCGACTGGCACTTTCACGGTCTCTGAACCTGTGGGTGCGAACGCGGAGGGTATCTCAGCAGATTTTTGCCGAAAATGCTGCACGAACCTGGTCGATCGGCCTAGATACAAACACCTTCTCCGAGGAAGATATCGCAGCGGACCAACCGACAAATTCAACGACAAGCACCTGCTGAGTAATTTTTGCGTTCCGCTGCGCCGATCGAGCAAAGGCGATAGAAGGAAGCTGATTACTTCCGTTCGTGCCGTCTTATTTGCTTCCCACGGATAAGGCAGTCTGCGGGATCGCATATTACGTATAGCGGTTGGATGCATCCGCCTTGACAACCGATTCCGGCGAGCGCTCGTCAGGCGGAAACGTGGAGTTCGATCACGCGGTGCCCGGCCACGGCCGCGAGCGGGATGTTCGCGGTGAGATACTCCTCGACACGCTTGCCGGTGAGCGGATCGGTCGCCCAGCCGTCACCGACGAAGAGCTGATTCAGGCCGAGGGAGTGCCAGAGGAAGAGGCGGGCATTGGCCGCCGTGTCCGGGCAGGTGGTGTAGCGCGCCACGCTCATGTGCGCTTGGTGGTCCGCATCGTCCTTCACCGCGCCGGTCACGAGGTTCGGATCGATCGTGTGGGCGAGATCTGGATCCTGAACCGCGTCCCGCCACCGCAGAAGCTTGCCCGCAATCTCCGGATAGTGCGCCTCGATCAGCGCCAGGACGCCGGCCCAGTCCGCTCGCTCGCAGACGGCCTGGGGCAGCACGGCCAGCCGCCAGCGCATCCCTTCGGCGAGCTTCTCGTGCAGCCACGCCGGATCCTTGCCGATGCTGAGCACGATCTGTGCGCCCGTGCGACCGAGCATGCTGCGCAGGCCGGCCGGTCCCGTGACCCAGGCCAGACGCCGTCCGCTCGCGAAGGCCAGCATCGCGAAATCCGCTTCAGATCGACCGCGCACCACGCGTCCGCAAACACCCGTAAATGCGTCGGGGGCGGGCAGCCGCCCCTCGAACATCGCGACGTAGGCCGCCGGATCGATCGCCACCGCCGCGCCAGTCCCCTCGACCATACGCCGTCCCTCTGCACAAAGCTTGACCGTGGCGTTCTATGCCGGAGGAGCTTCCCGCCGCATATCCTTCTCAGAGGACCGAACTGAGGATCGGTCTCAGGGGAAGCGCACCGGGTAGCAGCGGCGCACACCTACGAATGACGGCACCCGCCGGCGCTAACAAAGCCCCTCGCACTTCGTGCCGCGCTCGGCTGGCGCCGATGCATTGATGGGACGGATCTGCTCGGCGCCAGGCCCGCTGACCCCGGATACGTCAATCAGGACACTCGGGCCAGGTGTGGCGCCATGGCATCACACACACTTTCTGCGCCCGAGCTGTAAATTCCGAGGGGACGTTACGGGAATATAGGAGGCGAACACACCACAGGGACGCGTCCATGGCCACCGCCACCTTCGACCATGCCTTGCCGCCTGCTTTCGTGGCCGCCCTAGCGAAGGAAGCTGAGCGGGAGAGCTGGTGGCGCGATGTGCTGCAGGACGCCAGCCTCGTCGTCGCGACCCGCGGGCGCAGCCTCAACGTCTACTGGCAGGGGCAGGCCTTGTTCACGGTCTCCTGCCCGCACGGTACCCTGCGGGTTACCACCCACGAGAAGTTTCTGCTCGATCCGGCGCTCGCCGGGCAGGTGCCGCTCGGAGCCGACGGGGCCTTCGACACCGCTGCCCTGCTGCAGCGCGCCTTGGTCAGCCGCTACGAGGGGCCGGCCACGCTGGCCAAGCTTAAGGCGGCCGCGGCCCTATTCGCCGGCGACGAGAAGCGCGGCTGCCACGAGATCGCAGTGCGCAATGCCGCCGTTATCGACGTCGAGGTGGCCTTCCCCGGTCGGCACACCGTCGGGGAGCACACCCATACCGCGCCGCGCGTCGATCTCGCCGCCGTTGAGGCCAACGGATCAGGGGCCCAGCTGGTGTTCTGGGAAACCAAGACCTACGCCAATGGCGAGCTGCGCGCCCTTGGCGAGGAGGCCGCTCCGGTCTGCCGGCAGGTCGAGGCCTACCGCACCATTCTAACTGCGCAGCGCGAGAGCGTGGAGGCGAGCTACACCCGGGTTGCGCAGAACCTCGTTGCGTTCAGGGCGATGGGCTGGGCGCGCGCGCTGCCCCCGCTCATCGAGGCCGTCGGCACCGGCGCGGCGAAGCTGCGTCTCGGCGATGTGCCTCGGGTCGGGCTGGTGGTGTTCGGCTTCGACGCCGGGCAGCGCGACGAGGCGCGCTGGCAGGCCCACCGCCTCAAGCTTGAGCAGCACATCCCCACCGTGCGCTTCGTAGGCGACGCTGCCAAGGTGAAGCTCTGATGCCGCTGCGGCTGACGGTCCACCGCGGCGCCCATCAGATCGGCGGCAGCTGCATCGAGATCGCCCATCCCGACGGTGCCCGCCTGATCCTCGACGCCGGTCGCCCGCTGGACGCGCCTGACGGCGCCACCGGGCTCCTGCCAGGCAGCCTCGACCGGTCCGCTCCGGCCACCGTGCTGATCAGCCACCCGCACCAGGACCACCACGGCCTGTTGCACGAGCTACCCGCGGACTGGCCGGTCTGGACCGGGGCGGCGTCGGCCCGGCTCATCGCGATCACCGGTGAGGTCTCGCGCCAGCCGCTGATGCGGGTGCTCAACACCTGGACGAGCCGGGGTGGTCCGTTCACGGTCGGCCCGTTTACCGTCACGCCGCTCCTGACCGACCACAGCGCCTTCGACGCCTACATGCTGCTGGTCGAGGGCGCCGGCCGGCGGATCCTCTACACCGGCGACTTCCGCCGGCACGGGCGCAAGGCCGACCTCGTCGAGGCGCTGATGGCGCGCCCGCCGCGGGACGTCGATGTCCTGATCTGCGAGGGCACTAACCTTGGCACCGACAAGCCGGTGATGACCGAGGCTGCGCTGGAGGAGGACTTCGTCGCCCTGTTTCAGCGCACGGCGGGCCGGGTGTTCGTGGCGTGGTCCGGCCAGAATGTCGACCGCACGGTGACGCTATACCGCGCCGCCAAGCGCACCGGCCGCACCCTGGTGATCGACCTCTACACAGCCGACGTGCTGGACCGGATCGCCGAGGGCACGCGGCTGCCACGGGCGGGTTTCCCGAACTTGAAGGTCGTGGTCACCGCCGGCCTGCGCGGGCTCTACGCAGGCCGGGCCCGGGAGGACTTCGTCGCCCGCATGGCCGCCCACGGCGTCGCGGCCCGTGCCGTGCCGGAGAGCGCGGTGATTATGCTGCGCCGCTCGCTGATGCGCGATTATGCCCGGGCCAAGCTCGTTCCGACGGCGGCGGATGCCTTCAACTACTCCATGTGGCGGGGCTACCTCAGCATGCCCTACCACGCCGAGCCGCTGGAGTGGTGCCAGGCCGCCGGTGCTGAGATCGCCTACCTGCACAGCTCTGGGCACGCCGCGCCAGCGGATCTGCGCGCCTTCGCAGCGGCGATCGGGGCGAAGGCGGTAGTGCCGGTGCACGGCGAGAACTGGGACGAGGAGACCGACGGGTTCGGGGTGCTGCGGCGGCTCGCAGACGGCAAGCCATGGGTGCTGCCGTGAGCCTCATCCTCGCGCCGAACGCCATGCAGGCGCCGACCGCACCAGCGGTGGGCATCTTCTGGCGGGTGGCGGATTGCCTGGTCGTGGAGCGCAGCGTGCTGGCTGAGGCCGAGACCTACGGCGATTGCCTCACTCATGCCGGCGGTCACTACGAGCGCTGGGAGGCGTGGCAGGCGCTGGGTCAGGCTGGGCTTCGTGCGACCGGCATGCCAACCGAAATCGGGGTGAGCGAGTACGACGACTGGCCGCGCGGGCGGGTTGTCTACGCGGTTTTGGCCCGGCACTTTGTACTGTACGCCGATCGGCGGCTGCAGCGGCCGGAGATTGTCGTCCGACTGCAGGAGGCCTTCGGCCTCGCTGGAGAGCGCTCCATCGTGCGCTCGGATCCGCACTACCGTAGACTTGCCTGAGACAAAGGGGGGCGAAATACTTACAGATCCGTAGCCGATATAAATTATTACCGCGGACATCAAGGCCTGGGCGGCAGTACACCAAGCATGCTGCTGGCGATCTCCCGCGACATCGTCCGCTGCCCCAATGCGGCTGAACTCGCCTGCGCCCTGGTTGGAGGCATCGCACTGGCGCCGGACCAGCAGGGTTCGGTTTGTCCACGATCTATATCGTGGGTGATCTCGCTGTGAACCAGCGTGATCGCGCCACAAACTTTGCTCAGGTAATGTGGGCCCGATTTGCGGAACCTGCGTTGCAGGAGCTCAGCTGCTTGCATGCGTCCCATTATGTCGTAGCTACCGCGTTTCTCTCTCGCCTGTTTTTGAGAGAGGCTGATGACACGCTACGATGCATTTCACCTGCGCCTATGCGCTCACACTGCTCTGCTGCGGCCTGAACGGTCCCGGTCGAGCGGGTCGACTCCCGATCGCGCCCTCGTCAAATGGTTCGTCGACAATGCTGGCCGCCTTGGCTGCGGTCGGCTGCCGCCCCTGGATCACACCGATCTCGAGATTGGTATCGGCGAGGTCGACCGCCGAATCTGGTCGGTCCTCAAGCCTGTTGTACAGGCTCTCGCCATGCGCCGGCCCGCGCCGCCTCCTTCGGCGCTTGAGCGACGCCTGACGTGGCTGTGCCGCACTCTCACGCTATCGCCACTCGACGGCGCGATCCTGAAGCTTGCGGTGCGGGCGGCGCTCTTCCGCTCATTCCAAACCCTTGCGTCGCTTGCGGCCGAGGCACATTCGGGACGAGATGAGATCAATATCGCCGGGCTTGCAGCCCTGTCGGGCCATCCGCTCGAGAGCGTGCGGCAACGCTTGAAGGCCTCCCGCCCGCTGCGCCTGCTCGGTCTGCTCGAAGACCGCAACGGTGGTGATTTCGCTCCGACGCGCACGGTCCTGCACATCGCTCGGCTTAGCGCGAGCACGGATGAAGCCTTGCGCAACGCGCTGCTGGGACGATCCACGCCGGCCGACCTCACCTGGGACGACTTCGCTCATCTGGGCGAGATCCGCGAACTGGCGGAGGCGCTGGTGGGCGCCGCCCTCGCCCGGCGCAGCAAGGGCGTGAATGTTCTGGTGCACGGCGTGCCCGGGACCGGAAAGACGGAGTTCGCGCGCACGTTGGCCGCTCGACTGTCGGCGCGCGCATGCTTCGTCGGCGAGGCCGACGATCTCGACGCCGAGCCGAACCGCCAGGACCGCATCGCGGCCTTCGCGGTCGCGCGCGCGCTGGCGGCGCGTGCGGGGCGCATGCTCCTCGTCGTCGACGAGGCCGACGACATCTTCACGGGCGTCGATGAGGACGATGCGGGCAAGCGCCGGGGCTCCAAAGTGTTCATGAACCGCCTCGTGGAGTCCACGGAGGCACCAACCCTCTGGATCACGAACCACCCTGAGCGTCTCGGGCCGGCCGTCATGCGTCGCATGGCGCTGGCGATCCGTTTAAGCGAACCGGGGCGCGAGCGCCGGCGCATCATGCTCGGGCGGATCGCCGAGCGGCGTCGGTTGGTGCTGCCGCCCCAGGATCTCGACAGCCTCGCCGAGATCGAGGCCGCCCCGGCGATCCTCGACGGCGGGCTGCGCGTCGCCCAGCTCACACATGGCGGCGCGAAGGCGGCGAGCCTCGCCGCTCGTTCCATCCAGCAGACCCTTTTAGGGCGCGCGGCCGCAAGCCCGCGCCCGCCTGCTCCGTTCGACCCCGGTCTGTCGGCGGCTGATGTCGATCTCGCGCACCTCGCCGAGCGCGTCGCCGCCTGTCCGGGTCGAGCCCTGTCCTTCTGCTTCCATGGGCTGCCGGGCACCGGCAAGAGCGCCTACGCGCGCCACCTCGCCGCGCGTCTGGGTGTCGACGTGATCGAGCGCAAGGCCTCCGATCTCCTGTCGATGTGGGTCGGCGGTACGGAGCAGGCGATCGCCGCCGCCTTCGCGGAGGCAGCCGAGCGTGGTGCCATGCTCATCCTCGACGAGGCCGACTCGCTGCTGCGCGATCGCGCCGGCGCACGCGCGAGCTGGGAGGTCAGCCAAGTCAACGAGATGCTCACGCACATGGAGGCGGCCCAGCACCCGTTCGCCTGCACCACGAACCTGATGGAGAGCCTCGATCCGGCGACGCTGCGCCGGTTCCTCTTCAAAGTCGAGTTCCGCCCGATGAACGCGGAGCAGGCCGCGCGAGCCTTCGAGACCCAGTTCGGTCATCCTGCGCCCGCGAGTTTGCGCGAACTCAGCCCTCTCGCGCCCGGCGATTTCAGCGTCGTCGCGCGCAAAGCCGTCGTGCTCGGCGTCCGCGACCCGGCCGAGCTGCTCGAGCTTCTGACGGCTGAGGTCGCGGTCAAGCCGCAGGCCGGGCGAGCCCGCATCGGCTTCCGCCCATAATGCGGGTTGCGAGCACGACAACGGAGGCGGCGCCGGCCACTTCCGCAGCGGGGTCGGATGTGACCCTCGCGCCGCCCACCGATGGTCTACAGCGGCCTTCGACCATCCTACCCACTCGGGCCATCACAATACTCAAGCGCCGCACCCGTCGAAGGCTCGATGGCTTCGGAACCCTTGCGGAAATAGCGCCCAAACCCAGACGGGAGACAAAATTGCCAAAACCCAAACGCGACGTGGCCGTTCAGCCCTCGAGGACGATCCCGGTCACACCGGCGGGCGAAGAGCCGACCGCATGTGACGCGGAGCGCCTCGCCCATGCGGTCGCCCGCACCTTCGCCGCGATGATCAACATCGACGTTGTCGGGGCGGACGCGCTGCAACTTCGACACGCCAACGGCCAGCTCGGGCTCCTCACCGCAGACGACATCCTGGACGGGCGCCTGCGCGTCGCCGATGCGCGCACGCGGGAGACGGTCACGTACGAGCACATCGAGGCCATGGTCGTCGCGGGCTGGTCCGTCACCGTGTGAGCGGTCGCGGTGCTTCGCGTGACGGATCATCATCGAGTTCAGCACGAACCCAGTCCGGATTTCGTGCGCGTGGAGCAACGCGAGGAGGCAGATCATGGCGACGCCGAGGGCGCGCGAATTCGCTCTGCGCGAGAAGCAGAGGGCGGTCCAGGGCCAGTTCCACGCAGTCCGCAGAGCCTACTGGCAGGCGGACGACGCCGCCGCGATCGTGCCGGCGATCCGCGCGCAAGTCGAGGCTGCCTTCGGCATCACGATCCACCTGGACGATCAGCAGCTTCACGAGCTCCTCGGCGCAGCCTGCGAACCGATCGCGGCCCTCGTAGACATGAGCTCCTCGATCGCGACCCGCTTACGACCGAGCCCGTTTGGTCCAAGCCGTGGGAGCGTGGCTTTCCGCAGAGCGCGATCAAGCAGGCGCAGGCGGATGCCGCACCCTAATGCCTTGGCGCAAGACGGCCTCTCTAGAGATCAGGATGGCTGCTCGGCGGCGTCATCGAGCAGCCAGATGTGGGAGAGGGATCGCCGATCGGTCTGAGCGCTCCCGCGCCCCGGCGGCACCCACGCGCACAAGGTCGGTCCGATCAGACGTGTGTTGCCCGGCTCGAGGCGCACAAGCAACGGCCCGAGCGCAGCTTGGATCTCGTTGGTGAACGTGAGCGGATCGGCCGCCCACTCGACGCATTCGTCGCGCATCCGCAGCGATACGCAGAAGTTCCATAGGTCGAAGGTCGCGTTCATCACGAGACCATTCCAGTCCTGGCGCTCGACCTGGCCCGAGCCGTACCACGTCGTGCCCGCGGCAGCGTATCGCCGCAGACGGGCCAACAGGAGGTCTGCGGTCGCGGCATGGAAGCATACGTGATCCGCTCTCTCAGCGCGCGCGACGTCTCGTGAGACCGCGGTCCGGTAGCGCGGGCAGCAGTCGGTCGTCAGAGTTTCTGCGAGCCCTCGCACGAGCGTCGCGGCCGACACGAACGGCCCGGCGTCGAGCTCGCGCAGCCGCCCAACTGCGCAGTGGGTTTGCTCCGGGCTGAGGTGGCCTCGTCGATCCGCCCAAGGCAGACCGTCGAGCGCGCGCAGGGCGCTCGCGATCACGGTGTGGGGCCGACCTTCGACTGCGAGCCCCGACGCGGCCGCCTTGGATGGATAGGTTGGCTGCCGCGCAGGCGCGCCACCCTCGAATGCGTTGCTGAGCGCGCGTCCCGCTCCGAGCGTGAGGGCAGGTGGGACAGCGGTGAAGAGGCCAAGGACCTCGCGGCGCGGGACGGAGCGCGCGGGCCTCACCGGCGCGCGTCTAGATTCTGCGTCGGCGGCGCGGCCGTGCGGGGATGTCGTGGGCCGTGGCGCGTCGATGATCCAGAGGTCCCCGGACCACGCGAGGTCGAACGCCCATCCGCACGCGTCGAGCGGGCCCGAGCGCGTCGCCGTGCGCAGGGTGCCTGCGACAGCGGTGTACAGGCCGCGCACCGCGCTAGCGTAGGTGATACCGCCGCGCTTTTCAGTAAGCGCGGTGTCGCGGGCAGCGTCTTCGACCCAGTCTCGAAAGTCGTGCGCGGCCACGTCCGTGATGACCCCCGGGGCGGACGGCGGCGTCCAGGCGCGCACCTCGCGAGGGATGCGACCGGGGCAGCCCCAGGCGCTATGGAGGCGCAGGTAGGCGAGGTAGAGCTCGTACGCAAAACGGGTGAAGGACTGCAAGGCTTCCTCGGCCATCTTCGTCTGTCCGATGTTCGTCCGTCGCGACCAGGGCGCGCGATCGCCTCTGATGCGATTCAATCCGTTGCCTGGTCCTGGACGACCGGCGGAACCTCGAGGTCGGTCCTGCGGCCCTCGCGGAACGCGCGTATCCGGAGCGCGTCGGCGGTCGCGTGCGGCGGGCGAAAGGCGATGAGTGCCAGTGCCGTCCGGTCGTGGTCGGGCATCGCCGTCACGATCCAGACGCACTCCGCGTCATCCGCACACGCCGCCGTGATGCAGGCGTCGAATCGCTCGAGCGTGAAAGTTGGAAAGTCCCGCTTGCGCAGGAGCTGCAGCAGTAAGCGGCCGCCGCTATAGCCCTCGGCCGTCAAAGCGCCGAGCGCGTCGCGCAGCCGCGCCCCGACCTCGGCGTCCCCCTGCCCTGCGACGACCACGGCGCGCCCGTCCGCCGTCAGATCGCCGCCGGCCCCCGTCGCGGCCGCGATGTCGGACAGATCACAGCCCATGAGCCGCTCGTTGCCCCGCGCGTAGGCTGCGAGCGCGAGCGCGACGGTGTCGAGGTCGCCGTCTTCCGCTGAGACGCGCAGGCTCGCGTGCGGGAGTGCCCCCTCCCCGTTCAGCCGGTTCTCCAGCGCGGCGTTGTGGACGACCCAGCGCAACAGCGGTGAGAGCGCCAGCAGCCGCCGTGGACAGCGGCCGTCCTGCTCATCGATCCAGGGCGCCGCCCGCAGCAGCACGAGCTCAACGGTCGGGCAGCGATCCAGGATGGCGCGCGGCCGCACCCAGTCCGGGAGCGGGCCGCCGATCGCCTGGACGAGCACGCTCCCGATTGCGTCACGCACCCGGACGATCTCATCGGGCCCGAAGACGACTTCCTCTCCGCGCATACGTGCTCGAGGAGGATCGTACAGGCCGACGGACCGCTGCGATCGGTCCGCGCCGCACGCGCGCTCGAAATTGGGGTTCCGGATCATCGCGCGCTCCGAAGTCATCGGGTTTCAGTCGAGGACCCACCCGGCCGCGATCAACGTCTCGGCATCAGCGTAGGCGTAAACGGTCCCGCTCACTCGATCGACGACGCGAAGCGGATCGCCCAGCTGGTCGACGCCCGACAGGATGCCGAAGCGCCCCTCGCTGTGTTTTAGGCACAGATCAGACGTCGGTAGATCGGCCTCCAGCGCTGCGCGCGTCCGCACTTGGGCCGCCTGCGACCACCCCGCGTGCTCGTCCATTATCAGCGCTCTCCGATGGCTCGGTCCCGCCCGGCAGCAAGCCGCGGCGGTCGGTCACCGGGGTAGCCGGTCGCCACGACAGAATTGGACGTTGCCGCGCTGCGCGCAGGCCTGTCGCAATGCGCGTCGCCTCTAGAGATCGGTCTGCGGGCCGTCGCCGCGGCCAGAGCGCGCGCCCGACCATCAGCCCGAGGCGACGGCAAAACAGCGCCGTGCCGACGCACCAGGCGAGGCCACTCACCACGGACCTTGCCAGCGCGGAAAACTCGGCACCAAGCGCCAGCGCAGCGCGGTCAAGCACTTTCAGCACCCCTCGCATCGTCGAGCCGAAACGTTTGGCCAGCCGCTCGATCCGCGCGATCTCAGCCGGTGAGCGGGCGAGCGATAGGCCCTGGAGCACGCCGCGTGCGCTGGTGCTGCCGTAGACGCGGTAGACGTTGAGGCCGAGGTCACGAAGCGCGCCGAGCTCGGTCGGCCGGACCGCCGCGCCGGCCATCGCGCGCAAGCCGTCGATGTTCATGCGCCGGCCGTCGCGAAGCAGGGCCTCGACGGTGGCCGGATCGACGCACGCGCGCACCATCCGCGTCAGGCCAGCTGTCAGGGGCTCTGAGAGACGGTGCAGTTTGCGGGCGACCTTCATGATCGTCACGCCGCCCCGGGCAGCCAAGCCGAGGCCCCCTACCCACGTCGTGGCAGTGGTGGCGAGCCCGACGGTCGCTAGGCCGACCACGACGCGATCACAGGCCGGATCGCCGCGCGCGCAGAGAGGCGCCTCACGCACTAGATCGCGGATGTCGCCCACGCCGGCGACATCCGCGACCAATGTCCCGGCGAGGCCGGCCGCGCTCTCGGCTTCGCCGGTCATCGCGCCCGTGGCGAAAGCGCGCGCCGTGCGATAGGCAGTGTTGCTGCGCGCGGTCGCCACGCGCTCACGCTGGTCGGCGTTGACCGAGATGCCGCGGCCGTCCGCGAGGTCGATCAAGCTCTGGGCGAGTTCGTCGTCCTCGGCCGCGAGGGCGGCGTCGATCTCGGTGGTCACGCGCTCCGGGCTCAGGACATCCGTCAGCCGCAGATCGGCGAGCGCGGGCGGGTCATCGGCGGCTTGCAGCACCAGAGCTGCCCTACGGACCTGCGGTAGGAGATGAGCTCCCGTGCCCGCAAGGACGATCCCGGTGAGCGCAAGTAGAGACCAGGCGATGATAGTCCGGAGGGTCATGGACGCTCTGCGATCGATGCTCTGAGCGCAACCATAGCGAGGCCCTCATCAGTACGGCAGCGGTCATGCGCCGCGGCCGATCAGACGATCGCGCTCGGCCACCGCCGCGCGGGCGAGCGCGGCAAGCTCCACCTTCGGAGTAAACGGTGCCGCTGCCCGCCGCCGGGCCTAAACGACGCGGGCATGCGCCGCCTCCCAGGCGGCAGGGTCGCGGCGCAGCAAGCGCTGGCGGGCCGCGCCTGTGCCCTCGCTAGATTGCCGGCGCGCGAGGAGCGCGTCGTACTTGTCGCGGATCATCGTTCCGTCAGGGCGCCCCTTCGCGCCGTCGCCCACGATGCCGGCATCCTTCAGAGACTGCACACTCTCGGCCTCGAGCGTTCAGGTGACAAAACCGCCTCTCTCAGCGATCGTCACGGCTCGGTGGGCTTCCCCCTGATACCGGCCAATCTCGCCCCGTCCGATCGTACGCGTTCCCCACGCCATGCCACCTTCCCAAGCTCCCGGCTGCCGGCGGTGCGCCGCGGCCCTTGATCGGATCGTCGTGATGGATAAACCCCATTCGTACGACAGAAGCGGACGCGGGATCGGGAGCTGAGGCCGATGGGGACGCGCTACGCACCCGCCGAGCGCCTGCTGGCGTTAGGCCTCGCGTTGGCCGAAGCGCGCGGCGGTCTAACGCTCGACCAGATGGCTGAGACTGTTGGCGTCAACCGCCGGACCGCCGAGCGGCTGCGCGACACGCTACACCGCCTCCTGCCGGGCGGTCTCCTCTCGTTCACCCGCGACGACGGCACGAAGATCTGGCGCGTTCCTGCTGGGCGCTTGGCACCGCTTCAGACCCCAACGCTTGACGAGCTCACGGAGCTGCGCGTCGCAGCGGACAGGGCGCGGCGCCAAGGGCTCGTCCACGAGGCGAGACGACTGGATACCCTCGCAGCCAAGCTCGAAGCCAATCAAAATCGCCACGCGTTCAGACGCATCGACGCGAACCTCGAGAATTTGCTTGCCGCGACCGGCGTCGTCGCCCGACCTGGTCCCCAGGAGACCATCGCGCCGGAGATCCTCTTAGTTCTGCGGGAGGCTGTCCTCGCCTGCCACGCGGTACGCCTGGTCTATCGTCGCCGCGACACGGGCTCGTTCTCATACCCAATCCTGTACCCTTACGGCTTCCTCACCGGCTCGCGCACCTATCTCGTCGGCTTCAACCCGCACCCGGAGGTCTGCGAGCACCGTCTCTATGCAATCGCCAACATCGAGCAGGTGCGCCTGACTGGTGAGACCTTCGTGCGCGACGAGACCTTCGACTTGCCGGCCTATGCCGCTCGGTCCTTCGGCGCGTTCTGGGATGGGAAGACCTTCGACATCGTTTGGCGCTTCGCACCCGAGGTGGCCGAAGACGTCAGACATTTCCGCTTCCATCCTGACCAGCAGATCACCACCGATGATCGGGGTCGGGTCACGGTTACCTTCCGGGCCTCAGGCCTGACGGAGATGGTATGGCACCTCTTCACCTGGGGGCGCCATGTCGAGATACTCGGCCCCGAGGTCCTGAGAGCTCACTACCGCGCGTTTTTGGATGAAGCCGCGACGACGCTCGCGTGGACTGAGGACACGGTCCCCTCAGAGGTGCGGTGCGTCGATGCTGGCCCGATCGATGATAACGACCCTGGAACGTCCCCGCTGGACAACCCTCGCCTGGTTGGATGAGAACGGGCGAAGGCTGTCTAGTATGATCTTCCAACGTCGAACAAGCGGTTAATCAAGGCGTATATCAGTGAAAGGCTTTGAGCAATGATAGAACATCGGCCTTCATTTCGGTTGGACTGGTGTGCTTTGTCCACCACTCGTCAATCTCACTGAACCCCTCCCCTAACAAGATCGCTTTCAGATCCGGTCCAGGCGCCTGCGGGGTCTCGAGATAGAGTCCGTAGAGGTCGGGCGCCTCGTAGAGCATCAAGCCGAATGTCACCGCCTCACTGCCGTGTGCAACTTCTATCTGAGAATGCGGCTCCTCGCTCCAGCCAACCGTCTCGGAGTATTCGCTCTTTCGCAGGGCGGGATGCGTTATTCGTTTTAGGGTTTGATGAAGCGCGAAAGTATGCAGCTCGGCGCGCGCTCCATTCATTTGAAGTCTGCGCAGAAGATATATTCGATCCTCTTCAAAGCGCAGCATCCTGGCACTGCCGAAGCTGTAGATCTCAGGAGTATCGCGAATTACCTTGCGCCACAGATCGACGCCGACGTCGGTCGCGACGATCGTTGCAAGCGTCGCGGACCGATCTGCTGACACATCCAATTTGTCCCACAGATCGCGCAGCACGCGACCTTCACCGCGGCCCTCCGCCGCGTTGCGCAGGAGGCGACGCCAACTCCACGGCTCGTCCTGAGTGATGACAAGTAGCGAGTGGTTGCGCCCCACTGGCAGCAGGAAGTCGCCAACGGTCAGCAGCGCGCGTTCCCAGACACGGCCGGCACCCGCTGGGTCGGTTTGCAGATCGTCAAACATTTGCGAGGCGCAATCGAGGTAGTGCGCGAACGGCTCGACTAGATCTGCCGCCGTCGACGCATCCAAGCGTGCGATTTCCGCCTCCGGTGCGTCCAAATCAACGCCGGCAAACCGCAGCAGGAAGCCGATTTGGCCCCGGAAATAGGGGTGTCCCTCGGCCCGTCCTATCCGCTCCGGCCAGCCAGCGCCCAGACGAATGAGGTGCGCCTTTATACGCTCCTCCGCGACTTGGAGGCGAAGGAAGCCCTGTACCTCAATACCGGGCTGAACGAGATAGGCCGTGATGTCGTCCATCCCGGCCGCAAGGTCCCGAATGCCGGCGAGGCTGCGGCGCAGATCATCAGGCCGGTTGTAATCCGTATTTGTGGCAAGGTTCGTGACAACGCGCATCCACGCTGCAAAGCGCACCGGATCGACCGGACCGCATGCCGCGACAAGATACTGTACGTAGCCAGCAATTTGTACGAGCTGATCTAGCTTCAACTTCGTCGGCTGCGCGATGATATCCTTGAAGACACTCAACTCATCGAAATTTTGGTTCGCAGGGAGGTGGCGGCGAAACGGCTCCGGACCGGCGCTCCACCGTACCAGCAGTGTCGTCAGTGCAGCGATCATGTCCCAATCGAGCCAGCCACGGTCGTGAAACCAGGTGTAGGTGCTGGGCTCTGCGGATCGCAGCTCCGTAAGGTCCGCCGTAGTGCTGTCCGCCGCCGGCGCACGCGTGACAGCGATCACGACGCGCATGAAGTTCATGATTGCGTCGTCGAAGGTCGCCGTCCGTAGATCTCGGAATGGCCAGAAGAAATTCGACCAACGCGTGTCGATCTCGTGTGCGAAGTAATCAGCGATGGGCCTGCCGCCACAGATTTCTAAACGCTCATTCGGAAATGAGCTCTGGAGATGGCGTTCAAATCGCGCTTTGAACGTCTCAAACGGCGTTAACGGTTTCCCGCGAGCATTCATTTTAATGTATAGATCGTCCGATAGATCGAATTTCTTCAGGTCTAGGACCTGAAAAGTGACCGCGGGAAGCTCGTCATCGATCAGTCGGCTAAAAAGTCCGGTTTCATTACGGAATATCAAGTGCATCCGGTCCAGCATGCTGATTGCAGAGCGGATCGTCGGGTCGAACTGCCAGCTCCGGAAGTACCACGGCTGGTCCGCAATCAAGGCCCCGAGATCGGCGCAGTCCGTGCTCGCGGGCGTGGGTTCGTAGAGTGACAGTCCATTGATAAAATCGCGGCTCGACGGTCTCACCTCATAGGCGAACCGAGACTCATCTGCCGAGACGAAGCGAGAACGGAAGTCGTCAAGCCGTCCATCAACCCAAGCCAAGTACCAATGAAGGAGAAATAGCGTCGTCAGCCGCTGCTGCCCATCGAGTGGTCTGAATGCATTGCCGATTACGCTGCCATACACAAAGTCGAGGTCGAGCGGCAGCTTGGGATCGCTCGCCGGCAGGATCAGGGCCTGCCGTAGATCGGCGAGGAACTCATCGCGCACGATATGCTGATCCGGCCGTCCCTGCGCGTAGTCGCGCTGGATCATTGGAATCTCGACACGACCATGATGCTCAACGAATTTGCTGAAGGTTGTTTTCATTGAGTGAGCGCCTCGCTGGCGAAGAACCGTGTGAGCGTGTGCGCGATGGCGTCGGCGTAATGCTGAGCGTCCTGCGTAGTCCAGAACATCATATTGCCGACCTCTCGGCTGTAATATTTGAGAAAGACATTTCGGGTGCATACCGGCACGAACACGCTTGCCCGATCCCGCAGCAGCAACTGCTCGCGTTTCACCGCGAACACGGCGTTCTTGTAGCTGCGATTGGTCCCGCTATCGAGCAGTGTGAGGTTGCCGAGCGTGTGGTCAGGCTCAGTAACCTTCTCCCCAAAGTACGTGAGGATGTCGCCGTCTATTCGACTGAAATCCTCGCGGCTCGTGCGATCGGCGGCCAGGTATGTCTCAATCCGGTCTACCAGTGTCGACGATCCATCGTTTGTCGATGAGCGCAGGAACGCCAGACAGTGACGAAGCCATTCCTGCTGTTCGTTTGGCCTATCCGGTCGCTGGTCGCTCACCGAGCGGACATGCTCGATGTCCCAAGACTCACGCTTAAAATTGTCGAACTGGAAGCGCACGTTCGAGTGCGGGTGCTCAAGCAACGTGGCGAGGTTGAACAGAAGCATTAGGTCACGGATGCGGCCGTCGCCGTAGCCGATGTCACGACAAAGCGAGTCCACTTGACGAGCGATCTCGTCCGCAGCCATGGCGTCAATGTTCTTGTGCAACAACATCCGGAATACGCGTCCACGGAGGCTCGCAGCGAACGCTGCCTTTCTGGAGTTTCGACTTTCCTTAACCAGTGCTGCGATGGTGCCAATGCTATCGTGTTCTCGCTGAAGCACGAAGCCGAGGATGTGGAACAGTTCGCGATCCTCGAACCACTCCTCCAGCGTCATGAATAGATCTTTTACCCGCTGCCATTCTCGCTCGGCGCTGCGCTCTGTGCTGAGCACCCCAGCAAAGTGAGCGAAGACGCCATAATCTGCCGTGACGTCCTGGTCCGCGATCTGCGCCGCCAAGCGGAACACCAACCCGATCCTGTTGGCATTGCCGATGCTGGCGTTCTGGAGGAAGTACCAGACCGCATTATCCTGCAGGCGCTTCTCGATCTGGTCCCACTCATAGGCAATTCTCAGCGACAACCGGCCGGGCGAGCCTACGGCGCCCCCGCTCTCGTCGTTCGCCGCCCGACGCAGAAACAGCGCTCTGACTAGCTCGGTCTCGGTAAGCGGGATCTTGCCGACGTTAAGTCGGGTAAAAGCTGCGATGGCGTCGTCCCCGTGCGCCAACTCGTACCAGATGACCCGCACGTTGCGACCCGCCTCATCATCGTTGAGGAGGTGCTGCAGGAGCTTCAGGGTGTGCATCCCATCGTGCTGCTTCACCCAAGCATCGATCGCGTGCCAAGCTTCACCGATGTGAAAAAAATCGACGTTCTCGTTCGTTCGCTCGAGGTCGATCGCCTCGAGGAAGGCGGTGTCGCGTGTTTCGTATGCGATCTGGAACGATGTCTTGCCGAGCAGCGCGATGATGTCCTTGCGATGCGCAAGGAGGATGAATAGCGTGGTAAGACGCTGCTGTCCGTCGATGACTTCATAGCTGCCATCTTCCTTGCGCCGGACAACAAGCGGCTGGAGGCAGTAGAAGGCCGATTTTTCCTTACCCTCGCTGTTTTGAATAAACTCCCAAATGTCATCGAGCAGCTGAGTCACCTGTATACGGGACCACCGGTATCCACGCTGAAAAGCTGGGACGAAGTAGCGCGCTGGTACACCTTCATCGTCAGTGAGGAGCCGGGATACGCATCGCAGCTCGATTGATGGATGCGGCCGTGGCATCACAGGGACTGTTGGCAACATCGCAGTACCGCGCGTATTTGAGTTGCAATCATGCATGCTTCGTCGAGGCCTGCGGTCAAGCTGGCCGGAACGCGATCACCCAGGCTTCGAGCTGGAGGCAGCGGCGGTCCGCGTCACCACGATCCAAGTGCGATGTGTGGATGAAGCCTGCACCTGGAGCTTGGCGGTGCGCAAATTCTCCGCCTGTCCCGCTGCGGACAGCTGAAAGCCGAAGCGTGTGCCGCGCTGAAGCGGGCGCCAATAGCCCACACCTTGATCGAGAACGATGCGCACACTGGTTCCGTCCGCGTAGCGCAGCGTGAGTGTGCGGCCGTGTGGAAGGTTTCGTTTGTCGCCGCGGTGTAGGACGGCGCGCGTACTGAGACCTCGGAGCAGAGTCCCCGTGACTGCGTGACAGTGGGGATCGTGCTGCCAATCGTGCTCGATGTAGCTCGGAGACGTGGCGTGGCGGTTCAATCCACCCTGGGCGGTCGCGACCCTGATCGTCGTCTGCGACGTGCGGCCCGGTGCGTGCGCGAGCACTTCTATGATCAGACGCAACGGGAGTGGTGCGAGGAGGTAGCGATCCGAATAGTCCATGCTCGTGAGTGGCGTCTGCCCTCGCGCGTAGTTTGCCAGCACGGGAACCTTGGCGATTAGGAGCTGCCAGAAGCTCGATCCGAACGCAGCAATCGCGCCGTTCAGCTCCGAGCCGACATCAATCAGCACTGTGTCAGGCGCGGGACGCAAAAAGGCTGTGGCGTCGATGACGTCGCCAGAGTCCATGGGGCCTTCGCTTTGACCGCGGACGATCGGCGCTTCGGCGTCTCCTCCCCAAGCTGGACCGGGAAGGCAACCTTCGCGCGACCGGCTCGCCCAAAGGATACCGCTTGTCGCATCGCCGACGTGCGCCAGTGCGAACCCCGCTCCGACGGTACGTGGCTTTGTCACTTGGCGCACCGTGGCACCCGAGCGCATCAATAAGCCGAAGATCGTGAGGCGCAGGCTCTCGTCTGCCCCCTGCAGAAGAGCTTTCGGCCCAACGATCTCGACTTTGCGATCGCGCAAGGCCAAGCGCCGAACGAGCGAAACGGCAGGCCAACGCGCCACATCCCAGTCATTGGGATCGCCATCGATCCAGAGCGTGAGTCCGACGTCAGGCCTCTTCTCCATCTCGCGCAAGATGGCGTCGGCAAGCGGCTGCATCTCCGCAAACGTCTCTGCCGGGGCAAACAGACGGTCCTCCGCCGGGATCGCCAAGCGCGGCAAGACGCGCTCCTTCATGAACGCTAGGGCGCCGATCCGGTCAATTGTTTGGTTCTCAAGGTCGCGCGAAAGCACGCAGTCCACGCACCCTTGTCGGCAATGCTGACCATGCCGGCAGTCGAGGATCGCACGAGTCGACCCCAAGAGTTCGACGAGATGCGGTCCGGCCCACACGGAGAAACCAGCGCCACCAGCAGCTCGATCGAACAAGAAGATCGACCAGCGCGGTTCGGTGCCTTCAGCCTCGCGGGTTTGCGTGATCCCGAAGCCGATCTCCCCCGGCTCAACGCCGAGCTTCTGGGCCAGGGCATCGCGCAAAGCCGCAGCAATTGGGTAACCGATCGCCGGGCCCTCAAGCCCGGTCAGCTGCAGTTCGAGGACGTCCGTAATCGTTTCGTGGCCAAGGTAGTGATGGCGCTGAATTGCGAACGGGCGGTCTTGCGCGTCGCAGATCGGCTGCTCCTTGCGGCTCGTGCGCAAGGGGCGATGCGCCAGCATCTCGCCGGGCAGCGGCGGTGCATCCTCCCGCGCGCCCGTTTCCGGAGCAGCGCGTCCGCAGCACAGGCAGACCGCGTAACCGTGCTCCGTTGCTCCGGTTGTGTAGTGAAACACCATCCCGTTGCGGCTCGCACGAAATCGTCCAATCTCGGGATCGGAGAACGACGTCCACGCGCCACCGCGTGCCGCCACCCAGGGCAGACGTGGCGGCACGAAGGCGACGCTCTCGATCTCGGAATGTGGTTTCGTCACGGGGTCGCACGTGAATCCGGACGGGCGTAGGTAACGATGCCACTTGAGCGCGCGTCCGGCCTCGCCGCAGCTTGGGCACGCCTCAGGCTGCCGGTGCGCAGTGTCAGTCGCCCCGCAGCACTCACACCGCCAGGCGAAGCGCAGTGACTGAATCTCCGGGACGCTCGACTCGCTTGCGGGACGCTTCCAGTCGAGGCGCACGCCCGCGGATCGATAGACGATCCCGTCGAGCACGATCTCTGAACCTGGCGCGTAATCACGGATTGCGAGGTCGAGCTGGCGGGAAGGCGCATCGCGATGGCGCAGGCGTTTCGAAGCGTCGTCGTCTTGATCCGGGGCCCGACGCTCCTTGATGAAAGCGTTCGAGTTGTCGAAGGGTACGACATCTGTCGGGAAGCCGTGTGCTGGCAGGAAGCTGTGCGAGGCGAGCTCGGCCAGCAGGTACTCCCCAGTCAGGCGCTGCATGGCGATTTTCAGAGCCGTGTGCGCTGCGCTCCGCTCCTTCGCAGCCACGAGGAGATCGGCGCGAACAACGTCCCACTCCTGCTCGAAGGCAGACCGAAGCTCGCTCAGCTGATCCCGCGTGCCGTCGATTGCAACCTCGGCACGGGCCTCAAACGGGGTGCCGCGCAGGAGCACGCCGAGGTCAGCGACGAGGCCAGCGTCGGCGCGCGTCGTCGGGGCATCGATCCAGCCGAGCAAACCCTCGGCAGGGGATTCGCCGGGAGCGGCGCGCGTGCCGTCGGCGTAGAGCCCATAGAAGTAGCCGACCTCAAGCTTGGGCAACTCGGCGCCCGTCGCGGCCAGGAAGCGCGCGAGCAGGAGCGCGTTGACGTGGCGCTGCGCAATTACGGCGCTGTCGAGCGAGACCGTTGGGGCCGCGATTGTCCGGGTGAGGAGAGAGAGGGGGTTGCGAAATACCGACAGCTCGGTCGGCCGGTGTTTGCACAGTGTGAGGGAGAGCGCGATCGCCTGGCCACGCCGGCCCGCCCGCCCGACACGCTGCCTGTATGAGGCCGCCGAGGGGGGCACGTTGGTCATCAGGACGGTGCCAATGCTGCCAATGTCGACGCCCATTTCCATTGTCGTCGAGCAGTTGAGCACATTGATGTGGCCGCGCCGGAACGCCGTCTCGTAGGCTCGCAGCCGGCGTCCGGGTTGCTGGGCGGAGTGCTCCGCCGAGCGGAAGAAGGCATCCTGGCGCGCGATGCGGTCGTGCAAATCGCTCCAGTGGCCGCGCTGACGCAACGCACGCACGTCAGTATCTTCGTTCAGCCAAGCCTCGATCGCGTCCGGTTCCACCGCGGAGACGCCGCTGCGCCCGAACGCGAATGGGAAGCTCGGCATCGCGATCGGTTCGGCTGGGAGGAAGCCGTCGCCGGGCGCGCGCGGGTTTGGCGAGAGGCCGCGAAAGGTGCGATCAACGATCCGACGCGTGATCGGGCACAGATAAGCCGCGCGCACTGGCGCGAGCGTGATCTTCTCGGGATCGAGCTGCGTGCCCGAGACCGAGTCGGCCTTGAGCAGCGGCCAGATCGCCTCCCACGCGTGTCCCATGCAGGCGATGAGATCGTCGCGGTGCGCCGGATTGTCGAAATCGAGCTTCAGACCCGCGGCAAGGAGCGCGACGATGATGGGCCGTCGTGCCGAGGCCGCGTATGGCTGCGGCCACGCGCGCAGCTTCTTATCGCCGTATGTGTTGCTGCCGGGCGGAACGATGAACCGCTTCGGGACGTCCGGCATGATCCAATGCAGGATCTCCCGGTCCGTGTGGACGGCGACGTTGCCGCGAAACACCCGCGTCAGAGCGAGTGTCAGGAAGTCGCGCCAGTCGGCAAGCGTGCCCCCGTGCCGAGCAAATGCGCTGGGAGAAGTCGTGACCCTCTCCTCGATGTGGTGAAAGCATAGGCGCAGAAGTCCCATGGTCTCGAGACTGTTTGCCGTCTTGGGCTGCCGGATGATCTCGCGCAGGACGAGGAAACGCGCGAAGGTAGTCTCATCCGAGAAGGCCGCCTCGCGCTCCGTCCAGATCGCCTCTCGGATCCAGCGCCGGCAGATCTCATCCTTCTGAATCATCTGCAGCGCTTCCGCCCAGGTCAGGCGCATCTCGCTCGGCTGCAGGCGCGCGATCTCGTCGACTATTGGCCGGCGACCGAGGGACAGGACGCTCGCGAGTGCCGGGTTGGCTGCGATCGCCGCATCGACTTGAGCAAGTTCTGCCTGTTTCGCTTCGAGCGTTTGGCGCAGATCCGACGTCAGGAAAGGCCGCGCCTGCACACCGTGATAGAGGAGCGCGCGCACGTGATTTCGCTCCGCGTCGCGCTGCAGCTTGGCCGCGAGACGGGCGGTGCCTTGGCGGCTATCCGTGAAGGTCAGGATCTGCCGGCCGCCTGCCGGCAGCAGGCCCGGCGTCTCGCGGTTGCCAGCCAACGGCTCGGCGCCGCTCACAAGTTCGGGCACGATGCTGCCCAGGAGAAACGGACCGCTGACCCGGAAATTCTGCAGGCGCAGGCCCTTGCCGTCGAAGGGCACGCCGCAGTGCGGGCATTGGTCCGCGCTCGTCAGGGGCAGCGCGAGCGTCCCCGGCTCGCCCGCGTCGAGGATGGCGCCGGTCGCCCGCGCCAGCACGACCGGTCGCGCCTTCGACGCCGCCGGCGCGGTGATCAGCACGCGGTGGGGATCGACGGTCTCTTGAGCAGCAAACGGATCCTCGGAGTTGGCCTCGGGCGCCTCCTCGACGAGTTCAGTGAGGAATTCGTCCTCCGTGCGCGCCGTGCGCGCAGGCGTCAGTCGCTCAATCCCCTCACGATCCGCCTCGCGCAGCGCATCGAGCGCCGTCTCGCCGCACTGGTTGCAGAAGACCACCTCGAACACCGGGGCCTCGCAGTGCGTGCAGCGATCGAGCCGCTCCTGGAACACCGCGCCGAACGGCCAGTCCGGCCCATCGAGAAGCGTTCCGGCCCGTCCGCGGCAATTGCCGTCGGCGCAGGCCCACAAACCGCCTTGTGTACGGTGGAAGCCGTGTACCTTGAGCGGCTGCAGGTGCGTCGGCGTCTCGCCGGACAGGACTTTGCGCGCGCGGGCCGCGGCGGCGAGCAGCGCGTCGCCGTGGGTGGGCGAGGCACCGACGGTCTCGAACCACTCGGCCGCCGTGCGCGGACCGGCCACAAGGCTCGCGAAGCCGCGCTGAAACGCCGGCGTGCTGCCCAGGCGGTCGAACAGCGACAGCGGGTCGGCGACCGCCAGTTCCTCGGGCGTGGGCAAGGCGAGGCCGTCGCGCACTGGCGGCAGAGTCGGGGGCTGCCGATGTCCCTCGACGACGCTGACAGCGTCTCGCGACACGCCGGCGACCTCCGCGAGGAAAGCGGCGAGCGCGTCGAGTGTGCGCGGGTCGTTCGCGCGCCCAATCGTGGCGGACGTAGCCACGAAGCGCACCTGCTCCGGCTCGACGCCGAAGGCCCGGATCACGCGGCGCAGGAGCAACGACAATTCCGCGGCCTGCGAGCCGACGTAGGAGTGGGCCTCATCAAGGATAATGTAGCGCAGCTGTCCTTGTGAGCGCTGCAGAATGGGCTGATCCTCTTTGCGGATCAGCATGTACTCCAGCATCGTGATGTTGGTCACAAGGACGGGCGGCGGATCGCGGCGCAAGAGGTGGCGCGAGCGGACTTCCTCCGGCGTCTTCGCCTGATCGGCGGCCGGGATTTGGTCTTTCGTTTCACCGTTGTAGAGACAGAAGCGCAGATCGCCCTTGAAGGGCCGCGTCCAGTCCGACAGGCGCTCGCGCTGGCTGTTGATCAGCGCGTTGAGCGGATAGAGCATCAGCGCCTGGACACCGCGCAACGGGCCGCCCCGGGCGGCCGCGGCCTGCGCCAGGTGCTCGAGCAGCGGCACAAGAAAACACTCTGTCTTGCCGGAACCGGTGCCGGAGGTCACGAGGACCGAACGGGGTGTATCGGCTAGCAGATGACGCCACGCGGCGAGCTGATGCGTGTAAGGGTGGCGGTCGCGCGGCAGGCGGTAGCGCTCGCGCCCGTCCGGATCGGGCAGATCGCGGCCGTCGAGAGCCGCCACCACGCTCGCGCTCAGGAGCGTGCCTGCCAAACTCCCGAAGGTCTCGCGTGCCGTCGCCCAGCCGTGCGCCGCCTCGATGATTGGCTCGGCCAGGAACGCGTTCGGATCGCCGCCCGCCGGCATGGTAGCGAGGAGATGCGCGCGCAGAGCCTGCGAGCGCAGGGCCGACCAACCGAGGACCGCCGCGGTCGAGCGTGCCGCGATGCGATCGAGGGTCCCGAAGGCGGCGGCGGGTCGCACGAGGTTCATGGCCAAGAGACTTCCTGACAACGTTGGATCACGCCGCGCTCAACCGCGCCCAGAGGCAGCGCACGGCGTGCGGGAAGGCCAGCTCGAAATAGGCGGGGTCGTAGAAGCGGCAGACGCGCAGACGCCGCTCGAGATCTGCGCTCGGTTTCGCCTGACCGAGAGCGAGCGCAGCCGCGACGTAGGGCGCGTCGAGCATCGGCAGCGCCATCTCAGCGAAGACGGAAAGCTCGGACGGCAGGAGGTTCTTGATCGCGCTGTCGCCTCGGATCCAGGCGTGCCGCGGCCAGTCATCGCGACCTTGGTTGCGTCCGACGCACGCGCTCGCCAGGGTCCTGACGCCTTGCGCAAGAACGCGCCCGTCGAGCCCCGTCCCGAAGACTTCGGCGGCATCTCCGATCCCGAGTCCGAGCTTGGCGGCGCGCACGTGGATCGCGAGGGCGGGCGCGATCGCCTCGAGCCCGTCGAGAAAGCCGCACGCCTCGCGCGTGGCGAGGTCCGCACGCCAGGTCGGGTCGGATGAAGCCGCGCTGAGCGCGGCCTCGAGACGTTCCCGACGCCGGACGAAGGCTTTCATCCAAGCGGTGAGCGGGCTCGATACCCAGGCGAACGGGAGCTGCTCTTCGAGGGCGAGCAGGAGCGGCAGGTCGTCAGCCTGCGCGTGCGCCATCACCTCGACCATTGCCCGTGGTTCGGCGCTCAGGTGGCGCAGCAGATCGAAGGTCTGCGGAGCCAGAACGTCGCTGAAGGTCCGCACGAGCGCGAGGATCGCGCCTGCGGCCTCAGGATACCGGCCCCGCCCGAGATCGAGCAAGCAGGCGCGGACGGCCTCTTCGCGCAAGTTGCGCGCCGGCATCAGCAGAGCCTGCACCAAGCGATCGGAGGCCGGCGCGGCATCCGTTTCCGGAGCGCGACCCCCAGCAGCGAGGAGCGGACGCGAGGCGACGCGCCCGTCCGCACACCGGCGTGCGTAGTACAGGACGGGACCCTCGACGTCGGCCAGCCCGATCGCGGTGGCTGCGAAGTCTGCGGGCGCCAGCACGGACAGCGGGATTTCCGGCCCGCACAGGTCCGCGAACCGCCGGGCGACAAGTGCTATCGCGCCGCCCTCATCCTCCGGGCGGGCGCGCCATGCCTGGCCGCTGCGCGCCTCGACGCGCAAACCAGTCGGGTCCGGTTCGAGCGCCAGGGCGTAGCGACGGACATCGAGGCGGCATTCGGTGGGCCCAACGGACGCGGTCAGTCGCATCACCGCGTCGAGGTCGTCGGAGGCGGCCAGCAGCGCTTCGATCTCTGCACGCAGAGCCGCGGCCGGCAAACTCCTCTCGAACCGGCGGGTGAAGCGCAGGATCTCGCCGCGCGAGCCGCGTGCGTGGACTTCGCCGTCGATGCGACCCGGCGCCGAGGCTTCGACGGTGAGGCCACGCAGATCGGCTAGCCCGATCTCGGCACGCTCACGCAGCCGACGCCCGCTCGCGGCATAGAACGCGACCTCGCAGCCGATCAGGGGGACCTGCACCTCGAACGCGGCCCGTCCCGGCCGACGCAACTCGATGTGCAGGCGCTGCGGGAGCGGACGATCGGACCGCGCGGTCAACGCGACGCTGTCAGCGACCGGATCGCGCGATTGCGTCACGGTGATCTGCGGATCGAGCGGGCGCGGTTCGAACGTGACCGCGCCGAAGCCTTCCAGGACGATGGCGGCGGCATCGCGCGGCGGGCGTGGTCGACGAACCCGTGCATCCGCCGGCACGATGGCCAGGCGCACACGGTCCTGCAACGCGTCGTCCTCAAACAGCCCGACTTCGATGAGGCCGATCGGGGAGCTGCCGCGATCGAGCGCCTGCCACGTGGCACCCACCCCAAGTGGACGCCAGCGCAGGCCTCCCGCGGGGGCCGAGGTCATGACGTTGCCCGGACGCAGGACGCGGATCGCGGGCAGACCGCAGAACAAGGGTACCGTAGCGCTCAGATCGTCCGGAGCGGGTCCGCTGAGATCCAGGCGCAGGGCGAACTCGTCGTCGCTGGCCGTGCGAAGGCGGTAGATCACGCCATCGCGGGTCGTGATGCGGGCATGCCCGGTGAGACGGTGCAGAGTGAGGCCGGCGAACCGCGCGATGGTCTCGGTCGTGCCGGCGTCGCAGGTGATCTGCGCGTCCGCGGCGTCCGCGACCGTGAAGTAAAGGGCGGCCTCGCGCGTTCGCACGCTTCCCGAGCCGATCAGACGCAACTCGCGGGGCGTGTCTTCGTCATCGATTGCGCGGAAGCTTAGGACGCTCTCAAGAACGCGGCGCCCGGCTGGAAGCACGAACGTCACCACATCGCGGTTGTCGGCGTGCAGGCGCACCTCGACGTCTGCGTCGAACGGGAACGGCGCGAGGAGCCGCCGTGCCTCGCTCAGGACAGCGCGGGCCGACCAGGGACGGCGGCCATCCGCGCGTCGCGTCGTCTCGTCCGACTCGGGGGGCTCAAGGATCGCCAAGCAACCAGTGACGCGCTCGGCGGTGGATCCGCTTGGGAAGAGGCGCGCGCGTGTCTGGCGCGCGAGGTCGGCAAACACGTCGGGCGGGAGCGGTTGGGTGAGATCGAGCGTCCCGTCGAGCGCGAGGCGCGCCGCGAAGCGGTACCCGCCACATGCGGGATCGCGCAGGAGCAGACGCTCGACCGTCACGGAGCCGTTGGCCTCGGCATCAGGTCGCAGGCGGACGAGGCCCTCGATCATACGCGCGGCGGACCCATCGGCCATCGCGATCGGCAGGCTCTCGCGCCAGCCCGGCGAGAATCCGTCGAGCCAGCCCACAACGTCACTCTGACCCGCCCCCGCCCGCGCCTCGCGTCGCAGCTCGGCCAGGCGGGCGCTAAGCTGCGCGACGATCTCAATGAACGGCGCCACGCGGAACGAGACGGGCACGCGGTGATCGTGGAAGTGCGCGTGGCGCAGCGCCTGCTCGGATGACAGATCCGCACCGGCTTCGAGATCACCCATGACGGCGCGTACGTACGCGGAGAGCCAGCCCTCGCCTCGCGCGGCGAACGCGGTTGGGATGCCGCCCTGCACGATGAGCGAGTGGAGGTACTCTCGACTGTTATCCGCGCCGCGCAAGAGGCCCTGGCGCCAGAAGCCAAGGCCGGTCGCCGTGAGGCCATGCAGCGTCGGGAAGTCCTTCGCCAGACCGACGGCGCCGCAGGGGCCGTCCCAGCTCCACTGCCCCTCCTGGAAGTCACGCCGAAACCATTCCGCGACGAACAGGCAGAACACTGCACCGATATACCGCGACGACGAATCCACCATCTGCGAGCGCGCGGGCCAGCGGCCGATCAAGGTGCGCAGAGCGAGGAAGCCCTCATCGCTCAAGCGGTATTTGTAGAGTTGCCGCCCATCAGGCTGATCGAGCCCGTGCTGGGTGAGAAACTGCTTGGCCGTGAACGCGAACGGGTTGAGCGTTGCGGGGTTCATGATAACAGGCGTGTCGCGCGATCGACTGTGAGTGTGGCGTGGGGAAACCTGTCGTCAGGCGGCGCGGGACGTCCTGGTACGAGGTTGAAACGTTGCGCGCGTCGCTCGCAGCGACGACGAAGTCCGCGATCTGCCCTTGCTGTTCAGCACTGATGCCTCCCGGACGACAGCCATGATCTTATCGCGATGCCGCGCGTTGGGCGCGGGACCGTGTCGGCTTCGTGCTAAGCATCGCCCGCCTCACGAAAGCCGTCCATCATGAACACGCTCGCGTGAGTAGCATCGATTGCAATTTCAAGTTTAGCGGTGAAATTACCACAGGTAGCAGCGACGCCGCGCGATGTACGGCGAGCGCTCTTGGATCATGTTGCGGCGTAGAAGCGCGATCGCACTCGAGAGGATCACCAGGCTCAATCGCCGAAGCCGGTCGACTCAGCCTTGAACTTCAACTGCCGAGCGTTGTCGCGGACCACCCCCACGTCCGTGTCGTTGAAGCCAGCCTCCGCTTCGACCTCGACTTCCAGCGTGAGCGTGACCTTGGCACCCGGCGTTCGCTGAAGCTCCATGACGACGGCGTTGAGAATGGCGTCGAACGACTTAACCGGCCGTACCATATCGATCTCGACCGAGCCCCAGAAACGCTTGGGCGTGGATGGTCCAGGTGACGATGTGTGCGAACCGGTGCCCGGATCTACGGCTCCATTCCCAATAACACCGCCACCCAGTTGCCCCGGCACCGGCTGGGGGGCGGTGCGCCCGAGCTGCTCGAGCGCTGCCTGTTCGCGGACGAGGACGGCGGAGGGCGGCATCAACTCGGGCGCCGTCTTGGCCCACGTGAGCCCGCGATACTCACCCGTGCCCTCATCGACGGCGTCGGCGTAGCCGAAAGCCGGATCGAGCTTTCCGACCGCGTCTCGGATCGCATTCTCCAGCACAACACGATCCCGTAGCTTTGGGAGATAGGCAAAGGACGCGAACCAGTCTGCCACTTCGGCGACCGCAAGATGCGGCCGATCCGCCGCCCATAGGGGTTTCAAGGCCACCCAAAGATTCCCGCCTCCGAGCTTCTCGGACGCGATGCTGTCGACCTTGACCTTCTCCCATGCAGCAGCCGGAATGGCGGCTCGATCTTTGGACGCGATCGAAAGATGATCGAGGTCGAAGGCGGTGCCTGGGGCCATCGCTTTCACCGGAAACAGGATGTGGCTCCAGGCGAGCCGGACAGCCTTTGCAGCGCCATCCCGGCTCGTCTTCGCCTTCTCATCCGCATCCTTCATCTGTGCGGGAGGAAGCTGGTCTCGCAATCTCTTATCGCCGGCGATCTCGCCCCAAGCGAGCGCCTTTCGCATCACTTCCCGGGCGGTGCCGAGCAGCGCCTCGTCGGCGGCGATGAACAGCAGTGTGTTGCGGTACCGGCGCTGAGACGATCGGCAGCGCATTAGGGTGTCCGTCACAACTTCCGTAGCCGGTGACTGAGCGACGCCCTTGCCGGCATGCGGTGTCGCCGGACCGAGAATGACCAGCGCGAGGGCGTTCGACTCGTCGATGGTGATCGGATCGTCCGGCGCAGCGAAAATCCGGTGGAAGCCGGCTCTGGTGGCGCCGTCCTCACGGAGAACCTTAGTGATCGCCTCGTCCACCTCGTGGTCGGGCAGCGCCTTCGCCCGATCGTCGGCGAGGCGGTTCAGCGTGGGCTGCGTCGAGAACCAATAGCGGCCCGCTTCTTCGTATAGGTAGGTCGCGCGCTCGGTCAGCTCTCGCAAAGCCTCGCCGAAGATAGCAAGCTGGTCGCCAGGCTCGGCGCAGGCGAGTCGTAGCCCCGGGCCCGTCAGCCCGGCGTTGGCTCGTCCGACCAGTGGAGCAGAGCAGACGAAGACCGCGCGGGCTGCCCTGGTCGCGGCCCGCAACTGCGAGATCCGACGTGAAGGGTTGGCCTCTATACGGGCGGGTAGCGCGCCGTCACCGTCCACCTCCTTGTCGACCACGGCATTGAAATTGGGATCGAGTGGGTAGAGCACGCTCGCTCGCACCCGCTCATGGGCGATCGGCACGCGCGCCGGTGTGATAAGCGGGTCAACGGCGCGGTCTTGCCACAGGGTGCCGACCACGTTCGCCATGAAGCGGAGTACGCCGCGAGTGCGCTGGAATTTCTCTAGACTCGCCCAGTCTTTCGACAGTCGATCAAACAGCTCAGGGTGAATTGGGTAGGACAGCTTCAGAAGCTCACGGTAACGGGCCTCCTTAGCCTCCGGAGGAAACTCGGCCGCATTGTTCTTGTATAGGTCTGCGAACGCCTTGACGGTTTCGTCGCGCGCCTTCTCGCCGTCGGCGTCGAGCGTCTGGAACAGGCGTCGCCGGATGATCTCGTAGGTCTCGTCGCCAGAGGCTGGTAGCCAGGCCGATTGTACCCGACCGAACACCTTCTCCAGCCGCAACAGCGCCGCCTCGCCCTTGGGGCCGCCGGCCTCTGCGATGCTCTCGGGCAGCGAGCCGATGATCAGCACACCGGGCGCCATCTTGGCGGCCTCAGTCAGCGACTGGATGAACGACAGGAAGGCCTCGAACCGGTCCTCTGGCAGCTGGCGCGCATAGGCAACGAGTTCGTCGAGTAGGATCAGCGCTGGCCCCGACAGCTTGAACAGCGCTACCAGCAGGTCGGAGCCCGGATTGGTCCGCGCGGCCTCCGCTTCGGCCATGAGGTCGAGGCCCGCCTGGCCGGCGATCCGCCAGGCGATGTAGCCCCACAACGTGTGGACCTTGGGGCCGCCCGTCAGGATGAGCGAGGTATCGGTGCCTTTAGAGGTGCCGACGAACACCGCCACTTTCGGCGGCGTCCAGTCCGTGAGGCCGGCCTTCGCCACAAGATCGCCGACGCCTTCGAGCAGCTTGAGGTCGCGCGCCTTGGCGAGGTGGTAGACGGCCAGCATCGTGTGCGTTTTGCCCCCGCCGAAGGCCGTCTGCAGGCCGATGACTGGATCTCCGCCGCTCGTCGACAGCCGTTGCACGCTGGTGGTCAGGATGCGACGCAAGCCCTCAGTCAGATAAGTGATACGGAAGAAGTTCTCCGGGCTCGCGTAATCTTCGCTTGCATGGCCGGCATCGACGGCGAACAGGTCAGCCGCAAACTCAGCTTCCTTGAAGCGGTTGGCCAGGACGTCCGGGTGCGGCAGCGCGACTTCGATCCAGGGCCGCAGCGCCTTGACCTGTGCGCTCTCAACGGGGGCGGATGGGGTGGCACCGAGTGTCAGGGTGGGCCTCGAGGTAGCGGCCTGCGCTAACGGAGCAGCGGGCGTTGGCGACGGTACGGAGGCAACGTCCGAGCGACGCTGAGCGTCGTAGAGCGCCTTGGCCTCGTTCACCTCGACCGCCGGCGCTCTGGCGAACTTCAGAAGGCAGTGGATCGCATCGAGGTAGCGCAGCGCCTCGTCGTCCTGGAGAGGGACCGAGAGATGCGCGGCGGCGTTGCGCGCTTCTAGCGCCATCGAGGCGAAGTTGCGGGCCTTCTGCTTGTCGTGGCGCGCGAAGGCTTCTTCAAACACGTCGCGCCAGTTATCAATCATGGTCTTGAGCAGGCCGTACTCGTCGAGTGCAGCCTTGGGCGATCCGCCGGCGGCGCGGCTGGCGAAGTGAAGCCAGTTCGCCCCATGCCGGCCCTTCATGCGTCCCTCGACGAAAGGCGTCAGGCCGCGGCGTAGGTGATAGAGGCCGGCCTGGACGCGCTGCAGCGTTTCCTTCTCGGTCGACATCAGGCAGTTCCCCCGAACGCGAAGGCGGATTGGCTCGGGCCGGGTGCTGGGCCGGCCGTAGCCAGCGACGAAGCCCGGTCCTCTAGCTTGGTCCACTCCTGCGCCAGCTCATTGTAGACCAGCGCCTCGGCAGCCCAGCTCTTCTGGGTGGCAATCTCGAACAGGCGGTAGGCGAGTGCGCGTGCCTCCTCGGCCTTCGGGCCCATCTGGGCCACCAGTGCCGCGGCCGCCTCGCTACCTCCGTCTGGGGCGTTCAGCACCCGGGCGGTGTGCTGTACGCATTCCCAGACGGTCAGGGTGCGATCCGTCTTCGGGCTCCAGCCTACAGGGAGCGCGTCCCGAGGTGTCAGGCGGGTCTTGCCGCGCAGATCCTCGAACACGCCAGACGTAAATAGCGCACGATCAGAAGTGTTCTTTGCAGTTGTAAGTGTGATCAGCTCACCCGAGGCGCGCGGCTCAAAGCCGTAGGTCGCGAACCAAGCGAGCGCCACCTGCGTGGCAGGGTCGAAGGCCTGGTCAAGCTCGTTCTCGATCTCCTCCCAGACACGGTTGATCAATGCCAGAGCGGTCTTCACGCCCATAGCGCTGTCGTCGTCCTCCAGCACCTTGGTGTGGCGCGAAAATATGCCCATGCCGGGTCCGATCACCGATTGCTGCATGTCCACCGGCCCAACGCCGGCCTTACGAATCGCGTTGATCGCGGCCGGCATCTCGCGCTTGAGGGTACGGATAAAGTCGGCGCGAGTAGTCACATCCGCACTGGCGTCCCTCTTGCGGCAGACAAGCACAATGGAGGAAGCAAGAGCATTCGAACCTATTCCGCGGATGCGACCCGGTCCTTCAGTTCGAACTGGCCATGTCCCGTCAAGCACCAGCCCTGCATCAACGACAGCCTGGAGGAACGAAGCCCAACCGGAAGACGTGACCCCATCCTCGGCGGCTTCTGCTTGCTTAAAGGCATAGTAGATCGCTAAGGGTTCGGCATCAGTGGCTGCTCGTTTCATAGCACCGAGCGCTTCGCCCATACCGGCCATAAAAAACGCCTCGGCGCCTCCTTTGCCGCCATGACGGGCAGGAGTGACGACAAGCTCTTCATCCTTAGGCGTCGTCAATCGGCGAAATAAATCGGGCCAGATCTCGGCCAAGGCCGCGCGCAGCCAAACATAGAAAAAGTCTGATAGATCTGCATACCCAATGTTATCGTAGTAGGGAGGATCTGTTGAAATGACTACTCCACATTGAGAGTAGGAATTTCGCTGTGCAGACTCGTTTGAAATATTTCCTTCTGAGCAAGCTGGTGCTTCGGCCACTACCATTGCACCTTTGTCCAGGGCGCTTGCCAATGAGCCACCAGCGTCCGCAAAGGGGTTCGCCTCAGCGAAGTCCCAAACCATGGGCAACGCTTGACGCGCAAATGTCTCCCTAAAAGCTCCGCGATCCGACATCCAACTCGCGAGAGAGGAGCCTATATTTGCTACCTTGCTCAGCGAACAGGCGAGATAAGTA
>Ga0255028_100051_pt1 | contig 32608 bp, 27 predicted proteins | sample DRGLUT_MetaT_FD_178168 | JGI IMG/M metagenome (GOLD analysis project Ga0255028, IMG submission 178168) | Metatranscriptome of freshwater microbial communities from Pennsylvania, United States - DR:GLUT (Metagenome Metatranscriptome) | ecosystem: Environmental > Aquatic > Freshwater > Creek...
CGGACGGCACGGCAAACCCCACCGGGAGCAAGACCGAATAGGGGCGGCGCGCCCTTCGCGAGAAGGGCAGGCCCGCTCTCCAGGCCAGTCGCCCGGGTTGGTTGCTCGAGGCGGTCGGCAACGGCCGTCCCAGAGGAATGGCTGCCACGTCGGGGTGCGCGAGCGCTCCGGCCCTACAGAACCCGGCTTACAGGCCGGCTGATCCACCAGCTCTTAAAACAAGTGTACCGCCAGTGTCTTACAGGCGGTGCGAGTGAAGTGTCCGGAGGTCGATTCAGGCCAAATTTCCGGCCCGGCGAAAACCTTCGGTTAACCTTGCCGGGTTCAGATCGGATCGCGCCGCAGCGCCAGGCTTGTGCGTTGACGATCCTCCGAGGCCCATGATACCCGGCATCCTCCCGTCATCGGCGTGTATCGGATCGCCGGGCGCACCCTGCCTCAGTGCAGGTCCCGTCCGTGGGCGGCGTCTTGCGCGCTCCGAAACCGATGCCGTTCCCGTCACGCGCGCCGCGTTCGCGCGGCCCGGCCCAGGGCATCATGAGACGCACGAGCCGCATCCGCGACCGGCACCCCGGTGCGCGTCGACATCCCGCCCCGGATTGTGGCCCACGGCGGAGGCGCCCATGATCCGCCGACGCCCTTCGGCCGAGCTTCCGGCATCCGCGCGGCGCGGTGGCACCGATCCCGAGGCAGCGCCCCCATCGGCTCAGCCGCACGTGCCGGTGCTGCTCGACGAGGTGGTCACGACGCTCAGCACCGACGGTGGACTGGCCGTCGACGGCACGTTCGGAGCGGGCGGTTACACGCGCGCCCTGCTGGATCGCGATCCGGCCCTGCAGGTCGTGGCGATCGACCGCGATCCCACGGCGATCTCCGCCGGTCAGAGCTTGGTCGCTGAGTCGCGAGGGCGCCTCCGCCTGCTCGCGGGCCGCTTCGGCAACCTCGACACGCTCCTCGCCGAGGCCGGCGCGACGCAGGCCGATCAGGTGGTGCTCGACATCGGCGTCTCGTCGATGCAGCTCGACGTGCCGGAGCGCGGGTTCTCGTTCCGCAACGACGGCCCCCTCGACATGCGCATGGGCGGCGACGGCCCGAGCGCGGCGGACCTCGTTAACGAATCTGACGAGACGGCGCTTGCCGACATCATCTACCATTACGGCGAGGAGCGGCGCTCGCGCGCCGTGGCGCGGGCGATCCATGAGGCGCGCCGCCGCAGCCGGATCGCGACCACCGCGCAGCTCGCCGAACTGGTGGCCGGCGTGGTCCGGGCTGAACCTGGCAGCCACATTCATCCGGCGACCCGGACCTTCCAGGGCCTGCGCATCGCGGTGAACGACGAGCTCGGCGAGCTGGTGCGCGCCCTGCACGCGGCCGAGCGGGTGCTCAGGCCCGGCGGCCGTCTCGCCGTCGTGACGTTCCACTCGCTCGAGGATCGGATCGTCAAGCAGTTCTTCGCGGCCCGCAGCGGCCGCTCCGCGCAGGGATCGCGTCACCTGCCAGGCGCTCCGGCCGAGGTGGTCCGCAGCTTCAACCTCGTGACCAAGGGTCCTCTGCTGCCGGGCGAGGCCGAGACCGCGCGCAACCCGCGCGCCCGCTCGGCCAAGCTGCGCGCGGCGGAGCGGACGGAGTCCGACGTGCCCGAGCCGTTGGCGGCGCTGACCGCCCTGGCGAGCCTTCCCGAAGCCGCCCGCGGGGGCCATCGCCGATGATCCGCCTCCTGAACCTTCTGGCCGTGGCCGGCCTCGTGGCCTCGGCGATCTACGCCTACTCGATCAAGTACGACACGCTCTACCAGGGCGGACAGGTGTCGAAGCTGCAGACCGCCCTGCACGCGGAGCGGCAGGCGATCGCGGTGCTCCGCGCCGAATGGCAGCTTCTGACCCGGCCCGATCGTCTGCAGGCGGCGGTCGACAAGCACCTGGCCCTGGAGCCGATCGGTACGAGCCACCTGGCGCGCCTCTCGGACCTGCCCGCCCGTCCGGAGCGCGGCGACGAGATCGGCCGGCTGCTCGCGGCGACCGCGACGCCCAAGGACAAGGGTGCGATCGAGCCGCGCACCACCGGCTCGATCACCCGCACCGTCACCACGACCCGCACCCCGACGACGGCTTCGAGGTAGTCTCCCGTGTCCGAAGACGCCGACCAGATCGCATACGCGGCAGCCGAGACGCAGGCGGCCGAAGCGCATGTTCCGGAACACGAAGCCGCCCTGCTGGAAGCGGCGGCGCTGGCGCATGCCGCGAACGCGCCGCGCCTCCTCGAAGAGGACGCGGTCGTCCCCGTGGATCGGGCCGAGCGGGCCAAGGCGTTCCTGCGCAGCATGTTCCGGCTGGCCATCGAGCGGTCGCACATGCGCGTCGCCCTGGTCGGCTTGGTCTTCGTCGGCGTCTTCGGGACGATCTCGGCCAAGCTCCTGATGATGGCGATCTTCGGTGAGCCGCCCAGCCAGGAGCACAGGGTCGCGGCCGCGTCCTCGACGGCGTTCCGGCCGGACATCGTCGACCGCAACGGCGAGATCCTGGCCACCGACATCCGCACGGTCTCGGTCTTCGCCGAGCCCGGGAACATCTACGACAAGGACGAGGCGGTGGAGTTGCTCACCGCGGTCCTGCCGGAACTCAACGCCACCGAGCTGCGGGCCAAGCTGGCGTCGCGCAAGGGCCGGAGCGGCGCCGGCTTCGTCTGGGTCAAGCGCGAGCTGACGCCGAAGCAGCAGGCCGAGGTCCACAGGCTCGGCATCCCCGGCATCGGCTTCCTGCCCGACCACAAGCGGGTCTATCCGAACGGCGTCGCCGCCGCCCACATCCTGGGAGCGACCAATCTCGACGGCATCGGCATCGCCGGGATGGAGAAATACATCGATTCCACCGGCCTCCAGGCGCTCAACAGCTTCGGGCTGGTCAGCAAGCAGGCCGACCTGAAGCCGGTGCAGCTCTCGCTCGACCTGCGCGCGCAGTTCGCCGTACGCGACGAGCTGGCCTGGGGCATCGACCACTTCAAGGCCAAGGCCGGCGCCTCGATGATCCTCGACGTCAAGACCGGCGAGGTCATCGCGCTCGTGTCCATGCCGGATTTCGACCCGAACGATCCGAAGGACGCGCTCTCGCCCGACCGGATCAACCGGATGAATGTCGGCGTCTACGAGATGGGTTCGACCTTCAAGGCGATGACGCTCGCCATGGCGCTCGATTCCGGCAAGTACAACGTCAACTCGACCTTCGACACACGCGGCGGCGTGCTGAACTGGGGCCGGCAGAAGATCCACGAGTACCACGGCACCAACCGCGTCATCACCATGCCGGAGGTGTTCACCCACTCGTCGAACATCGGCTCGGCCAAGATGGCGCTCGGCGTGGGCGTGCCCGGCCACAAGGCCTTCCTGAAGAAGATGGGCCTGCTCGACCGGCTGCGCACCGAGCTGCCGGAGAGCGCGGCGCCGATCGTCCCGTCGCGCTGGACCGAGATCAACACGATCACCATCGCGTTCGGTCACGGCATCGCGGTGGCGCCGATCCAGGCGGCGGCCGCGGTGGCGGCCATCGCCAACGGCGGCGACCTGATCACCCCGACCTTCCTGAAGGCGAACCCCGACGACAAGGCGCGCGCCACGCACGTGCTCTCGTCCCAGACCTCCGAGGCGATGCGCTACATCATGCGCCTTAACGCCGCCGAGGGCTCGGCCAAGAAGGCGGCAATCCCGTACTACTTCGTCGGCGGCAAGACCGGCACGGCCGAGAAGGTGATCGGCGGCCGCTACATCCACAACCGCCTGTTCACGACGTTCATGGCGGCGGCGCCGATGAACGACCCGAAGTACTTGTTCGTCACGATCATGGACGAGCCGCAGGGCCTGCCCGAATCTGGCGGCTACGCGACGGCGGCCTGGAACTCCGGCGTGGTCACCGGCAAGGTGATCGAGCGGGTGGCGCCGATCCTGGGCCTGCCGCCGCAATTCGAGCCGCCGGTGAGGCCGTTCCCGCAGATGGTCAAGCTCAACGCCTACCACATCAACCAGCTCGGCGGCCCGTGATGGTGTCATCATGAGCGCGCGGCTCGCCGATCTGTTCCCGGAGGCCGCCGGAACGGCCGCCGACCTGACGGTCTCGGACCTGACCGCCGACAGCCGGCAGGTCGCCACCGGCACGGTGTTCGTAGCCGTGCCGGGCACCAAGGCCGACGGTCGCCGCTTCGCCGCGCAGGCCGCCAACCGCGGCGCGGTGGCGGTGGCGGGGGAGGGGACGCGCCCCACCGATCTGCCCGGTGCAGTCGCCTGGATCGCGGTGGCGGACGCGCGCCGGTCCCTGGCCCTCGCGGCGGCGCGGCTTGCCGGCCGGCAGCCCGACACCGTGGTGGCCGTGACCGGCACTGCCGGCAAGAGTTCGGTGGCCGACTTCGTCCGCCAGATCCTGGCACGCCTCGGCCGCGAGGCCGCGAGCCTCGGCACTGTCGGGATCGTCACGAACCGCGGCGCGCAATATGGCTCGCTCACCACCCCGGATCCGGTGACGCTGCACCGGACGCTGGCGCAGCTCGCCGCGGACGGCATCACCGACCTCGCCATGGAAGCGTCGTCGCACGGGATCGAGCAGCGCCGTCTCGACGGCGTGCGGCTCGACGCCGCGGGCTTCACCAACCTCGGGCGGGACCACCTCGACTACCACCCCACCATCGAGGATTACCTCGCGGCCAAGCTGCGCCTGTTCACTGATTTGCTGCCGCCCGGCTGCCCGGCGATCGTGAATGCCGACGGCGCCTATGCTGACCGGGCGATCGCCGCGGCAGAGAACTCCGGGCGGCCGGTCCGGACCGTCGGTCGCGGCGGCCGGGATCTGCACGTCGAGTCGGTCCGGACGGAGGGATTCGCGCAGGCCGTACGCCTCGTCTTTCAGGGTCGGGCCCGGGAGCTCCGCCTGCCGCTCGTCGGGGAATTCCAGGTCGAGAACGCCCTGGTGGCGGCCGGCCTCGCCCTCGCGACCCCAGCGGGCGCCGCCGATCCCGACGGCGTCTTCGCGGCTCTCGACCATCTCACCGGCGTGCCCGGCCGCATGGAGCGGATCGGCGAGGCCCGTGGCGGGCTCTGCCTCGTCGACTACGCCCACAAACCCGAGGCGCTGGAGAGCGTGCTGACCGCGCTCCGCCCGTTCGCCTCCGGCCGCCTGATCGTGGTGTTCGGCTGCGGCGGCGACCGTGACCGGGGCAAGCGGCCGCTGATGGGCGCGATCGCGCAGCGCCTCGCCGACACCGTGATCGTGACGGACGACAATCCGCGCACCGAGGAGGCCGCCGCGATCCGCCGGGCGATCCTCGACGCCGCGCCGGGCGCGGAGGAGATCGGCGACCGCGCCGAGGCGATCCGCAGCGCCGTGCGGCGCCTCCAGTCCGGCGACGTGCTGGTCGTGGCCGGCAAGGGTCATGAAACCGGCCAGATCGTGGGGGATCGGACGCTGCCGTTCTCGGACCACGAGGTCCTGCGCGCGGCGATCACCGAGGCGACCTGAGGGTGACCGGGGGCTGACCATGACCGCACTCTGGACGCGGGAGGAACTCGAAGCCGCGACGGGCGGGCGCCTGATCGGCGCCGAGCGCCCGATCGGCGGCGCCTCGATCGACACCCGCACGCTTCAGCCCGGCGACCTGTTCTTCGCCATCCAAGGCGATGCCCGCGATGGCCACGACTTCGTCGCCGACGCCCTCGGCCGCGGCGCCGGCGCCGCAGTGGTGGCCGAGGCCCGCGCCGACGGCCTCGCGCCGCATGGCCCCGTTCTGGCGGTGCCGGAGATGGGTCCGGACCCGGTGCTGACGGCGATGACCCGGCTCGGGGCGGCGGCCCGCACCCGCACGGAGGCCCAGGTCGTGGCTGTGACCGGCTCGGTCGGCAAGACCGGGACCAAGGAGGCGCTCCGGCACGTGCTCTCCGGGCAGGGCGAGACCCACGCCTCGGCGGCCTCCTACAACAACCACTGGGGCGTGCCCCTGACGCTGGCGCGGATGCCGCGAGCCACGCGCTACGGCGTGTTCGAGATCGGCATGAATCACGCGGCCGAGATCGTGCCGCTCACCGCCCAGGTCCGGCCCGACATCGCGCTGATCACCAGGATCGCGCCCGCCCATATCGAGCATTTCGCCTCGCTCGCGGCGATCGCCGACGCCAAGGGCGAGATCTTCTCCGGGCTCCGGCCCGGCGGCGTGGCGATCATCAACCGCGACGTCCAGCATTTCGACCGGCTCGCCGCCCACGCGCAGGCCTCCCGGGCGGGACGGGTTGTCACCTTCGGCGAGCACCCGGAAGCCGACGTGCGCGCCCTGAAGATCGTGCTCCGCCCCGATCTGTCGGTCGTCGATGCGCTCGTGATGGGCCAGCCCGTCACCTACAAGCTCGGCACGGCCGGCCGGCACGCGGCGCTGAATTCGCTGGGCGTCATGGCGGTGGTCCACAGCCTCGGGGCCGACCTCGCCCGCGCCGCCCTGTCGATGGGCGGCCTGACGCCGCCGGCGGGGCGCGGCGAGCGCACCGCCCTCGAGATCGGCGGCGGCACCGCCTACTTGGTGGACGAGAGCTACAACGCCAATCCCGTGGCGGTCCGGGCGGCGCTCGCGACGCTCGCGGGGATCGAGACCGGGCCCCGCGGCCGCCGTATCGCGGTTCTGGGCGACATGCTGGAGCTGGGCGCCTCCGCCCCCGACCTGCATCGCAATCTCGCCGACGACATCGAGGCGGCCCGGATCGACCTCGTCTTCGCGGCCGGCCCGCTGATGCGCCACCTGTTCGAGGCCCTGCCGGTGAGCCGCCGCGGCGCCGTGGCGGATACGTCCGCGGACCTGCTGGAGCCGCTCGCCCGGTCGCTCCGGTCCGGCGATGCCGTGATGGTCAAAGGATCGAACGGCAGCCGCATGGGCCGGATTGTCGAGGCCCTGAAAGCCCGCTACGCCGTCGACGAGGCGCGGCGCGCCCTGGCGACGGCCCCCTGACTGGCAGGCCCGCGCGTTCGAAGCGCGCGGTGCAGCCCCCCGAAACCTGCGCCTGAATAAAGGGGCCGAGCGCCCGAATGCTGTACCTTCTCTCGGACCTGAGCAGCAGCTTCACGCCGCTCAACGTGTTCCGCTACATCACCTTCCGCACCGGCGGCGCGCTGTTTACGGCGGGCCTGTTCGTGTTCTGGTTCGGACCCTGGATCATCTCCCTGCTGCGCCTCCGCCAGGGCAAGGGCCAGCCGATCCGCGAGGACGGCCCCCAGACCCACCTGCTGACCAAGCGCGGCACGCCGACAATGGGCGGGCTGATGATCCTGGCGGGCGCCATCGTGGCGATCCTGCTCTGGGCCAACCCGCGCAACCACTATGTCTGGGTGACGCTGACGGTCACCCTCGGCTTCGGGGCGATCGGCTTCTACGACGATTACCTCAAGGTCACGAAGCAGTCGCACAAGGGGTTCTCGGGCAAGTTCCGGCTGTCGCTGGAGGCGATGATCGCCATCGCGGCCTGCACAATCATCTCGGTCTACTCGCCCGCCGCTTTGCAGAACCAGCTCGCCTTCCCGGTCTTCAAGGACGCGCTCCTCAATCTCGGCTGGTTCTACGCCCTGTTCGGTGCCTTCGTGATCGTCGGGGCGGGAAATGCCGTCAACATGACCGACGGGCTTGACGGGCTTGCCATCGTGCCGGTGATGATCGCCTGCGGCACCTTCGGGTTCATCGCCTACCTGGTCGGCAACTCGTTCACCGCAAGCTACCTGCAGGTGAACTACGTGCGCGATTCCGGCGAACTCGCGGTGGTCTGCGGCGCCGTGATCGGCGCCGGGCTCGGCTTCCTGTGGTTCAACGCACCGCCGGCCCAGATCTTCATGGGCGACACCGGCTCACTGGCGCTCGGCGGCCTGCTCGGCACGATCGCGGTCGCGACGAAGCACGAGATCGTCCTGGCGATCGTCGGCGGCCTGTTCGTACTGGAAATGATGTCGGTGATCATCCAGGTCGCCTCATTCAAGCTGACCGGCAAGCGGGTGTTCCGCATGGCGCCGATCCACCACCATTTCGAGCAGAAGGGCTGGAAGGAGCCACAGGTCGTCATCCGGTTCTGGATCATCGCGGTGATCCTGGCGATGGCCGGTCTGGCGACGCTGAAGCTGCGCTGAGAAAATGTGATAGAGGGCGATCCGAGAGGACGATCACACCCTCGCCCTCATCCTGAGGTGCACCCGTCGAGCAAGTGCCTCGAAGGCGGCTTCCAGCCGGCTCAGCGATCCCTGGAGGCTTCCTTCGAGGCCCGACGACGCGGGCAGCTCAGGATGAGGGTCCGGGTCGGATCGTCCCGGTCCGGCTGCCGCATCCAGAGTTCCGCATGACGCCCATCACCACCTTCGCCGACCGCACCGTCGCCCTGTTCGGGCTCGGCGGCTCAGGGCTCGCCACTGCGCTGGCGCTGAAGGCGGGCGGTGCGGGCGTGCGGGCCTGGGACGACAATGCCGACAGCCTCGCCCGAGCCCGGGAGGCCGGGATCGAGACGCAGGACCTGCGCGAGGCCGACTGGTCGGGCTTCGCCGCGCTCGTGCTCAGCCCCGGCGTGCCCCTGACCCATCCGGAGCCGCACTGGAGCGTCCGGCTCGCCCGCGACGCGGATGTTGAGATCATCGGCGATATCGAGCTGTTCTGCCGCGAGCGCCGGGCGCACGCCGCCGGGGCGCCGTTCGTGGCGATCACCGGTACCAACGGCAAGTCGACCACCACGGCGCTGATCGCCCACGTGCTCGCGCAAGGAGGCCGTGACGTACAGATGGGCGGCAATATCGGGACCGCCATCCTGTCGCTGGAGCCGCCCGCCGCCGGCCGCGTCCACGTGATCGAGCTGTCGTCCTTCCAGATCGACCTGACGCCGGGTCTCGATCCGAGCGTCGGCGTCCTGATGAACATCACCCCCGACCATCTCGACCGCCACGGCACGATGGAGCAGTACGCGGCCATCAAGGAGCGCCTGATCCGCGGTTCGAGCCTCGCGGTGGTCGGCGTCGACGATGCGCCCAGCCGAGCCATCGCCGACCGGCGCGGCGCCGACCTCGTGCGCGTGCACGTGCCCCATGGCGAGACGCTCTGCACCGACGCGCTGACCGTGCGCGACGGGATCGTCCGCGATCCGGACGGCACGGCGCTCGCCGACGTGAACGGGATCGGCTCGCTCCGAGGCGCTCATAACTGGCAGAACGCGGCGGTTGCCGTGGCGGTGGCCCGGGCGCTCGGCCTTTCACCCGCGGAGATCCAGGCCGGACTGACCTCGTTCCCCGGCCTGCCGCATCGGATGGAAGAGGTCGGACGGCGCGGGTCCGTGCTGTTCGTCAACGATTCGAAGGCGACGAACGCGGATTCGACCGAGAAGGCGCTCATGGCCTTCCGGGACATCCACTGGATCCTGGGTGGCAAGCCGAAGGACGGCGGGATCTTCCCGTTGGTGCCGTATTTCGAGCGGGTCGCCCACGCCTACCTGATCGGCGCCGCCTCCGACGCCTTCGCGGCGACGCTGGAGGGCGCCGTCCCCTACACCCGCTGCGAGACCCTGGAGGTGGCTGTTCCGAAGGCCGCCGCGAACGCCGCCGCCTCGGGCGCCCCGGAGCCCGTGGTGCTGCTCTCGCCGGCCTGCGCCTCCTACGATCAGTTCCGGAACTTCGAGATTCGCGGGAACCGCTTCCGGGAACTCGTTCAGGCGCTGTCCTAGAAGACGGGCCTGAAACGGCCTTTCACGGTGTGTCCGACTTGGGACGGGGTCTGGGCACTCCCGCGATGGCCAGCCCCGGCGCCGTCATCCCCCGGGCCGCGCAGCGGAACCCGGAATGACGGGACGACGTCCCGTTGCGGACGAACGAGGATCCCGGAGCGGCGCGTTGCGGTGTGCCTCTCCTTCAGGAGGAAGGGTGACAGCCGCTTCCGAAGCCGTCTGACCCGCATTTCGAGGAGGCACGGAGCCAAAGGCCGAGCTACTCAGACCGGGGCGGGCGAGAAGCCGTCCGGGCAGGCCGGCTCAGGGCGGCCGGACCGGCGGTCCGCCACGTAGTCGAGGGTGCTGGCTACGACGCGTTCGGAATAGGGTTTCGCGATCACGCCGATCGCCCCCGCGAAATCGGTCGGAATGCGCTTGGCGTTTGCGGTCATGAACACCACGGTGGTGCGCTGGTCGGCCGAGAGCGCCCGAGCGACCTCGATACCCGTCGGGCCGTCCACAAGATAAATATCCACCAGGGCGACATCGGGCGCCGTGGACCGGCCCATCGCGATCGCCTCGGCGGCATTCCCGGCGACGCCGACCGTCACGTGCCCGAGTTCATCCAGAAGGCTTTCGAGTTCCAGCGCGATCAGGGCCTCATCCTCGACCACGAGGACGCGGAGCGCGGTTTCCGCGGCGGCGTTCCCGGTCCCCATGCGCTCTCCGATTCCCGGCTTCGCAGCCGCTGAGCTTGAAGCGTCCGCGCAGATTTCTCAAGATACGGGCTGCAGCGGGATGTCGATCTCCACGGTGGTGCCCGGAGCGGCATCCGACCACGCGATGGTTCCGCGCATCTGCCGGACGACCATCTCGACCAGATTGCGGCCGAAGCCCGCCGGATTGGCAGGGGTCGCCGCGAGGCCGACCCCGTCGTCCCGGATAGTCAGGTGCATGCCGGCTTCGTTGCGACGGGCCACGATCGAGACGCGGCCCTCCCGCGCGTCCGGGAAGGCGTGGCGCAGGGCGTTCGCGGTCAGCTCGTGGATGAGCAGGGCGAGCGGCGCCGCCATCGCGGCCGCCACCGCGATCGGCTCGACATCGGCCTCGACCCGCCGCTGATCCGGGTCCAGCCCGGCATTCATGTCGGCCAGGAACTCGGCCGCGAAATCCCCGAGATTGAAATGCGTGATGTCGCCTTCGGAATAGAGCATCCGATGGGCTGTCGACAGCGCACCGATGCGTTCCGCCATGCTCTGGAGCGCGTCGCGCGCCTCGCCCTCCGGGGTCCGGCGCGCCTTCAGCAGCATCAGCGAGGAGATCACCTGAAGGTTGTTCTTCACCCGGTGATCGACCTCGTGGAGCAGGGCTGTCTTCTGCTCCAGCGCCGCGGTGAGGTCTTGGGTGCGCGCGTCGACGAGGCGCTCCAACTCGTCGTTGGTGCCGCGCATGGTGACTTCCATCTGGTGGACATGGGTCATGTCCGCCTGGGCGGCGTAGTAGAAGGCCACACCCTCCGCGTCGGAGACCGGGGTGATAGTCATCGCATTCCAGAACGCCGTGCCGTCCTTCCGATAGTTGAGCAGCTCCACCGAGATCGGCTCTGCGGCCCGAACGGCCTCGCGGATTCGATCGACCGTGGTCCGGTCCGTGGCCGGCCCCTGAAGCATGCGGCAGTTGCGTCCGACAATCTCGTCTGCGGCGTAGCCTGTCGCCTGGAGAAACGCGTCATTCGCCCAGGCGATCGGGTTGTCGGGCGCGCGGGCGTCGGTGATCACCATGGGTGATGGGCTGCGCGCGAACGCGTCGACCAAGGTCGCGGGCGGCGGACTGGGTTCGACTTGGGCACTCAACTCGGTATTCCACACTCAGGCGGTGTAACCCGTTCGTCCCACGGCACCCCGATCGCGCCGCGCTGCGCGGGACATGGGCACCGCGTTAGGCAAGCTTCGATCAAGATTGAGGCAAAAGACATCGGAATCCAGCGGAATTTCCTGCGGCGTAAGGCTGCCACGATTTCGCGGGATCAAGGCCACGCAGGCGCAGGAGTTCCATGCCATGGCCAACCAGCCACAGGCGATTCGTCGTTTCCGGTTCCGCGACATCGTCGAGGACCGGCGCATCGCACTGATGCTCGCGCTCGGGTTCTCCTCGGGCCTGCCGCTGCTGCTCGTCCTCGGGACGTTCACGCTCCGGCTCGCCTTCTCGGATATCGACGTGCGCGCCATCGGGTTGTTCAGCTACGTGGCGCTGCCGTACTCGCTGAAATTCCTCTGGGCGCCCGCGATCGACCGCCTCACCGTGCCAATCCTCGGCGCGCGTCTGGGTCGCCGCCGCGCCTGGATGGTGACGACGCAGGCGTCCGTCGCCCTGTGCCTCATCCTGATGGCGTTCTCCGACCCGAAGACCAGCCTCGCGCTCCTCGGCCTCGGGGCGTTCCTGGTGGCGTTCTGCGCCGCCAGCCAGGACGTGGTGATCGACGGCTGGCGCATCGACGCGGCCGGCAGCGATTTCCAGGGCATCCTGGCGGCGACATCGAACCTCGGCTACCGCCTGGGCCTCATCACCGCCGGAGCAGGGGCGCTGTTCATCGCCTCGGCCGGCGGCTGGACCCTGGCCTATCTGATCATGGCGGCGCTGATGCTGGTCGGGATGATTGCCGCCCTGCTGGCCCCGTCCTTCGACACCCGCCGCGCGCCCCTGACGGAGACACCCGGCCGTTCCCGGCTCTGGTCGATGCGCCGCGCCGTCCTGGAGCCGCTGACCGAGCTGCACGGGCGTTTCGGCGGCGCCCTCTGGGGTATCTTGCTGCTGGTGGCACTCTACCGCCTGCCGGACTTCCTGTCCGGCGTCATGGCGAGCCCGCTCTATCGGACCCTGGGCTTCGACCTGAAGGAGATCGCCACCGTCACCAAGCTCTACGGGATCTGGATCGGAATCGCGGGCGGCTTTGCCGGCGGCTGGGCGCTCGCCCGGCTCGGACTGTTCCCGACTTTGCTTCTGGGCGCCTTCCTGGCTGCATCCTCGCACCTCGCCTTCGCGTGGCTCTCGGCCGGACCGGCCGACCTGTGGCGGCTGACCGTGGCCATCTCCATCGAGAATTTCTGCGGCTCCTTCGCGGGGATCGTGCTGATCGCCTACATGTCGAGCCTGACCAGCGCAGCCTACGCGGCAACGCAGTATGCGCTGTTCTCCTCGCTCTACGCGCTGCCCGGCAAGCTCGTCGCGGGCTCATCGGGCTTCGTCGTGGCGGCGATCGGCTACCCGGCCTTCTTCGTGATGACCTCCCTGGTGGGGATCCCGGTGCTGGTCCTCTGTCTTGCGGTCGGGCGTCGCAGCGGCCGTCCGGCCGCCGAGCTGGCGTCGCGGGGGACCGAGGAGGCGGGGAACCGCATCCCGGGGCCCGAGCTTCCTTCCACGGCGCGCGCCCCGGGGGCAGCGTGAGCGGGACAGATCCAGGAATTTGCGGATGAGCACGAGCGACCTCACCCTCGCCGGCGAGACGCTGCCGGCAGCGACCCCAGAGACGGTCCTGAGCGACGCGGATCTGGCGGCCCTGCGCCGGGCCGTTCAGGTCTTGGAGCGCCCGAGCCTCGCGGCCCGCCTCTCCGCGGCGGCGGGCGCCCCGCTAGACATCATCGGCCGCTCGCTCCCCGCTCCGGTCACCGAGGCGGTCGGCCGCAGCACCGAGGCCGCCATGCGGGGCGCGATGCGCGTCGCCCTGGCCACCCTCCCGCGCAAGGAACTCGTTCCGTCCGAAGGCGAGATTCTCGGTTCGACCGCCGGGAAGATCGAGGGCCGGCTCGCGCGGCTGCTCGGTTCGAGCGAAACCCGGCACAAGGCGATGGCGGCTCTCTCGGGCGCGGTCGGCGGGGCCTTCGGGCTCACGACGCTGGCCGTCGAGCTACCGGTTTCCACCACCCTGATGCTCCGCTCCATCGCGGAGATCGCCCGCGAGGAGGGCGAGGATCTGGAGACGCCCGAAGGCGCGCTCGCCTGCGTTCAGGTCTTCGCGCTGGGCGGCCGCACCGCTGCCGATCCGGAGGCGGGCTCGGCGCTGACCGAGAGCGGCTACTTCGCGGTCCGGGCGGCTCTGGCCAAGACGCTGTCGGAAGCGGCCCGCTACGCCGGCAGCAAGACCCTGCTCGATCAGTCTGCGCCCGCGCTGATCCGCTTCACCGCGCAGATCGCGGCGCGGTTCGGCCTCGTGGTCTCACAGAAGGTCGCCGCGCAGGCTGTGCCGATCCTCGGCGCATTTGGCGGCGCGGCGGTCAACACCGCCTTCATGAACCACTTCCAGGGGACCGCGCGGGCGCATTTTACCGTCCGGCGCCTCGAGCGGACCTACGGGGCCGCCGCCGTCCGGGCTGCCTACGAGGTCGAGAAAGCCGCCCTCGGCATCGCTTGATAAGCCGGCTTAAAATCCGCAAGGATCGTCCGCTTCCGCACATGGCGGATGACGGGAGGCGATCCTGATCGGCAACGCGGAAATGGTGGCCCGGCTGGCGCTGGCGGCGCTGTTCGGCAGTGTGATCGGCCTGGAACGCGAGCGCCTGCTCTGGGCGGCGGGTCTTCGGACCCACATGCTGGTCTGCGTCGGCTCGTGCCTGATCATGCTGGTCTCGGCCTTCGGCTTCGCCGACGTGCTCGGGACCGACCACGTCGTGCTCGACCCGTCCCGCATCGCCGCGCAGGTGGTGTCCGGCATCGGCTTTCTCGGGGCCGGCACGATCCTGCTGCGCGGCGAGGTCGTGAAGGGCCTGACCACGGCCGCCAGCCTCTGGGGCGTGGCGGCGATCGGGCTCGCCATCGGCAGCGGGCTCTACGTTCCGGCGCTCGCCGCCACGGCGCTGATCGTCGGCATCCTGGCCGGCGTGAAGCCCTTCGAGGAGCGGTGGCGCGACCGGATGCGGGCCCAGACCCTGCGGCTCACCGCGCGCAAGGGGACGTTGTCGATCGACACCCTGCAGGCGGCGACCGGCGAGCGCGCCTCGCGGGTGCGGACCTTCACGGTCCGCCCGAGCGCCGACCCGGACTTCGACGAGGTCAGCGTGACCTTCGTCCGCCTGTCCCGCACGAGCTTCGAGGCGATCGCCGCGAAGCTGCGGGCCCTGCCTGACGTGACGGCGGCGGAGGAGGCGGACGAATGACCGGGGTGGCGGCTCACGCCACCCCGGCACCCTCGCCGTCGAGGAACAGACGGTAGGCCGGGTTCTCGGTCTCGTCCGTGGCCGGGTAGCCGAGCGCCTCGACGACCGCGTCGAATCGCGCCCGTTCGCCCGGCGGCACCGCGATGCCGGCGAGCACCCGGCCGTAATCCGCGCCGTGGTTGCGGTAGTGGAACAGCGTGATGTCGAAGTCCGGGCCCAGCGCCTCGAGGAACTTCATCAGCGCCCCCGGCCGCTCCGGGAACTGGAAGCGGAACAGGCGCTCGTGCGCCACCCCGACGGCCCGGCCGCCGACCATGTAGCGGACATGGACCTTGGCCATCTCGTTGTCGCTCATGTCGAGGACCCGGTAGCCGGCCTCGCGCAGCGAGCCGATCAGCGCCTGCTTCTCGCGCTTGCCCCCGCTGACGTTGATGCCCACGAAGATCTGCGCCTCGGCGCCGGGTGCGTGGCGGTAGTTGAACTCGGTGACGGCGCGCGGACCCAGCGCCTGGATGAAGGCCCGGTAGGCGCCGGGCCGTTCGGGGATCGTCACGCCGATCAGGACTTCCCGCTGCTCGCCGATCTCCGCCCGCTCGGCGATGTGGCGCAGGCGGTCGAAGTTGAGGTTGGCTCCCGACGAGATGGCGATCAGCGTGCCGTCGCCGCCCTCGCGCTCGGCATAGAGCTTGGCGCCGGCCAGACTGAGCGCGCCGGACGGCTCGGACACGGCGCGGGTATCGTCGAAGATGTCCTTGATGGCCGCGCACATGGCATCGGTGTCGACGGTGATGACCTCGTCGAGATGCTCGCGGCAGAGCCGGAAGGTCTCCTCGCCGGCCTGACGCACGGCGACGCCGTCGGCGAACAGGCCGACGGAGGGCAGGCTCACCCGCGTGCCGGCGGCGAGCGCCGCGGCCATGCAGGCGGCATCCTCGGGCTCGACGCCGATCACTTTCGTGCCGGGCCGCAGGTACTTCACGAAGGTCGCGATGCCCGCGGCGAGGCCGCCGCCGCCCACCGGCACGAAGATCGCCTCGATCGGCCCGGTATGCTGCTCCAGGATCTCCTTGCCGATCGTGCCCTGGCCGGCGATCACATCCGGATCGTCGAACGGGTGCAGGAAGGTCAGGCCCTGCTCGGCCTCGAGGATCTTGGCCTGGGCCAGCGCCTCGTCGAAGGCGTCGCCGTGCAGCACCACCTCGGCACCGCGAGCCCGGCAAGCATCGACCTTGATGGAGGGCGTGGTCCGCGGCATCACGATCACCGCCCGGGCGCCGAGCTTGGCGGCGGCCAGGGCCACGCCCTGCGCGTGGTTGCCCGCCGACGCGCAGACCACGCCGCGCGCGATCTGGTCCGCGCTCAGGCCCGACATCTTGTTATAGGCGCCCCGCAGCTTGAAGGAGAAGACCGGCTGCAGATCCTCGCGTTTAAGCAGCACCCGCCGGCCGAGCCGCTGCGTGAGGCGCGGCATCGGGTCGAGGGGGCTCTCGATCGCCACGTCGTAGACGCGGGCGGTGAGGATCTTGCGGATGTAGTCCGTCACGGTTTGGGGTCTCGGCCGATCTGCGGGGCTATGCCGGCCACATAGACCCTCCGGCCCGCAGATGCGAGCGCGCCCCCCTGGCGCAGATCAGCCCAGCCGCTCGACCAGCGCCGTCACCCAGACCAGCAGCGCCGCCATCTGCGCCATGAAGGTGCCGGCGGAGGCGAGGTCCTTCACGGTGCCGATCATCGGGTGGTGGCCCGGATGGACGTGGTCGCAGAGCTTCTCGACGGCGGTGTTGAGGAACTCGGCGGCCAGCATCAGCAGCAGGCTGACCATCAGGGCGACGCGCACCCAGAGCGTCGCGCCCAGGAACAGGGCGACCGGCACGCCGAGCGCCAGCAGGACCAGTTCCTGCCGCACGGCGCGTTCGGTGCGCGCCCCGTGGCGCAGGCCGCGCCAGGAATTGAGGAAGGCGAGGACCAGCGCGTTCATCGGGCCGCCTCCGGCACGGAGCGGCTGATCCACTTGGCGAGCAGCGGGCCGGTGAGCAGCACCACGAACAGGCGCAGCGTCTGCACCGCCAGCACGAAGGACACGTCGGCCTTCGAGCCGACCGCGATGATCGCCACCGAATCGAGGCCGCCGGGGCTCGTCGCCAGAACCGCGGTGAGCAGGTCGATCGGCAGCAGCAGGGTCAGCCCCCAGCCCCAGGCGGCGCACAGGGCGATCACCGAGAACGTCGCCGCCAGGATGCCCGGCAGGGCCGTGACGGTCAGCCGCAGGGTCTCGCGGGTGAAGCGCAGGCCCACATAGACGCCGATGCAGGCATAGGCGAGCTCAAGAAGCGGAACGGGCAGCGCCATGCGCACGAGCCCGGTGGCGTGGAGCAGGCTGCCGAGCACCATCGGGCCGACCTGCGCGCCGGCCGGGACCCGCAGGGCGAGCGCCGCCCCGGCGCCCACGACAGCGACGGCGAGCGTCGCCAGGAGGGAGAGCGGCCCGGTCACCTCGCCGGCCCCCGCGGCGGCGCCCGGAACCGGGGCCTCCATCAGGAAGCGCGCCGCCAGGGAGGCCGAGAACACCACGGCGGCCACGCGCACGTACTGCATGAACGCGACCAGACGCGGATCCGCACCGAAATCCTCGGCCATCGCCACCATCGCGGAGGCGCCGCCCGGTGAGGATCCCCAGGCGGCCGTGGTCCCGGGCAGGACCCGCAGCCGGGTGAGGATCCATCCGACGAGGCCGCTGACCGCGACAGTCACCAACACGACCGCGACGATGAGCGGTCCGTCCTCCAAGAGGGTCTGGGCGATCTGTCCCGTGACGGCGTGGGCGACGAGGCAGCCGATGGCCGCCTGCGAGGCCTGGAACGCGGCGCGCGGCACGCGCAGGCGTGAGCCGCCGACCCCGAACGCGATGGCGCCGATCATCGGCCCGAGCAGCAATGCGGCCGGAAACTGCGCGCGCACCAAGCCGTAGGAGATGAGCGCGGACGCAGCGATGAGGGCGGCCCAGAGGCCGAGTGTGCGGGGAGAGGGCAAGGCGACCGACAAGGAGGTGCCCGCAAGGACCGTCGGGCGTCTGGCGCGCTATAGCGCAATCTTGGCCCTGTCGCGGCAGAGTTTCGGCACGGCGGCCGTGCGCGACCGTCAGGGCTCCTGCGTCACGGCCGCGAAAGCCTGATCGAGGCGCGCCCTGGCATCGGTCAGGCTCTTGCGCCGGCTCTCAAGCCAGTTCCGATCCGCCTCCAGCCGCGCCTGGGCGACGCCGAGCATGCGCCGGATCTCGGTGGGCTGCGGTCCGCCGAGGCCCCTGGCGGCGTCGATCATGCCGCGCGCCGACAGCGCCGCCCGGAACCGGGCCTCGTCGAGGGGCAGATCCGGCTTCAGCCCGGATCCGGCGGCGGCCTCGGCGTAGATCCGCTGCACCTCGGGGAAGGGCAGGTCGGCCGGGCGTAGGTCGTGGCTGCGGCCGTAGCTCACCAGTTCGGACGCGAAATGGTGGCCGAGCCGGAACGGCACGTCGGCCTCGCGCTGGAGCGTGTCGGCGAGTTCGGTGGTCGTCGCGTAATCCGCCGCGACCTCGTCGGCGGCCCGCGCCCGGTCCACGACCAGCCCGTCGAGCACGCGGGTCCAGCGCCGGCACAGCTCGGCAGCCTCGGCAAGGGTCCGGCCCGGCGGCACGTCCTGATTGCGCTTGTAGTCCGGCATGCCCGAATCGACGTTGTGCGCCATGATCACGAAGGCCTGCGCGGCACCGACCACGTCGCTCGCCTTCATCCGCAGCCCGTAGAGCGCCACCGGATTGCGCTTCTGCGGCATGATGCTGCTCGGGCCCGTGAGTGCGCCCTCGCGCAACAGGATCCACGGTCGGGTCTGGTGATACTGGGCGTAGAGATCCTGCGCGAAGCTCCCGGCGGTGGTGGCGAGGTTCGCGGCGAGCCCGGTCAGCTCTAGGCCCAGATCCAGCGGCGCGAGCTGGCCCGCGTCGTAGCTGTTCTCCACGGGCGCGTCGAAGCCGAGTAGGTCGGCCAAGCGCTTCCGGTCCACCGGGAAGCTCGACGTACCGAGCGCCGCCGCGCCGAGGGGCGACAGGTTCAGGCGCGCCCAGGTCTCGCGCAGGCGGTCCGCGTCGCGCGTCAGAGCCGCCGCGTAGCCGAGGAGATAGTGGCCAAGGGTCGTCGGCTGGGCCTGCACGCCGTTGGTATAGGCCGGGATGATCGTGTCCGCCTCGCGCTCCGCCACCGCCAGAAGGGCCGCCCGGGTCGTATCCAGGGTCTCCGCCAGGGCGAGGAGGCGGTCGCGCTGATCCAGCTTCAGAACCGTCGGGATGATGTCCTGGCGGCTGCGGCCGGAATGCATCCGCGTGGCGTCCGGACCCGCGATGGCGGTGATCAGCGGCTCGATCCGGAGGTAGTCGTCCGGACGCTCCGCCCCCGGCTTGGCGGCATCGGCGGCGACCCGATCGAGCGCGCGGGCGATGGTCGCCCCGAGGCTGCGCGGGACGATTCCGGTCTCCACCGTCATCACCAGCGAGGCCCGGTCGATCGCGTCGATGCGGGCGAAAGTGTCCCGGGGCTCGGCGCGGGCACCGGGGGCGATCAGCGCCAGAACCGCCCAGATCATCGTGCGCCGCATCGGTCCGCTCCGCGTCTTCCGTGAGGCCCTGATAGCCCGTTCGATCAAATCTTTCCTATTCCCGACCTCCTCCTGCAGGGCCGGTGCCCCCGGGCCGGGACGCGACGGCTCACGCCCCCGCATTCCCGTCGCGGCAGGCCGCCGTGCCCGGCGGCGCATGCGCCCGGAAGAAGGCCGCGAGGTTCGCTAGCCCGGCGGCGCGCGGATCGCTCGCCCGCCAGACCAGCGCGATGGTCCGCCCCGGCCCGTCGACGTCGAAGGCCCGAGTCACCGTCAGGCCGGTCGGATCGGGGCTGGAGGGCACGGCCAGGGCCGGGAGCAGCGTGTAGCCGGCGCCCGCCGCCACCATCGAGCGCAGGGTCTCCAGGCTCGTGGCGTGCCGCCCGACCGATGAGCCGGCGCCGCAGGCCGCGATCGCCTGGTCGCGCAGGCAATTGCCCTCGTCGAGGAGCAGCAGGTCCGGCCCGGCGATCTCGCTCGCCGAGAGCGCACCGCCGCGCGCCAGGGCATGCTCGGCCGGGCAGGCGAGCCAGAACGGCTCGACGAAGAGCGGCGCGACGGCAAGCCCATGCAGCGGCAAGGGCAGCGAGATCAGCGCCGCATCGATTCGCCCGTCGCGCAGGCCTTCGACGATCTCGGCTGTGCGCGACTCCGACAGCGACAGCATCAGCAGCGGGTACTGTTCGCGCAGCGGACGCAGAACCAGCGGGAAGAAGTAGGGTCCCAGCGTCTGGATCGCCGCCAGAACCAGACGCCCCGTCAGCGGCGACCCGCGCCCCTCGCTGGCGAGCGCCAGCAGACGCTGCGCATCCGACAGGACCACCCGCGCCTGCCGGATGATCGCCTGCCCGGCCTCCGTCAGCAGCACCCGCCGATTGGAGCGCTCGAACAAAGTCAGGCCCAGCGCGGTTTCCAGTTTACGGACCTGCACGCTGAGCGTCGGCTGGCTCACGTTGCAGCGCTCGGCGGCCCGGCCGAAATGCCCCTCGTCCGCCACGGCGACGACGTATTCAAGGTCGCGGAGCGACAGGCCGGCGAGATTCATAGGCTGCGCCTATCATAACCTTTGCGACGATGCATTTGCCTCGGGGTCACGCCGGGGTCATAACCATTCAACAGAACGGTTCCAGGTTGGCCTCGGCGTCTGCCGAGCGCCTTCGAAATGGAGAGACGGTACGCATGAGCGATCAACGCCCGATCCTGACCACCCGCCAGGGCCATCCGGTCCGGGACAACCAGAGCACCCGCACGGTCGGCGAGCGCGGCCCCGCAACGCTCGAGAACTACCAGTTCATCGAGAAGATCACCCACTTCGATCGTGAGCGTATCCCGGAGCGCGTCGTCCACGCCCGCGGCGCCGGCGCCCACGGCTACTTCGAGGCCTACGGCAAGATCGGCAACGAGCCGGCCTCCAAGTACACCCGCGCCCGCGTGCTGAACGAGACGGGCGTCAAGACGCCGATGTTCGTGCGCTTCTCGACCGTGGCCGGCGCCAAGGAGAGCCCTGAGACCGAACGCGACCCGCGCGGTTTCGCGGTCAAGTTCAAGACCGTCGACGGCAACTGGGACCTCGTGGGCAACAACCTCAAGGTCTTCTTCATCCGCGACGCGATCAAGTTCCCCGACATGATCCACGCGTTCAAGCCGGATCCGGTGACGAACCGCCAGGAGGCGTGGCGCTTCTTCGACTTCGTGTCGCAGCACCCCGAGTCGATCCACATGGTGACGCACCTCAAGTCGCCCTGGGGCATCCCGGCCAATTACCGCGAGATGGAAGGCTCGGGCGTCAACACCTACAAGCTGGTCAACGACCAGGGCGAGGCGGTGCTGTGCAAGTTCCACTGGATCCCCAAGCAGGGCGTCCGGAACCTGACCTCGCAGCAAGCTTCCGAGATCCAGGCCAAGGATGTCGGTCACGCGACCCGCGACCTGTACGACAACATCAAGGCCGGCAATTTCCCCGAGTGGGAGTTCGCCGTGCAGATCATGCCGGACGGCCCGAACGACCACCTGTCCTTCGATCCGCTGGACGATACGAAGCTGTGGCCGGTGGACCAGTTCCCGCTTCTGCCCTGCGGCCGGATGGTGCTGGACCGCGTGCCCGACAACTTCTTTGCTGAGGTCGAGCAGTCGGCCTTCGGCACCGGCGTGCTGGTCGACGGCATCGATTTCTCGGACGACAAGATGCTGCAGGGCCGGACGCTGTCCTACTCGGACACACAGCGCTACCGCGTCGGCGCCAACTACCTGCAGCTGCCGATCAACGCGCCGCAGCCCGGCGTGAAGGTCTATTCCAACCAGCGGGACGGCCAGATGACCTACGGGGTCGACGGTACCGGCCCGAACAAGCACATCAACTACGAGCCGTCGACGCTCGCCGAGGGCCTGCGCGAGGCGCCCAAGCCCGCCAAGGATTACCACCAGCCGGTTCAGGGCAATCTCGGCCGCTACCAGACCTCGCGCACCGAGGACGATTACACCCAGGCGGGCGTGCGCTACCGCTCCTTCGCGGATTGGGAGCGTGACGACCTGATCGCCAACCTGGTCGGCGACATGAAGCAGTGCCCGGAAGCGATCCAGCTGCGAATGGTCTGGCACTTCTGGCACGCCGACGAGGATTACGGCCGCCGCGTTGCCGAGGGCGCCGGCATCGATCTGGAGAAGGCGAAGGCCCTGCCGCCGCTGCCGGGTCGCGCAGCCCCGGGCAAGCGTCTGGAATCCGAGACCTACACGGACGGATCGCAGGCTCATAAGGTCGCCGCGGAGTAAGCCTCGCGATCTCGACCGCGATTGAAGGAAGCCCCGCGCGGTCACCCGGCCGCGCGGGGTTCTTGTTTGGAGATCGGGCGAGGATGGCGATGGCGAGTCTCGTGCACCACGATCCGGGCCCGGACGCGATCATCGGCGGGATGCGGATCACCTATCTGGCGCGCAGCGACGAGACGACCGACGGCCTCGGCATCTATCGGGTCGACATGAATCCGCATGCGCCGGGCGCCGGGCTTCACCGCCACGCCCGGCTGACCGAGACCTTCTCGGTCGAGGCAGGCCGGCTCGCGCTCCGCGTCGACGATGCGGATCACGACCTCGGCCCCGGCGATTTCGCGCTGATCCCGCCCGGCGTCGCGCATGCCTTCGCCAATCGCGGCGACCGGCCGGTGCGCTTCACCCTGAGCTTCGCGCCGGCGCTGGGCTGTGAGGGCTTCTTCGCGGGCTTGGCGCGCTTGCCGCGGAAGGCCGCCGCGCCGATCAGGCGGCCATGACCGACCTGATGACGCGCTACGATCAGGAACCGCTGGCCGGGTTCGCCGGCTGGAGCGCGGTCAGCGGCTGAGCCGGCACGCCGTGCGGCGCCGGCTCGACCGCGTTGACCTTGCGGTCGCGTCCGGCGGCCTGCCCGATCAGGATCGCCGCGACGGCGATGCCGACGAACAAGGCCCCCGGCACAGCCCAACCGCCTGTGGCCTCATGGGCGAGGCCGAAGACCAGCGGACCCAGGCAGGCGCCGGTATAGCCGATGCCCTGCGCCATGGCCGAGAGGCCGGCGGCACTGGCCGCGTCCGCGGCGCGGAGCACGATCAGGGTCAACCCGAGACCGAAGCAGCCGCCGATCCCGAAGCCCAGCACGCCCGCGGCCGGGACGCGCAGCCAATCCGCCCCGAAGGCGAGCACCAGGAACGCGATCGCCGTCAGCCCCGGAACGGCGACGATCCAGGCCCGCTGATCCCGGGTCCGGGCAGCCAGCATGGCGGTCAGCAGCGCCCCGGGCGCCTGAACCAGGGTCGTGAGCGACGCGTAGAGCCCGGCATCCAGCGGAGTCAGGCCGCGACCCTGCAGAAGCAGCGGCAGCCAACCGAACAGGATGTAGGCGAGCGACGATTGCAGGCCCATGAAGCCCGTCACCCACCAGGCCAGCGGACTGCGCAGCAGCCGCCCGGTGGAGGGGGCCGCGGTCGACGTCGTCCGGCGGGCGAAGGGAATCCACAGGCAGGCGGCGGCGAGCGCCGGCAGCGACCAGATGGCGAGCGCCGAGGGCCAGCCGCCCGCGAGCGCGTGCTCCACCGGCACCGCCGCCCCGGCCCCGGCGGCCGCCCCGAGGCAGAGGGTCATGGTGTAGAGGCCGGTCATCAGGCCGCCGCTGGCGGCGAAGTCGCGCTTCACCAGCGCGGGCAGGAGAACGTTGTCGAGCCCGATGCCGATGGCGGCCAGGGCCGTTCCGGCGAAGAGCGGCACCAGCCCGCCTAGTCCGCGGAGCGTGAGCCCGGCCGCCAGGATCGTCGAGCCGGCGAGGACCGCGAGGTCGGGACCGATTCTCCGGATCAGCGGCGCCGCCAGCGCGCAGGCGATGCCCAGGCACAGGACCGGCAATGTGGTGAGAATCGCGGCCCCGCCCGCGCTCAGGCCGGTGCCGTCCCGGATGGTCGCCAGCAGGGGGCCGACCGTGCTGAGCGCCGGCCGCAGATTAAAGGCGACGAGCATCAGCGCGACGCCGAGCAGCAGCCGGCTCGGAGCGGCTCGATTCGGGGTCAAGGACGCCGCCGGGCGACGAGGGCGCCGCCGAGGCAGGCGGCGAGCATCAGCGTGAAGGCCGCGTCGCCGAACCGGCCGTACAGCGTATTGCCGGGGAGCCGGGCGGGCAGGTCCGCGTCGAGCCAGGTCTCCGTGTTGAGCGGCGTGCGGGCGAGAATGCGGCCGTGGGGGTCGATCACCGCGGAGATCCCGGTATTGGCGTCACGGACAAGCGGTAATCCCTCCTCGACCGCGCGCAGGCGGGCCTGGGCGAGGTGCTGGCGCGGGCCCGGCGTGTCGCCGAACCACGCGTCGTTGGTCACGTTGAGGATCAGTCCCGCCGGCTCCGGCGCCGGGGCCACGTGGCCGGCCGGCAGGATCGCGTGCGGGAAGATCGCCTCGTAGCAGATCGTCGCCGCCACCGGCGGCAGGCCGGGTACCGACAGGATCCGTTGCGCGGCGAGGGAGCCCGCGGAGAAGCCGCCCGGGATCGCCACGAACTGGCGCAGGCCGAGCGCCCGCAGGGCGGCGTCGAGGGGCGCCGGCAGGTACTCGCCGAACGGGACGAGGTGGACCTTGTCGTAGCTGTCCGAGATCCGGCCGTCCGGCCCGATCACCATTACGGCGTTGAAGTAGCGCAGGCGTTCGCCGGGCAGGGGCTCCTCGGCGCGGGCCGCGCCGGTGATCAGGTGCTGCCCGGGCTTCAACCCGGCCGCCACCTTGGCCAGGGCGTCGGGATCGCGCTGGATCAGGAACGGAAAGGCCGATTCGGGCCAGACGATGTGGGTCGGCTCGGGCGTGCCGGCCTCCACGGGCCGCTGACTCAGCTCGATGTAGCGGTCGACGATGTCGGCCCGGTTCTCGGGCCTGAACTTGGCGTCCTGCGGCAGGTTGGGCTGGACGAGGCGCAGCCGAACCCCGGCCACGACCGGATCGGGCGGCCCGAGGCGCTCGGCACCGTAGAAGGCTAGGCCGGCGAGGAGGGCGGCCGCGGCGGCAGGCGGACCGAACCGGCCGAGGGGACGCAAGCCGGTGGCGAGCGTCGCGGGCGCGGCGCAGACGAGCACCGCGAGAACGGTCAGGCCGTAGAGCCCGATCAACGCGGCCCCCTGCATCAGCCAGAGGTTCTGGGCCAGAGCCATCCCGAGGGTGTTCCAGGGGAAGCCCGTGAACAGGTGGCCGCGCAGCCACTCGGCGGCACCGATCCCGAAGGCGAGGGCGGCGATCCGCGCCGCCCGACGGCTCCACAGAAGGCCCGCAGCGCCGAAGCCCGCGCCGTAGAACAGGCCCAGGGCGAAGGGGAGGCCGATCACGCCCAGCGGCAGGGCCCAGAGGAACTCGTCGGCCTCAACCAGGAAAGCTTGACCCAGCCACCACAGGCCGGCGGTCAGATAGCCGAAGCCCCAGGCCCAGCCGATCAGGAAGCAGGGCCAGACCCGCCGCAGCGGGGTTCGGCCCGGCGCGGCGCCGTCCTGCAGCCAGACCGCGACCGTCAGCGACACGGCAAGGGCCGGCACGATGCCGTAGGGCGGCATCGCCAGCGCGCCGAGCGCGCCGGCGAGCCACGCGAGGCCGAGCCGGCGCCAGCCGGTCAGGCGCGCGATCGCCAGGACGGGGCCCGGCCCGGCCGCGCGGCCGGGCTCAGGGTCCCGCATCGGCGCGCCCGGAACCGCAACGGACCGTGCGTAGCCGTCCACCACCCGCGTCACGCCGGGACCGTCACGGATGCGGCGTCTCGGCGGCCGGCGGGTTCGAAGGCGGGGGGAGGGCGAGGGGCACCACGTTGCCGATCCGCGCCGCGCCCTTTTGGAAGCGCAGCCGCTTGAGGCGGCGGGGATCGGCGTCGAGCACCTCGAATTCCAGGTTCCCGGGGCCGGCGATCAGCTCGCCGCGGGACGGCACGCGGCCGACCAGGGTCACGATCATGCCGCCCAGCGTGTCGATCTCCTCGGCCATCTCGCCGACCGCGGCCGCGAGATCGACGCCGGTCGCCTCCGAGATTTCGGCCAGCGGCGTACGCGCGTCGGCCACGAAGACGTCGTCCTCGCCCTCGACGCGCTGGACCTGCTTGTCCTCGGCGACGTCGTGCTCGTCCTCGATGTCGCCGACCACCACCTCGATCAGATCCTCGATGGAGATCAGCCCGTCGGTGCCACCATACTCGTCGATGACCAGCGCCATGTGGGTGCGGGTCGCCTGCATCCGCACCAGCAGGTCGATCGCCGGCATGGAGGGCGGCACGAACAGCACCGGCCGCTGGATGCGCGCCGCCGCCAGGGTCGTGGTCAGGTCGACCTTGCCGAGATCCAGGCCGCGCGGCAGGCGCGCCGGCGGCCGGCGCACGCGCGCGGCGGATGCGTCCGCGGCGCCGTCCAGGACCGGCTCCGCGGGTTTCGCCGCGATTGGCGGGCTGCGCCGGGACGGTTCGGCTTTGGCGGCGATGTGGTCGACGAGATCGCGGATGTGGACCATGCCGCGCGGGTCGTCGAGGGTCTCGCCGTAGACCGGAAGCCGCGAATGGCCCGCGGTGCGGAACAGCTTGAGTAGATCACCGAGGCTGGTGTCGTTGGACACCGCGACGATGTCGGCCCGGGGGACCATCACGTCGTCGACGCGCACCTTGTGCAGGCCGAGGACGTTCTTGAGCATCACGCGCTCGAGCGGGGTCAGGCCGCTCTCGCCGGCATCCGGCTCCGCGAGCGCCTCCTCAAGTCCTTCGCGCAGGGAATCGCGCGGCTTGAGGTGCAGCGCCTGGAGCAGGCGATCGTACCAGGGCTCCCGGTTCTGGGATTCGCCCTCGGCGGAACTGGGCGCGGCCAGGGCCGCGCCGCGACTTCGATCGTTGGTCATGTCTCTCGGATCTGGGAGCGTTCGGGCGTCAAGCGCTCAGGCGTAAGGGTCCGGGATGCCGAGGGTCGCGAGCGCCGCGACCTCGAGGGCTTCCATGGCGTCGGCCTCGGCCTCGCCGTTCTCGTGGTCCTGACCGAGACAATGCAGGGTGCCATGGACGAGGAGGTGAGCGAGGTGATTCTGGAGCGGCTTCGACTGCGCCGCACTCTCGCGCACCAGGGTCTCGTACGCAAGGACCACGTCGCCCAGCGGCGTCGCGGCTTCGTCATGCCGGGGCTGCGGGGCCGCCGGGAAGGACAGGACATTGGTGGGCTTGTCCTTGCCGCGCCAGGTCCGGTTGAGCTCCTGGACGGCGGCGTCGTCGGTCAGCAGGACGCTGACCGCCACGGGGCCGTCCGGCTTCTCGGGGGCGATGGCGAGGCCGGCTTCCACGGCGCGCGCGACGAGGGCTTCGAGGCCGGGAATCGCGGTTTCCCACCGCGCGTCCTCGACGGCGAGATCGATCTCGTGCGGCATGGTCACGCCAGCGGCCGGCGCCGGGGATTCGGATTGCGGTCGGCCTCGTCCGCGCCGTGGGCGGAACGTTCGTAGGCGGTGACAATCCGGCGGACGAGGTCGTGGCGCACGACGTCGACATCCTTGAACCGTACGCGCCCGATGCCCTCGACACCGTCAAGCACGCTCACGGCCTCGACAAGGCCCGACTTCTGGCCCGGCGGCAGGTCGATCTGGCTGGGATCGCCCGTGATGATCATGCGGGATCCCTCGCCGAGGCGGGTGAGGAACATCTTCATCTGCATCGAGGTCGTGTTCTGCGCCTCGTCGAGGAGCACCACCGCATTGGTCAGCGTGCGCCCGCGCATGAAGGCCAGCGGCGCGATCTCGATCGTGCCGGTCTGCAGACCCCGGTCGACGTGGCGCGCCTCCATGAAGTCGTAGAGGGCGTCGTAGATCGGCCGCAGGTAGGGATCGACCTTCTCGCGCATGTCGCCCGGCAGGAAGCCCAGGCGCTCGCCGGCCTCGACCGCGGGACGCGACAGGATCAGCCGCTCGGCATGACCCTGCTCGAGCAGCGACACGGCATGGCCGACGGCGAGCCAGGTCTTGCCGGTCCCGGCCGGCCCCTCGGCGAAGACCAGCTCGTTGGTGCGCAGGAGCTTGATGTATTCGTCCTGCGCCGGGTTGCGCGCCCGCACGGCGCCGCGCTTGCGGGTGGCGATCTGATCGAAATGCGGCTTGTCCGCCTCGGCAGCGACCTCGGCGGCCGGGAACAGGGTCGCCTGGGCGGTGGCCTCGCGGATCGCGCCGTCCACGTCTCCGAGCGTCAGCGTGCTGCCGCCGGTCCGGACCCGGGCGTAAAGCTTCTGGAACACGCGCCGCGCGGTTTCGACGGCGTCGGCCGGCCCCTTGAGGACGAGGTGATTGCCGAGCGCCGTGGCGGTGACCTCCAGCCGGCGCTCGATATGGGCGACGTTCTGGTCGTACTGGCCGAAGACGAGGCTCGCGAGGCGGTTGTCGTCGAAGGTCAGCGGCACCTCGACCGCCTCGTCCGATCCGGGCGGCCGCGCCGCCGGGCCGCGACCCCGGAGCGCGCCGCGCACCCCTCCACCGTCCGATGCGCTCAAGCCCTCATCCTCGCCATCATCCGATCCGTCACGCGGCCGCAGCCTCTGGGACGAGCTGACCGAACAGGCTGTTGGAGCCCGCCTCGGTGATCCGCACCGGCACCACCTGTCCGATATGGTGAGGCGCGGCGTCGAACTGCACGGCCAGCAGGTGCGGCGTCTTGCCCGCAACCTGCCCCGGATGACGCCCCGGCTTCTCCACCAGCACGTCGAACACCCGGCCCTCGGCCGCGCGCTGGTAGGCGTGGCGCTGGCTGTCGAGGAGCGCCTGCAGCTCGGCGAGCCGCGCCGCCATGACCGCCTCAGGCACCTGATCGGTGCGGTCGGCGGCCGGCGTGCCGGGGCGGGGGCTGTACTTGAACGAGAACGCGCTCTCGAACCCGACATCGCGCACGAGCCGCAGGGTCGCGGCGAAATCGGCGGCGGTCTCGCCGGGGAAGCCGACGATGAAGTCTGAGGACAGGGCGATGTCCGGCCGGGCCGCGCGGATCCGGTCCATCAGGCGCCGGTACTGGTCGCCGGTGTGCTTCCGGTTCATGGCGGCGAGGATCCGGTCCGAACCCGACTGCACCGGCAGGTGCAGATAGGGCATCAGGGCGGGCACCTCGGCATGGGCCCGGATCAGCGCGTCGTCGAAGTCGTTCGGGTGGCTCGTCGTGTAGCGGATCCGCGCGATGCCGGGGATCCGAGCCACCGCGCGCACCAGCTCGGCGAGCCCGACGGATGCGCCGTCGGGGCCGTCCCCGTGGTAGGCGTTGACGTTCTGGCCGATCAGCGTGATCTCGCGAACGCCTTCGTCGGCGAGTTTCTCGGCCTCGGCCAGCACGGCCGATACGGGCCGCGAGACCTCGGCGCCGCGGGTGTAGGGGACGACGCAGAAGGCGCAGAACTTGTCGCAGCCCTCCTGCACGGTGAGGAAGGCCGACGTCCCGAGGGTCCGCCGCCGGGGCAGGTGGCTGAACTTGTCCTCGACCGGGAATTCGGTGTCGACGACGCGGCGTTCCCGGGACCGGGCCAGGAGGTCCGGAAGGCGGTGATAGCTCTGCGGACCGACCACGACGTCGACGGCGGGCTGGCGCGCCTGGATCTCGGCGCCCTCGGCCTGGGCGACGCAGCCGGCCACGACGATGCGCGTATCGAGTCCTCTCGCCGTCCGCTCGCCCTTCAGAACGCGCAGGCGGCCGAGCTCGGAATAGACCTTCTCGGCGGCCTTCTCGCGGATGTGGCAGGTGTTGAGGACCACGACATCCGCGTCCTCGACCGAGTCGGTCGCCGTGTAGCCCTCAGCGCCCAGGACGTCGGCCATGCGGGCCGCGTCGTAGGCGTTCATCTGGCAACCGTAGGATTTGACGAAAGCCTTCTTCAACGCGCGCCGTCCCGAACCAGTCCGCTTCGATCCTCATGGCCGCCCCACGAGCGCAGGCCGGCGCGTGGCCTGTAGCACGGATCATGCGGGCCGTCGCGGCGGATGGAAACTCGGGAGCTTCGAGTTTGGCCCTGCGCGGAACCGAGTCACCGCGTCATTCCGGGACTGTGAAGCAGGGCCCGGGATGACGCGGCAGCGCAGACAGGATTGAACCCCGTCGCGCGCTATTTCATGGTGCCGGGCCTCGACGCCGGCCGCCCGTGAGCGACCGGCGCAACCTGTCTTGCTTCAATGCGCGGCCGGCGCCGCAGCAGGCACGTCGATCACCATCTGCTGGAAGAACGGCACGTAGGCCTGCAGCATCACGAACAGGCCGACGAGGCAGGCCAGCGCGATCGAGTGCCAGAACACGAAGCGCAGGATCTTGCCCTCCTGGCCGAAATAGCCGGTGGCCGTGGAGGCGACGACGATCGACTGGGCGTCGACCATCTTGCCCATCACCCCGCCCGACGAGTTCGCCGCCGCCATCAGCACGCCGGGCAAGCCGAGCTGCTCGGAGGTGATCCGCTGCAGGCCGCCGAACAGCACGTTCGAAGCCGTATCCGACCCGGTGAGCGCCACGCCGAGCCAGCCGAGCAGCGTCCCGAAGAACGGGTACAGGATGCCGGTGCCGGCAAACGCGAGGCCGAGCGTGGCATCGACGCCCGCGTAGCGGGTGAGGACGCCGAGTGCGAGCATCGCCGCGATGGTGATCAGCGAGTAGCGCAGGGCCCAGATCGTCTCGACATAGGCCGTGACCAGGCGCAGCGGCGAGAAGCGCATGATCAGGCCGGAGATGATCGCGGCGATCAGCACGCCCGTGCCGGTATAGGACATGTAGGTGAACAGGAAGACGGCGCCCTCGGGGACCGGCTTGGCCACCACCGGCGGCACCTTCATGATCGCGTTGTGCAGGCCCGGCACCTCGTATTTCCAGGTGAAGAGCGGGTTGACGATGCCCTTGAACCAGCCGGTTCCCCAGATCGCCACGATGATCGAGAGGATGATCCACGGCACCCAGGCCAGCAGGATCTCGCCCTGCGACGCGGTGCGGGCACCGGTATGGACCGGGGGTGTGCCGGGCACGCCGGCGCCGAGGGCAACCGGCCGGGGTCCGGCCACGGCCAGCGACGGATCGTGGCCGCGCAGAGCCGGCGAGGTCCAGATCTCGCGGGGCTGCCAGACCTTCAGGAACAGGACCAGGGCCAGCATCGAGGCGAGCGAGGCGCCGATGTCGACGATCCACGGGTTCACGTAGTTCGAGATCAGGAACTGCGCGACCGCGAAGGTGGCGCCGCAGACCAGGATCGGCGGCCACACCCGGATCATGCCGCGGAAGCCCGCGAATACCCAGATCAGCCAGAACGGCACGATCAGCGAGAACAGCGGCAGCTGCCGCCCGATCATCGCGCCGAGGATCTCGGGCGGGTATCCGGTCACCGAGGCGAGGCCCTGGATCGGCGCGCCGAGCGCACCGAAGGCGACCGGCGCGGTGTTGGCGATCAGCGAAAGGCCCGAGGCGGCGAGCGGCGAGAAGCCCAGGCCGATCAGGATCGCACCGGTGACGGCCACCGGCGTGCCGAAGCCGCCCGCGCCCTCGAAGAAGGCGCCGAACGCGAAGGCGACCAGCAGCAGCTGCAGGCGCCGGTCAGCCGTGATGCCGGCGACCGATTGCTGCAGGATCGCGAACCAGCCCTTCTCCACCGTCAACCGGTAGAGGAAGATGACGTTGAGGATGATCCAGCCGATCGGGAAGAAGCCCGTGACCATCCCGAGGATGGCCGCCCGGGTGGCGAGTTCGGTCGGCATGCCGAAGCCGACGATGGCGACCAGCATGGCGAGGCCGAGGGCGATGACGGCCGCGATGTGGGCTTTCACGCGCCCGCTGGCGATCATGGCGAGCAGTGCGATGACCGGCACTGAGGCGGCGAGCGTCGAGAGCCAAGCGCTCCCGAACGGATCGTAAACCTGATTCCAGGTTTGCAACGGGCGTCCTCCAAAAAGTCCCGACTGTTCCGGGTTGCGGCCTAGCTAGCAGACGGATTCCGCCCGCTCAATGCGTTGCATCTTGTATTCCGAGGCCATTCCCGCGGCGCTTCGCAGGTCTAACCCGATCTAGACCTCGCATAGAGCAGGATCTCTGCCCCTGATCACCGCGAGCGCGGACCGGCTCGGGTACGCACGTATTGGCCGAACGAGAGCTGTCGGCATCGCTGTAACCTTGGATCGGAAGGTGTCGAAAGCCCGGGTGTGCTGCACGATCGGCACGACTTTTCGAGGGTTACGACATGCACAGCTGGATCCGTCTCTCCTCCGCCGCCCTTCTCGCAGCCGCGACAGCCGCCGCGCCGGCCATGGCCGCGGAAGGCTTGGGCAAAGACTCCATGAGCAGGGATACGCCGAGCAAGAACGCCATGGCCAAGGACAGCATGGCCAAGGACAGTATGTCCAAGGATTCGATGCATAAGGGCGGGATGGGGAAGCCGGACGCGATGGGGAAGACCGACGCCATGGACAAGAATGCCATGGGTCGGGGGTGACGCGTCGAAGAAGTAGGGCCGCGCAGGGGCGCGGCGGAAGCAGGCTGCTTTCGGCGGAGCCTGCGGCGCGTCTCGATCTGCAGCGTCGGGCGGGGACGCCCGCGCTCAGCCTCGGCGCGGGGCCGGCCCCGGTCAGACCGGCGCGACCTCAGCGCCGCGCAGGCCGAGGTCGGAGGGCGCCGGCCGGACGCCCGGCGCGGGCGCGGTGTCGTCGGCCG
>Ga0255028_100052_pt1 | contig 32557 bp, 55 predicted proteins | sample DRGLUT_MetaT_FD_178168 | JGI IMG/M metagenome (GOLD analysis project Ga0255028, IMG submission 178168) | Metatranscriptome of freshwater microbial communities from Pennsylvania, United States - DR:GLUT (Metagenome Metatranscriptome) | ecosystem: Environmental > Aquatic > Freshwater > Creek...
CTGGGTATCACGCCCGCCAATGCTGTTCCTCGCGAGCCATCATGCCTTAAAGCAACAAATGCCGAGAATACATCTCGACTTGTCGCGCAATGCAAAGCAATTTCGGAACCGAACCGGCCTTCATCAGCTTGCAGTTCGCAAAAATCTTGCACGGTCATCATCCGCGAGATCATAAGGCTCTGCAACAATCACCCCAGCGGCCGTTCCTACGTGAAGGATTTCTGCAAAGATTATCCCGCAGATATGGGGCTGCCCGAGGATTGATACGCCCTTTTGCTGCGCTCATTGAGAACCGCGCATGAACTCGGAGCGCAACGCAAATCCGGGATCGCACGCGTTGCACGGGCTGACCCAGACATATGGCGTCCCTGTCGCGGCACCGAGCAGAACCATGATTGCTCCGCGATCATACGATCGGAGCAATCTCGCACCCGATTTGGGTGCATTGTAAACACGCACCGTCGATCCCGTCGTATATAATTTACCACCACCTCTTCTATCAACTTTGTACTTCGTTTTTGGTGGATCGAATGACGGTCTATCGTTCGCTTCATCGTATGCCGCAAAAGTGGCGGCTGGCAGAACAAGCCAAATCACCAACGCTAAGAATGCCGTTAGCCGCATCATCACTTTTCAACTCCATTCAATTGGAGAGCGTCTGGTAGGCTATTGCTTCGATGATGTTCACAAAGAGCACATGTCAGTTGTGATTATTGTCAAGGACGCGAGATGACAGGTCCATGGTGCGACATATTGTCAGCAATTTAGCAGGCCGAAGATAACGTGACACAACAATACATAACTTAGGACAAAAAAGCGCATTGACTGTTCGCCTCCCCATTTGCGGCAAGGGCTTTCTGAATTGGCATGAAAGAACCAAGGTATTAGCTACGCAGTGATTGAGGCGCAGCCACATCATGACCAATACTCTTCGTCGAGATGCTTTGCTCCGGCTGAAGGTCGAAACCGACCTCGCCCAAGCGGTGGAAGCCACGGCCCGCCAGCGCGGCCAGACCATGTCTGAGTTCACGCGCCTGAGCCTGCGCGCTCATCTCGCCCGTCATGGTGTCCGGCTCGGCCCGGATGATGGCCCGCGCACCCCGCCGGCTGCTCCCGCTCTCGCTCGCGCGGCTTGAGGGAGACCGGCATGAACCTCCCCGTCGCCAACATCCGCCACGACCGCCACGTCGCCCCCTTCGCCAGCCTCGGCCGCAGTCGTCCCAACCTGCAGGCGGTCCCACAGATTGGTCCGCGGACCTCGACGCAGATCCACGCCGAGCGTGATGCCGCCCAAGCCGAACGCGAGGCTCTGGAAGCCAGCCGTCCGGACGTGCTTCTGAACGGCACCGCCGACGACGTGGCCAACCTCGACCACCGTGTCGCCCTCACCAAGATCCGGCTCGACCAGCTGGATGTTCAGCACGCCGCTGCAGTGCTTGCCGAGGCTGAGGCTAAAGCTGCTCACGAGGTCGAACAGAAGCGCCGCCGGGATCTGCACCGCAAGGCCATGAAGGCTTCAGCCGAGGTCGAGAAGCTGGCTGCCGAGTACGTCACCGAGGCGCAGCGCCTTGTGCCGCTGTTGGAGCGGATCCGGGAGCGGGCAGCGCTGATCGAGGCTGCCAACTACGCCTTGCCCAACGGTGTCGAGCCGGTTCCGACCGGCGAGCCCCCCTGCCGCTGGGAGGGCCGGCCCGATCAGCCGCACGCCTCAATCGCTGGCCGCGATCGGCATTACCGGTCTCGGCGCGGGCGTGGCCGTGGCCGTGGCCGTGGCCGGCGTCGTCTCGGCGCTCAATTCGCTCGGCAGCAATCTGTCTACTCTAGGGGTGCTGGGCCGTGAAACCGGCATGGCGGCAGACCAACTCAGAGTTTTTCAAAGCGTTGCTAGCAAGTTTGGTGTTTCCGGAGATGCCTCTTCGGCTGCAGCGAAGACCTTCTCACAGAACATGCGCGACATCCGCCGCGGCGTCGGCGAAACGATGGGCTTCCTGCAGTCGCAGAACCAGATCGTAGCGCAGTTCGCGATCAAGCTGAAGGGCACGACAAACAACGACGAAGCCCTCAAGATGGCTGAGGAGTTTCTGGAGCAAATCCCGAATGCGGTGGATCGCGGGCGGTTCGCTGAGAAGCTATTCGGCAACATGGACCTGGGGCGGCTTGGTGATAAACATCTCGGCTCTATCCGGGACCTGAACGCCAAGACGGCTGAAAAGCTAGGTTCCCTTGATCCGAAAACTGTTGAGAGCGCCGAGAGGTACGAAAGAGCGCTGGATAGCCTCCGCTCCTCAATGCAGAAAGTCGGCACGGCTATTGCCACGGAGCTTATGGCGCCGGCAGAGCAGTTTGCGACGTGGGTTGATGATATCGCCTCTGGCAAGCGGAAGGATCTGATTGAGAGCCTGCGTCAGGCAATGCGCGACATCGGCGCGGAGCTGGGCAAAATCGACTGGGTGACCGCCGGTAAGAGCGCTGAGCAAGGCCTGAAGGACGCGGGTGAGGTAGTCAAGTCGCTGGCTAAAGGCGTGAAAGAAGTAGCTGAAGCTATTCGTTACATGCGAGAAGGCGAAGCCGCGCGGGTCGGACGCAGCCTTGATGGGGCCTCCGGCCCGCTACCCCGCAAGCTTGCTCCTCGGGTTGGCGATGATGGAATTGCGGCCAAGGAAGAGATTGAGGTCTTTCGCAAGCAGATCAAAGACCCATCCTTTTATGATTTTGAGAGTGGGACATCCGTCAATTTGTCTTCGCAGAATGGAGAGCGTCAAAAGCAGCTGGAGACGGCAGAAGCACGCCTGAAGGCTCTGCAAAATCGCATCCCCGAGCAACGCCAGAAGGATTTCGAGTCCAGCGAGAAGCTGCGCCGCTCGATTGACGGCCTGTCGGAGCAGCTGAAGCAGCAGCAGAACGGCAAGGATGCGACCGCGCAGAAATCGAGCCTGGACGCTGACGAGCTGTTCGGTGGCGCCCGGATCCAGGCCGCCTCGCTCGGCGCGGCTAGGATCTACGGTGGTCAGGCTGAAGCTCTGGCAGCTCGGGCGGAACTGCCGTCGCTGGCAGCAATGCGGTGAGACGTTGACGAAAACTTTTCGCCGACGTCGGCGCCAAGTTGGCGGTCACGTTTCTCGTCAAGTTGGCGACTTACAGGAGTGGTCAAGTTGGCCACTCCACGGGCTGCAGGCGCAAAGTTTGCGTCTGCAGCCCGCGCAAGCGCAAACTTTGCGGTCGCGTTCGATCAAGCGGCCAAGTTGGCCACATGAACCGTGTCGCCAAGTTGGCGACTTGGTCGGCCGAGTCTCGTCGGCTTGGTGAGGGCCAGCTCAAAGCTGAGGCGTCAGTCCAACGCTGCCATCAACGTAGGTTCGGCGCTTTGCTCCACCTGATAGGACATCGCGATGTTCGCTCCGTGGCTGATGAGCTGAGCCTGGCCGAGCAGCATCATCAGAGCGAACAAGCCCCAGATTGCGACGAATTTAATTGGAGGGCCGTCGTTGATCATTTTCGTCGCTCCTCTGTGGCGAGCAGAGAAAACTGTAATCTCGGAAGCGCAACCGAGCCTCCCCCAAACAGGGTAGACGCAGTGGAAGCCTGGATCTTCGCGGCTGGTATATTGAATGTCCCAGAGCGAAAACTGTTTAGCCTGCGAGATTATCAAATTTCCGTGAAACGGCCGCCTGCGCTTTTCCGGAAATCCCTCACGAACACCGCTCGGGTATCCTCCGCGGACCTACCCCTTCGCGACACACACCGTGACTGCGGTAGCGCCCGCTAAGGGGCGGCCGGTGTCGGCAATCGCCTTCGCTGCCGCTTGGCATGCTTCCTTGGTGGTGAACTCGACGGATCCAACCGACGCGCCTGATCCGGATCCGGCCAGCATGATGATGAGCACGTAGACCAACGCAGCCTCCTCGGTTCGAGGTTGTCACCTAGCCAAAGAACGCTGCTCGCGCATCCGGTGTGGGCGGCAGGTCGCGCGGTGGAGCTACGCAATCCAGCCGAGCACCGCCACCAAGTGATCAGCTTGGGCTCGGGTCAGGCCAGAAGCGATAGCGGCGCCGTTGCGACAGACCGCATAGGTCCCGTCAGCGGACAGGCGGATTTTGATGGAGGCCATGGAGCAAATTCCGCGACTGTATCGCGGCTGATGTCGAAGGCTCAGGACGAGCGGGCAGGGATGTGGTCCCGTCTTCGAAGGAATGAAATGCGGCGGACAGCCTCAGCGTCGGGGTAGTCCGCTCAGTTCTGAGCAAAACCTGACGAACGCCGCTCACGCATCCGGTGCGAGTGGCAGATCACGATAGCGTGAAGGTCTCTGTTACCCAACACGTTACCCAGAAGCTTTTTGGAGAGCCCGAAAACCGAGCTAAGTGACTGGTGCTGCGAGAGAGGATTGAACTCTCGACCTCTTCATTACCAAAAGGGTGCACCTGGCCAACTTCTGGCTTCGTTTGCACCATGATCGTGATCCGTTCCGCCCGCTCCGCGCTCTTGAACCCCGGTTTTCGGGTTCGCAGGTTCACGTGAACCCGTGAGCACTTCATAACTTCAGCCTGCCGGACGGGGGCCGCCGATCTCCAGCGAGCCTGCAGCCTTTCGCAGATGCGCGGGCGAGAAGCGGGCGTAGACGCGCTGGGTGATGATCGCGTCGGCATGGCCGAGGTAGGCGGCGATCTCCTCCATGCGCACGCCATCTTCCGCCATCCATACGGCAGCCGAGTGCCGAAGCATGTGCGGCGTGACTTTCGGCAGGCCGGCGCGCTTCACGGCCTTCCCGAGAGCGGTGCGCACGCTCGCCACCGGCTCGCCGGCCCAGGTGATGACGCGGTCGCCCCGACGGTAGGCGAGAGCGTCGGAAAGGGCAGCGCGCAGGGCGTTCGTCATGGGGACCGTTGCACGACCCTTCTGCGGCCGCAGCACGTGGCGCGGCCCGAGGAACACCAGACCGCGCTCGAAATCGACCCGGTCCCAGGTCAACTCCAGGAGCGCGGCGTTGCGGCCGGCCGTCGAAATGGCGAGGAGCAGGTAGAGGCGCAGGTGCGGGGTCTCGGAGGCGTCGAGCAGTCGCTCGAACTCACGCCGGGTCAGGTGCCGTTCCCGCGCGACCGGTGCGCTCGGCATCTCGATCGCGGGGGCCCGCCCGATCATCCGGCGCTTCTCCGCCCAGAGCAGGGCGGCGCGCAGTTGATTGAGCTCGGTTCGGATCGTGCCGTCGGCCACCCCGAGGGCAGGGGGCTTCCCGGCTGCCTCTAGGCGAGCCTGCTGCGCCGCCGATCCCCGCTTCGCCGAGCGGCGCGTCGCGACATAGGCCCGACAGGTCTTCTCGCTGATCGCATCCGGCTTGAGGTCGCCGAAGAACGGCAGGACGGCTCGGCCGGTCCAGCCCATGTTCTCCGCGATCCGGCGCCCCGCCTTGTCGGCCACATAGGCGTTCCAGATCGTGCGGACGTCCGGGTCTACCGGCCGCTCTGCCTCCGCGACAAGGCGGCTGAACTCTGCTGCCGCGCCCGCTGCATCGCTGCATTCAAGCCGACGACGGCTGACCCGCTTTCCATCCTCGTAGGCTGCGATGCTCCATCCTCCGCGGAGACGCTGGAGCCTGTATTCTGGCATCGCTCATATTCCTCGAGGTCCGCTTCGCGGATCCGGAGCAGCTTCCCGCCGGCTCGGAACGCGGTCAACTCGCCGTTGTCGATCATCTTCCGCACGAGGTTGGCCGAGCACTTCCAGCGCTGCGCAACCTCCGCCGGCGTGTAGCAGATCACGACCTTCCTCCTTCGGTGGGGTAGGGGGATTCGTTCCGGGATAGAGAGCGGACGCTACGCGGCACTGCCCCCTCCCTGCTCCTTCAGACCGGCGACAGGCAGCGCACGGATCGCTCGGGCGATGTCGATCACGTAGCTGTCCCACTCGGGATAGATCTCCCACTGCTTGGCGAAGTCGCTACGGCAGTCGTTCCGTGCGATCGCGGCAGCTGCCTCTCGCATCGCTTCGGCGCCGGCAGCCCAAGCAGCCGCCTCCACCCGCGCCCAGATCGCCTTCACCTCCGGCGTCAGGCTGTCCCACGGGTCGAAATCGCGCGGGCCATGGTCGGCGAAGCGGGCTTCGTAGGCCGCGCGGCCGGGGTCGTGACTCTCAGCCATGCGCCGCCTCCTCATGCTCCTGGTTCCAGTCCGCGGCGATGCGGTCCCAGGCGGCGCCGTCCTCGCCTATCTGCCGGGCAAGATCCGCCATTCGCTGGACGTGCGACTCCGGCGTCATGCCGACGACCGCCAGCGCTTCAGCCCACTCAGAGTCGCTGATTTCGACCGGCCTCTCGCTCCACCACACGACGTCCTGAAGAATGTCGTAGGTGGTCCGCTCATCCCATTCCGGCTCGTAATAGCCGGACATGGCGCCGATCATCGGTGTGCCGGGCAACACGCTCGAGCAGCGAAGGCACCAATCGTCTGACCGATCCGCGCAGTCGCATCGGATCCGCAGCCCATGCGGGCTGTCGCCTTCGGACAGGAACACCTCGCCGTAGATGTTCTCGGGCCAGTGCTTCTCCAGCGCCACCAGCGCACGCTCGGACCAGGTCTTCAGATCAGCCAGCGTCGGCAAAGGGCGCGGGATCGCCGGCATGGGCGCGGCAGGAACGCTTGCTCCCGCCGGCAGCCCAGCAACGACAGCGGCAGCACTGGCAGCCGAGAGGAAGGCCCTGCGGCTGACCGCGCTCATGCCGCCCCCGCGATGTCGAGCGCGTCGGCCGGGGCGAGCTGGTCGATGTTGCGCGTGTGGACGGAGAAGCTGACGGCGACGACCCACGGATTCCGGAGCCACGCGCCCTCACCGTGGATGCTGTCCCAGAGCAGCCAGAACGCGCGGACCGGGTGCTGTGCGTTGACCAGCCCAGGAATGCCGAAGTCGGAATGCTCGGGCGTGCGCAGGTCCTGGATGCCCTCGGCGATCGCGTCGGCCGGGCTCATCTCATTCAACCGCTCGACCCGCACGTCCGTCACTAGGAGCGTGAGGCGCGAGGCCCAGCGCGGCATGTGAATCGAGGGGCGCCAGCGGGGCTTCGATCGATCCCAGCCCGCGGCGTAGATGGCGGCTTGGTCGCGATCCGCTGGGTTGATGGTCTGCTGAACGCCTTCACTCATCCGGTAGGCGGATGACGGCACGAGGGCGTGGTTCTCGCGGACATAGAGGCGGTCGCCGACGCTGATGATCGGGTCGACGCGGTAAATGGCGTCGGCTTCCATGCCGTTCGCTTCGTCGTCCGGATGGACCCACGGCACAGCAAGGTGAGGCCGCGGGCCGCCGCTAATCGGGCTCTTGCTTCGAGCCGTTGCTTTGTCGAACTTTAGACCGGTCCAGGCGGGGCTCTTCGCCGTGACGCGCGATCCGAGGACGTCGCACGTGCCCGGGGTTACGAGGCGGCGCGTCTGCATCTTCCGGCCGGCGAGCAGCGCCTGAACCATCGGCGCCGAGAAGATCATGGGACGGTCAGCCATGGTCAGGCGCTCCCCTTCGTGCCGCCCCAATATTCAGTCGGCATCTCCAGCCGCCGGTCGATCGCACGCTTCAGGGCCTCGGCTACGAGCGCATCGCCGTAGTTCGCCCGCCAGAGATCCACGGCGGTCACGACCATCACGTGGGCGGCGATGTCGGCCTGCATGCCTTCGCTGAAGGGCTTCTCCAGCAGGTCCATAATCCCGCGGGCGAGTTCGGTGACGTGCCGACCCGAGACGTTCGCCATGCCTTCCGGCGGGACGTGGCCGGCCGCGGCCTTGCGCTTCTGCTCACCCATGGACGTCTCCCAAGAAAACTGACGCCAGGAAGGCGAGGAACGCGAGGCAGGGCAGCACGACGCAGCAGAGGCCGGTCGCGCAGAGCAGGAGGATGCCGAGGGTCTCAGCCATGGGCGCCGCCAGTCGCAAGCGCAGAAGCGTCGAGCGGATGGACGGCGGTCTCGCCGCTTCCGCGGATGACCTCAATGGCCTCGCCGTAGTGGGACCGCAGGGCGTCGCTGAGCGCCTCATGCTGGCCGGCAGCGCACTCGACCGGCATGTCGGGGAACTGCGCCAGCACGGCCTCGCGCATCTTCGGCAGCAACGCCGGGAACTGGTGCGTCCAGACAGGGTGCCCCATGATCCATTCGGCTGCCTCATGAGCGAGGCTGAACGGTGCCACGAGCAGCGTGCCGGTGCTCAGGGTCGCGATAACGGCGGGGTCGAAGCTCTTGGTCTCAGCCATGACGGGCGCCTCCCGTCGCGAGGGCGGCGGTCAGCTTGGCGACTTGGCGCGAGAGCCAGCGAATCCGGTCCTTCGCCGTCGCCAGCATCGCCTCATGCTCAACATCGTTGCGACCGAGCATGCCGACGTTGAAGGCCACCTGATCGTCTGTGAGGTGGCCGCCGCAGAGGTGTTCGCGAGGGCGATCATAGCGGTCACCGTGCGGGTCCGGCTCGCCACGGGCGCGCCAGCCAGCGTTGCGGACCGATTCCTCGCCCCAGGCCTTGATGCCGGACAGCGCGAAGTCACGAAACGCATCCTTCTCGACGTCGCGCGCCCAGAGCAGCCATTGCGGCTCCGGGTGCCACTCGTTCGACCGGAGCCCGATCGAGGACGGGGTGATCCGGCGAACGGCCGTCTCGCCGCGCCAGTTCGTGTAGAGGATCGGAACCACCACAGGTCCGTCCTCGCCCTCGCGCGTGATGGTGCTGGACTCGGCCATGGGGCTACTCCGCGATGAGGGGACGGGCGGCGCGCTCAGCCTCGCGCCGACGGCGGGCGGAGGCGTGCAGGTACTTGTCGGGCCGGTCGTCCTGGCCCTTGGCGATGCGTTCGCGGAGCAGGCGCTCCCGCATCTCGTCGTCGGCCCGGCGGCGCTGCTTGCGCTCCCAGGCACGCTGCTCGTGATTGCGCTGTTCGCGACGGCGACGTTCCTGCTCCCGACGCCGCTCGCGCTCTGGGTCAGTCGGGATGCCACGGATCGGATCCCGCAATCCTGGGCCGTCCAGCAGGCCGAGCGCCGCTGCGGCCACCAACATGCGCATGCTTCGAACGCCGCCAACCATGTCGCTACTCCGCGCTCACCAGCGTCTGGCGGAGATCGCCACACAGCCGGCAGTTCAGGGTGATGTCGGTTCGGGTGATGGTGATCGCGCCGGAGCACTGATGCGCTCCGGCCTTCCGTTCGCAGTGAGAGCGGATCAGCGTGTCGCGGAGGCTGCGGTAGATCTCGGCCTCGGAGCGCCGGGCCGGAGCGGGCATGTGGCAGGCGTTCGGCTTCATTCGTCCGCCTCGCTCAGCACATCGTCGAGGTAAGTGCTGCGGAGCGCCTCATAGGCAGCAGCCGCGAGGTGCCACATCATCCGCTCCTGCGGATGGTGAGCCTTGTCGAAGCGGTAGCCCTCCGGCGCCTCGTAATCGTGGAGCGCGTAGAAGGTCCGGGCGAGTTCGTTCGCCTCGCGGATGATCTCGGGCGCGTTCATGCCTCCGCTCCCTCGCCGCTCGCCGGGGCGGAGGCGCTGTCTTCGGCGTCTCGGCTCAAGCTGTTCCGGTGATCGAAGAGCCGCAGCATCAGCTCGGTGTTGGCGGCGAGGTCCTTCTTGATCTCAGCGACGACGATCTCGGCCCCAGGCAGGTCCTTTCCTTCGAGGTCCCGCAGCCAGGAGATGTGGCGGCGCAGCGCGTCCGTGTGGTCCCTGGCCCAACCGAGAATTCGGACCGTCTCGGGGAGCGAGAGGGCGATGCCTGGCGCGTTCTGGCCCTCAGACATCGAACATCTCCGCAATGTCGCGATCGACAGGCAGGCCCATGGCCCGGTTGAGGTGCGCTTCGACGACGAGGTCGGCCATGCTGGGTTCGGGGTTGCGGCCCTGGCTCCGGGCGCGGCGCTCAGCCTCGCGGACCATCGTCGGGTGATCCGGCACGCAGGCGCGGGCGGCCTTCAGCCCGTGCTTCGCCTTCACGTGCGAGAACAGCGCCTCGGTGTCGGCGAGCGTGCGGGTGCAATGGGGGCAAGACAGGCGCGCCATCACGCCGCCTCCCGCCCGCCGGCTGCCCGGATCGCCTTGTCGAGCGTGTCGAAGCTGATCTCGGTGTTCACGGCGACCATGCCGCCGTGCCGGGTCATGTCGCTGTGTAGGTCCCGGGCGGCAGCCTTCGCTGCGGCCAGGATGCCCGAGTCATGCGGGGCGCCAGCCTCCGCGAGTTCGATCTCGCGCGCCAGGATCCGGTGCGCCTCGAGCGTCTCGTCGACGACGAGGCCGCCCTTCTCCATGTCGATCCGGAAGAAGCGGTTCAGGCGGTGGGCTGCCGTGAGGAGGGTCTCGGCGCTCAAAACGGCATCTCCCCAGGCTGTGGCTCGCCGCGCGCTTCGGCGATCGCGTCGATCAGCGCGAGCCGCAGATCTCGCGTCCGGTTCACGCCCATCGGGTGCGAGTCGCTGTCGTCCGGACGGGCGGCCATGAAGCCGCGAGCCCAGCACAGCAGGTCGGCCATGCCGGATGTGAAGCTCTCGGCCTGCGCGACGCTTATCGGCAGGAGGATCCCGGCCGGCCGCTTGGGCTGGATCGTCGCGAGGCGGGCGGCCGCGACCTGCAGGACGCGGTCGATCTCGTCGCCGTCGAGGGGCTCTGCCCCCTCCGTGAGGATGTGCCCGCGCGCCCGCCGCAGCGACGTGGTCAGTTCGGCGATAAGTTGCTCATCGGAGGCCATCACGCGGCCCTCCCGACAGGCCACCGCGCCCGGTCTGCTGCCACGAGCTCGTCGAACCGCGCGCAGCTCTCCGCCGCCATCCGCCAGCCGCGGCCCCAGACCGTCTCGATCGTGATCTGCGCCTGCGCGCGCTGGAGCTTGCTCCGGATCTTGCTGATCCAGACGTCGATGATCTTCTGCTCGGGCGCGTCGTCCCACGTACCGTAGAGCGTGAGCATCGCCCGCTCGTGGTGCAGCACGTTCGGCCCGACCGCGCGCAGCGCGCGAAGCAGGCGCTCCTTGGTATCGGTCAGCCGCCAGGCCTGCGGCAGCAGCGCCGGCGGGGCGAGCGCCTCCTCAAGCAGGCGCACGTGTTCGCGCAGGGTATCTCGCTCCTCCAGGAGAGCGATGACCTGCTCGCGGGTGAGGTGATGATCTCGGACGGCCATCACGCGTCGGCCCCCTCACGCTCGCGGGCGGCGACGCCATCGCGATGGCCGGCTGTCCAGTTTGCCAGCCGGGCAGGGTCATTCCGGATCTCATCGCTCAGGCACTTCTTCGTGCCGGCCTCGCCGTCGCGGAATCCGCGGTCGTAGTCTGGGCTGGCCGGATTGATCGCGGCCTCGTCCTGTGCCTCCTCGCCGGCCGCGGCCTGAGCTTCCAGATCGTCGGCAGCCTCACCCTCCTCGGCTTCCTGAGCCGTGGGCTTGCCGGCCAGCGCATTGAGGCGCGCCGAGAGGCCCCGGGCCGGCGTGACATCGCGGGCGTGCGCGGCGCCGGGCGGCGGCGGGGCGAGCTCGTCCTCGCCGTAGACGCCGAGCAGCACGTCCGGGAAATGCCGGCGGCACAGGGCACGGCCCGAGTAGTAGGCGTGCTGCTGATCCGGGTCGGCCTTCCAGAGCGGCGAGTTCTTCGGCGTGATCAGACCGAACTCGGGCGAGATGTACTCGGCGATCTCATCCGGATCGTCCGCGAGCCGGGCCCAGGCGCGGCAGACCCGCTTCACTCCGGTGCCGGTGAACTCGAACTTGATCCGCCCCTTGATTGGCGCCCGCTTCAGGATCACCGCCTGGACGAGTTGCGACTCAAACGCGATCTGGTCGTTGACGAAGTAGCTCTTGTTGGCCACCGCGAACGGGGACATGCCCCACTCGACGGCCTGGGTGCAGATCGCGAGACAGGCGCCGACGTTGCCCCTCAGGTGCTTCCGCACGCCGCTATTGGCCACGGCCATCATCTTCGCGAAGTTCATCACCTCGGAGGCGCTGGCGAAGGCGAGACCGCCGGCCTGCGACGACACCGCAAGGGTGTCCATCCCGCGCTGATCGATGCGCTCCGCGATGCGGGTCTCGGTCTCGGACAGGGCGAGTGCGTTGCCGGTGCTCATGCTGCGGCCTTCCTGGCGTTGCGAATGCGGATGACGGGGAAGCTCGTGGCCTTCATCGTGAAGGCGTTCCGGTGCTGCATCGTCCGAGTGATCTCGCGCCCGTCGGCGAGGCGCCCGACGGTGGCACCGGCCAGCTTCGCGACGATCTCGGCGTCGATGGCGGTACGGCGCGCCTTGTCGGCCTTGGCGCGCGCGGCGATCTCGTCCCGTTCGTCGAGCAGGACCGGGAGGTGGTTCTCGGCCGTGAGGTCGGCTGGCTCGGCGTCGGCGTTCGGCGGCCACAGTTCGGCGATCGTGTCGCCGTCGCGGGCATAGTCGGCGGCCGGCGGCTCTCCGCTCTCGACCCGGTCCCAGAAGGCGCCGGCCTCATCGACGAGCCGATCCCAGATCCCGGCATGAAGCGGGATCTCGATCACGTGCAGGTCGAGGCCATAGCCAACGACGAGGAGCGCCACGCAGGCCCAGCTCGCGCCGGTCAGCTTCGCCTCGACGATGGCCTGCACGGCGATCCAGAGCGGCAGGCGCACGCCGCCGTCCTCGTCCTTCCACTTCCGGCGGAAGATCAGGTCCGAGGTCGTCTTCACCTGCACGACGCCGCGGCCCGCACGCTCCGGGTCGATGGCGTATGCGTCCGGCGTGCAGCCGATCCGGGCGGCCGGAGCGCGCAGGTACTCGTTGCCGCCGGCCTCGACACGCCACATCGGCCGGTCCTCGGCCAACATCTGCAGTGCATCGTCCTCGAGAAGACGGCCGCGGCGCATGGCCGGTGTCTCGGTCGGATCCTCGGCGAGCAGGCCGCTCTTCAGCGCCCACAGCTCGAAGGCGGTCATGTACTCGTGCTCGCCCAGCAGCGCGCCAGCGGTCGACGCGGTCACGTCCTGCGAACGGGCAGCGAGCCAGTCCTCACGCGTCGTGAAGGGGATGCGTTCAACCTTCATGGTCGAGCTCCAGGGGCCCCATGAACCCGGGCCGGTAGCGCCGGCATTCGAGGGAGCGCCCGACGCGCTCGGCCTCGCGGGTGATCAGCTCGAGGTGCTGGCGGACGGCCGCGAAGTCAGCTCGGCGCGCCGGCAGGTCGCCGAAGCGCGTGCCGGTCCCCTCGAAGGCCTTCATGATCGCGACGGCGAGGTCCTCCTCCCGCCGCGGCATCGTCGCGGTGACGTAGCCCTGGTCGTAGAGGCGCAGCGCGACGTCGCGCGGGGTGATGAGCGGCGCGGGTTCGGCACGCGCGGCGGCGCGGGGCATGTCTGCCTCCTGAGGGGTGAGCACGGCGCCGAGAAGCGCGAGCGTGGCGGCGTCGAAGGGGGAGAGGATCACCGCGGTCACTCCGTCTGGAGATCGTCGACGATGGCGGCGCGCTCACCGGTGTCTGCTGCCAGGCGGTGGACGTGAAATTCCGTGACGCTCTTCGGCCGGCCGCTGATGAAGGCGCGAGCTGCGGCGAGGTCGATGCAGGCCTCGACCCGCACCAGCTTGGCGATGCCGTTGTCGTTCCCGATGCCGTCGCGGCGGACCGCGATCACCACCGCCTCGAGCAGTTCCTCGGCGTCGATCGTCCGGGAGTCGTGGATCCCGACGACGTACCGGCGGCCGGACCTGCCACGCCAAGCGGACAGCGGCAGAGCGGGCGCGCCGCGCAGGCCGCGGCTCGACTTGAGCATCTCTTCGCGCGGGAGAGCCTGAGCGGCCGACATTACGCGGCCTCGCGGTATTCGGCGGCCTCGAAGTCCGCCTGCGCGGCCGCCTCAGCCTCTTCCGCGTCGAGCAGATCGTGGGCGTAGCCGTAGGCGGCGGCCTCGCAGTCGAAGCCGTCCTCGACCAAGTCCGTGCCGAGCCAGAGGGCGAAGCCGCGGCCGCGCTGTGCGACGGCGTAGGGTGCGATGTCGAAGAAGGCGCGCATCAGCGGGCCGCCCGGTAGGCGGCGACGTGATCAACGATCAGGCCGGGAGCGAAAGGTCCCAGGCCTAGCACCAACATGGCCAGGCCGACGTAGGTCAGCACCTCGGGCAGCGGCGCGGTCGAGAGGTAGAGGTCGAGGGCTTGGAACACGGTGCGCTCCATCGCGGCGGGCGATGGAGTAAATTAGCCAAATGGCAAAAGCGGCGTCAAGCGATTTTTGCCATTTGGCGAAATTAGTCGGGCGCTATGGCCCGCCCGTCAGTTCAATGGTTCCTGGCGGATGCTGACTAGGGTCGCAATCGGCGCCTCGCATTCAGAGCAGCCGAAGTTCTGCCGCTGAAGCCAAGCGCTCTCCAGCAGCTCATCCACGCTACAGGGGGCGTCTTCCAGGTCGGGCGACTCGATCGTCCGCTTCGTCATGTGGTGGCAGTTGTGGCACCGCAGGCGCATCGTGAACCGCGCCCGAATCGTCGACACCTCAGCGAACATCCGTAGGCTCCTCCTTCTCGGATGTTCGCACTTTGTTCCGCTCATGAGGCGGAGTCGAGGGCAGCCTCAACCTGCGGTTCGGTCTGTGGATAGCGGGGGAAAGGCGTCGTCGCTACGACTACTCGAACCTGCGCCGTAGGTTCGGCCGCACTCGCATGGAGACGTCGCGCACCAAGCCGATCACCTCCATTGAGTTCCATTCTACCGTCTGCGGGTTGTTCGGCACCTTGATCGGCTTGTGCTTCTTGTTGGTTGAGCGCGGACAGAACCAGACTTCGTCCTCGTGCAGCTCTACCTCTTTCACCGACCATTCGCGCAGATGGCCTCCTTCTCGAGTCCGCTGGAGGACAACGATCATACCGTCGAGGAACGGCTGGCCAGTCTGCTCGAAGTCGACACAGATCACACGGCTACCGTCGGGGATCGGCGGATCGGCCGAGTTCATGCTGTCGCCTTCAACAGTCAGAGCGAACCGGCGCGCCTTCGGAAAGTCCTCGTCTTCCGGCTCGAACACGTATTCCGGCTCCGCGTCATCGAACTCGACAACCTCACGGAATACGCCTGCGGCCGTGCGGCCCGCCACCGGGATAGGGAGAAGGCTCTCGTAAACCGGCGCAACCGGCGCAGGCTCCGCCCCCATCAAATCAGAGACCGAGCATTCGAGGACGTGCGCCAGGTTCTCTAGATCGATCTTCCGCGGCTCGCGCTCTCCGGTCTCGAAGCGCTGCACCTGCGAGATTGATAGGCCAACCATCGCCGCAAGCTTCTCAAGCGAGAGCTTGCGCGCCTTCCGACGCCTCTTGAGTTCCGGCATAGCCATTCGGCGAAGTTGAGGGGATGCAAACCGGCTCTCCAGAGCCAATCGGCAAATCGCCCGTTGACTTTTTTCGCCATTTGGCAAAATCATGAGGCATGGACCTCGCCGCCTATCTCGCTGAGCGCAACATCAAGCCCGCGACCTTCGCGGGCGAGATCGGTGTTCCGCCCTCCACCATCACGCGCATCCTTCGTGGCGAGCGAGATCCGCGCGGGGCCACAATCCGGAAGATCGTTGCCGGCACGGGCGGGAAAGTCTCCGCCGCTGAGCTGATTGCCGGCCCAATCGCTTCCAGAGAGCCGGAGGCCGCCTGATGCGCGCCCTCCTCGCCATCCTCCGCGCGCCGTCCCGCTGGCTGGACCGGCGGATCGACGCGCGGATCGAAGCTCGAGAGAACGCGGCCATCGGTAAGCTGATCGATGCCGCTAACGGACTTGCCGACACGGCGAGATCCGCCATCGACCGTCAAAACGCGTCGCTTGAAGACGCGGCGCAGGCGTGCCGCAAGCTGGACGCCGCGCAGAGTTTCGGTCGCGTCATTCATCGGGAGGCGGCTCGCCAGCAAGGGCTTGGTGCAGCGCGCGGATCGTTAGGATCTGCCCAGCATGGGCGTTCTGACGACGCTGGCTCTCCTCGTGGAGACGGAGATCCGCGATGAGCTGTTCGCGCGGCAGAACGTCAGCATCGGCCAGAATTACATACAGGCTGCGGACGATGACTTGCAGCCCCGACACTTGGGCGCGCAACTCCTCAATCGTTTCGCGGTCGCTTTCCATTCTCAGCTCCATCGGTTTGGTTCGCACCTCCGATGTAGCGCGCGCGGCCGCGGTGGCGCCTCACCGTGCGTCGCGCGTCGCCATTCGGAGTAGCGCGCGATGACCGCCGCCCTCCTCCTCTTCCAGGTCTGGACGCTCTGCTGCGGCGCTGTCGGCGCAGCGATCCTGCTCGGCATCGATGCGCGCCGGATGGTTGTGGCCAGCCCCGTGCTCGCCGCCGCCTTCCTCGCCCTTCGAGTGCTGGTCTGATGGCTGGCCGGATCGACAAGGCGGAATGCCGGGTGCTCCGAGCAAAGGGCTGGACGCTCAAGCGGCTGGCCGAGCGCTACGGTGTCTCGAAGCCGGCGGTCTGCAAGGCATGTGAGGGCATCACGTGCGGCATCGACCATAGCTTGGTCGGCGCGCGTGCCAGTATCGCCAAGCGCAGCGCTGCGCGGGTCCAGAAGCGCGATCGTGCGCGCCTCCTGTTCGAGGATGGCTACGGTCCGAGAGAGATTGCGCCGATGGTCGGCTGCTCCGTCTCCCTCGTCTACGACTATATTCGGGACCTGCGCTTGAAGCAGGCGCCCATCCAGGTCCCGGCCTGGGTGCCGGCCGATCTCCGTGACACCTTCGAGAAGATGGGGCGCCGTAGGGGCGAGGAGGTTGCAGCCTCCTTTGTCCGACGCCTGAAATCGGAGGCCGCCGCATGTCGGTAGCCTCATCAGCTTCGCGCGCATCGCGCGATCATGGGCCCCGCGAGGGGCGCACTCTGCTGAGTGTTCCTCCCCATGACTGCCGGAGCCTTCGGGCTCCGGCCCTTTCTTCCGCATCCCTGCCTGTGTGCTGCCAGGCCCCCGGCCGGGATGCTCTGTGCGTGCCTGCGTACCTTCATCGTTCGCAGAGAGTTCGCTGATGTCGGCCGCCTCCTGCATTCCCGGCCAGTCCTCGTCGTCCTCCTCGATGTTCGCAGCATCGAGGAAAGACATGGGAAAGTCTGGACAGGTCGTGGGAAGGGTTTCACCTTCCGATGACCGAACATTCGCAGAACGCGTGTCGACGTTCCTGCGCAGGATGCACCCGGTCAAGACGGCTCATTGCGTCGAGGTCGAGGCCGGGATCCCGGCGACGACCGTCCGGAAGTGGCTGGAGCAGGGCTGCGCGCCGAGCGGCAAGCACACCGCCGCGCTGGCCCGCCGGTACCGCGGCTTCCTCTGGGCGGTCTTCCCGGACGCCGAGAACGAGTGGGTCGCGGAAGTCGCGCGCCAAGACGAGCTCGAGCGCTTGGAGCGGCAGGCCGCCACGATCCGTCAGCAGATGTCCGACGTGCTCAGGGGGCGCCTGTGATCTGGCTCGCCCGCCTCGCCCGTCTGGCTGGCTTCGCGCTGCGCATCCTCTCGCTGCCGTTCCTGGCGATCGGCTGGCTCGCTACTCCGATCCTGTGGGGCGCGCGGGTCTGCCTCGACCGCGCCCGCGAATGGGACCCGCGCCTATGGGACCGCGACCACGACCCGCGCAGCGACACCCGGGAGCGCCGGCCGTGACGCGCCTCCCCATCCGCTTCCCCGGCTGAAAGGCCCGCCCACGCGGGGCGCTCCCGCGCGACCAGGAGGCCCGCGGTGGCCGAGAAGCTGAAGAACACCAAGGCGAAGGCTGGCATCCACCCCGAGGTGCTGAAGTCGCTCATCTCCAAGTGCGACAGCATGAAAGCCGACATGGACGAGTCCCGCGGCGAGCTGGGCGCGGCCGTGAAGGATGCCGAGGAGGTGCACGGCATCAACCGGAAGGCATTCAAGCTGGTCCTGTCGCTGAAGCGCATGGAGCAGGACAAGCGGGACGAGTTCCTGAAGTCGCTGACCGACTACGTCGAGAAGCTCGACCTCGGCCCGCAGGCGGATCTCTTCGACGAGGGCGACGAGGCTGGCCGACGTGCTGGTCAGGACGCCGCGGCCGCCACAGACGACCAGGCCGCCGAGAACACCCGTCGCCTCAAGGGCGGCATCAAGCAGCTGGCGCACTGAGCCATGGCGCTGCCGAAGATCCTCGCTCTCGACCTCGCCACCCGCCTCGGGTGGGCCTGCGGCTCTCCAGACGGCGAACCGACCTATGGCTCGAAGCTGCTGCCGTCGACCGGGCCCGAGATCGGACGCTTCGGCGACGCCTATGACGAGTGGCTCCTCGACATGATCACGCTGGAGAGCCCGGCGCTGGTCGTGTTCGAGGCGCCGTTCGTTGGCGGCACCGGCAACGCGAACACGGCCCGCAAGCTCATGGGCTTGTGCTGGCAGACCGAGCTCGCCTGCTACCGCCGGCAGATCCGGTGCATGGAGCACGGCAACACCAGCGTGAAGAAGCTCTTCGCCGGCAGCGGCCGCGCCGAGAAGCACGAGATGATCGCCGCGGCGCGGCGGCATGGCTGGGATCCGAAAGACGACCACGCTGCAGATGCCCTGGGCCTATGGGCATGCGCGGTCCACGAGAAGGCGCCGAAGTACTCGCGCCTAAAGCTCGGCGCCCTCGGAGGCCGGGCGGCATGACGTGGCCCTTCGGCGATCTGCAGCCCTTCGGCTTCGACATGCTCATGGTGGATCCGCCGTGGGCCTTCGCGCTGCGCTCCGAGAAGGGCGAGGCCAAGAGCCCCCAGGCGCAGTACGCCTGCATGCCGCTCGACGCGATCAAGGCTCTGCCGGTCGCGCAACTCGCCCGCGGAGACGCCTTCCTCTGGCTCTGGGCCACCAACCCGATGTTGCCGCAGGCGCTCGCGGTGATGTCGGCATGGGGCTTCACATTCTCCACCTCCGGCACGTGGGTGAAGACCACCTCTGGCGGCAAGCTCGCGTTCGGCACCGGCTACGTGCTGCGCAGCGCCTCCGAGCCGTTCCTGATCGGGCGCCTGGGCCGGCCGCGCGCCGGGCGCGCCGTTCGCAGCGTCATCATGGCGCCGGCGCGCGAGCACAGCCGGAAGCCCGACGAGGCGTATGCGGCGGCTGAGGCGCTTCTGCCTGGCGCCCTTCGCCGCGCGGACCTGTTCAGCCGCGAGACCAGAAGTGGTTGGGAATCCTGGGGTTCAGAGCAGGGGAAATTCGATGCCGCTGCTTAAGACCTGCACCGCCTGTGGCGTCAGCAAACCCGAAGACGTCGCGCATTTCTTCACGCACAAAGAGTGCCGTGGCGGCTTGGACACGGCCTGCCGAGTTTGTCGACAGGCGGAGCGCAGAGCTTGGCGTCGACGTAACGCTGAGCGTCTCGCGACACGACGGCGTGCTGTCTATGCTGAGCAGAACGGTGAGCGTCACAAGGCGCTGGAGGCTGCTCGGAAGGAGCGTCACCCGTTCCGCGTGACGGCCGAGAACCTCATTGGTGGGCTGCGTGATCGTGCCAGCAAGCATGGGCATGAGCTAGCACCGGAGTTGCGCACGAAGGCTTACGTCGAGGCGTGGCTTCGTCGTCAGCCGCACTGCGAGTGTTGTGGCGTGGAGTTGCTCTACGGGCCGAAGTCCGGCCAGAAGCATGACGCCTCCCCGAGCTTCGACAGGTTCGACCTCGCCGAGGGATACACTCTGCGAAACACCGCGCTGATCTGCTGGCGCTGCAACAACATTAAGCGGAACTACCGCGAGCAGGATCTGCGCCTTGTTGCCGACTGGATGGAGCAGCGCCGCCTGACCGCCTGGGGCCACGAGGCCGGGAAGTTCGACCCGGCCGCGCCGCTCCCGATGGCAGCGGAGTAGCGCGATGGCGGATTTCCACGACCTCGACGAACTCATCGCTGATTTGATGGTCGACGCGCTCGGCGACTACGCCGCGAACCAGGAGCTGCAGGACTGCTTAATCGCTGCGCTGGGCAATGCGATCGCGTTCCAAGCCGACGGCGACACTGCACTGGCCGACCGGCTGTGCGAGCGCGCCAGCATTCAGATCATCGAAGCAGCGGCCCTGTCGGCCACCTTCCAGGGCACGGCGGGCCGGCCATGAGGAACGACCCCGACAACGTCCTCCCGTTCCGCCCGTCCGACGCGCCGGCCGCGCCGCCGCATAACATCGAGGTCGAGCAGGCGCTGATCGGCATCCTGATGCAGAAGCCGGATCACGTGCCGGCCGTCGCGCAGCTCGTCCGCCCAGAGCACTTCTACTTCGCCGACCACCAGGAGGTGTTCGCGATCATCGAGGCGCTCGTGGCAGCTGGCAATTCGCCGACGCCGATGGCGGTGAAGGGCTACCTGCAGCGGCCGAACATCGGCGATCGAGCGGCCATCCTCTACCTTACCGCTTGCACGGCGGACCTGCTGAACTGGGACGCCGCCGGCCATGCGCAGATCGTGCGTGACCTCGCATCCCGCCGGGCCTTGATCGAGATCGCCGACGCGTTGGCCGAGAAGGCGCGCACGTCCATCCCGGGTACGCTGGCGCAGGGGATCATCGACGAGACCGAGCAGGCGCTGCTCGACGTCCGCGCGATCATTCCTCAGGCGCATCTGGCCGGCCAGACCGCCGAGCAGGGCACCGCCTGGATGCTGGAGCGGATCGCTGGGCTTCGGTCCGGTCTGCTCGAATCCACCGCGGTGAGCTCCGGCATTCCCGACCTCGACCGCGTCACAAGCGGCGGCTTCCAGCGGGGCCAACTGTACCTGCTGTCCGCGCGCCCCGGCATGGGCAAGACGGTCGCCCTGACCTCGCTCTCTCGCCTCGCGGCCCGGGATGCCGGCGTGCTCGTGTTTCAGTGCGAGGTGACCCGGGACCAGCAATGGGCCCGGTATCTCGCCGACCTCTCCTACGTCCACAACCGGCCGCTGACGTTCGGCAAGATCATGGCCGGCGCCGATCTCGACGACGAGGAGGTCTGGCGCTTGGAAGACGCGGCCAAGCGGCTCGACCGGTTGTATCTCAAGGTCGAGTGCGAGCCCTCGATCAGCGTCGCGCAGATCACGTTCGGGGTGAAGCAGGAGAAGCGGCGCCTGGAGAAGCTCGGCGTCCGCCTCGGCGTCGTGTTCATCGACTACCTGAAATACATCAAGGCGTCGGACCGCTATCAGGGCAACCGCGTCCTGGAGATCGGCGAGATCTCAGGCTCGCTGAAGCAGCTGGCGAAGGCCGAGGACATCTGCATCGTCCTGCTGACACAGCTCAATCGCCAGGTCGAGGCCGAGGGCCGTACCGATCGCCGCCCCGGCCTCGCAGACCTCCGGGACTCGGGCGAGCTGGAGCAGGACGCCGACACGGTGATCTTCCTCTACCGCGAGGCCTACTACCTCGAGAAGAAGTTCAAGGCGACCGGCGACGCTGAGATCGGCACCCGTCTGATCGAGCGCCAGAACAGCCTCGAGATGATCCTCGGCAAGAACCGCTCCGGCCCGACAACGACCCTGGATCTATGGGTCGACGTGGCCTCCTCCAAGATCGCTCCAACCACGCAGGGGCTCGCCTGATGGCCCGTATCCGCACGATCAAACCCGAGTTCTGGACATCGGAACAGGTGATGGAGTGTTCCGCGAATGCTCGCTTGCTGTTCATCGGGCTCTGGAACTTCTGCGACGACGTTGGCCGGATGGCGATGTCGCCGAAGCGGATCAAGGCGCAGATCCTCCCGTCGGACGACGTTACGTCTTCTGACGTTCTTGGAATGCTCCAGGAATTATCTGCGAATGGCCTAATTCGGTTCTATACAGTTGATGGGAAAGACTATTTGGCCGTAACCGGCTGGCAGCATCAGCGTATCGACAAGCCGCAAAAGCCACTTACACCCGATCCGCCCGACCCCCATTCGCCGAACGATCCTGGAAGATTCAGCGCTGGAAGGGAAAAGGAAAAGGATAGGAAGGGAGATAAAACCGGCGGCGGCGGCTCACCCCCGCGCGAGCCCTTGCGCGAGGCCCCGACCCGCCACCAGTCCGCAGCGGCCCCGGCGGAAGCAGGCGCCGCCGCCGCGCCGCCTACCGATCGCGAAACCTACGATCGCATCGAGCGTCGATGCCGGGCCTTGCTGCCAACCGACTGGGTGAATGACGCCTACGCCGGGCCGATGGTGAAGCTGGTGGCTGACGGCGCGGACCTCGAACGGGAGGTCGCCCCGGCCGTGCTCGATATCGTCGTCGGTCGTCGCTCACCGATCCGGACATGGGCACTGCTCGCCAACGCGGTCGCAGAACGGATCGCGGCACAGCGGAAGGTTCGGGTCGCAGATGGCCTCTCGGCCATACCGGCCGCACCAGTCGCCGAGGAGGACAAGATCGACCTCGGGTCGCCCTTCGGTCGCTGGCCGGAGACGGCGCTCCGTGCCGCAGTCGCCAAGCACCGCGAGATGGGTGGTTGGGTCGACCACGTGTTCGGGCCACCGCCCGGCCAGCCCGGATGCCGAATCCCGCCCCGCCTCTTGCTCGAGGCTGCGTGATGGGCCGCCCGGCAACTCGCCCCGCGCCGAAGTCGGGAATTGCGCTGCGCTACCAGCGGCAGCTTCGAGAGGCGGCAGCGGCGCTCGCCGCCCAGGCCGGGCAGTTCCGCGAGATCCGGGCTGTGCAGGCCGGGGCAGTCGAGCCTGCGTCGACACCCCTGTCCGGTGCGGGAGACGGCGCTGCCGAATCCGTCATCGGTATACCGATATCGGAACAAGATCAGCGGGTTGAGGTGGCGCCGGAGGCGCGGGTCAAACCCCGAAAAGCCGCCCGGAATATGCACGCCGCTATGTCGGCTGAGCCGGAGGCCGAGCCCTCAAACGTCCCGGCAAAAATTAGCGTGCCGCCGCTCCAGCCCGGCACTTGGCCGATCGCCGACCTCCGCGAAGGCCAGTGCCGATTCGCCTGCACGCCGCACGGCGCTCGGCCGGAAGATCACCGGTTCTGCGGCGAGCCGGTCGCTTGGAAGGGCGGCAAGCCAACCAGCTGGTGCCGGGAGCACCTGCCGGTGATCAGCGGCGCGCCAGGCCGATCGCCCGGTGGCGCCAGCGAGGCGGATCTCGAACGGGAGGCACGATGACCAACCGGCTGACGAAGAAGCAGCGCCAGAAGCTGAAGCGGGAGACCGAGGCCGCCCACAAGCGGTTCATGCGGCGGGGCGAGATCCTGCACGAGGAGCGGGCCGCGCGCGACGCGGCCGACGCCGCCAAGCCGGCCGAGAGCCCGCGGGAGCGCCACCAGCGGGAGCAGCGCGAAAAGGAGGCTGCACGGATCGAGGCGCGCCGCGCCGAGCACGCGCTGCCCGAGGGCAAGGTCTGGGCGATGGTCGAGGCCTGCGTCGGCCGGACCGGCGAGCTGTGCGAGAAGCTCCGGAAGGCCGAGATCCCGTTCTTCCGCCCCCGGGACGAGATCGAGCAGGTCCTGCACTCCGGCCGTGTCCGCCGGGTGCAGGTGGCGCTGTTCGACCGCACGGTGTTCGTGGGCCTGAAGGAGCGGGGTCAGCTCGAGGAGCTCGCAGCCGCTTACCCCTGGCTGATGGAGCGGCGGGTTTACGGGCCGATTCCGGGCATGCGCCACGACCGGGAATGGACCTGGGACGTTGAGCAGGTCGAGCGCCGCGAGGTCGGCCGTGACGAGGACGGCAACCCGGTGATCCTGGCGCGCACCATTCCCGACAGCGAGATGCGCGAGTTCGCCGACGTGCTGATCGGCGCGGCCCCGCTGTTCGACGTGGATGCGCCCTACGAGATCGGCGAGGCGGTGCGCGTCACCGACGGTAGCTTCGCCAGCTTCCCCGGCGTGGTCGAGGAGATCGATGCCAGCCGCGGTCGGGTGAAGGTCGCGGTCTCGATCTTCGGTCGAGCCACGCCGGTCGAGCTGGAGTTCGGACAGGTCGAGCGGCAGTAGAAGTTTTCCACAGACCCGGTTTGACTCCGGGAATCGGGTCTGAATCTATGGCCCCGCACCACGCGGTGCCGGACGACCGCCCCTTGTACTCCCCGTTTTCGGGTCGAAGGATGAGCAGGCGGCCCGGAGGGAGGTTTCGGACCCCCTCTTTGCTACGAATCTGCCCCCAGTCACGATGCCGAGGCTGCGATGCCCGATCCCCGCCTCATCGCCTACGCCAACCTCTGCCACGCCGTCATGACCGCAGGCTTCGTGCTGTGGCTCGATCTGGTGGGTGAGATGCTGATGGGGCGGCGGTGATGGGCGGCTATTGCTGCCCTGAGGTGGGCGGCATCGCTGCCATCAGAAGCTGATCGATAGTGTCGCGGAGGCTGGTCATCGCTCGCAGGCTGCCCCGCAGGTGAGCCGTGATCACGTGTTCGGCTGAAATCGTCCCATCGTCATTGGTCTGCGCGAAGACTTGCGCAGCTATTGTCAAACGACCGACGCCGTCCATGGTGCCAAAGAACGGAACCTCATCGAAGCTGATGATGGGAGCGTGATCGGCTTCGACGAAGCTGATCTTCGGCTTCGGGGTGGTAGCGGCTGGCTTCGACATGGAAGTACCTCGTCATGCTCGCGGGCATAATGCGGTGCGCTTTGTGGCGGTCGAAGGGCGTTCGGTTCAGGGCTTGCAGCGGACGGTGCCGTGCCCGTTAGCTTCGACATGCGGGAGTTCGAGCGGGCTGCCTCTGGCATCGGTGCCCTGCAGGATCAGATCCCATTCGCGCTGAGCCAGTCGCTGAATGATGGCGTCGATGCGGCTCGCGACTACCTGATCACGCACACGTGGCCAGCGCACGTTTCGGTCCGCGATGCGAACTTCATGAAGGCGTCGCTGACCACTAAGGGCTCTAGGGCGACGAAGAAGAACTTACGCGTCGAGCTTTACGACAAGCTTGGACGCGGCCACCTGAAGCTCCACGAGACCGGTGGCACGAAGCGACCGAGCAAGTCGAAGATCGCGATCCCTGATCGCAAGCTCCTCGATAGGCGCACCGCGCGGGGTGTCCCCAAAGGCACGCGACCGGGCAAGGCCCCGAACACCTTCCGCAAGGGCGACGTGATCTACCAGGTCACGGGCGGCAAGAAGAACCGGAAGCTGAAGCTGCTCTACACGCTGAAGGCCAGCGCACCGATCAAGGGCGTCGTGCCTTTCCATGCGGACTTCGACGCAGTCATGCGCCGCGAGGTGGCGCGGTCATTCCCGAACCGGATCCGGGCGGCAATGGCGTCGAGGCGGCGATGAGCCTGTACGACGAGACGCTCGAACGCCTGATGGCTATGGCCGATGCCCTGGCCGTGAAGGGCTACGACAAAGACTGGCTCTGCCTTGATGGCGATGAAGCACATGCGGCGCGCCTCGACCTCGAAGCGCTTCAGCACGCGATCGCCATGATGAAGGATGAGCGGCGGCTGCATAGGAAGGCCGTACAGGCTACCTGAGCGCCGAGGCTGGGTTGCGAGGCAGGGAGGGCCCACGGCCCTCCAGCCTGCCCCCGGCCCCACGAGGAGGGTGCTCAGTTCCTCGGGTCCTTCCACGGGGGTACCACCCCAGAGGTAACGCGCGAGGCTCGGGCCTTTCCCAGCGATGAAACAGCGTAAGGGGACGTCAGCAGCATGGCGACGGTAGGCCAAGCGGCGGCCCATGTGTTCCTTGCAGAGCGGAACTTCTACGAGCTGCTCGACCGCGGCGTCGTCGAACGGCAGCCCGCCGGCGAGTATGACCTCGACATCGTTCGCGAGGAGGTGATCCGGCAGCTCCGGGCGGCCGCATCTGGCCGCGAGAAGAAGCCCGGCGCGCTGGACGGCGAGTTCGAGAAGGCCCGCAAGGACAAGGAACTGGCGGATCGCACCGCGCTGCAGAACGCGGTCACGCGCGGCGAGCTCGTCGCGATCGAGGAAGTCGGGAAGCAGGTCGAGCGCGAGTACGCTGTGGTGCGCGAACGCCTCCTGGGCATCGCCGGCAAACTCGGCTCGGACCTGACGCCGAAGCAGGTCGCGCGCATCGAGGCTGAGATCCGCGACGCCCTGGAAGAGTTGCATGACCCAGGCGACATCGCACGACGGCTCCCTCAGCCTGACGACGAGGCTGGCGAGGGCGAGGACGATTTTGAGGCCGCCGCCCCGGCTCGACCTGGTCGAGTGGGCTGACACCTACCGGCGCGTTTCGGCGAAGAACTCTGCAACGCCGGGTCGGTGGCGCACGGCGGTCCAGCCCGCGGCGCTCGGCCCGATGCGGGCGGTCACCGATCCGGAAACGCACATCGTCACGGTGGTGGCGGCCACGCAGGTGCTCAAATCCGAGCTCCTGATGAACACGGCCTTCTATTTCATCCACCTCGACCCCTCGCCGATCCTCTTCGTACAGCCGTCGCAGAAGGCGGCCGAGAGCTTCTCGAAGGAGCGCTTCCAGCCGACGGTCGCCGAGACGCCGGTCCTGCGCGAACTGATCAAGGCGCCGAAGGCCCGCGGCTCCGAGAACACGATCACCCACAAGGATTACCCGGGCGGCTCGCTCGACTTCGTCGGTTCGGAATCGCCGACCGATCTGGCCTCCCGCCCGAAGCGCGTGGTCCTGTGCGACGAGATCAACAAGTACCCGCCGAGCGCCGGCAAGGAGGGCGATCCGCTCCTGCTCGCCGAGGAGCGGGCGTCGACCTACAAGGACGTGCGCCGGCACAAATTCGTGCGGGTCTGCTCCCCGACGGTGAAGGACGCCTGCCGGATCACCGGCGAGTACGAGAAGAGCGACCGGCGCCAGTGCTTCGTCGCCTGCCCGCACTGCGAGCATAAGCAGACGCTGGCCTGGGCGCAGGTCCGCTGGGTGAAGGTTCTGGCCGACGGCTCGGAGACCTTCGACCCGCCGCCGAATGCCGAGGTGGTCTACCACAAGGCCGAGACGGCGGTGATCACCTGCCGGGAGTGCGGCGAGCCCTGGACCGAGACCGAGCGGCGCGAGGCGTTGCGTGCGCTCGAGCACCGGTCCGACTACGGCTGGCGGCAGACGGCGCGGTTCACATGCTGCGGCGAGGAACAGTCGCCGGAGACCTGGGACGATGAGGGCCGGTCGCGCTGCAGCCATTGCGGCGAGCGCTCGGCCTACGATGGGCATGCCGGCTTCCACGTCTCGAAGCTGCTCTCGGCCCGGCACCGCCTCGCCGACGTGGTGCGCGAGTTCGTGCAGGCTCGGAAGGATCCCGAGGCCCTGCGGAAATGGACGAATACCGGCCTCGCCGAAACCTGGGAGCACCAGGCCGGCGAGGGCATGGACGGCTCGCACCTGATCAACCGAGCGGAGCCCTACGGGCCGGACGATCTCCCCGACGCCGTGCGTATCATCACCGGCTTCTGCGACGTGCAGGGCGATCGCCTCGAGGTGCAGCTCGTCGGCTGGGGCCAGGACGAGGAGGCATGGCCCTTCCTCTACGAGGTGATCAGCCTCGACCCGGCCGAACCGCAGGCCTGGCGCGAGCTTGATGCGCTTCGGGCGCGGGTGTTCACGACGACGGCGGGCCGGAAGCTGCGCATCGCAGCGTTCGGCGTCGACGTCGGTGGTCTCAACCACGCGGCCCAGGCGGTCGCCTACTGCCGCCGCCGTCGCGGGCAACGGGTGTTCGCCACCATCGGCCGCGGCGGGAAGTATCCGATCTGGCCTATGCGCTCGTCGCGCTCGAAGGCCAACGACAAGATCTGGCTGATGGGCGTGGATGCCGCGAAGGATGCGATTTACGCCCGCCTGAAGATCGAGCCGCTGGCCCATCCCGAGGACGGGTCGGCGCCAAAGCCTCACCCGGGCCTGATCCACTTCCCGATGGCGGACGGATTCGGGCCCGACTATTTCGCCCAGCTGACCGCGGAACGGCGCGAGGTGCGGCGCCGGCTCGGCCAGCAGGTGGTGGTGTGGGTCACCCCCAAGGGCAAGCGCAACGAGGCGCTCGACACCTTCGTCGGCTGCCTCGCGGTTCGGAAGGCGCTGCCACAGCGGATTGAGCGCGGCCTCGAATACGGGGTCGGCAGTCCGGTCAATGAGCCCGCGGCGCCGCCGCGCCCCGCCTACGTCCCGCCCGCGCACGTGGTCGAAGCCGCGCGCGCCGCCCCCGAACAACGACGACCCGAGCAACCGCAGACCCGGCGGCCCGCGCAGATGCCGCGGCGTTCCGGCTGGCTGTCACCGAGGAGATGACCATGACCACGTCCAAGGCTGACTTCCAGGCGCTCGCCGACAAGGGCGCCGGTTCGCTCATCAAGGTGGGCGGCGTGTGGAGCTACCCCGGCGCGCCGGTGGACACCTCCGGCACCAACCTGCAGCTGCCCGTCGAGTACGTCTCGGACGCCGACGTGCAGGAAGCCCTGCGCGATGGCACGCTCGTCGCCGCGGTCAACGATCCCTACGGCAACGTCAGCGCCGTCCGGATCGCCCAGGAAGGCGTGACCGTCGTCCCGGCCGGCCTCACCGGCACCGCCGAGATGGGCACCGAACTGCCGCCGGGCTCTCGCCCCAAGCACGACGCCGGCCGCCGGGTCGTGACGCAGGCCGAGGCTGAGCGGCAGACGGTCGCCGGACTGCCGGGCGAGGGATCGGAAATCCAGGGCCGCCAGTCGGCAGAGGATCCGAACCGCACCGATGGCCTGACCGGTTCGTTCGGCAAGGAGAAGACCCAGGACGCCGGCGCGCGTCGCGGCCGCTGATCCCGAGAGCCGCCATGGCGCTCGACGTCGTCCAGACGCAGATCCTGACCGCGCGGCTCGCCTCGATCGAGACCGCTATCGCGTCGGGGGTCACGCGCGCCTCCTATGAGGGCAAGTCGACCGAGTTCCGGTCGCTGGCCGAGATGCGCTCGGTGCGGGACGAACTGCGCCGTCAGCTCGGGCTGGCCAGCCGCGGCCGCCGCACGGTCGCGGGCTTCCGGTCTGGGTTCTGAGCCGTGCAGCAGACGAACCTGATCGACCGCGTCATCGGCTATGTGGCGCCCCAGCGCGCCGAGAAGCGGATCGCCGCCCGCCAGCGTATCCAGCGCATGGCGACCGCGCGTAACCTCTACGACGCCGCCACGCTCGGCCGCCGCGCGAACGGCTGGCGCCGGATCTCGACCGACGCCAACGCCGAAAACCGCTACGCCCTGCGCCTCCTGCGCGACGCAGCGCGGGACATGGTCCGGAACAACGCCTTCGCGTTCCGGGCGAAATCGACGATCAGGCATAACGTCGTCGGCGCCGGGATCCTGCCGCAGGTCAAGGCGACCCGGCCCGAGCGTAAGCAGCAGATCACCGACCTGCTGAAGCTGCACTTCGACACCACCGATATCGACGCCGACGGTCGGACCAACCTCTACGGCCTTCAGTCCCTGGTGATGGCCACTGTCGCCGAGGCGGGCGAGTGCCTGATCCGCAAGCGGGTGCGGCGGACGACCGACGGCTATGCCCTGCCATTCCAGATCCAGGTCCTTGAGCCCGATTTCCTCGACACGAACTTCGACGGACCGCTCGCGAACGGCAACACCTGCATCCAGGGGATCGAGTTCGACCTGCGCGGCAAGCGCGTGGCCTACTACCTCTACGATCAACACCCGGGCGCCGTGTTCGGCGGTGCCGTGAGCCTTCCCCGCGGTCGGCGCGTCTCGGCCGATTTCGTCGCCCACATCTACCGGGTCGACCGGCCCGGCCAGGTTCGCGGCGTCTCGTGGTTCGCGCCTGTCATGGTGCGGATGCGCGACTTCGCCGACTACACCGACGCGCAGCTGATGCGCCAGAAGATCGCCGCCTGCTTCGCCGCCTTCATCACCTCGGAGGACGACTTCGACGCCGGCGCGGCGATCGGCGAGGACGGCACGATCAGCGCCAACGACGGCGCGAGCCCGTACCCGGTCGAGAGCTTCGAGCCGGGCATGATCGAGCGGTTGCGGCCGGGCGAAGGTGTCGTTTCTCCGGCTGTTCCGACCACGCAGGATTTCGCGCCTTACTGTTCGACGACCCTGCACGAGATCGCGGCCGGGCTGAATATTCCTTACGAGTCGCTCACCGTCGACCTGAGCGAGGTCAGCTTCATCAGCGGGCGGCTCGGTCGGATTGAGTTCCACACGTCGGTCGACGATTGGCGCTGGAACATGCTGATCCCGCAGATGATGGGACCGCTCACCGCCTGGACCCTGGAGGCGGCCGCCGTCGCCACCGGGTCGAGCGAGCCGTTCACCCTCGGGTGGACGCCGCCGCGGTGGGAGATGCTGGATCCAGCCGCCGAGGTCGCGGCCTCCAGTGCCGCCATTCGTAATGGCCTCACTTGGCGCAGCGAGGAACTGCGCAAGAATGGAATCGATCCGGACGACTGGCTGGCCGGCATGATCGCCGACAACGCCTTGGTCGACGCCAACGGCATCGTCCTCGACTCGGATCCGCGGACCACCACCCTGCGCGGCGCCCAGCAGAAGTCCGACAACGCGAAGCTGCCGGACGCGCTCGCCCCCTGAACACGGACCACAGCATGACCAAGCCACGCAGGCCCGTGAAGGGCACCGGCGCGCGCGCCGACATGCAGGGCACGCGCTCGCTCGTGATGAACGGCGAGCTGATGCTCTACGGCGTCGTCGACAGCTACCTCGACCCCTACGACCCGGTCGGCGCCATCGTGCGCTCGCTCGACGTGATGGGCTCTATCATCGAGCTTGCCGACCAGCCGCGGCTCAGCGTGCGGATCAACTCCCCGGGCGGCAACGTCATGGAGGGCCTGTCGATCTTCAATGCCCTGCGCAATGCGGGCAAACCGATCGACGTGCACATCGACGCCATGGCCGCCTCGATCGCCTCGGTAATCGCGATGGCCGGCGACACGATCACGATCGCCGACACCGGCACGATCATGATCCACAACCCCTGGGACGTGGCCGTCGGTGATGCCGAGGACATGCGCCAGCGTGCCGACGAGATCGACCGGCTGAAGGCGATCGTCGTCGACATCTACGCCAAGCGCACCGGGCTCGACCCGGCCGAGATCGACGCGATGATGACCGCTGAGACCTTCATGTCGGCGGACGATGCGGTCGCGCGCGGCTTCGCCGACGAGGTCGAGCAGGGCTTGGCAATCGCCGCGTGCGCGCGGCTCACCCGAGAGGATCTGGGACGTCTCAACGCCCCGGTGTCGGCCCGCGCGGCGCGCGGCTCGACCGTCACGGCTGCCGCCCCGGCGGTGCAGCCTCAACCTGCGGCCCCCGCCGCGCCCCCCGAGGAGAAGCCCGCGATGGCTGACAACACCCCCGCCGGCGGCTCCGCTGCTCCGGCCGTTCCCGTGCATACCCCGGTCCCCGCTCCGGCGCCGGCCGTCGATCAGGGCGCGCTGCGCCGCGAGGCGACTGAGGCCGAGCGCGGCCGCGTCACCGGCATCCTGGCCGCGGCCCGCTCCGCGCGCTTGGATCCGACCGACGCCTTCGTCACCGGGCTGATCCAGAAAAGCATCGACCTGCAGGCGGCCCGCAGTGCCATCCTCGACCGCTGGTCCGAGACGCAGAACGCCCGGGTGGACAACCCGGCCGGCGGCGAGCGCCCCTCTGGCATCGAGGTCCAGGCCGACGCGGTCGACCGCTGGGCCGAGGGCGCCGAGCGCGGCCTTCTGATCCGCACGGGCCTCGCCCGCGCTGAGGACAAGGACCGCGGCAACGAGTTCGTCGGCCTGACCCTGGCCGAGCTCGCCCGCTCCTCGCTGACCGTCCGCAACATGAAGTCCGGCGGCGAGAACCGCATGGCCATGGTCGGCCGCGCCTTCACCGTCCGCAACAGCGGCCCCGGCTTCCACTCGACCTCGGATTTCCCGAGCATCCTTCAGAACGTAGCCTACCGCGCCGTGCTGAAGGGCTACCAGGAGGTCGACGAGACCTTCCCGCTCTGGACCGGCAAGGGTACCGCGTCGGACTTCCGCCCGATCTCCCGCGTCGACATGGGCCTGTTCCCGTCGCTCGGGAAGGTCGAGGAGGGCGCCGAGTACACCTACGCCACCATGGGCGACACCGGCACCGTGGTGCAGGTCGCGACCTACGGGCGCCTCTTCGCCATCACCCGGCAGGCGATCATCAACGACGACCTGCAGTTCTTCCAGCGGGTGCCGGAGCGGATGGGCCGGGCTGCCAAGCGCACGATCGGGAATCTCGTCTACGCGGTGCTGAACGGCAACCCGACCATGCAGGACGGCGTCGCCCTGTTCAACGCGGCGCACGGCAACCTCGCCACGGTGGCAGGCGTCCCGAACGTCACCAACCTGGCGGCCGCCATGGCGGCCATGCAGGTGCAGACGGACACGAGCGGAATCGGCACCGGCGGCGGCGTCATGCCGAAGTTCGTGCTGACACCGCCCGCCCTGTGGATGCCGGCCAAGGTGGCGATCACCTCAGCGAACTACCCGGGCGACCCCGCCTCGGTGGCCAACCCGATCCGGGACATGTTCACCCCGATCGCCGACAGTCGCCTGAGCGGCACGTCCTGGTACATGGCGGCGGATCCGAACCAGCAGGACACGATCGAGGTGACCTACCTCGACGGCGTCGAGGAGCCCTTCCTCGACCAGAAGGACGGCTGGACGGTCGACGGCACCGAGATGAAGGTCCGGATCGACGCGGGCGTGAAGGCGCTCCACTGGCGCGGCCTCTACCGCAACGTCGGCGCCTGATCGCCGCGCGGCCGGCCGCCATAGCCGGCCGCACCCTCACCCATC
>Ga0255028_100053_pt1 | contig 32289 bp, 27 predicted proteins | sample DRGLUT_MetaT_FD_178168 | JGI IMG/M metagenome (GOLD analysis project Ga0255028, IMG submission 178168) | Metatranscriptome of freshwater microbial communities from Pennsylvania, United States - DR:GLUT (Metagenome Metatranscriptome) | ecosystem: Environmental > Aquatic > Freshwater > Creek...
AAGTCCACCGGCCATGCGGCCGCCCACAAGGGTGGCACAACCGGCGGCAAGGCCTCTGCCGGACGGACAGCCGCCGAGCGCTCCGCCTCCGCCAGGAAGGGCGCGGCGACCCGGAAGGCCAACGCTGCGGCGCGGGGCTGACCGATCAAGTCCGCGCCGGACGGATTTCGGTCGCTCTTGGTGTCGGGGCGGGTGAATGCGAGACGGCCTGCTCGCGAACGCGGTACGGCGCCCGTGAGCGGGCCTCGAAGGAGGGGTGCAGGGACCCCGGAGCCATCTGGAAGGCATCTCCGAGGCCCGCGCTGCGCTCCGGCATCCCAGGATGAGGGAATGGGTGGGAAAGCCCACCTCCGGGCCCCCTGACGCGTGCCGTGTCCTGCGATCCGCGGCCGCAGACTTGGCTCTGAGGGCTTGTCGTCACGTGCTCTCTTGCGCGGAGCCGGCATACCCATCGGCGGAGAGCGCTCTAACGCTGGGCCGTGTCGCCTTCCGGTAGGCCGGCCCGGCGCAGCCCCTGGACGAGGTAGGCATACTCCTCAAGGAATCGGGGGTTCTCGGACCATCCCGCGGTGGCCCACTTTTGCACCGTATAGCCAGGCATGAGTTTCAAGAGTTTCTCAACCGCATCATGGGCTTCGGCGTCCTTGCCGGTCCAAGCATAAGCGGCGGCGATATCAACGTAAGCGATCCAATATGGGCCCCGGGCAAGGGATTTCGAACACCACGATATTGCTTCGCTCCAGTGCTGCAAATGAGAATGGGCGTGACATATATTATAATACCAAACATTCAATAAACCGTCCCGTGGACTGATCCGAATCGCTTTATCGATGTAATCGAATGCGCGCGCGGCGTGACCCATCAAGATCTGAGTGTTCCCGGACTTCGTGTAAGATTCCGGGAAATTTGGATCATTCTTGATGGCTTCGCCATACATCGCCATGGCTAAGTTGAAATCGTGGTTGGAGGCGTAGACATCGCCCTTGACGAAATAAGCGATCGACGAGTTGGGTGAAATCGCGATGACCCGATCTGCCAGATCCTCTGCTCGCTTGATGTCGGCTGGGCGATCGGTGCTCCAGCGATTTGTAACAAGCTGAATTGTCCCGCGCGCAAGACCCTGTAGAGCTCGCAGGTTATCCGGTTCCAGAGCCAAAGATTTCTTGAAGAACTCGATCGCGGAACGCGTGCTCTCGGCGTTCCTCGGCTTGTTGAGATGAGCCCAACCGAGCATCGCCAGATCGGCCGCACCAGGGTTGTCGGGATGTTCCAGCCGAATGCGCGCGGTTTCAGCTTCGGTCAGTTGCACATCGAGCGAGCGGGCAAGGCGTGCGACGAACTGGGCTTGCAACTCGCCGAGCTGGCTGCGTTCGCCCTCAAATCGGTCTGCCCAGAGATGGGCGCCTGTCTCCGTCGAGATCAGCTGTGCATTGAGAACGATCTGCTCGCCGGTGCGGCGGACGCTTCCTTCCAGGGCATAGCGCACCCCCAGGTCGCGCCCCAGTTGTTTCACGTCGATAGCCTTACCCTTGTAAGTGAAGGCGGTGTTTCGGGCGATCACAAAGCTGCCCGCGAGGCGTGAAACGTCGGTTGTCAGGTCTTCGGTCATGCCATCAGCGAAGAATTCCTGCTCAGGATCAGGGCTTAAATTTGCGAATGGCAGGACGACGAGCGAGAGCGGCGGCAGCGGCTTCGCGGGCAATCCGGCTTGAACCGCCAAGGTGCGATCAGCCGTGGGGGCACGCGAAGTTGCGAGCCACCATCCGAGACCAGTCCCGGCCATACCGAGCGCCAGCAGGCCGGCGGTGACCGCGCGCCAAGGCCGCTGCCGGCCTGCCGCTGCAACGACGGGCTCATCCGCGTGAGCTGCGCTGACCTCTTCGGGCAATCCGGGGCTGCCCGCTATGGCGGCGGACGAGAGAGCAAAGACACCGATCGGCCGCGCGATGTTCTTCAGCTCCAGCTTGCCACGGTCCTCGAAGACATAAGGAAGCCTGTCGCGCACCTGATCATGGACGGAGCGCGAAACGCACAGCCCGCCCGGTTCGGCCAAGGGCTCAAGGCGTGCCGCCACGTTGACGCCGTCGCCGTAGAGGTCACCGTCCGGATCGGCCATCACATCCCCGACGTTGATGCCGAAGCGCAGGCGGAATTGGTTTTCGGGCGGCACGTTCGACTCACGGCCAGGCATCGCCTGCTGGATCCGGACGGCACAGGCAACGGCCCGCACGGGGCTGGGGAACTCGACGAGCAGGCCATCGCCCATTGTCTTGACGATCCGGCCCCGGGCGACGGCAATCTGAGGATTGATCAGCTCCCGGCGGAGCGCTTTCAGACGGCGCAGCGTGCCGGCTTCGTCCGCACCCATCATGCGGCTGTAACCGACGATGTCGGCGACCAGGATGGCAGCGAGGCGGCGCTCGGCCTGCGGATGATCCGTGACCGCCCTCGGCGCGTCCGCTGACACTGCGCTCCTCCTGGTATTGTTTTCCTTCGTACCATACGGCGGTCTCGCCGCCGAGATGCCTCGCGAAATCAGGTTTTCAGAAAACCTCTTCCTGTCGAAAGGCGGCCCCGCGCGACGCCGGGGCAGGATCCGCCGCTTTTATCCCTGGCGGGATGTTCCGCCACTCACTGATGGCCGCTTCTCGGAGACTCCGATGGTCTTCCTTGCGGCCGACCTGCATCGAAACACCAAGTGACCCAGTCCCCACCCCGCGGCTCAGACTCCGCCCCGCTGTTCGACCAGCTTGACCAGCGTGTGCAGCATCCGGTTGGCCGGCGTCGGGACGCCGAGCGCCGCACCTTTGCGCACCACGTAGCCGTTGAGGTGGTCGATCTCGCTGGGGCGGCCCCGGGCGAGATCCTGGGCGGTGGACGAGCGCTGGTCGGCCATCGTCCTGCTCAGCGCCATGACGCTGTCGAAGATGTCGGGCGGCACCGATACGCCTGCCGCCTCGGCAACGGCCACGCATTCCCGCACCACGTCGGTCATCGAGTCCACGACGCCTTCGCCCTGGACCAGCCGGCCATAGGGCAGCTGCGTCAGGGCCGAGAGGGCATTGTAGGCGCAGTTCATGATGAGCTTGCCCCAGAGCGCGTCGAGAGCGCGCGCCGAGACGGTTGTGGGGGCGCCGGCCGCCGTGAGGGCGGCGGCGATCCGCTCGCTCGTCTCGGATGCGCCCAGGATCAGATCGCCCCGGCCGTTGTGCCGCACACGACCGGGCCCGGCCATCGCGGTGGCGACGTAGACCGCCACCGGCACGACCGGCCGTCCGAGAACCGCGGCGAGCCGCTCGGCGTTGTCGACACCGTTCTGGAGGCTGAGGATCGTGGCGGACCGGCCGAGATGCGGCGCGATCAGCGCGCCGGCTGCTTCGGTGTCGCCGGACTTGACGCAGACCAGCACGAGGTCGGCTCCCGCGACGCCGTTGCCGTCGGTCGTCGCCTGCACGGGCGCGAAGCCGGCTCCCGCCGCGCTCTCCAGAACCAGGCCGTCCGACCGCACCGCCGCGACCAGCGCGGGACGGCCGATCAACGTGACCGCGTGTCCGGCCCTCGCCAGAAGGAACCCGTAATAGCACCCGACCGCGCCGGCTCCCACGACGGCGACGTTCAGGACGGCATCGCTCATGGTGCGGCCGCTGCCGCTTGCTCCGGATGAAACGGCGCGGTTCCCACGGCGCTCCTGCGGACATGGTCGAGCAGCGCCTGGGCCGGGTGGCGCAGGCGCACGCCGTCGACGAGCTTGGCCTGCGACCGGCAGGAATAGCCGTCGGCCAGGAGGGTGCAGCCGGGGGCCTCGGACACGTGGCGGGCCCAGCTCGCGTGGTAGATCGTCTCCGAGGTGACGCGGTGACGGGCCTCGTGACCGTAGGTCCCGGCCATGCCGCAGCAGCCGGAGGCCGGCACGTCGAGACGCAGCCCGAGATGCGCGAACAGGGCCTGCCAGTCGCGGACCGCGCCAGGCGCGTTGGTGCGCTCGGTGCAATGGGGCAGCAGGCGCATCGTCCCGCCGCCCTGGCGCGGCGCGATCCGGTCGAGCTGGGTCGCCAGCCATTCCTGCAGAAGGTGGACCTTCGGCAGGTCGCCGGCGCCGAGCGCCTGCGCGTATTCGGAGCGGTAGGTCAGCGTCATCGACGGGTCGATCCCGACGAGGGGCACGCCCTGCCGCGCGAAGTCCCGGAGCATTGCGGCGTTCTGCCCGGCGACGGCCGCGAACCGGGCCAGGAAGCCGTGCACGTGCAGCGGCTTGCCGTTCGGTCGGTACGGCACGAGCCAGGGCTTGAAGCCGAGGGCGACGAGCAGCGCGCAGGCATCGGCGACGACCTCCGCGTCGAAGTGGCTGGTGAAGGCGTCCTGCACGATGAGCACCGCCGACGCACGATCCTGAGGATCCAGCCGGGTCAGAGCCGCCGGAGTGGCCACGGGCACGCCGAGACGTGCCAACCGCGCCTTGAGATGGATGGGCGACAGGCCCGGGATCTCCACCAATCCGGCCCTGGCCAGGAGACGGCGGACGACCGGATTGGCTAGGAGCGCGTTGCTCAAGCGCGGCGCCCGGGCCGCCAGCGGCAGCAGCGGCTCGAGGGCCGCCACGAGGTGGTCCTTCAGGGGCCGGGCGTAGCGCGTGTGGTAGAGTGCCAGGAACTTGGCCCGGAAGGTCGGCACGTCGACCTTGATGGGGCAGGAGCCCGTGCAGGACTTGCAGGCGAGGCAACCGTCCATCGCCTCCTTCACGGCATGCGAGAAGTCTTCCGCTTCGTCTCGCGGCTGGACGGCGCTCCGAAGGGTGGCGGCCACGTCGCGCAGCCAGCCGCTGCGCTGACGCGCCAGCACGGCGGCCGGATCGACGCCCTCCGCCGCCGCGCGCCGTAGCCACTCGCGCATCAGCGAGGCGCGGCCCTTGGGCGAGTGGCGCCGCTCCCGGGTCGCCTTCCAGGACGGGCACATGGCCTCGTCCGCATCGAAGCTGAAACAGGCGCCGTTGCCGTTGCAATGAAGCGCCTCGTCGAAATCCCGGCGGACCTGCGCCGGGATGGTACGGTCCTGCTCGCCCCGGCGCGGCACGCCGTCGATCCGGGTCAGTCCCTGGCCTTTCGCCGAGGCGATCTTGCCCGGGTTCATCCGGTCGCCCGGGTCGAAGGCGCGCTTGACCGCTTCCAGCGCCGGCATCAGCGGCCCGAAGGTCGCGGGCACGAACTCGGAGCGGAAGCCCTTGCCGTGCTCGCCCCAGAGCAGTCCGCCATATTTGGCGGTCAGCGCGACCACACCTTCCGTCACCTCGCGGATCAGGCGGTTCTGGTCCGGGTCCTTCAGGTCGATGGCCGGCCGGACGTGCAGCACGCCGGCATCGACGTGGCCGAACATGCCGTAGCGCAGGCCCTTGGCGTCGAGGAGCGCCCGGAACTCCGTGATGAAGTCGGCGAGCCGCTCCGGCGGCACCGCGGTATCCTCCACGAAGGGGATCGGGCGGGCATCGCCCTTGGCGGCGCCGAGGAGGCCCACCGCCTTCTTCCGCATGGTCCAAAGCCGCTCGATCGCGTCGCCGCGGGCGATGGTGAAGCCGAGGCGCTTCGTGTCGGTGCCGCGCGCGGCCTCCAGCATCCCGGTGAGCCGATCGAGGGCCGCCTCGACGACGGCTTCGTCGTCGCCGACGAACTCCACGAGGTTGATCCCGTCCACCGGGCGCCCGGCCGGATCGTCGGGGAAGAAGGCCCGCACCTCGGCCCAGATCGGGTCCTTGCGGGCCAGCGCCAGGACCGTGGAGTCGATGGTCTCCACCGAGGCGGCGCCGAACGGCAGCAGCGCCTGCGCGTCGCGGAGCGCCGCGTCGAAATCGACGTAGGACAGCGCCACCAGGACAGAGGCCTTCGGGATCGGGAGCACGTTGAGCCGCGCCTCGGCGATCAGCGCCAGCGTCCCCTCGGATCCGCAGATCACGCTTTTCAGGTCGAAGCGGCCCTCCGGATCGCGCAGATGCGCGAGATCGTAGCCGGTGAGGCAGCGGTTGAGCTTGGGGAAGCGCTCGGCGATGAGCGCGGCGTTCTCGGCGACGACGGCATCGACAATCCGGTGGATCTCGCCGATCCGGTCGTTGCGGCCCTTGGCGGCTTCGAGGCCTTCCGCATCCAGGGGCTCGGCGGTCCAGATCGTGCCGTCGGTGAGCACGCAGGTCAGCGCCAGGACATGGTCCCGGGTCTTGCCATAGAGGCAGGAACCCTGCCCGCAGGCATCGGTGGAGATCATGCCGCCGAGGGTCGCGCGGTTCGAGGTCGAGAGCTCGGGCGCGAAGAACAGGCCGTGCCTGGCGAGTTCCCGATTGAGCTGATCCTTCACCACCCCCGGCTCGACCCGGACCGTGCGGTTGGCGACATCGATCTCCAGGATGCGGGTCATGTGCCGCGAGGTGTCGACCACGAGGCCGTGGCCTAGCGACTGGCCGTTGGTGCCCGTTGCCCCGCCGCGGGGGCGGATCACGATCTCGGCGAAGCGCGGGTCATCCAGGAGCTTGGCGATGCGCACCAGATCGTCGCGCGTGCGCGGAAAGGCCACGGCCCCCGGCTCCACCTGGTAGATCGAGTTGTCGGTGGCGAAGACCGTGCGGTCGGCATCCGAGAGCGTCAGGTCGCCTTCGAAGCCGCGCAGGTGCAGCTCCGCGCAGGCCGCCTCGTAGAGCGGCACGGCCTCGGTATGGCGGGTCAGGACCGGGATCATGCGCGCCTTCTACACCCGGCGGATCGCCGGAGGCCATCGGTGGACCTGCGGCAGACGGTGCGGGCACGGTATTGTCGATGCCTCGCCCCGTTCCGGGCTCACGCAGTCCAGCAAAACCTGCTCCGGCGGAGCGGCCCCGCTCCGTTCGCCGGCACGCCCGAGGCGCGCTGGCATCGCGCTTGCCACGCGATCGCGGAGATCGGAACGGATGCCCATGAACGCGAGCGTCGAACGGGTCAGGGAAGCCCTGACCGAACTGATCAAGGCTGCCCTCATCTCCGACGACAGCCTGAGCCTCACCTGCCGCGAGGCGGGCCGGACGAAGCTCGCGGCGCTCGCCGCCGACCCGCCCGATCCGGCGACCCTGCGCATGGACGGCGCCTGGACGCTGGCAATCCACGATGCCGAGGCTCCGGATCTGGCACCGCTGGAGGGGCAGGTAAACCTGACGCTGCCGCGGGCCTGCCCCTTCACCCTGGAGGAGATCGTCGCACCCGGCTTCGACGTCGATCGAGCGGTCGATCACATCCGGAAGATCGCCTCAACCGGCTGATTGCAGCTGTTGAGGACGGTTGCCGCGGCGTTGCCGCGGGCGGCCCCGGCACCCATCTTACGATCACAGGACCGAAGCCTCGGTCCGAGGCCCGCGCGCGGGCTCCGTCTTCCGAGAACTGTCCGGCACCCTCGTTTGGCACGACGCACCACCGCCCCGGCGGCCGAGCCCGGCGCTCCGCCGCCCTTCCCCACTCGTGAGCAGATCCTCGCCTTCGTCGCCGAGTCGAAGGAGCGCGTCGGCAAGCGCGAGATCGCCCAGGCCTTCGGCATCAAGGGCGCCGCCAAGATCGAGTTGAAGCGCATCCTGAAGGAGATCGAGGAGGACGGCGCCCTCGATCGCGGGCGCGGCGGACTCGCTCCAGCCGGGCATCTACCGCCGGTGGTGCTGGCCGATATCCGCTCGCGGGATCGACACGGCGACTTCCTGGCCTTTCCGGTGGAGTGGACCGGCGCGGGCAAGCCGCCGTCCATCGTGCTCACGCAGCCGCGCGGTCCCCGCAAGGGCAATCGTCCGGCGGCGGGCATCGGCGACCGCGCCCTGGTGCGCGTCGAGCGTGACGCCGAGGGCGGCTATGCCGGCCGGGTCATCAAGGTCATCGGAAAGAACCGCGCCGAGATCATCGGCGTCTACCGCGTCGGCGCACAGGGCGGCCGGATCGTGCCCGTCGAGAAGCGCTCGCAGGGCCGCGAGATCCTGATCCCGCCCGGCGAGGAGGGTCAGGCCCGTGACGGTGATCTCGTCAGCGTCTCCCTGGAGCGCGAGACCCGATTCGGCCTGCCCCGGGGCCGGGTCCGGGAGCGGCTCGGCTCGCTGGGCTCCGAGAAGGCGGTGAGCCTGATCGCGCTGCACCTGCACAACATCCCGCACGTCTTCGCGGATGCGACCCTGGCCGAGGCCGATTCCGCCGAGCCCGCCAGCCTGGAATGCCGAGAGGATTGGCGCGACCGTCCGCTCCTGACCATCGACCCGCCCGATGCCAAGGACCACGACGACGCCGTCATGGCCGAGGCCGATCCCGACCCGGCCAATCCCGGCGGCTTCATTCTCACCGTCGCGATCGCCGACGTTGCGGCCTATGTCCGGACAGGATCGAGCCTCGACCGGGAGGCGCTGGAGCGAGGTAACTCGGTCTACTTCCCGGACCGCGTCGTGCCGATGCTGCCGGAGCGGATCTCCAACGATCTGTGCTCCCTCCGCGAGGGCGAGGATCGGCCGGCACTCGCCGTGCGGATGGTCATCGCCGCCGATGGCGAGAAGCGCCGTCACAGCTTCCACCGGGTGATGATGCGGTCCCGCGCCAAGCTCGCTTACGCGCAGGCGCAAGCTGCCATCGACGGGCAGCCGGACGATACGACCGGACCGCTGCTGGATACGGCGCTCCGCCCGCTCTGGACGGCCTACGCGGCCCTGCGCGCGGCGCGAGACCGGCGCGGGCCGCTCGCCCTGGACCTGCCCGAACGGAAGGTTCTGCTCAGCCCCGAAGGCGCAGTCGACCGGGTGATCGTGCCGCAACGCCTCGACGCGCACCGGCTGATCGAGGAGTTCATGATCCAGGCGAACGTCGCCGCCGCCGAGACCCTGGAGCAGGCGCGCCAGCCGCTGATCTACCGCGTCCATGACGAGCCCGCCCTGGAGAAGATGCGAGCGCTTGGCGAGGTTCTGGCCTCGGTCGGCATCAAGCTGCCGAAGGAAGGGGCGCTGCGGCCCGCCCTGTTCAACCGGATCCTCGCCATGGCGGCCGAGACCGAGCACGGGGTCTTCCTCAACGAGGTGATCCTGCGCAGCCAGGCCCAGGCCGTCTATGCCGCCGAGAATCTCGGGCATTTCGGCTTGAACCTGCGCCGCTACGCGCATTTCACCTCGCCGATCCGGCGCTACGCCGATCTGATCGTCCATCGGGCCCTGATCACCGCGTGCAAACTGGGCGCCGACGGGCTCGCGCCCGAGATCTCGATGGGCGAGCTGGCACAGATCGGCGAGCAGATCTCGGCGGCCGAGCGCCGCGCCATGGCGGCCGAGCGCGAGACCATCGACCGGCTGATCGCTCACCACCTCGCCGATCAGGTCGGAGCCACCTTCGAGGGCCAGATCGCGGGCGTCACCCGGGCCGGCCTGTTCATCAAGCTCGATGAGACCGGTGCGGACGGCTTCGTGCCGGTCTCGCAGCTCGGCGCCGACTATTTCCGCCACGAGGAGGGCCGCCACGCCCTGGTCGGCGAGCGGACCGGCGAGACGTTCCGGCTGGGCGACCGGGTCGAGGTGCGGCTCGTGGAGGCCGCGCCAGTGGCCGGGGCGCTGCGCTTCGAATTGCTCAGCGAGGGCCGGACCCGATCCGGCGCCCGCACGGCGGGCGCAGGCAAATCGCCCGGCGGACGACCCTTCAAGGCCGCGCCGCCCGGCCGCCCCGCCGGCATCCGCAACACCGGGTCGCGCCACCGCGGCTCGCGCCGCTGACCGGGCCGATGTACACCCCTGCCATGACCGTCGACGCGATCCCGGCCCGCACCCGCCTGATCCCCGCGATGGCAAGGGGCTTCATCGGCCGCTGCCCGCATTGCGGCCAGGGCCGGATCTTCGGCCGCTTCCTCAAGGTCCGGCCGGAATGCGACGCGTGCGGCCTCGAACTGCACCACCACCGGGCCGACGACCTGCCCCCCTACGTGGTGATCTTCATCGTCGCCCACATCGTGGGCTACCTGATCCTGGAGACCGAGAGCGCCTACGAGGTGCCTCTCTGGGTCGAGATGGGGGTCTGGCCGGTCTTCACGCTCCTGTTCGCGCTGGTCCTGCTCCAACCCGTCAAGGGGGCCGTCGTCGGGCTGCAATACGCCCTTGGCATGCACGGCTTCGCCACGCTACCGCGGAGCCGCCCCGCCCCGGGGCCGGAGGAGACGCGCCTTGCCGCAGCCGCTGCAGGAGCCCCAGATCACCACAGTTCCTGAGCGGAAGCCCGCAGCGGCGCGGCTGCGCCCACGGGACGCGGCGACCCTGATCGTGATCGACCGGCGCGGCAAAGGCGGCCCGAAGGTCCTGATGGGGCGGCGGAACCCGAACCTCGCCTTCATGCCGGGCAAGTTCGTCTTCCCGGGCGGCCGGATCGAGCTCGGCGACCGCCACATGCCAGTGGCCGGGGCGCTCCCCGATTATGCCGAGGCGGCGCTGACCCGGCAGGTCTCCCGGCCGCCGCACCATCTCGGCCGCGCCCTGGCGCTGGCGGCCATCCGCGAGACCTACGAGGAGACCGGCCTGCTCCTCGGCACGACCGAGCACGGCGCGCCCGAGGATGTCCCCGCGGGCTGGGAAGGCTTCGCCCGGCACGGCGTGCTGCCGGATCTCGAGGCGCTCCACCTCGTGGCCCGCGCGATCACGCCGCCCAAGCGCGTGCGCCGCTTCGATACGCGCTTCTTCGCGATCGACCGCCGAATGGTGGCGGCCGAGGAGCCGGGGCGGATCACCGCCGACGCCGAGTTCACGGAACTGGCCTGGGTCCGGCTCGACGCCGCGCGCAAGCTCGACCTCCCGTACATAACCCGCGCCATCCTGGACGACCTGGAAGCCCAGATCGCCGCCGATTTCGCCCCGTACCGGATGATCCCCTACCACTACGAACGCTACGGGCGCCGCGAGCGGGTGGCCTTGTGAGCCGGCCGGAGGAACGGGCACGGGACGCGCGGCGGGGGATCAGCTCGGAGGATGTGGCGGCGATCTCGGCGGCCGTGACCTGCGTCACCGTCGTCGGCATCGGCCTGAGCCTGTCGATCCCGCTCCTGTCGATCGAGCTTGAGCGGCGCGGCGCGTCGAGCACGCTGATCGGGCTCAACACCGCGGTGGCGGGCATGGCCAGCATCTGCACCGTGCCGTTCGTGCCGCGGCTCGCGGCGCGGATCGGTGTCGCACCGCTGCTCGGCCTGGCGCTCGTCGTCGGGGCGATCAGCCTCGCGCTGTTTCCGATCCTGCCGGGCATCGCCCTATGGTTCCCCCTGCGCTTCGTCTTCTCGATGACGCTCGGCGCCCTGTTCGTCCTCTCGGAGTACTGGATCAACGCCGCCGCCCCGCCGGAGCGCCGCGGCCTCGTGATGGGCATCTACGCCACCGTCCTGGCGGCGGGCTTCGCGGTCGGACCGCTCCTGCTGGCGCTGGTCGGCACGACGGGGCTGGCGCCCTACGCGACCGGGGCCGCCCTGATGCTGGCCGGCGGCCTGCCGATCGTGCTGGCGCGCGGGCTGTCGCCGACGATCGAGCCGGGCTCCGGCCGCGGCATCCTCGGCTATGTCCGGCTCGCCCCCGGCGCGCTGGCGGCAGCCCTCGCCTACGGGGCGGTGGAGACCGGGATCTTCGCGATCCTGCCCCTCTATGGCCTGCGGCTGGGCTACGATGCGCAGGGCGCGGCGGGACTCGTCAGCCTGATCGCGCTGGGCAACGTGCTGTTCCAGATCCCGTTCGGCTGGCTCGCCGACCGCCTCGATCGCGGCGCGGTTCTGCTCGGCGCGAGCCTCGCGGGCGCCGCGGGCTCGGCCCTGATCCCGTTCGCGGCCGGCAGCCCGATGGCGTTCGGCCTGCTGCTTCTGGTCTGGGGCGGCATCGCCGGTACCCTCTACACGGTCGGCCTCGCGATGCTCGGCGACCGCACGCCGGCGAATGACCTCGCGGGCGCCAACGCGGCCTTCGTGGTGCTCTACAATGTCGGGCTGATGCTGGGGCCCCCGGTGATCGGCGGGGGCCTCGACCTCGTGCCCCCGCACGGCTTCGCGTGGGCGCTGCTCGCCCTGTTCCTGGCTTTCGCCGGATGGCTCGCCGTGGCCGAGAGGCCGCGCCGGACTTCGGGCGCGGGGTGAAAAGGTAGCCGCGTGCCACGATCTGCCAGTCCCGTCGTTCCGGGACTGCGGCGCAGGGCCCGGAATCCAGATCCACGCCGCGTGTCCAGCCCAGCTCCGTCGGCGGCTCCGGATTCCGGGCTCGCCTGCGGCGCCCCGGAATGACGGAGGGATGCCCGAAACCGCGCCGAAGCTGCCACGACACGCTCCAGGCCTGACCTGCCGGTGGAGCGCTCACTCTTGACCTGTCGGGCCCGATCGGGCATTCACCCGCCCGTATTCGGCCGGGTCCTCCCGGCCATTTGCGTTTCGCTCACGCGGAATGCCGCACCCTGCAGGAGCGCCGCGCCATGGCCAAGGCCGTCACCGTCAAGATCAAGCTCGTCTCCACCGCCGACACGGGCTATTTCTACGTCACCAAGAAGAACTCTCGCACGCAGACTGAGAAGCTGACGATGCGCAAGTACGACCCGGTCGCGCGCAAGCACGTCGAGTTCAAGGAATCCAAGATCAAGTAAGAGCCGCCGGCCGCGTCCCGGCCGCGCCCTTGCGAAGCCGCTCCGGAGACGGGGCGGCTTTTTTGTTGGGCTCCCGTCTTCGGAGCGCAGCGAGGCAATCCCGTCGGCTCGACGACCTCCGATCTCGCGCGGCCCCGGGTCGCTTCGCTGGGCACGCGAAGATGGGGGCTTCGAACGGGACTCCCGGGTCCCACCCTGTCAGGCGGGTGTCGACCCCGCCAGGTCCGGATCGAGCGTGCGCGCCAGCGACCGCGCGACGGCGACCAGAGCCGTCACCATCGGCGTCGAGGGCTCGCGCCGCGGGGCGACGAGGCCGATCGTGTGCTCAAGGTCCGGGGCGGTGATCGGGATGGTGCGCACGCCCGCCATCGGTCCCAGCGCATCGACGAGGATCTCCGGCATGATCGAGGCCCAGCGCAAGGTACGCACATGGGTCAGCAACACGATCATCGAGTTCGATTCGAGGGTAGCGGCAGGGTCGGCACCCGATTCCCGGATCTGCTGGTCGATGATCCGCCGGTTCTGCATGTTCGGCGTGAGCAGGCAGAGCGGCAGGCTGCCCGTCTCCGCCCACGTGACGCTGGCCCGGCCGTCGAACGGGCCGCCCATCGCCGTCACCAGACGGTAGCGTTCCCGGTAGAGCGGCACGGAGACCACCCGTCCGAGAGGTTCATTGTCGAGGTAGGTCAGGCCCGCATCCGCCTCCAGGTTCTCGATCAGCGAGAAGATGTCGGCCGAGGTGGCGGACTCGACCGCGAGTCGTACGTCCGGGTGCCGCTCGCGGTAGGGTGTGGTCAGGTTCACGATCATCGGCAGGGCCGTGGGGATCGCGGCGATGCGCAGATGGCCCGTCAGGCCCCGGCGCAGGCCCGTCACCTCCTCGTGCATGGCCCGGGCATCGGCCACGATCCGCCGCGCCCATTCGAGCACCCGCTCGCCCTCCGGGGTGAAGCCCTGGAAGCGCGAGCCGCGCAGCACGAGCTGAACACCGAACCGGTTTTCCAGCTGCTTCACACCGGCCGAGAGCGTCTGCTGCGTCACCCCGCAGGCTTCGGCGGCGTGGCCGAAATGCTGCTCGCGGGCGAGCGCGAGCAGGAAGTCCAGCTTGTCGATCACGACGCAAGGATCCCGGCACGGCGAGGCGCTCGAAACCTAGCGACCCGCCGCGCCCGCCACAACCGGCGGGTCCGGACCATCACCGGAACAGGATGAAGGCCTTCGACAGGGTGATGCCGATGCCCCAGACGATCGGGATGCCGACCACCGCCCAGGCCACGGCCGCGCCCAGGCTGAACCCGCCGCGCCCGATGCCGAACGAGCCGGATCGCCCGGAGACGTTTGCACCCGTCCGGACATCGAGGGCGGCACGCTCGGAATCCGACATGAACCAGCTTTGGGCCAGCGGACGGACCAGGAGGTTGCAGAGGAATCCGGCCACCAGGAAGCCCGCGAGCACGTACATGGTCCGGCCGTAGAGATCCGCACCCTGAACACCGGCAGCGATCTGCGCCTCGCGGATCTTGGTGATCACGAAGGGCCCGACGATGCCGGCCATCGACCACGCGGTGAGCAGGCGTCCGTGGATGGCGCCCACGAACTGCGTGCCGAACACGTCGGCGAGGTAGGCCGGGACCGTCGCGAAGCCACCGCCATACATCGACAGGATCACGCAGAAGAAGGCGACGAACAGGGCCTGCGAGCCGATGCCGGCCGCCCAGGGCGCGGCCGCGTAGAGCACGCCGCCGAGCGCGAAGAAGATCGCGTAGGTGACCTTGCGACCGATCCGGTCCGACATCGAGGCCCAGAAGAACCGGCCGAGGATGTTGAACAGGGAGAGCAGGCCGACGAAGCCGGCGGCGATCGCCGCGACCTGCGCCTTCTGGCTCGCGTCGAGGGCGGAGAAGCCGGTGCCGGGCAGGCCGATCAGCTCACCGCCGAAGATCTCCTGAAGCATCGGTGAGGCCAGCGCCAGCACGCCGATGCCCGCGGACACGTTGAGGAACAGGACGAGCCAGATCATCCAGAACTGGACGGTCTTGTGCGCGTCCCGCAGGTGGACGTGGCCGGAGGCGATCATGGCGTTCTTGGCAGCCGGAGCCGTCCAGCCGTCCGGACGCCAGCCGGCCGGCGGCACCCGGTAGCCGAAGGCGCCGCCCAGCATGAACAGGATGTAGCCGACGCCCATCACCGCGAGCGTCTGCCAGACGCCGGCCGAGTCGGCGGTCCGGAAGCTCTTGATCAGGCTGTCGGCCAGGGGCGAGCCGATCATCGCGCCGCCGCCGAAGCCCATGATCGCCATGCCGGTGGCCATGCCGCGCCGGTCCGGGAACCACTTGATCAGCGTCGAGACCGGGGAGATGTAGCCGAGGCCGAGCCCGATGCCGCCGATCAAGCCCATGCCGAGCCAGATCAGCCAGAGCTGGTGGACGTAGACTCCGAGGGCGCCGATCAGGAAGCCGCCGCCCCAGCACAGGGCGGCCACGATGCCGGCCTTGCGCGGGCCCGCGCGCTCCAGCCAGCCGCCGAACAGGGCGGCCGACAGGCCAAGCACGACGATGCCGATGGAGAAGACCGTCACGAGGTCGCTGACGCGCCAATCGCAGGTGGTGGTGAACAGGGCCGTCATCACGCCCATATCGGCACAGGCGGCGGCCGCCGGCTTCCCGACGGAGAGCGCCCGCGTCAGGGGCAGCCAGAACACCGACAGGCCGTAGGCCATGCCGATGCAGAGATGGATCGCGAGAGCGGCGGGCGGGACCAACCATCGGTTGAAGCCCGGTTTTGCGACGATGCGCTCGCGCGAGAGCAGACCCGGCGCGACATCGGGCGCGACCGCGCCCGTGACCCCAAGACTCATGACGTCATCCTCTTCGGCGGCCACGTGGATGGGCCGCGCGTGAAAGGATGATGCGCGATCTGTGTGCAGGGTGCCAGCGCCACTCCACGCTGAGGCGACAGTTTTAATCCTGATTGCAACCTTTTGTATGCACGGTGCCGAACGAAAGAGGCCCCGCAGGGGCCCAAGTCTCAGACTCTCCGCACTTCGACCCCGGTCTCAACCCGCGTCGCTGGCGCCCGCCCCGGCGAGCTGCGGATCCCGGGTTGCCGGACGCACAGGGCTGTCGGCCGCCGGCTCCTCGCCGTGCAGCGCCCGCCGCACGTAGCTGTCGACCCGGTCGCCCTGCTCCGGCAAGGCGGCCTCGAGATGGGCGATCATCTTGGGTGTCCAGAACGCCTTGATGTGCTTCTGGATCCCGGCAACCGCCTCCTCCTCCGGGTAGGACCGGAAGAAGGTGGCGATCTGGTTCGCCATGCGGACGAGCTTGTCCGCCTGTGTCACGGCACTCATCGGATACTCTTACTCTGCCGCGTCCAGGGTCTGGGCGATCCGGGTCAGGGAGAAGTCCTCTTCGTAGAACTTCGCCTGCCAGTCGGAGGGCCGGTTGGTCCGCCGGACCTGCACCGCCGTCACCTTGTACTCGGGGCAGTTGGTCGCCCAGTCCGAGTAATCGGTGGTGATGACGTTGGCGCCGGTCTTGGCGTGGTGGAAGGTCGTGTAGACTACGCCGGGCTGCATCCGCTCGGAGATCCTGGCCTTCAGGGCGATGTCGCCCGAGCGGCTCTCCAGGGCCACGAGATCGCCGTCGACGATGCCGCGCAGCTCGGCGTCGAACGGGTGGATCTCGAGCACGTCCTCCTCATGCCAGCGCGAGTTCTCGGTGCGCCGCGTCTGCGCGCCGACATTGTACTGGGACAGGATCCGGCCCGTGGTGAGGATCAGCGGGAACTTCGCCCCCGTCCGCTCCTCGGTGGCCACGAACTCGGTGATCATGAACCGGCCCTTGCCGCGGACGAATCGGTCCACGTGCATCATCGGCGTGCCGAGCGGCGCGTTCTCGTTGCAGGGCCACTGCACCGAGCCGAGCTCGTCGAGCTTGGCGTAGGACACGCCGGTGAAGCTCGGGGTGAGCGAGGCGATCTCGTCCATGATCTCGGACGGGTGGCTGTAGTTCATCGGGTAGCCGAGGGCGTTGGAGAGGAGCACCGTGCCCTCCCAGTCGCCGTAGCCGCCCATCGGGGCCATGACCTTGCGGACCCGCGAGATGCGGCGCTCGGCGTTGGTGAAGGTCCCGTCCTTCTCCAGGAACGAGGCGCCCGGCAGGAAGACGTGGGCGTATTTCGCGGTCTCGTTCAGGAACAGGTCCTGGACGACGATGCACTCCATCGCCATCAGGCCCGAGGTCACGTGGTGTGTGTCCGGGTCGGATTGCGCGATGTCCTCGCCCTGGATGTACATGCCCTTGAACGAGCCCTCGACGGCCTCGTCGAGCATGTTGGTGATGCGCAGGCCCGGCGCGCTGTCGAGCTTGGCGCCCCACAGAGCCTCGAAGCTCTCGCGGGTGGCGTCGTCCGACACGTGGCGGTAGCCCGTGAGCTCGTGCGGGAACGAGCCCATGTCGCAGGAGCCCTGGACGTTGTTCTGGCCGCGCAGCGGGTTCACGCCGGCGCCGAGCTTGCCGATATTGCCGGTGGCCATGGCGATGTTGGCCATGCCCATGACCATGGTCGAGCCCTGGCTGTGCTCGGTGACGCCCAGCCCGTAATAGATGCCGGCCGCGCCGCCCTTGGCGTAGAGCCGGGCTGCGCCGCGGACCTCAGCCGGGTCGAGGCCGGTGAATTGCTGCTGCGCCTCCGGGGAGTGACGCTGGTCGGCGATGAAGCGGGCCCAGGACTCGAACTCGGCGAGATCACAGCGGTCGCGGACATAGGCCTCGTCGACCAGCCCCTCGGTGACGATCACGTGCGCCAGCGCGTTGATGAAGGCGACGTTGGAGCCGGGCTTCAGCGGCAGGTGATAGTCGGCCTTGATGTGGGGCGACTTCACGAGGTCGATCTTGCGGGGATCGGCGACGATGAGCTTGGCGCCTTCGCGCAGGCGCTTCTTCATGCGCGAGCCGAAGACCGGGTGGCCGTCGGTCGGGTTGGCGCCGATCACCAGGATCACGTCGGACTTCTCGACGGACTTGAAGTCCTGGGTGCCGGCCGAGGTGCCGAGCGTCGACATCAGGCCGTAGCCGGTCGGCGAGTGGCAGACGCGGGCGCAGGTATCGACGTTGTTGTTGCCGAAGGCGGCGCGCACCAGCTTCTGGACGAGGTAGGCCTCCTCGTTGGTGCAGCGCGACGAGGTGATGCCGCCGACCGAGTCCTTGCCGTACTTGGCCTGGATCCGCTTGAACTCGCTCGCGGCCCGGTCGATGGCTTCGTCCCAAGAAACCTCGCGCCACGGATCCGTGATCTTCTCGCGGATCATCGGCTTGGTGATGCGGTCCTTGTGAGTGGCGTAGCCGTAGGCGAAGCGGCCCTTCACACAGGAATGGCCCTCATTGGCCTTGCCGCCCTTGTAGGGGACCATGCGGACGACGCGCTCGCCCTGCATCTCGGCCTTGAACGAGCAGCCGACACCGCAATACGCGCAGGTCGTCACCTCCGCGTGCTCGGGCTGGCCGAACTCGTGGATCGATTTTTCTTGCAACGTGGCCGTGGGACACGCCTGAACGCAGGCTCCACACGAGACACACTCGGATTCGAAGAAATTGGTCGGGCCGGCCGCCACGCGGCTGTCGAAGCCGCGGCCCGCGATGGTCAGCGCGAAGGTGCCCTGCACCTCCTCGCACGCCCGGACGCAGCGATTGCAGACGATGCACTTCGACGGGTCGTAGGTGAAGTACGGGTTCGACTCGTCCTTCGGCAGGTACTTTTCCGAACTCGGGCGGACGTGGTTATCGCCCTCGTAGCCGTAGCGTACGTCGCGCAGGCCGACGACGCCGGCCTGGGTCTGCAGCTCGCAATCGCCGTTCGCCGCGCAGGTCAGGCAATCGAGGGGGTGATCGGAAATGTAGAGCTCCATCACGCCCTTGCGGAGCTTGGCAAGCTTCTCGTTCTGCGTGTGCACCACCATGCCGTTCTCGGCCGGTGTCGTGCAGGAGGCCGGGGTGCCGCGCCGTCCCTCGATTTCCACGAGGCAGAGGCGGCAGGAGCCGAAGGGCTCCAGCGAATCGGTGGCGCAGAGCTTCGGGATCTGCGTCCCGGCATGCATCGCCGCCGCCATCACAGAGGTGCCGGCCGGCACCGTCACCGACATGCCGTCGATCGTCAGGGTGACGGTCTGCTCCGCAACCCGGATCGGCGTGCCGTAGTCGATCTCCTTGATCAGGCCCATCGACGTCTCCTCACTCGGCCGCGGCCGGCAAATCGCTGGCGCGCCTGAAATCCTCGGGGAAATGGGTGAGCGCGCTCATCACGGGCATCGGCGTGAGCCCGCCCATGGCGCAGAGCGACCCATCGGTCATGACCTCGCAGAGGTCCTCGACCAGCTTCAGGTTCGCCTCCGGCCGGATACCGGCGATCACCTTGTCCATGGTCTCGACGCCGCGGGTGGCGCCGATCCGGCAGGGCGTGCACTTCCCGCACGACTCGGTGGCGCAGAACTCGAAGGCGAAGCGGGCCTGGGCGGCCATGTCGACGGTGTCGTCGAACACCACGATGCCGCCGTGGCCGACGAGGCCCTTCTTGGCCGCCATCGCCTCGTAGTCGAGGGGCGTGTCGAGGAGATGATCGGGGAAGTAGGCCCCGAGCGGCCCGCCGACCTGCACGGCCCGCACCGGCCTCCCGGAGCGGGTGCCGCCGCCGAAATCCTCGATCACCTGACGCAGGGTGATGCCGAAGGCCATCTCGATCAGGCCGCCGTGCTTGACGTTGCCGGCGAGCTGGATCGGCAGGGTGCCGAGCGAGCGGCCCATGCCGTAATCGGCGTAGGCCCTGGCGCCGTTCTCCAGGATCCACGGCACGGCCGTGAAGGTCATGACGTTGTTGACGAGCGTCGGCTTGCCGAGGAACCCCTTGAGCGCCGGGATCGGCGGCTTGGCCCGCACGATGCCGCGCTTGCCCTCCAGGCTCTCCAGCAGCGAGGTCTCCTCGCCGCAGATATAGGCGCCGGCGCCGAGGCGCACTTCCAGGTGGAAGCTTTTGCCCGAGCCCAGGATGTTGTCGCCGAGCACGCCGGCCGTCACGCCGTTGGCGATCGCCTCCTTCAGGGTCGCGAAGGCCTGCGGGTACTCGGAGCGCAGGTAGATGTAGCCGCGGGTGGCGCCGGTCGCCATGCCTGCGATGGTCATGCCCTCGATGAGGTTGAAGGGGTCGCCCTCCATCATCATCCGGTCGGCGAAGGTGCCGGAATCGCCCTCGTCGGCGTTGCAGACCACGTATTTCTGGTCCGCCTTGGCGAGCATCACGGTGTTCCACTTGATGCCGGCCGGGAAGCCGGCGCCGCCCCGACCGCGCAGGCCGGAATCGCGCACTGCCGCGACGATGCCCTCGGCATCGAGCCTGAGGGCGGCCTCGAGGCCGCGATAGCCTCCATGGGTTCGGTAATCGTCGACGGAGACAGGATCGACCACGCCGCAGCGGTGGAAAGTCAGGCGCTGCTGCCGGGCGAGGTAGGGGATTTTTTCAGGATCGCCGAGTCGCAACGGGTGATCGCCGCCGGTGGCGAGGCCGGCATCCAGCAGGGCGTCGACGTCCTTGAACGTCACCGGCCCGTAGGCGACGCGCCCCTCGGGCGTGCCGACCTCGACCATCGGCTCCAGCCAGAACAGGCCACGGGAGCCGGTGCGGACGATGGTGACGTCGAGGCCGCGGCGCTCGGCGCTGGCGAACAGGGCGCGGGCGACCTTGTTGGCGCCGAGACCGAGGGCGACGGCGTCGCGCGGAACGTAGAGCGTGACGCTCACTGGCGCACCTCCGCCAGGGCAGCTTCGAGGGCGTCGGCGGTCAGGTGCGCGACCGGCTCTCCATCGACCAGCGCGGCGGGGCCGTTGGCGCAGAGGCCGAGGCAGTAGACCGGCTCGACCGTGGCGCCGCCGTCGGCGGTGGTCTCGTGCCAGCCGCAGCCGAGGCGGCCGAGGATCTCGCGATGGAGCTCGTCGGAGCCCATGGCCTGGCAGGCCTCGGCCCGGCACAGCTTGACCTCGTGGCGGCCGGCGGGGTGAGCACGGAAGTCATGGTAGAAGGTGATGCAGCCGTGAACCTCGGCACGCGACAGGTTCAGCGCATCCGCGATCAGCGGCACGGCGCCGGAATCCACGTAGCCGAAGGTTTCCTGCAACGCGTGCAGGATCGGCAATGTGGCCCCTTCGAGATGCGTGTGTCCGGCGATGATCCCGGTGGCGCGTTCCGCGCTCCAGGGCTCGTGACGCGCCATGGTTCCCAGCCCAGTCTGTTCCCGTTCTAATGGAAAGAGGAACAGAAATGCCGAATGGCTTCAATCGCGCAGTCCGGTCGCTCGACAAAGGATGTCTGTCGCCCTGTAACTCGCCGCTGGCTGCGATAGGCACGTTCCATTAAAGCGTTGATGCGGGAAAGTTTTTCAGATCTTCCCGGCGTTCAGAATGTCTTGCGTGCGCCGCACCATAGATTTGTGCCCTGCAAGAAATTGCATCCCGCCCTGTCGAGGCCTGACCGTGCGGGCTGCGCTCGCCGTCTTTGCGAACGGAGCGACGCAACCGCGGGTCGCGCAACCTCGGCAAGCTTGGCGTTGCTGGATCGCTTCGCTCCACTCGCAAGGACGGAGGCGCATTCCGAGACCGAGACCGAGACCGAGACCGGGGCCACGGCCGCGTCAGAACTCCATTTCCAGTTCCTCGATCTCATCCGGCTCGTCGGCCGCAGCTTCGGCCCACTCGACCATCAGCGGCCAGTGCAGGATCGTGTCGCGGTAGGCGGCAGCGCGGGGCGGCAGCGCGACGTCGTAGGTGCGAAAGCGCGTGCAGACCGGCGCATACATGGCATCCGCCAAGCAGGGGCGATCACCGAACAGGAACGGTCCGGCGTAGCGGTCCAGGCAATCGTCGAAGATTGTGACGATGCGCTCGATATCGGCCTTCGCGCCGTTGAACACCCGAAAATCAGGATGGAAGGCGCGCAGGTTCATCGGCAGGGCCGAGCGCAAATTGACGAAGCCGGAATGCATCTCGCCGGAGATGGACCGGCAATGGGCGCGCTCCGCCACGTTGCCGGGCAGGAAGCCCGCCTCCGGGAATGTCTCGGCAAGATACTCGGCAATGGCCAGCGTGTCCCAGACGACCACGTCGCCGTGGCGCAGGCGCGGCACCAGGAAGGACGGCGACAGGTGCAGCAGCTCGGCCCGGCTGGTGGCGTCCGCGCCCGACAGGACCTCGGTCTCGAAGTCGAGACCCGCCATACGACAGATCAGCCAGCCTCGCAGGGACCAGGAGGAATAGTTGCGGCTCGAGATGGTGAGCGTAGCGGCCGTCATCGTCCAACCCCGGGCGCGTCGCCGATCATGCGGTCTGCGGTGCCCGATCCAAGACTCGTGCCGGATGAAGCGGGCGAATCACCATCCCGCCCGATTCTACTCCCGTCGCAGCAGCGCCGCGACCTCCGCCTCCTCGGAGGCCGACAGGTTCCGGACCGGCGCCGCCGGCCGACGGCGCGCGAGGCGCCAGATACCGAACCCGCCGAACAGCACTGCCAGCACCGGGGTCAGCCACAGCAGAAGGGTGTGCAACGCGAAGACCGGGCGCAGCAGCACGAACTCGCCGTAGCGGGCCACGACGTAGTCGCGTACCGCCGTGTCGCTATCGCCCTTCTCCAGCCGCTCGCGGACGATCAGGCGCAGGTCCTTGGCGAGCGGCGCATCGGAATCGTCGATCGACTGGTTCTGGCAGACCAGGCAGCGCAGCTCGGCCGAGATCTCCCGAGCGCGGTGCTCCAGCGCCGGATCCTTCAGCACTTCGTCAGGCTGGACGGCCTGGGCGGGGGCTGCGAGCGCGGCGAGCAGAAGGAACGCGACGCCGACGCGGACGCGCCCCTGCCCTACCCCCTGTGCGGGGGAGGGTACCCTGCGCAGCAGGGAGGACGAGGGGCAGCGCGACGCGACGGGTTTCGGCATCCGGCGCGACATATCCGGAACCGTCGCGCCCTTCTCCCGACCCTCCCCCGGAGAGGGGTGAGGGAGAGTTGCGGAAGCCTTCATCTCCGTCGTCACTCGGCCGGCACCGCGGCCGGGAGCGGCCGCGCCTTCGCCTTGGCGGGGACGCCGACGCGCATCCGTCGATCGGTGAGCGAGAGACCGCCGCCCACGGCCATGACCACGGCTCCCAGCCAGATCAGCAGCACCAGCGGCTTGTAGTACAGCCGCAGGCCGACACCGCCGTCCTGGCTCATCTCGCCGAGGCTGGCATAGACCTGACTGGCACCGATCGTCAGCAGCCCGGATTCCGTCACCGCCATCTTGCGGCTCGGGTAGAAGCGCTTGCCGGTATCCACGTGCCCGACCTCGTCGCCGGAGCGGGTCCGGATCGTCAGGCTGGCGGCGGCCTCCTCGTAGTTGGGACCCTGGCGGGGGCCGACGCTGTCGAGGGTCGCCACGTAGGGCCCGGTTGCCAGGCTCTGGCCGGGCTTGAGGGTCGCCAGCCCCTCGGTGGCCCAGCCCTGGGCGGCGATGCCCAGCACCACGACGCCGACGCCGGCATGGGCGAGCGCGGTGCCCCAGGCCGAGCGCGGCAGGCCGACGGCGCGGCGCCCGATCTGACCGAGCGAGCGCGCCCGGCTGGCGCCGTAGCCGCGGGCCCGCGACACGACCTCCAGCGCGGAGCCGATCAACAGGTAGGCACCGAGCCCGATCCCGACCGGCGCCATGACCGGGCCTCCCCAGGTCAGGGCCAGCACCGCGAAGCCGACGACCAGGGCCACCGCGAGCGCGGCGAACAGGCGCTGGGCCGCGGCGAGCACGTCGCCGCGCTTCCAGGCGAGCGCCTGCCCGAAGGGCACGATCAGCAGGAGCGGGATCGCGAGCGGGACGAAGGTGGAATTGAAGAAGGGCGGCCCAACCGTGATCTTCTCGCCGGTCAGCATCTCCAGCAGCAGCGGGTACAGGGTGCCGACCAGCACGGTGGCGCAGGCGGCCACCAGGAAGAGGTTGTTGAGGACGAGCGAGCCCTCGCGGGAAATCGGCGCGAACAGGCCGCCCTGCCGCAGCAGCGGCGCCCGCCACGCGAACAGCGTCAGCGAGCCGCCGATGAACAGCACCAGGATCGCCAGGATGAACACGCCGCGAGTCGGATCGGTGGCGAAGGAATGCACCGAGGTGATCACGCCCGAGCGGACCAGGAAGGTCCCGATCAGCGAGAGCGAGAAGGTCAGGATGGCGAGCAGGACCGTCCAGACCTTCAGGGCGTCGCGCTTCTCCATCACCACGGTGGAGTGCAGCAGCGCAGTGCCGGCGATCCACGGCATCAGGGAGGCGTTCTCCACCGGATCCCAGAACCACCAGCCGCCCCAGCCGAGCTCGTAATAGGCCCAGTAGGAACCCATCGCGATGCCGAGGGTCAGGAAGCACCACGCGGTCAGCGTCCAGGGGCGCACCGCCCGCGCCCAGACAGCATCGATGCGCCCGTCGATCAGCGCGGCCACCGCGAAGGCGAAGCTGATCGAGAAGCCGACATAGCCGACGTAGAGGAGCGGCGGGTGGATCGCCAACCCGACATCCTGCAGCAGCGGGTTGAGGTCGTTGCCCTCGACCGGCGCCGGGATCACGCGGCTGAACGGGTTCGAGGTCGTGATGATGAACAGCAGGAAGACGAAGGTGATCAGCCCCTGCACGCCCAGCGTGCTGGCCCGCAGCCGCGGCGGCACGGAATTCTTCGCCACCGCCACGCAGGCGCCGAACAGGGTGAGGATCAGGACCCAGAGGAGCATCGAGCCCTCGTGGTTCCCCCAGACCCCGGAGATCTTGTAGATCAGCGGCTTCTGCGTGTGCGAGTTCTCGACGACGTTCTGGACCGAGAAGTCGGACGTCACATGCGCCCAGGTCAGGGCCGCGAAGGCGAAGAGCACGCAGGCGAAGGCGCCCAAAGCCGCCTGTGAGGCGGTCTGGCGCAGGGCCGGGTCACCGGTGCGTGCCGCCCAGATGGGCATCACCATCTGGACGAGGGAGATCGCGAGCGCGAGCGCGAGCGCGAAATGGCCGGTCTCAACGATCATGCCGGCTTCCTCACCGCTCGCTGCGGGGGCCGAGCGTCCCGTCGGCCGAGGCGGTCGCGGGCTTCGGGGCGGCCCCGCCCTTGTTCGAGCCGCCCTCCTGCCACCGCCCCTGCGCCTTCAGGGCGTCGGCGACCTCGCGGGGCATGTAGGATTCGTCGTGCTTGGCGAGCACCGTGTCGGCGCGGAACCGTCCGCCCGGCTCCAGGACACCCTCGGTGACCACGCCCTGTCCCTCGCGGAACAGGTCCGGCAGCAGGCCCTTGTACTGGACCTCGACGGTGGCATTGGTGTCGGTCACGGCGAAGTCCACGATCTGGTCCGGCCCGCGCTTCACCGAGCCGTCCTTCACGAGGCCGCCGAGACGCAGGCGGGTGCCGGGGGCGATGCCCTGCTGGGCGATGTCCGACGGCGAGCGGAAGAACACGATCGAGCCGCTCATCGCGTACAGGATCAGGCCCAGGGCGAGCGCCAGCACGCTGCCGCAGGCGGCGATCAGGATCAGGCGGCGTTTCTTACGCGTCACGATGCGTCCACCCCGCGATCCGGCGGGCGAGGATCCGCCCAGGTCCGAACCGTTCTCATTCTACGCTCCAGGGTGTCGGCTCCGCGCGGGCGCGGGTCAAGGGCAGGGGTCGAGACCGATTGTCGTACGGCCGACGCCGCCGCAGAGACCTCGCGACTTTGTGGCGTCGCGGATGGCGCCATCAGGGATTGGACTTGGCGGGCAAGTCGAGCTCCCGGGCGAGCCCGTCGAGCCGCGCCACCGCTTCGCTATTGGCAGCGAGCGCCATCCGGGCGCGGTTGAGGGCCTTCGTCGCCTGATCGCGCTCGCCGAGGACGCTGTAGGAGCGCACGAGGCGCAGCCACTCGTCCGGCGTGCCGCCCCGGGCGGCGAGGCGCCGGTCGAGGCTCTCGACCATGCCGCGGATGGCGGCGTCGCGCTCGGCCGGCGGCATGGCGCGCACGGTCGCCATCGCCGCCCCCGTCTCGGCCTGGGCGACCGGTCCGGACCCGGCGGGCGGCCCCGCGGATGCGCCGGCCTCCAGGCCGAGATCGCGGGCGCCCTGCTCCACCTGGGCAAGTCCCTGTGGATCGTTCGCCAAAGCGGCGCGGGCGCGGGCCAGGGCCGCGACGGCCTGGTCGCGGTCGCCCAGCACGGTCCGTGACCGGATCAGCCGCAGCCACTCGTCGGGCGTGCCGCCGCCGGCCTTCAGCCGGGCATCGAGGCCGTCGACCATGCCGCGGATCGCCGCCTGCTGCTCCGCCGGAACCTGGGGGGCCTCCTTGGGCACCGCCGCGGGCGGGAGCGGCTCACCCTTCAGGCGGGCGAGCGTCTGGCGAACCACCCCGAGCCAGGGGGCCTCCGGCGGGCTCGCGGCTTCGAGGGTCGTGAGCTGGCGGATCGCCTCGCCGGTATCGCCGGCCTGCTCGGCCGCCCGCGCCAGATAGAAGCGGGGCTTCGGGGCGTTGGGATCCTTGGTTTGCGCCTTTTCGAACAGTGCCTTGGCCTCGGGCGTGACGGTGCCGTCGCCCGCCGCCGTGAGGGCCTCGGCCTGGTCGGCGAGGAGGTCGGCGGTCTCGCCCTTCAGCCGGGCGATGTTCGCGTAGGCGCGGGCGGCATCGTCGAAGCGACCGGTGCGCATGTAGACCGGAGCCAGCACCGCCCAGCCACGGGTGTCGTTCGGGTCGCGGGCAAGGCGTGCCTCGATCTGGCCCACCGCCTTCATCAGCTCGTCGGTGCCGCCGCGGGCCGCCGCGCGGTCGGCGGCGGTCTGCGCCGGCAGCTCCGGCGAGCCGTAGAGGCCGTAGGCGATCAGCGCCACGAGGGGGATGGTGGAGAGCGCGAAGGCCGAGGCCGCCCGGCGGCGGCGGAGCCGCGGCTCGGCCGGGCGTGCCGCTTCGGCCACCCCGGCATCCTCGGCCTCGAGCTGCGACTCACGGCTCGCCCGCAGCAGGCGGCGTGCCGCCTCGGCCTTGGCCGACTCGGCCTCCTCCGGGGCAATCAAACCGCGCTCCAGGTCGCGTCCGATCTCGGCGATCTGGTCCTCGTAGAAGGCGGTCTCGGTGGCGATGGCGCTTCCGCCGGCTTCCCCGGTCGGCACGGAGGCGCGCCGCGACATCGGCCAGAGCAGGCCGAGCACGGCCGCCGCGGTCATGGCCGCCAGGATGAACCAGATCGCCGTCATCGAACCTTCGCCAGCAGGCCGGACCGGCCCGCCCCTCTCCACGCCATGTGGAGCGGACAGCGTGACGCTACGACGCCCCCCGGCGGCGGCACGGTGTCACGCAACTTCACCGCGATGACAAGGGCCGAGCGGGGACCACCCCTCGGCGTGTGCGCCGGCGACCCCGGTCAAAGCTTGTTGAACACGGCGATCCCGGCCACCGGAGCATCCGGCCCTCAATGTGCCGTCGCGCCCACCGGTGCGTCGCCCGGAACCTCCAGGACGGCCCGCAGGCCGCCCAAAGCCGCCTGCTCCAGCGTGAAGTGACCCCGGTACAGGGCGGCGAGATCGGCCACGATCGACAGGCCGAGGCCGGAGCCGGGCTTGGATTCGTCGAGCCGCCGGCCGCGGCCGAGCACAGCCTGGCGCGCCTCCGGCGGCAGGCCCGGTCCGTCATCCTCGATGGCGACGACGAGATGGGGATAATCGTCCTTGGCCACCGCCTCGGCCCGGATCGCGACCCGCCCGTGCGCCCATTTCGAGGCGTTGTCGACGAGGTTGCCGACCATCTCCTCGAAATCCTGGCGCTCGCCCCGAAAGCGGAGGCCCGGCGGCACGTGGACGTCGTAGGCGATGTCCTTGTCGCGATAGATCTTGCCGAAGGTGCGCACGAGGCCGGCCAAGGCCGGCTCGACCTCGGTCGAGGTGCCGAGCGTGCCGGCGAGCGCGGCGGCGCGGGCCCGGTCCAGATGGTAATTGACCTGGTCGCGCATCACCGCGGCCTGCTCGCGGATCTTCTGGGCGAGTTCCTCCGGGGCATCGGAGGCGCCGACCTCGTTGACGATGATCGAGAGCGGCGTCTTCAGGGCGTGGGCGAGGTTGCCGACTTGGGTGCGGGCGCGCTCCAGGATCTCGCGGTTGGTCTCGATCAGGAGGTTCACCTCGCCGGTGAGCGGCGCGATGTCGCGGGGATAGGTGCCGGTGATGCGGTCGGCCTCGCCCCGGCGGACGGCGCCCAGCGCGGCGCGCATCTTCTTGAGCGGCGCCAGGCCGAACCGGATCTGCAGCAGGGTGGTGATCGCCAGCGACAGGCCGAGCAGGCCGAAGGTGATGGTCAGGGAATTGCGGAACCGGTCGACGTCGTTGACGATCTCGTCGGCCGGGCCGGCGACCCGGACCGTGTAGCGGCCCTCCTCGCCGAGATCGACGTCGCGCTCCATGATGCGCAGGAGACGCCCGTCCTGCCCCTTTCCGTAGCCCTGGCGGATCTGACCGACCCCGACCTTGCCGTCCGAATCCGTCGCGGGCGGGAGCGGCACGCCGACGAGCGAGCGGGAGGTGCGCACGTCCCGCGGCTTCGCGTCGGGCTTGCCGACCTGCCAGTACCAGCCGGACAGCGGCAGGTCGAAGCGCGGGTCGCCGAGCGAGAAGGTGCGACTCTCGGGATCGTTGGGCGAGACGAGATCGGTGGCGAGATTGTTGGCGAAGACGAGCAGCCGGCTGTCGAACGACCGCTCGGTGTTCTCGCGGTAGAGGGTGGTGAGGATCCAGGCCGCAATGAGCAGGATCGCCGAGCTCGCCAGGAACGCCGACACGGCGAGCCGCACCGCGATGGAGCGGCGGCGCAGGGAGAAGAGGCCGATAAGGTCGATCATGGATGCGTCGGTCGCTCAGACGGGCGGTGGCGCATCGTAGAACACGGCGCCCCGCATCAGCGGGCGCGCCGTGCGGAAGAAGGCGCCGCGCTCGGCCCGCCAGCCATCGGCGTCGCGGGTCACGGCGGCGTCGGCGGTGAGGATGCCCGACGGCATCCCGACCCGCAGGGCGGCGTCGGTGGGCCGCGCGGCCTCGTGGACGAGGCTGCCCTCGATCCGGGCGGCCACCGCGAGGCACAGGGTGGCGGTGAGCGGCAGGGCCTGATGCGGCACGCCGTTGGAGATGACCCGGGCGGCCAGGTCGACATCGGCGGCGCGGATCGTGGCGCCGGAGAGGCTGCCGGACTCCTGCGGCGGGGCGACGAGGCCCACGAAGGGCACGTGGACGACGCGCCCCGCCGCGTCGAGGTCGGGCGCGATGCCCATCGCCACGGAGCCGGCTTGGCGGATCCGCGCCAGCCGGTCGAGGAGGCCCGGCACGGCCTCCAGGGCGGCGGGCAGCTCGGTGCCGGCGAGGCCGAGATCGGCGGCGCGGACGAACACGCAGGCATTGGCGGCATCGATCAGCGACGCCTCGATCGCGCCGAGACCCGGCACGTCGAGCCGCTGGCGGACCGCGCCGGTGGGCAGCAGCCGGCCGGTCGTGGCGCCGCCCGGATCCAGGAAGTCGAGCTGGATCGGAGCGCCGGTGCCGGTCACGCCGGGAATCGCGAGGTCGCCGCCATAGACCGCGCGGCCGCCCCGGACGGCGAAGCGCGCCTCGATCAGCTTGCGGGTGTTGGTGTTGTAGATCCGCAACCGCGCCGGGCCGTCAGCGAGGCGCACGAGTCCTTCGTCGACCGCGAACGGTCCCACGGCGGCGAGCATGTTGCCGCAATTGCCCGAGAGATCGATGCGGCCGTCGCGGACCACCACCTGCACGAAGGTGTAGTCGATATCGGCGTCCGGCCGCGCGGAGCGCTCGACCACGCAGATCTTCGACACCGACGAGACGCCGCCGCCCATGCCGTTGAGCTGCCGCCCGAACGGGTCGGGGCTGTCCATGGCGGAGAGGAAGACCGGCTCCCAGGCGGCGAGGTCACCCGGCACGTCCCGGCGGTGCAGCATCAGTGCCTTGCTGGTGCCGCCGCGCATGAACACGGCCGGCAGCGTGCCCGGCCCCGCCACGGCCGTCACACCCGCGCCGGCGGCTGGTTGGGATCCACGAGGTAGCCGAGGCCGCGCACGGTCTGGATCAGGTCGACCGCGAGCTTCTTGCGCAGGCGCCCGACGAATACCTCGATCGTGTTCGAGTCGCGGTCGAAATCCTGGTCGTAGAGGTGCTCGGTCAGCTCGGCCCGGGACACGACCCGGCCGGTATGGTGCATCAGGTAGGAGAGCAGCCGGTACTCGTGGCTCGTCAGCTTCACCTGGGCGCCGTCGACGAAGACCTTGCCGGAGCGCGTGTCGAGGGTCACCGGCCCACAGGCGATCTGGCTGGAGGCGTGCCCGGCGGCCCGGCGCAGGAGCGCGCGGACGCGCGCCATGAGCTCCTCCATATGGAAGGGCTTGGTGACGTAGTCGTCGGCCCCGGCATCGAACCCGTCGACCTTGTCGGACCAGCGGTCCCGGGCCGTGAGGATGATCACCGGGGTCTTCACCCCGGCCCGGCGCCACTTCTGCAGCACGGTGACGCCGTCCGCCTTGGGCAGGCCCATGTCGAGGATGATGGCATCGTAGGGCTCGCTCTCGCCGAGATAGCCGCCCTCCTCGCCATCATAGGCCTTGTCGGCGACGTAGCCGGCCTCCTCCAGCGCGGCGACCACCTGCCGGTTGATGTCCTTGTCATCCTCCACGACGAGCAGACGCACGGCTCACTCCATTTCACGATGGGTCGGGCGCCCGCTCAATATTGTCCCGCGACAGTGCCGGTGCGCGCATCGACAATCACGTGCACGAAATGCCCGTCCCGGCGCAAGGCGGTGAGCATGTAGACGAGCGTGTCTTCGTAACGGCACAGGCTCGCCCGCTGAATCTCGGCCCGGGGGATCACCGAGCGGGCCGCGCGGATCGCCGCCACGGGCGGGATCACCCGCCGCTCGCCGACCTCCTCGCGCATGTCGGCGGGCGACAGGCAGGCCTCGACCCGCAGGGGTGCCTGGCTGGAGACCGCGCCCGTCTGCGGGGCCGGCCCGTCGTCGGCCATGGAGCCGAGGCCGCCCGCGGCGAGGGCCGCGGCGGTCAGGCTGATGGCAACCAGGGCGATGGCGTAGCGCATTGGGACGAGATGTGGGCCGCGGGCACTGAATGCGCCCTGAATACGTGGCTGTTGTCGTCTCGCGTCGGAGCCGGCGGGCCAACCGGAAGACTCTGTTCTGTGCGTCAGGGTGGCGGGCGGCATCGTGCCGGCACTACGGCCCGCGGCCCGGCTCGGTTCCACCGCCGGCGCCGGTTCACACAGGCGATGCAGGACGGCTCAGGGAAACGTTCGCCCGGTGGCCTCCCGACATCCCCGGTCGGGCCGGTTCGAGGTCGGCCGCGAGCCGGGCGCTGCGGCCTGCGCGGTCAGGACGGCGCCGTCCGATGACCAGCCACGCAGCCCGACCTGCGCGCCCAGATCGAGCGCGATGGCCAAAGCCGCCGCCCCGGAGGCGGCCAGCCAGAGGCGGTCGAGGATTTGATCCCAACACAGCCGGCGCATCTCACCCTCCCACCACGAGGTTCCAGAGTGACCGCAGGGCGGGGATCCGCTCCACGATCCAGGCGATCTGGTCCGAGAACCAGTGCGCCGCCGCGGCGGCGCCGAGGAAGGCCAGCATCGTCGCGTGCTTCAGCCGACTCAGATAGCGGCGCAGCGCCCGCCGCTCGACATGCGCGTCGACCATCTCGTCGAGCGCGGCGAGGCGCGGCTCGGTCTGGCGGGCGAACCAAGCGTGCCAGAAGGGCGGGAAGCGGATCGCCCGCATCCTCCCCCCGAGGGCGATGCCGGGGCCCGCCCCGTCCTGGGGAGACATGGCGGCGGGCTTGGAAGCAGGCTTGGCAACCCGGCGCGCAGGGGCGCGGAGATCGGTCATGGCAGGCGCGTCCTTTCCCGGCCGGCGCCGGGCGGGACCGCCCGGCGTGATCGTTCCGCCCGCGGGACGCGGCCTCAGCCCTGCCGCGCGGCCCCCTGCCGGCCGTCGTGCGCGCGCAGCTCGGCAAGCGCCGGGGCGAGCACGCTTGCGGCACTCGCCTGCGGGTCGAGCGGCAGGGCCCGGAAGATCCGGGCTGCGACCCCCTCCGCCCCGCCGGCCGACCGGACGACGCGGGCGGGCGCTGTGGCGAGCACGTGCCGGGCGCCGGCAGCGACCACCGCGGAGCCGAGATCGACGCTGACGGTCCGGCCCCTGGCGGCGCCGGCCACGGCGTTCTGGCCGAACTCGGCCCCCGCCCGGATCGCCGCTTCGACCCGGTCGCGGGTCAGAACCGAGGCGGCCCAGGGCGCCACCCGGGCGATGCCGGCGGTCACGGCCGCGGCGGCGAGCGGCACGAGGAAGGCCGAGACCGGCTGGAGCAGGCCGGTCAGCCAGTCGCCCCAGGGCAGGCTCACCCCCCGGGCAGACACCGCGCCGGCGGCGTGCGCCGGCGACAGCAGGGCGGCGAACGGGAGGGCCACGCAGGCAAGGGCCAGCGCCACACGGAAACGGTGCGTCATGGTCGATCTCCGAGGGTTGATCGCGCGGCGGACCCGGCCGGCTCGGGAACGGGTGGAGGCTCAGCGCCGGCCGGGCGGCTTGCCCAGGGCGATCGGCGCGGCGGCAGCGCGCAGGGCGGCGAGCGCCC
>Ga0255028_100054_pt1 | contig 31994 bp, 24 predicted proteins | sample DRGLUT_MetaT_FD_178168 | JGI IMG/M metagenome (GOLD analysis project Ga0255028, IMG submission 178168) | Metatranscriptome of freshwater microbial communities from Pennsylvania, United States - DR:GLUT (Metagenome Metatranscriptome) | ecosystem: Environmental > Aquatic > Freshwater > Creek...
CGAGCGACTGGAGCATGAGGTCGAGCCAGTGCGGCACGGGGTGGCGTGTCCTTCCGGGCGGAGTGTGACCGGCTATACAGGTTCGGCGGCCGGCTGGGATGTTCGTCGCGATGGATGGGGCGCGGGCCTTCCATCCCGAGGGAGCTTTCGGAGGCACCCAGCTGCCCGGCAACGAGACATCAGGAACGTGCGCGGGGCCCGTTCCCGTGCGAGCTTGCAACTTCCGGGATCTCGGTCGGGCACCAGAGCCTTGAGGAGGGCGGTTTCCCCCGCCCGTGCGGAGAGGGGTCAGGGGTGGGGGTGGCGCAGAAGGCGCGGCATCGCTCGATCCTGAACCACCGCCACCGCCAATCCCTCCTCGCAAGGGGGAGGGGAGCGCGCTGCGGCCCCGGTCTATTTCGAGACGTCGGCGCCGAAATACTTCTGCGCGATCGCCGCGTAGCTGCCATCGGCCTTGATCGCCTCCAGCGCCTTGTCGATCGCGGCCTTCAGCGCGGGATTGTTCTTGCGCAGGATGATCCCGGACGCGTCCGCGTCCTGCTGCTCGGCGGCGATCTTCACCGGGGCGTTCGGCTTCTGCTTGTGGAAGTCGAGGAACGACAGGCTGTCGTTGATGGTCGCGTCGGCGCGCCCGGTGAGGACCAGCTGGACCGACTGGTCGAATCCGTCCGTCCCAACGAGCTCGGCCCCGGATTGCTCGGCGAGGCGCGCGAAGTTGCTGGTCAGGCTCTGCGCGGCCTTCTTGCCCTTCAGGTCGGCGAAGGATCGGATGTCCGCCCGGTCGGCGCGGGTGATCAGCACGGCGCGCGCCCGAATATAGGGCTCTGAGAAGTCGAACTTCGCCTGCCGCTCCTTGGTGATGCCGACCTGGTTGATCACCACGTCGTAGCGCTTGCCGTCGAGCCCGGCGATCAGGCCGTCCCACTTGCCCTCAAGGAATTGCGGTGTGACGCCGAGCTGCTCGGCGACCTTGCGGCCGATCTCCACGTCGAAGCCGACGAGCGCCCCGGAGGCATCGTGGAACGTGAAGGGCGCGTAGGTCCCCTCGGTGCCGATGCGCAGGGTCTTGGCGGCGCGGATCGCGTCAAGATCGTCCGCCCGGGCGGCTGCGCCCAGGAGAAACGCCGAGACGGCCAGCATCGCGGCCACGCCCGTCGAGAAAAGTCGCATTCTCAATTGCTCCTGCTCGATAACAATGTTCTCTCGCCGTCGCGAAAGTCGTTCCCGGCTCCGCACGTGCATCGCAGCCATGAATCGAGTCGGGTGGTGCTGGCAAGAGACCGGATCAACGGCGGCGGATTTCTGTCCCGTCGTGAAGCTCTACTCCGCGCCGCGCGTCTTTATCCACCGCTGTCCAGGACCCAGCAGACGGCCGGCCGCTGACGGTGGGGCTGCATTGTCCCGACCGCTCGCTCCGCGTCACGACGGCGGCGCGGCGGGTCCGTGCTAAATGGAGGCGGGTCCCGATTCCTAGAGCGAGTCACGCGCCGGGGCGGAGCCCGACCGACGGAAGGAGCGCCCATGACCTCGCCCACCCAGACCTACCGGGGCGTCTTCCCGGTCGCCCCCACGGTGTTCGACGCCTCCGGCGCCCTCGACCTCGACGGGCAGCGCCGGGCGATCGACTTCATGATCGAGGCCGGCAGTCACGGTATCTGCATCCTCGCGAACTTCTCCGAGCAGTTCGTGCTCACCGACGACGAGCGCGAGCGCGTGATGCACGCCGTGCTGGAGCATGTCGCCGGCCGCGTGCCGGTGATCGTCACCACGACGCACTTCGCCACGCAGGTTTGCGCCGAGCGCTCGCGCCGGGCGCAGGACGCCGGGGCCGCCATGGTGATGATCATGCCGCCCTATCATGGCGCCACGATCCGCGTGCCCGAGCTCGGCATCTACGACTTCTTCCGCGCCGTTTCGGATGCGATCTCCATCCCGATCATGATCCAGGACGCCCCGGTTTCGGGCACGCCGCTCTCGGCCGCCTTCCTGGCGCGCATGGCCCGGGAGATCGCCAACGTCGCGTATTTCAAGATCGAGACCGCTCAGGCGGCCGCGAAGCTGCGTGAGCTGATCGCCCTCGGGGGCGACGCCGTCGTCGGCCCCTGGGACGGCGAGGAGGCAATCACCCTGATGGCCGACCTCGATGCCGGCGCCACGGGGGCGATGACCGGCGGCGCCTATCCGGACGGGATCCGCCAGATCACCGACGCCTACGCGGCCGGCCGCCGGACGGAGGCGATGGATGCCTACGAACGCTGGCTGCCGCTGATCAACTACGAGAACCGGCAATGCGGGCTGCTCGCCTGCAAGGCGCTGATGCAGGCAGGTGGGGTGATCGCCCACGAGATCGCGCGGCTGCCGATCCAGCCGCTCCACCCGGCGACCCGGGCGGGCCTGATCGAGCTCGCCCGCCGGAACGACGCTCTGGTGCTGCGCTGGGGGCGGTGACGTCGGCCACTGTTTCAGCTGGAATGCCGCAGGGGGTCTGGGCCAGAACGCGCATTCGCCTCCCCGGACCGGAACGCATGTGGGGTACCGGGCCGTGGAGTCAGTGCGCTGGCCCGGCAGGATCCGGCTACCTCAGCACGCCCGATAGCTGCGCCACCGCCTCCCGGGCCAGGGCCGGGCTGATGGCGAAGCAGATCCGCACGAGGCCTTCGCCCTCGGGCCCGAAGGCGGTGCCGGGGGCCACACCGACCTTCGCGTCCCGCAGCAGACGGAGCGCGAAGTCGAGGCTCGGCTCGTCGCCGCCCATCCGGGCCATGAGGTAGAAGGCGCCGTCCGGCGGCGCGACCGTCACGCCCGGCAGCCGGGACAGCCCGTCCACCAGGATCGCCCGGGCCTCGGCGCAGCGATCGACCATGGTGCGGATGAAGCTGTCGCCCTCGTCCAGCGCCGCGATGCAGGCGTGCTGCACGAAGGTCGAGATCGAGGTCGTGCTGTATTGCCCGAGCTTCGCGAAGGTGGGCGCCAGACCGCGGGGGTAGATCACCCAGCCGGCACGCCAGCCGGTCATCGCCCAGTTCTTGGAGAAGGTGTTGGTCACGATCAGCCGGTCGTCCTCCGTGCAGATCTGGAGGAAGGACGGCGCGATGCGGTTGCCGTAGGTGAAGTGCGCGTAGACCTCGTCCGAGAGGATCCACAGGCCGCGGTCGCGGGCGAGGTCGCGCAGCGCCGTCATTTCCGCGAGCGGCATGGTCCAGCCGGTCGGGTTCGAGGGCGAGTTGATCATGATCACGCGGGTGCGGGGCGTCAGCGCCGCCTCGATATCGGCGAGCGGCAGGGCGAAGCGCCCGTCGGGCAGCCTCCGATACGGGACCGTCACGGGCACGCCCCCGGTGATGCGCACGGCCTCGCGCAGGTTCGGCCAGGCGGGAGAGGGGATGATGATCTCGTCGCCGGGCTCCAGCAGCACCTGGGCGGCCTGCATGATCGCGTTCATGCCGCCGGCCGTCACGGCGAACCGGTCGGGCGGGATCTCAACGCCCCAGTGGCGCGCGTGATAGGCGCCGAGCGCCGCCCGCAGCGCCGGCAGGCCCAGCGACGTGGTGTAGCGGGTATGCCCCGCCAGCATGGCCCGGTGCGCCGCCTCGACGATGAAGGGCGGGGTCGGCAGGTCGCCCTCGCCGATCCAGAGCTTCACGACCTCCGGGTCGTCGCGCCCGCGATCCGCTACGAGACCGATCTGGCTCGTGCCGATCCCCCGGATGCGCGCCGAGAGGGCGTCCGCGAGATCGGCGGGCGCGGCAGGAGCGAAGGATGCGGCCATGATTCGCGACGGCTCTCCGTGCGCCGGGATGCGCGATGCCCGCGCAACGCGGCAGGCCGATGGCGGGCATCGCGCCTGCAAGGATCCCGGCAGAGGGGTGATCGGCGGGACCCTGACGCGTTCGGGCCCGTCCGTCCAGGCCCGCGAAGGCGGCACCCGGGGCAATCGCTTCGGAGACTAAGTTTCCAAGGCCGAGGGCGGCATCACAGGCTGATGCTGGCAGAGATCCGGCCAACGGGCTGGTCGACCACTTCGTCGTTCCGGGGCGCCGGAGGCGAGCCCGGTATCGAGAACCGCCGTCGGTGCAGAACGAGAACCACCCGGGTGCCTGGAACCCGGGCCCCGCTGCGTGGCCCCGTGATGACGGGGCAAACGCTTCAGCGTCAAGGTCCCGCGCCCGGTCAGGCGACCGCGAGGGCGCCGCGGTAGATCGCGATCAGGGAGACCCCGACATGCTCGATATGGGCGCGCAGGAGTTCGGCCGCGGCGTCGAATTTGCGCGCCTCGCACAGGTCCAGGATCTGCGTGTGCTCCAGCTCGGCACGGGCGATGTCGTCCGGGGTCGAGAGCTGGATGCGGGTCGGGCGATCGCAATCCTGCAGCAGGCCGGACACGATGGTCAGCGCCCGCGGACGGGCCGCATGCCGCAGGAGATCGAGGTGGAACCGGCTGTTCAGCTCCCCCCACCTTTGGGACTCCCCAGTCTTGAGCACGCGGTTGTACTCGCGCGAGAGCGCGTGCAGGTCCTGAAGGTCAGTCTTCGTGAGATGGGGCGCGGAGAGTGCCAGGAGTTGCGGCTCGAGCTGGCAGCGCAGTTGGAAGATGTCTTCCACCTCCTCCAGGGACAGCCCCGAGACCACGGCACCCCGGTGCGGCATGATCTTGACCAGGTTGCTGGCTTCGAGCTGCAGGAGCGCTTCCCGCACCGGGATCCGGCTGATCCCGAACTCCTCGGCCAGCGCATCCTGTCGGAGCTGGACGCCGGGCGGCAATTCCCCGTTCAGGATCCGCTGGCGAAGCGAGTCGGCCACGGCGGCCGCCACGGTCTTGTGCCGCAACCGGTCGGATGCGGGTCGGGCCGGAACCGCTGGGGACATCAACGCCTCGGGATCACTGTACGCATTTATACATAACGGTCCGCAGCGATCAAACCCTACCGGTGACAGAAGCGGCGCCGATAATCACGTCAGGTTGCCAAAAAGGGAACCTGACGCGCGGCTGGCACTCTCTAGAGTGCGTGCGGACGTGCAGCCGGACCATCTGCCCCGCTGAGGTCGAGGGGCTTGGGCCGGCACCGGGCAATCGCACACCATTCACTCCCATCCCAAGGCGGATTCACGGGACGCGCCCGCTCTGTGCCGAGCGAGCGTAGACGGGGCGGGGAACATATTCCAAAGCCCGTCAAATTGCCCTCAAATACATTAGTTTTTCCTGGAGCGCGGTTCGGCCGGCGGAACGGAACGCCCGTGCGGATCCGCCCAGGGGGCCTGCGCGAGCCTCTGCACGAGGTAGCCGATCAGAGCGGTTACCCGGGCCGGGCGCGGGTCGCCGGGCGGCGTGACGAGGTGAAGGGCGATCGGCGGCGGCGACCAGCCGGGCAGGACCCGCTCCAGGCGGCCCGCCTCCAGGTCGTCCCAGATCATGAAGTCCGGCTGCAGCGCGAGACCGAGGCCGGCCCGGAGCGCCGGCGCGAGCGCCTCGGCGTTGTTCGCCCGCAACTGACCGCCGGGCACGATGACGGCCTCGGCCCCGGTCCCGTCCACGAAACGCCAGCGGTCGGGCGTCGGCAGGTAGGCGTAGCCGAGGCAGGCGTGCCGAGCGAGGTCGTCCGGATGCTCGGGGCGGCCCTGCCGGTCGAGATAGGCGGGCGTGGCCACGAGCGACCGCCGGATCGCGCAGAGGCGGCGCGCCCGCAGGGACGAGTCCGGCAGGGCCGCGATGCGCAGACCGATATCGAAGCCGCCGCCGACGAGGTCGACCACCGCGTCGGAGAGGTGCAGGTCCACCGACACGGCCGGATGCTGGTCGAGGAAATCGGGCAGGAGCGGCGCCACGTGCATCACCCCGAAGGTCATGGGCGCGGCGAGCCGCACCAAGCCCCGCGGTTCCGTGGCGCCCGCGGTGGCGAGGGCTTCGGCCGCCTCGCCCTCGGCGAGGATGCGCGCGGCACTCGCCCTGGCCGCCGTTCCGGCCTCGGTGAGCGCGAGCTTGCGCGAGGTGCGGTTGAACAGCCTCGCTCCGATCCGGCTCTCCAGCCGCGCGACAGCCTTGGAGACCGTGCCCTTCGACAGCCCGAGATCGGCCGCGGCCCGACCGAAGGAGCCGGTCTCCACCACCTTGGCGAACACCGCCCAGGCCTCGAAATCGGGCAGTCGCATGGGTCAAATCCGGAAACGATACGTTTCCATCGTTTCTATTTTCGGGGGACCTGGCAAGGGGCACATTGCGGTCATCGGAGAACGCGCCGCACCCCTCGCGGCGATCTCCCGGGAGACATCGTCATGGTTCAGACCGGCCTCCATCACGTCACGGCCTTCTCCGGCCCGGCCCTCCGCAACCTCGACTTCCACACCCGCATCCTCGGGCTGCGGCTGGTGAAGAAGACCGTCAACTTCGACGATCCGGGCACCTACCACCTCTATTACGGCGACGCGGCCGGCCAGCCCGGCACGATCCTGACCTTCTTCCCCATCGAGCATGCGGCCCCGGGCCGCGTCGGGATCGGCGAGACCCAGGAGACCGCGTTCCGAGTGCCCCGCGCCTCCATCGGCTGGTGGACCCACCGGCTGATCGAGAAGGGTGTCGCCCACGAGCCGCTGGTCCAGGTCTTCGGCGAGCCGACGCTGCGCTTCCGCGATCCCGACGGCATGATGCTGGCCCTGGTCGGCGTCGATGTCGGGGGCGAGGCGGCCTGGGCTTCGGCCGAAGTGCCGGCCGAGCACGCGATCCGCGGTCTCCACGGCGTGACGCTCCTCCTCGACAAGGCCGAGCCCACGGCGGCGATCCTCACCGAGGTGCTGGGCCTGCACGAGGTCGGCCGCGAGGGCAATCTGGTCCGCTTCGCGGGCAGCGCCGCGATCGGCAGCCTCGTGACCCTGCGGGCGGTGGGCGGCTTCCTTCCGGGGCGGCCGGGCGCCGGCTCGGTCCACCACATCGCGTTCCGGGCCGCGGACGATGCCGCCCAGGCCGCGATGGGCGAACAGCTCGCCGCGCGGGGGCTCCACGTCACCGAGCAGCGCGACCGCCAGTATTTCCGCTCGATCTACTTCCGCGAGCCCGGCGGCGTGCTGTTCGAGATCGCCACCGACGCGCCCGGCTTCGCGGTCGACGAGCCGGTGGAGGCCCTGGGCCAGGCCCTGAAGCTGCCCGCCGGCCTCGAGCCGCACCGGGCCCGGATCGAGGCCGTGCTGCCCAAGGTCGCCTGATCCCACAATCCCGCCCCGCCATCCGCGGGGCGGGCGCCCACTCCCACCATCAGCGAGGTCGCCATGACCCAGGATACCCTCGGCTTCATCCACCATTTCGAGCCCGGCGCCGATGCCGCGCACCCGCTCCTCCTCCTCCACGGGACCGGCGGCAACGAGCTCGACCTCCTGCCGCTCGGCCGGATCGTCGCGCCGGGCGCGGCCCTGCTGTCGCCACGCGGAGCCGTGTCGGAGAACGGCATGCCGCGCTTCTTCCGGCGCCTGGCGGAGGGCGTGTTCGACGAGGCCGATCTGCGCCGCCGCACCGCGGATCTTGCCGGCTTCGTGGCGGCGGCGCGCGACCGCTACGGGATCGGAGCGCCCCTGGCGCTCGGCTTCTCCAACGGCGCCAACATCGCCGCGTCGCTGCTGATGCTGCGGCCGGAGGTGCTGGCCGGCGCCGTGCTCATCCGCCCGATGGTGCCCTTCGCCGAGGCGCCTGCCGCCGACCTCGCCGGCAAGCCGGTCCTGATCCTCTCCGGGGCGATCGACCCGATCGTGCCGGCCGAGAACGCGAGCCGCCTCGCCGACCAGCTCGCCGCCGCGGGTGCGGCGGTCGAGCATCGGATCCTGCCCACGGGCCACGGCCTGTCGCAGGCCGACATCAACCTCGCGGTCGACTGGACCCGCGGCCACGCACTCCCGAGCGCGGCCTGATTCTCCCCCGCTCTCGCACAGGACAATGACCGCCATGGCCTCCTCGACCTCCCCCCTCCCGCGCGTCGCCGGTGCTTTGCCGGCGACCCTCCTGCCGGTCACCGGCCGCGTTCTGATGAGCGCGCTCTTCCTGGTGAGCGGCGTCGGCAAGCTCGCCGCGGCCGCCGCGACCCTCGCCACCATCCGGGCCGCCGGCCTCCCGCTGCCGGAGGTCTCCTTCGCGGCCGCCGCCCTGGTGGAGATCGGCGGCGGCCTGCTGCTGATCGCGGGCTACCGCGTTCGGATCGTCGCCCTGGTCCTGGCGGCCTTCGCGGTCGCCACGGCGCTGACCTTCCACAGCGCCCTCGCGGATCCCAACCAGATGTTCCACTTCCTGAAGAACTTCGCGGTGGCGGGGGGCCTGCTGCAGGTCGCGGCGTTCGGGGCCGGCCCGCTCAGCCTCGACGCGCGGCGGGGCCGGGTCTGACCGTTCGCCGTCTCGGACCCGCCCGTTGGCCTTCATCCAGAGTTGAGCGGGGCAGCGGCCTTTCCCGCGCGTTTCGGTGCCCGTAAAGCCTGTCGGAGCCTCGGACCGGGGCCTGACAGATGACGGAACCGCGGATGCCGACCACCGACGCTCCTCTCGCCCTCGGGATCATCGGCGCGGGGATCATGGGCGAGCGCCTGCTCAACGCCATCCACGGGGCGCCGGACTCGCCCGTCCGGGTCTCGGCGATCTGGGACCCGGCCCCGGAAGCTCTGGACCGCATCGCCGCGGCGTTTCCGGCCGTGCCCCGCGTCGCCGATGCCGCCGCGGTCGTCGCCGCGAGCGGCTGCGTCTACGTCGCCTCACCGCCGGCTTCGCATCTCGGCTACGCCCGCGCGGCCGTGACCGCGGGGCGCAGCGTGTTCTGCGAGAAGCCGCTCGCCATCGATCTCGCTGAGGCCCGCGCCTTCGTGGCGGAGGCCGGGAGCGCCGGCGCGGTGAACTTCCCGTTCGCCTCGTCGCCAGGGGTGGCGGCGATCGAGCGCTGGATCGAAGCGGGCGCGATCGGGACCCCGCGGCGGCTCGCCATCGCGGTCGAATTCTCCCGCTGGCCGCGGCCCTGGCAGGTGGACGCGGCGCGCTGGCTCGACGCGCGGGAACAGGGCGGCTTCACCCGCGAGGTGGTCTCGCACTTCCTCTTCCTGGCGCGCCGCCTGCTCGGCCCCCTGCAGGACATCCGGGGACACGTCGATTTCCCGGAGGCCGGCCGGTCCGAGCGGGCGATCGACGTCACAATCACGGCGGGCGGCCTTCCGGTTACGCTGACCGGCCGGGTCGGCGCCACCGCCGCGGACGATCACAACACCTGGACCCTGGAGGGCGACGCGGGTGCCGTGCGGCTGCGCGACTGGGCCATCGCCGAGCGCCGCGCTCCGGACGGGCGCTTCGAGCCGGAACCCGACGCGATCCCAAACGAGCGGCTGCGCCCGCTCACCCTCCGGCGCCAGATCGAGGGCGTAGTGCGGATGGCGCGCGGCGAGCCTCACAACCTCGCCACCTTCGCGGAGGCGCTCGCCGTGCAAGAGGCGGTCGAGGGCATCCTGGCGCTGTGAGGGCAGGGCCCTCAGACCCTGGCTGCGAATCCGGCCGGGCGCCTCGGCCAGGACGGCCGGAGCGGCGGTAACATCGCTGGCATTGCCGGGCGTCAGCAGGAGGGCGCCGGCCCGGCCGAGGACATCAGTGAGCGCGTGGACCTTGGTCTTCTGGCCGCCGCGCGACGGGCCAATGGCCTGTGCCGTCGCCCCCTTTCCCGCTGTGCGCCAAGCGATGCGCGCGCACGGTGCTGCTGTCGGTCGCACCCGCCTCACCCGACCAGCCGGTCTTGGTCGGGGCCGCCGACATGCCCTCCCGGAAGCCACGCCGGGACCAGCGGATGAAGCAGTTGTGGGCGCGCGTGCGAGGCCCAGCGTGGAGGGGCCGTCACGCCAGCGACAGCCCAAGGGGGGGACGTGCAGGATGCCAGAGATGATTCGCCGGGCGTCCTTCCGCTCCGGTCCGGACTGAACCTTGGGCATGAACCGGGCCATCACCGCCCTTTGCTCATCCGAGAGCCAGAACAGGTCCGCCATCGCCGCCTCCCCCTCGGCAAGCGGCTGCCCTGAATCATAAAGCCGTCGACTGAACAAGGCCTTGCTTCGGTTCGCACCCGAGGTCGCTTCGCTCGCGATGACGGAGCGGTTCCGTCACCTGGGGGCGTCAGCCGGAAACGCTCTCAGACCTCGAGGAGGTCGACCAGGAACGGGATCAGCGGCGCGTCGGCGGGCGGCATGGCGAGATCGCGCAGCGCCTTCGGCCGGACCCATTTGAGCGCCTGCCCCTCCATCGGGCGCGGCGTGCCGGTCCAGCGCCGGCAGACGTAAAGCGGCATCAGCAGGTGGAAATCCGGATAGGCGTGGCTGGCGAAGGTGAGCGGCGCGAGGCACGGCTCCTCGACCCGGATACCGAGTTCCTCGGCGAGCTCCCGGATCAGCGTCTGCTCGGGACGCTCGCCGGGCTCGACCTTGCCGCCGGGAAACTCCCACAGGCCGGCGAGCTGCTTGCCCGGCGGGCGCTCGCTGACCAGCACGCGGCCGTCGACATCGACAAGCGCCACTGCGACGACCAGCAGGAGGCGGAGCACGGCCTGTTCGGGCGCGCTCACGGGGCCACCGCGAAGCTGGCCGAGACCTCGGAGGACATCTGGATCGTGCCGGCCTCGATCGGTACCCGTCGGCCCTTGGCGGGCATGGGCGCCGGGAGGGCGCGGCTGGCCATGGGGAACGGTGCCCCGCCCTGGGTCGAGAGGGTGCAGAGCGGGCCAAGCTTGGTGCCGAGCGCGTCGGCGAGCGCCTCAGCCCGGGACCGGGCGTCGCGCGCCGCCGCCACCTGGAGCGCCGATTCGGCCTTGTCGGGATCGCGCAGCCCGAAGCTCACGGAATCGATCCGGTTCGCCCCCGAATCGAGGGCTTGGCGCAGCAGGTCCCCGAGGCGGTCCATGTCGGCGAGCCGGACAGTCACGAGATTGCTCGCGCGGTAGCCGTCGGGCTCCTCGGTACTGCTGCCGCCGGGCCTGACCACCGCGCGGGTTGCAGCCTGAAGCGTGACCGCTTCCGTCCCGATATCCGCTGGCGTCACGCCGAGGGTGCGGGCCTGCGCGGAGATCCCGGTCACAGTCTTGGAGGCCGCGTCGAGGGCTGCCGCCGCGGTGGCGCCACGCGCCTCGACCCCGATGGTGATCTCGGCGAAGTCAGGCGCCCGCGTCTCGACGGCGCGTCCGACCACGCTGATGTGGCGCTTGCAGGCCGAATCGTCGGCGTGGACCGGCGCGACCAGAATCGCCGCGATGAGGGTGCCGGCGAGGGCCGTCCTCACGAGCGGTAATCCCCGTTGATCTCGATGTAGGCCTTGGTCAGGTCGCAGGTCCAGACGCGGGCCGCGCCGTCGCCGAGGCCGAGATCGACCCGGATGCCGATCTCCGGCGCACGCATCACGGCGCTCGCCGCCGCCTCGCTGTACGCGGGATCGCGGGCGCCGTGGACGGCTACGCGCACGTCGCCGAACCAGATCGCCAGCCGGTCCCGGTCGGCGGGCTCGCCGGCCTTGCCCACGGCCATCACCACCCGGCCCCAATTGGCGTCCTCGCCCGCCACCGCGGTCTTCACCAGCGGCGAGTTGGCGATCGACATCGCGATCCGGTGCGCGGAGGCGTCACTCTCGGCGCCCGTGACCCGCACGGTGACGAACTTGCGCGCGCCCTCGCCGTCCTTGGCGACGAGCTGGGCCAGCTCGACCAGCAGGCTTTCCAGCGCCGCGCGGAAGTTCGACAGGCGCGGATCGGCGGGATCGGACACGGCCGCGTTTCCGGCCCTGCCGGTGGCGAACAGCATCAGCGTGTCGGAGGTGGAGGTGTCGCCGTCCACCGTCACGCAGTTGAAGCTCGTCTTCGTCCCCGCGGACAGGAGGGCCTGCAGGACTGTCTGGGGCAGGGCGGCGTCGGTGAAGACGAAGGACAGCATCGTCGCCATGTCGGGGGCGATCATGCCGGCGCCCTTGGCGATGCCGTTGATCGTCACGCCCACGCCGTCGATCTCGGCCGTGCGGGTGGCGAGCTTCGGGAACGTGTCGGTGGTCATGATCGCGCGGGCCGCCTCGTCCCAGGCGGCAGGCCCGTCCGCGGCCCGGGCCGCGCAATCGGCCAGCACGCCTTCGAAGCGCTCCGCCGGCAGCGGCTCGCCGATCACGCCGGTGGAGGCGACATAGACCTCCCGCGCGCTGCAGCCCGCCGCCGCCGCGGCAATCTCGACGGTTCGCGCCACCGCCTCGCGGCCGAGCCGGCCCGTAAAGGCGTTGGCATTGCCGGAATTGACCACCAGCGCCCGGGCCGAGCCGTCGGCGAGCGCTTCCCGGCACCAATCCACCGGCGCCGAGGGGCATTTCGAGCGGGTGAACACGCCGGCTGCCCGGGTCCCGGGCTCGAGGGCGACGTAGAGCACGTCGGTGCGGCCGCTGTAGCGGATCCCGGCCTGGGCGGTGGCGATTCGCACCCCGGTCACGGGCGGCAGATCGGGGCTCGCGGCAGGCGCCAGCGGGGAGACGGGCGGTGATTTCGCGGACGACATCGGCTCGGGCTCCGGCAGCGCGGCGTGAGAGGCCGCGGCCGGCCGGTGTTGCCCGCCTGACCCCCGCGGCGTCAACTGCGTGCCCAGTCTCTGGTCACGCTTCGGGCTGCATCGCCATTGTGCAGCGGCGGCGCGGAATGCGGCGCCTTCACGGCGGCGGGCTTGCGCGGGGATTGCTTCCCAGCTTAGCATGCTGCATCGCAAAGCCAGCGCGAAGTCGAGTGCGGAATGCCCCCAGCCGACGTCGAGACTGCCTCCGACAGCCTTCCCCAAGGCAGCTGCTACCGTATTCAGGTGCTGGTTGTCGGCCGCCACAAGCGCTGGCGCGACGAGGTCTCGGCTCAGGTCCGGATGCTGGGTTACCAAGTCACCGCCTGCGACCGCGGCGTCGATGCCATGACGGTGCTGGCCCTCGGTTTGCCGGTCGACGTGTTGGTGGTGGATACTGCGCTCCATGGCAGCCTGTGCTGCGCGCAGCTCGCCGTCGAGGCGCGGACCCTGCGGCCGGGACTGCGCATCATCCTCGCGCGCGATCCCGTCGACGCCATGGGCCCGGAGGTCTCGGCCCGGGTGCCCGACGCGCTGCTCGTCCCGCGCGACCAGCTCCAGAACGGGATGGTGGCCACAACGATGCGCGAGGCGTTGGCAAGCCGCGCCGCCTGAAGCGCGATTCGGCTGCGTTTCGCCCCGGGCGATCCGCTCGCGGCCTTGGGACGCGACCGGCCGGTGTTGTGAGGGCTTCTCCCGCTGCACCGTGACGGCACGCCGAGCTCTGCTCGCGGCACGCCCCCGGTATCGGCGTCGCACGGATCACGCCCTCGGCGGGACCAGGACGCGCCCGAATCCTGCTCGCCAATGCAGCATCCCAGACGAGCGAGCGCCGTCTCGATCCGCGAGACACACGGCACGCAGCGAGGGCCAGCACGGCGATTGCCAAGCCGGCGGCGTCCGCACGTTCAGATCATCGCACCACCAAGAACCGTTCGGAAAGAACGGCCGCAATTCGCTTTAGCGGGTTGATTGGCGGCCTGTAAGCGGTCTTATTGTAATTTAATGCTCAATTCCAGACTATTTAGTGATTTTTTCGACTGATATACTACCCAACCTCAAGTATCGTTCCGATAAAAAGACAAATTTGACACAAAGATGTCACAAATATCCTACCTTGATATGCGGCGCAGCATCGGGGCGACGCATCAAGGGCGAATAGGATGAGCATCGGGATAAAGTCGCGCCTATATTCCGGATTTATTCTGCTTGTCATAATGGCGGGATTTATTGGCGCGTTTGCAGTCGTTCAGCAAACTAAGCTCAACGAAAGTTATCACCTGCGCCGCCGCCTCTATCTGGGCGCACAGGCGATTTTCGCCGTCGATGGCTCGGCGGCGCGTCTCAACGGCTTTGCCGAGGCTTATCGGCTCACACCGCAGCCGGAGCGGATCGTCGCGATGGAACAGGCGCGCCTCGCGATCGAGAAGTCCTGCGACGGTGGTATCGCGGGAGCCCTGACGGATCTCGGGCGCAAGTACTTCACTGAGATGCGCGATCACGCCAGTGCCATGAGGCCGGAGCTGGAGCGTCTCGCCGCCGCGGGCGCCGCTCTCAGCGAATCCAAGGCGCGGATGTTCGAGTCCGGCAACGTGCTGGCTCAGCTCATGGCGAAGCTGATCACGGACGTGCACGCACGCGCCGAGGAGGCGACGCTCGCCCGCGCCCAGAACGTCGACAATGTCGTCCTGCGGGCGCGCCTGACGTCCGCGCGCTATATGATCAGCTTCGACCCTCAGGATTTGTCGTCCTACAGCCGTCGGATCGACGAAGCGCGGTCGGCACTGGAGACGTTCAGGGCGGGTCCGGGAGGAGCGCCGTTCGGGCCGCAGGTCAACACGGTTCTCGAAGCGCTCAAGACCGCCTCGAGCAGCTTCCATGTTTATGATCAGGCCATGATCACAGCGAAGACTGTGTTCGAAAGCGGGATCAAGCCGCATATCGAAGCCCTCGAACGACTCGGCGTGGATCTGCGGGGCAGGATTCTGGCAGCCGCCGAGCGGAAGTCCAAGGAAACCGATGAAGCCGCAGAAAGCGCCCAGCGCATCCAGATCGGCCTCTTCGCGCTGGTTCTTGTTCTCGGCGGCCTCCTGGCCTTCCTGGTCGCCCGCAGCATCGTCCGGCCGCTCACCGGCATGACGGAGGCCATGACGCGGCTGGCCGGCGGCGACCGGGAGGTCGTGGTGCCCTATCGCGACGTGACCGACGAGATCGGCGCGATGGCCCGCGCCGTGGACATCTTCCGCCAGAACGCCGTCGCCCGCGCCGAGCTGGAGGCCGCGCGGGCCGCCGAGCAGGCCGCCCGCCTGCGCCGGGCCGAGCGGGTCGACGCGCTGGTGCATGCCTTCGAGGGGAAGATCGCCGCCTCGCTCGACATCGTCACGGCGACGACCACCGCGCTCGATGCCACCGCGCGGGCGATGACCCGGGTGGCCGACGATACCAACAGCCAGGCCGTGACCTCGAGCACGGCCGCAGAGCAGACCTCGTCCAACGTCCAGACCGTAGCGGCTGCGGCCGAGGAGATGGTCACGTCGCTCCAGGAAATCGAGCGGCAGGTGGTCCGCTCGAACGAGGTCGCCGGTCATGCCGCCCACGAGGCCGAGGCGACCAACGCCGCCATGGCGAGCCTCCGCGCGGCCGCCGAGCAGATCGGCGCGGCCGTGACCCTCATCTCGGGAATCGCCAGCCAGACCAACTTGCTGGCGCTGAATGCCACGATCGAGGCGGCGCGTGCCGGCGAGGCGGGGCGGGGCTTCGCCGTCGTCGCCGCCGAGGTGAAGGCGCTCGCGGGACAGACGGCGCGGGCCACCGAGGAAGTCGGCGGTCAGATCGCCGCGATCCAGGCGGCCTCTGGCCAGGCCGCGGAGGCGATGCAGCAGATCGGCCGCACGATTGCCGCCGTGAACGAGATCAGCGGCGCCATCGCCGCGACCGTGGTGGAACAGACGGCGGCGACGAGCGAGATTTCGCGCAACGCCGGCGAGGCGGCGCGGGGCACGGAGGACGTTTCGGCCAACGTGTCGCGGGTTCTGGCCGCCGCCCGCCAGACCGGCAGCGCGGCCGTCCAGGTGCAGAGCGCGGCCGCCGAGCTGGCGGCGCAGTCGCTCACCGTCAAACGCGACGTCGACAGTTTCCTCAGCGACATCCAGGCCGCTTGAGGCCGGGGCATCGTTCAGCCTCGCCGCCTGGATCGGTCGCTGAGAGCATGTTCCGCCGAAGTGGTCACCGGTTCGGCGGAGAATGCAGCCTCATCGATAAGCTAGAGCATTTTCAGCGGTTCAAGCATCGCTGAAAACGCTCTAGATCGCGGCGGCGGGATCCGATTCGTCGCCGTCCTGTCCACGGCGCTCGCGCGGGCGGCGGTCCAGGAACGAGCGGCCGAGGGCGCGCAGCGGCGCTGTCAGCCGGCGGACATCCTCGGCCCGCTCCATGAAGCGCTCGCCATTGCGGATCTCCTTGTCGAGCCGCGCCATCGTCCGGGCGAGCGCCGGATCCTCGTCGTCGAGCCAGACCTGTGTGACGCGGGCGAAGGCGATCACCACGCCCTGCAGCTTGAGCTGCCCGAGGGGGCCCTCGGTGTCGATCCCGGCTGCCGCCAGCATGTAGCGGTGCGAGTTCAGCATGACGCCGTTCAAGGCCAGCATCGACAGCGGCTCGCCGCGGAGCGCGTAGGCAATCCGGCGCAGGGCCGGCTTGTAGGGCTCCATCGCGTCGAGGCGGCGCATCAGCACGTCGAACAGGCGCTCGCGGGTCGGCTCTTCCTCAAGGCCCGCGAGGTCGCCCTCCAGGACCTTGCGGTCGATGATCCGAGTGAGCCCGCCGAGCACGGCGCCCTTCGAGGGGAACAGGTCGCGCAGCTCGGCCAACGTCAGGCCCGCCTCGCGGGCGATGTCACTGACTTCGATGTCGTTCCAGGGCTGCTCTGCGGCGAGCCGCATCAGGGCCTCGACGGCGGCCTCCCGGGGCGGCAGCTTCGGCGCGCTGTCGCTCGGCGCCGCGCCCGCCTGCCCAGAGGCCTCGGCCGCAACGCTCTCCTGCACGACGCTCCCGTCGGTGCGGCTCGACGTGGCGGTGCTCGCGGCCTTGCGGGGGCGCTTCGGAGAGGCTTTGCTGTCGGTCATGGGTCGGTCGCCCGCATTTGTCGGTCGTGTCGCTTCATTTAGGTGGGCCGGCGGCGAAGGGCAGGGTCGTCGCGCGGCCATGCCGCACAGAGGTGGGCCCGCTGTCAGCCGGAGAGTTCCGCCGCCCGTCGACGGGCCGCCGCCACAGCCTCCCGCATCAGCGCGCCAAGGCCATCCGGGCGCATCAGCACATCAAGCGCCGCCGCAGTGGTGCCGCCGGGCGAGGTGACGTTGCGGCGCAACTCCGCCGCCTCGGCCGGATCCGCATCGAGGAGCGCGCCGGCGCCCGCCACCGTGGCCCGGGCGAGAGCACGGGCGACGTCGGGGTCCAGACCGGCCGCGATGCCGGCCTCCGCCAGGGTCTCGGCGAGCAGGAAGACGTAGGCCGGGCCGGAGCCCGAGACCGCCGTCACCGCGTCGATCTGCGCCTCGTCGGCGAGCCACGCCACCGCCCCGTTGGCCGCGAACAGCGCCTCGGCGGCCGCGCGCTGCTCCGGCGAGACCTCGGGACTCGCGCAGGCGCCGGTGGCGCCCCGGCCGATGCTCGCCGGCAGATTGGGCATCGCCCGGACGACGGCACGCGCCCGCTTCAGCCGGGCGCGCAGGTCGGCGATGGTTTTGCCCGCCAGGATCGAGACGAGGAGCGTGTCGCGGCCGATCAGCCGATCCAGCCCGGTGGCCGCCGCCTCCAGGCCCTGCGGCTTGATCCCAAGGACCAGCACCGCCCCGGGCTCGGCATCCGGCGGGTTCAAGGCGATGCCCCGCGCGGCGCAGAGATCCACGATCGGGCGTGCGGGCACCGGATCGATGATCGTCGTGCGGCGCGGGTCGAGGCCGGCCTCAAGCCACCCCGTCAGCATCGCGCCGCCCATCTTGCCGGCCCCGGCCAGGACCAGGGAGTCCGGCATCCGCGCCGCGGAGGCGCCCGGGTCCGTCACGCCTCGCCTTCGGTCTCGAACAGGACGGCATCCAGCGCCTCGCGGGCGCTCTTTCCGGCCCACAGCACGAACTGGAACGCCTGGTAGTAGCGCTCGCAGGCGTCGACCGCGCTCTTCATCATGGTGGCGCATTGCGGATGGGTCGGGACCGCCCCACCCGTCAGCAGCAGGGCGTGCCGGAACATGACCACGCTGTCGCTCGACCACAGGTCGAAATGGCCGACCCAGAGCTGCTCGTTGATCAATGCGATCAGACGCATCACCTCGGTCCGCTGCCGCTCCGGCACCTTGAGGTCAAACGCGCAGGCGACGTGCAGAGCCTCCACGTCCTCGATCCACGTGAAGGCCACGTTGTAGTCGGTCCACCGGCCGGGGCTCGTGACCGACATCTCGTCGGTCTCGGCCCGGTCGAAGATCCAGTCGCGCAGGGACGCCAGCCGCTCGACGACGTCGAGCGGATGCTCGTTCCGGTCCGGGTCGTGGAAGTCGACATTGAGAAGCGGCATGACGATCCAGAAGGACGGCCTAGACGAGTCCGGGCCTGACGTGACGGTGACGCGAAACCGGAGCGTGAGAACACTCCGAGAACTGGAACGACCGGCAGATCTGCACCGGAGGTGAAGCGATCGACTGTCAAAGCTCCGCGGACATCGCCCCGCAGCCCCCGAATCACCCTATGCCCGACTATAGACCGGCCGTGACTCGCGACACAAAGTGCAGGCCACGTTCAGTGAACAGGAAACCGGATCGTCGCTGCCGCTTCCTGTGTAAAAGCCTCCGGCGTTGCCGCGGAGACTCAGACGACCTCGCTCAGCCCCGCCGCACCCGCTGCGGCACCGCCGGATTTCGCCTCCAGGGCCGTGACGCGGGCCGTGAGCGCCGCGTTCTGCGCCTGCAGGTTGGTGACGAGATCGCGCAGCACATCGAGCTCTTCGCGCGAGGCGACGTCGAGGTCGCGGATCACGCGTTCGAGCTGGGCCTTGACCACGGTTTCGGCCTCACGGCGCACGCCCTGGGCGGCGCCGGCCGCATCGGTCATCAGGCGGGCGAGATCGTCGAACAGTCGGTTCGAGGGGGGCATCCTGGTCTCCCGGATCGGCCGGCTGCCGCGACGGCCGCCTGACTGCGCGATTCGAGTGAGGAGATAGGAATCTTCGCGGTGGGGAGCAACGCCCCGGGACGGCGGAGCGGGGCCGGTGGACCACCGCTCCGCCTGCGGACCTCACATGCGATGCATCATCCGGCGGTGCATGCGACGATGCATCATGCGCCGCTCCATCCGGCGGTGCATCATCCGGCGCTCCATGGGGGTCATGCGGACATGGGTCACCGCATCGGGGGCCGTGACGGCGCCGGGCATAGCGGGGGCCGCGGAGGCGGGCTGGACGAGGGCGGCGCCGCCGAGCGTGGCCAGCACGGCGAAGGCGAAGGTCAGTTTCCTCACGAGGAGACTCCAGTTCTCTGATGGCCGGGTTTGGTGCCCGGTTCATCCTCCCGGATGGGAGGTACGGAGAGTCGTCTCGTGCCGCGGGGCGGCACGGCGGGTCTGCGAGGACCCGCCGCCATCAACTTCCGGGTTACAGATTCGTTTCCTCGAAGGCCTTCACCCATTCGGCGCAGATGCCCGAGCGGACGATGTCGTTGCGGGTGAACTCGACCACCGGGATCGGCATCATCCGGCTCTTGATCAGATGCATCACGGTGCGCAGGCCCGAAGTCTCGCGGAGATCCGTCTGCGAGACGTCGCCGTTGATGATGACCTGGCAATCGTCGCCGATGCGGGTCAGGAACATCTTGATCTCGTTGACCGTGGTGTTCTGGGCCTCGTCGAGGATCACGAGGCAGTTCTTGAAGGTTCGCCCGCGCATCACCTCGAAGGGGACGATCTCGATGTCGCCGGTCTTGACGGCGATCTCGAAGGCGGCGGCGCCCATGCGCTCCTTCATGGCCTCGGTCAGCGGGGCGACCCAGGGGGCGATCTTCTCCTCAAGGGTGCCGGGGAAGTAGCCCAGCGAGCGGCCTGACGGCACGTTCGGACGGGTGATCACCACCTTGGCGATGCGACGCTGGCGGAGCTGATCCGCGGCGCGGGTTCCGGCGATGAAGGTCTTGCCGGTGCCGGCCGGCCCGAGGACGATGACCTGCGGGGAGCGGGCGAGGGCGTCGAGATATTCGGCTTGTCGTTCGGTGAGCGGTTGGATCGGAGCGAGGTTGCGTTCTTCGTCGAAGCGTGTGCGATGAATGCGGGACGTGCGGTCTTCAACCAGTTCAAGTCGTGCGCGGCGTCTCTTCATGGATGTACACTCCAACGGGACTTGCCAACCTGGATCTGTCTCTGAACTGCCGTTTACCTGCTTGCTCCCGGTTCTACTCGTTTGCGGACTTAATACCGGCCCTAGACCGAAGGTTCCGCCCCGCGTTCGTCAGCCTGTGGAGAGCGTCACGACATGTCGTACGCGGCCGAATACGCGATGCAACTGCCGCACCAGCGCGCTTCGCACCCGACGATTGCGCGCCGGGTGTGACCAAGAGGTGACGGTGAGGGGCGGGGTTTCGAAAATGCCGCGCGGCTGGCGCGGATGCATCAGGGTTGGCCTGAGCGATGCCGCCTCCGTCCATCGGCCGCCCCGTCCTGGCGGGCAGGGCAGAGCCATCCGGCAGTGCCGCGCCGGCGGATAACCCACCGCTCCGGGTCGCTTCGCCGCGCGCGCGATGACGGAGCGTGTTGCAGGGACGGGAAGCCTCGACCGGATACCGTACGGGTCGGGATGGCACGGTATCCGGCACGATCGCGGATCCTCCCCGCCCGCAGGGGCGAAGCCGGCCGACCCTGCCGCCCTGAAACGTCCGGGCTTGGTCGGCGGGACTAGCTCGATCCAGCCTGGATGAAGCTGTCGAGGACCATTTTCCGGCCGGCCTTGTCGAAGTCAACGGTCAGCTTGTTGCCGTCCACGCCGGCGATCGTTCCGGGGCCGAACTTGGTGTGGAACACGCGCTGGCCGGTCTCGAACGCCGACGGCGTGCCCGTCGACTTGGCGATCAGTTCGCCCTCGATCTGGCGCGGACCGCCCGAATAGCCTCCGGACCGTCCGCCGGGCCCCGAACCGAAACCGCGGCCGCCATTCGGCGCCGTGTTGGCTTGCGCCCGCTGCCAGCCGGGCGTGCCGTAGCTCGATCCGAACGGCGTCGGGTTGCGGTCGAACCGCGAGGCGCCGGCGGAGAAATGGGCGGGCGCCTCGACCACGTCGACGGCTGTCTCCGGCAACTCGTCGATGAAGCGGGACGGGATGGTCGAGGACCACAGCCCGTGGATGCGCCGGTTCACCGCGAAGGACAGCTTCGCCCGCTTGCGTGCTCGGGTGAGACCGACATGGGCGAGGCGCCGCTCCTCCTCAAGGCCGGCGCGGCCGCTCTCGTCGAGCGCCCGCTGGCTGGGGAACAGGCCGTCTTCCCAGCCGGGCAGGAACACGGTGTCGAATTCGAGCCCCTTGGCGGCGTGGAGCGTCATCAGGGAGACGCGCTCGGCGCCCTCGGTCTCGGAGGCCTCCATCACCAGGGAGACGTGCTCGAGGAAGGCCGCCATGTCGGGGAATTCCTCCATCGAGCGGACGAATTCCTTGAGGTTCTCCAGGCGCCCGGCGGCGTCAGCCGAACGGTCCTTCTGCCACATCTCGGTGTAGCCGGATTCCTCCAGGATGATCTGGGCGACCTCGCTGTGCGGCCGCGACTCCACGAGCCGCGCCCACCGCGAGAAGCTCTGGGTGAGCGCCCGCAGGGTGGAGCGGACCCGGGGCTTCAGCTCGTCGGTCTCACACAAACGTTCGGCCGCGATCCGCAGCGGCAGCCGGTTGGCCCGGCCGTAGGTGTGGAGCTGCTGCAGGGTCGCGTCGCCGAGGCCGCGCTTGGGCGTGTTGACGATCCGCTCGAAGGCGAGGTCGTCGCTGACATTCATGGTGGTGCGCAGATAGGCCAGGGCGTCGCGGATCTCGGCGCGCTCGTAGAAGCGCGGGCCGCCGATGACCCGGTAGGGGAGGCCGAGCTGGACGAACCGGTCCTCGATCTCGCGCATCTGCGCGGAGATCCGCACCAGCACGGCGATCTCCGACAGGGCGTGCTGCTTCGCCTGGAGGGATTCGATCGACTCGGCGAGCATCCGCGCCTCCTCCTCGGAATCCCAAGCGCCGGTCACGGTGACGCGCTCGCCCGGCTCGTCGTCGGTGCGCAGGGTCTTGCCGAGCCGGCTCTCGTTCTTGGCGATCAGCCCGGAGGCGGCGGCCAGGATGTGGCCCGTGGAGCGGTAGTTGCGCTCCAGCCGCACCACCACCGCACCCGGGAAATCGTGCTCGAAGCGCAGGATGTTGTCGACCTCGGCGCCGCGCCAGCCGTAGATCGACTGGTCGTCGTCGCCCACGCAGGCGATGTTCTTGCGGTTCTGCGCCAGGAGGCGCAGCCACAGGTACTGGGCGACGTTGGTGTCCTGATACTCGTCGACCAGGATGTAGCGGAACCGGTCCTGATAGTTGGCCAGCACGTCGGGATTTTCCCGCCAGAGCTTAAGGCAGAGCAGCAGGAGATCGCCGAAATCGACGGCGTTCAGCGTCGCCAGCCGGGCCTGATAGGCGGTGTAGAGCGTGCCGCCCTTGCCGAACGCGAAGGCGGCGGCCTCGCCCGGGGGCACCTGCTCCGGCCCGAGGCCGCGGTTCTTCCAGCCGTCGATGGCGTGGGACAGGGCGCGGGCCGGCCAGCGCTTCTCGTCGACGTTCTGGTCGGCGATGACCTGCTTCATCAGCCGGAGCTGGTCGTCGGTGCCGAGAATCGTGAAATCGGACTTGAGCCCGACCATCTCGGCATGGCGGCGCAGGATCTTGGTGCCGATGGCGTGGAAGGTGCCGAGCCAGGGCATGCCCTCGCCGGCGGGGCCGATCAGCGCGCCGATCCGGTGCTTCATCTCCCGGGCGGCCTTGTTGGTGAAGGTCACCGCCAGGATGTCGAAGGGCCGCGCCCGGTTGGTCGCGATCAGGTGCGCGATGCGGGTGGTCAGCACGCGGGTCTTGCCGGTCCCGGCGCCAGCGAGCACGAGCACCGGGCCCTCCGTGGTCTCGACGGCGCGGCGCTGCTCGGGGTTGAGGCCTTCGAGGTAGGCGGAGGCGTCGCGGCGGAGCGCGCCCATGGCGCGGGCGGCGATGGAGGAGGCGGGAGCGCCGTCCCCGGCGGGCTGCGCGGGCGGGTGGTTCTGCATCCCGCATCCCTGGACCAAATCGCGAACGGCGTCGAGGTGGTTCGGGCGCGCTGGGGACAGCCGTGGCCGGCGCGAGCGGTGCGAATCTCCAAGTAAGTGCACCTTGGATCGTCCTCTCGGCGCCTCCCACGACAGCGCCCCGACATTCCGGGGCCGCGCAGCGGCGCCCGGAATCCAGATCCGCAGGTGAAGCAAATCCAGCCACCGTTGGCGGCTCTGGGTTCCGGGCTCGCCTGCGGCGCCCCGGAACGACGGCGCTGCCGCCGGGGTGGCATCGCCGCTGGCGCCCGCCGGGACTTATCGTGCTATGGCCGTGGCGACTGACTCGCGGGGGCACGCGGGGCGCGGCGGCACGGCGAGGTCGCGGCCTCGCGCAGAGATGGTGCGGAACGGGACCATTGCGTGATCTTCTGACCGCGCTGGCGGGCGCCGTCATCCTGGTTCTCGTGGCGGCGCTGGCCGTCCCCCCCTTCGTCGATTGGCAGGCCCATCGTGCGCTGGTCGAGCGGGCGATGACCCGTTCCCTCGGGGTGCCGGCCCGGACCGACGGCCGGATCGAAGTCCGCCTGCTGCCGTCGCCCCGGCTGCGCGTCGACCGGCTGCATCTCGGAGCCGACGCGGACCGACCCACGCTCGACGCCCGGTTCGTCAAGGCCGAGATCGCCCTGGCGCCGCTCCTGAAGGGCGAGTTCCGCTTCACCGAGACCCGGATCGGCCGGGCGGAGATCAAGCTCCCGCTCGCGGGCCCCGACGCCCTGAAGCTGCCGGGCGACTTCGGCGAAGCCCTGCGCGCGCGCGACTTCGCGATCGAGGCCCTGCACGTCCAGCAATTCCTCGTGACCACGCAGGTGCCGGCCACCGGCCGGACCGACCAGCTCTACGTCCAGGACCTGACCCTCCAGGCGCCGGCGCTAATCGGGCCCTGGCGCGTCGAGGGAACGAGCGGCGGCATCCCGTTCCGCGCCGTTAGCGGCACGCCGGGGTCCGATGGGCGCTTGGCCGCGAAGATCTCGGGCGGCGGCGACGCGCATCCGCGGTTCGAGGCGGACGCACGCTTCGGCCTGGTCCCGGCGGAATCCGGCCGGGCCGTCTCGGTGGAGGCCGAAGGCTCCGCCCGCCTCGTGGTCGGCCCGCCGACCCAGGCCGCCGGGGCCTACCTGCCGTTCTCGATCGGCGGCGCCTTCAAGGCCCGCGGCACCCAGGTGCGATTCGAGAACGTCGATCTCGCGATCGATCCGGGCGGCCGCGCCTTGCGGCTCGGCGGGAGCGGCCGCCTCGACCTGCGCCAGTGGCGCGCCGGCCTGAACCTGGAGGCCCGCCGCCTCGACCTCGACGCGTTCCTGGCCTCGCCCGAGGGCCAGAGCCTGATCGCCCGCGGCCTGCCGAGCTGGGCCGGGGGCCTGCCGGCCATGCTCGACCTCGATCTCGCGGTCGGCAGCGCCGTGCTCGGCGGCGAGGAATGGTCGAATCTCGCGCTCACCGGCACCCTGGAGCGCGCGGGCGGCCTGCTGCTGCGCCGCCTCGCGGTGACCGGGCCGGCGGACTCGAGCGTCAGCGTCAGCGGGCAGGTCGAGACCGCGCCGTTCCGCCTGACCGGGCCGGTGGCGCTGACCGCGCCGGATTCCGAGGCGCTCGGGCGCTACCTACGCCGCCTCGGCCTGGACGGCCCCCTGACCGCGCTCCTCGACGGCCGCCGGATCGAAGCCGCCGCCGACGTTTCCGCCGATGCGGCGAGCCTGTCGCTGCGCAACCTCCGGCTCGGCCTCGGGCCGGCGCGGATCACCGGCAATGCCCGTTACACCGCCGCGGAGGCCGGAACGCGCGGGCGGTTCGAGGCGCAGATCCGCGCGAGCGGCATCGACATCGCCGGCCTGCCGCCCCTCGGGACGACGCTGGGGAGCCTGCGCGATCTCGATCTCGCCCTGACCCTGGAAGCACGGGACGTCCGTTTCGGGGCGGCGGGCTCCGGAAACGGCACCATCGCGGCGCGCATCCAGTCGGACGGCGCGGGCCTCGCGGTCGACAGTCTCGACGTGACCGACCTCGCGGGCGCGAGCGCCACGCTCTCCGGCCGGATCGGCGCGGACGGGACCGGCCGCGTGTCGGGGCGCCTGAAGGCCCCGGTGGCGGCGCCGTTGCTCGGCCTGCTCGAACGGGTCTGGGTCGGCGAGATCCGCCTGCTCCCCGCCTTCCTGCGGGACGCGCCCCTCGACCTCGCCGTCGCCCTCGACCGGGAGGGCGTGGCCTCCGAGGCCCTGCGCACCCAGGCGAAGGGCAGTGCCGGCGGCGGCACCCTCGACCTGATCCTGGCGAGCCGCGGGACACGGATCGAGGGCGGCACCGCCGCCCTGACCAGCCCGCGGGCCGGCCTGTGGTTCGGGCGGACCGACATCGCCGGCCTGCAGCGTCCCGCCGAGCTTCACCTCAAGGCCGAGCGACCAGGCGCCGGCGCCCTCGCCCTCACGATCGACGGAACGGTGGCGGGCCTCCGGATCGCGACCGGCCGGCCGGTCCAGATCGGGGCCGACGCCGTGCCCACCGGCGGCGAGATCCGGGCCGACACGGCCGACCTCGCTCCGTTCCTGACGCTCGCCGGGGCCGCGCGCCTCCAGCCGGGCGCTTGGCCGGCGGACCTGACCGTCACCCTGTCGCGGGACAAGAGCGACAGCATCGCCGCCCTCACCGGCAAGGTCGCCGGGTCGGGCGTGACCGGGACGCTGATGCGGGCGCCGGGCGGGGCCCTGCGCGGCCGTCTCGGCCTGGACCGCCTGTCGCTGCCGCAGCTCGCCGCCGCGCTCCTGCTTCCGACGGAGGCGAACGGCCGGTTCTCGACGCCGCCGTCGCACCCGTCCGCCGCCCTCGATACCCGGATCGCCAGCCTCGATCTCGGGCGCGGCCTCGTGGCGACGGAGGCCTCCGTCGCCCTCGGGCTGGCCGACACGAGCCTGACCCTGCGGGACCTCACGGCCAAGCTCGCCGGTGGACGGATCGCGGGCTCGGCCACGATTGCCCGGCTCGGGGCGGCCGCGGCGATCACCGGCGAGGGCACGATCGACGCGGCCGCGATCCCGGCGCTCGCCGGGGGCGGCCCGGTCGGCGGCCGCCTGAGCGCCGACCTGCGCGTCTCCACCAATGCGGAGACGCTGACGGGTCTCGACGAGGGTCTCTCGGGGAGCGGCACGCTCACCCTCCAGGACCTGAGCGTGCCCGAGGCCGATCCCGCGGGGCTCGGACGCGCCCTGGCCCGGGCGGCCGAGATCGACGATCCGCTGCGCGGGGGGCGGCTCCAGGCCCTGGTCTCCGAGGAACTCGCGAAAGGTGGCGCGCAGGCACGCGGGCCAGCCCGCGCCGCGGCCACCATCGTCGGCGGCGTGCTGCGGGCCGGCCCCCTCGACATCGATTTCGGCTCCGCGCGCTGGACCGGCACGGTCGGCTACGACCTGCGTGCCGGCCGGCTCGACGCCCGCGGCACGCTCGCCGGCGGCCCGGTGCCCCGAGGCTGGAATGCCGGGCCGCCGGCCGTCCAGCTCGGGCTGACGGGGCCGCTCGCCGCGCCCGAACGGAGTCTCGATGTCGGCGCCCTGTCGAACGGGCTCGCCGCCTTCGTGCTGCAGCGCGAGCTGGAGACGATCGAGTTGTCCGAGGCGGATCAGGTGGAGCGGCAGCGCCGCCGCGCCCGGATCGAGATGGACCGCGCCCGCGCCGCGGCGCTCAAGGCTGCGGCCGACAAGGCCGCTGCCGAGAAGGCTGCCGCCGAGCGCGCCGCCGCCGAGGAGGCCGCACAGCGGGTCCGGGTGCAGGGCGGCGACGGGCAGGGCGCGACGCCCATCGACGCGCAGCACCCGTAATCGCTTAGGGAATTCGTCCGCAGGGCCGAAGACACCCGCGCAGGGGCTGTGTGATCTCAGTGACTGGTGCGGGAGAGGCAAGCCGCACAGCGTCCCGTTCCGCCGGCCTGTGAGAAGCCGCCCGAGCCGGCTGCTCCCGCGTCATCTCGGGGCCGCGCAGCGGCGCCCGGGATCCAGAGCCGCCGTCGTGCCGAGGCATCACACGGACGGCGGATCCGACGTCCAGATCGATGTGCCGCGGGCGCACCCATGAGGACGGCTCCGGAACGCACGCCGGACCGGCTCGCTATCCCCTCAAACGATGAAGCGCCGGTCGACGGTCTGGAACAGGTAGAAGCCGTTGAAGCGCACGGCCGTGTCGGCGGCCCTGTCGTCGAAGTCGAGCGGCTGCCGGCTGCCGTCGCAGAGCTTGCCGCCAAAGGTCCAGCGGCCGGCACCGATGAAGGGCGGGACACTGCTGGCCTCCGGCACCGCGCAGCAGAGGCCCTCCACGCTTCTGAGCTGGAACAGGTTGTAGCTTCGCATCCGAAGTCCTCCGCCTGGCCGCCCTCAAGCCAAATTTTCCCAATACAAGATCTTGCATTGCGAAGAATCGGCTTGACCGTGCTCATAATGGCACAATCAGTCGAGTTTGTGACGGTCAAGTTTCAGGGACGTTTCGGTTCAACTCCTCGAGCCAGATGCGCGCGGACCCGTCCGAAGGCGCCCGCCAGTCGCCCCTCGGCGACAGCGAGCCGCCGGCCGAGACCTTCGGCCCGTTCGGGAGCGCCGAGCGCTTGAACTGGCTGAAGCCGAAATAGCGGGTCAGGAAGACACCGAGCCAGCGACGGATCTCCGGCAGGTCGTATGCGACCCGCTTGGTCTCGGGAAAGTCCGGCGCCCAGAAACCGCTCTCCTTGTCGCTCCAGGCATGCAGCGCCAGGAAGGCGATCTTCGACGGCCGGAACCCGTAGCGCAGCGTGTAGAACAGGTTGAAATCCTGCAGCGCGTAGGGGCCGATCGTGGCTTCCGTGCTCTGCGGGCTGTCGTCCTGGTCCATCGGCACCAGTTCGGGGGAGATCTCGGTGTCGAGGACCGCCTGGAGGGTGCGCGCCTCGTCCGGCCCGACCTCGCCGTTGCCGATCACCCAGCGGATCAGGTGCTGAATCAGGGTCTTGGGCACGCCGGCATTGACCGCATAGTGGCTCATCTGGTCGCCGACGCCGTAGGTGCACCAGCCGAGCGCCAGTTCCGAGAGGTCACCGGTGCCGACCACGATGCCGCCGGCATGGTTGGCGAGCCGGAACAGGTAGTCGGTGCGCAGGCCCGCCTGCACGTTCTCGAAGGTCACGTCATAGACCGCCTCGCCTTTGGCGTAGGGGTGGCCCATGTCGGCGAGCATCTGCTTGGCCGCCGGGCGAATGTCGATCTCGGCGGCGGTGCAGCCGAGCGCCTTCATGAGCGCGTGGGCGTTGGTCTTGGTGGCGTTGGAGGTGGCGAAGCCCGGGAGCGTGTAGGCCAGGATGTCCGAGCGCGGATAGCCGAGGCGGTCGAAGGCTTTGGCGATCACGATCAGCGCGTGGGTCGAATCGAGTCCGCCCGAGACGCCGATCACGGCCTTGCGGGTGCCGGTCGCCTCCAGGCGCTTGGCGAGGCCGGCGACCTGGATGTTGTAGGCCTCGTAGCAATCCTGTGCGAGACGCGCCGGATCGGCCGGCACGAAGGGAAAGCGCTCGATCCGCCGGATCAGCCCGATATCGGCCTCCGGGGGGCTGAGCCTGAACGCGACGCGACGATAGGCGAGGGCGTGGCGCCGGGCGTCGTCGTCGAAGCTGCCGGCCTGCAGGCGCTCCTGGGCGATCAGGTCGAGGTCGATATCGGCCAGCGTCGTCACCGGGCCTACGGGAAAGCGCTCGCCCTCGGCGAGACGGACGCCCAGCTCGTCGATGCTAGTCTGGCCGTCCCAGGACAGGTCGGTGGTCGATTCGCCCTGGCCGGCGGCGGCATAGACATACGCGCAGGCGCCGCGCATCGCGGCGGCCCGCGACAGGAGCGCCCGCGATTCGGCCCGGCCCACGGTGATCGGGCTGCCGGAGAGGTTGGCCAGCACCGTGGCGCCCGCCAGCGCCGCGCGCATGCCGGGGGGCTCGGGCACCCACAGGTCCTCGCAGATCTCCACCCCGACCACGAGGCCCGGCAGATCCTCGGCGGGGAACAGCAGGTCTGTTCCGAAGGGCACCTCGTGACCGGCGACCCGGATGGTCTCGCCACTGATCCCGGCGCCGGAGGCGAAATGGCGCTTCTCGTAGAACTCCCGGTAATTCGGCAGGAAGGTTTTCGGGACCACGCCGAGCAGGCGGCCGCCCTGGATCGCCAGGGCGCAGTTGTAGACGCGGTGGCGCCAGCGCAGCGGCGCGCCGACGAGCAGGAGCGGCCGGAGATCGGCCGATTCGGCGATCACCCGGGTTGCTGCGGCCTCGACCGCGTCCAGCAGCGTCTGCTGCAGGAGCAGGTCCTCGATCGCGTAGGCCGAGAGGCCGAGTTCGGTGAACACCGCCAGCGCCGCCCCCGAACCGTGGCAGGTCCGGGCCAGGTCGAGGATCACGTCGGCGTTGCGCTCGGGCTCGGCCGGGTGGCTGCGGCCGGTGCAGGCGGCGACGCGGGCGAAGCCGTGGCGGTAGAGGGAGCGGAAGCGCGTCGGCGATTCGGAGGTGGCTTGCGACACGGGCACCTGTCCGGATGAGGGGTGGCTGCGGGTATCATATGGGACGCGGCAGGGTGGTGGCAGCGCCGCGTCACGCCGGTCAACGCGGCGGGACGGAGTTTGGCCTCCATCGGCCTTTCACGGCCTCCGCGTCATCCCGGGCTCGCCTACGGCGCTCCGGCATGCAGGAGGCGACCGACAGGTCCGGACCCCCACATGGTTTCCGCCAGATGGGCGCGCGGCAAGCCTCCATTAACGACGAATGGCCTAACTCAGGGACAGCCGCCGCGCGTCGGCGGATCCCTGTTTCGAGTATCGTTCGAGAACCCATGCGCGCATCGGGACGGCCTCCGTACTCCCACCGTGACCCCGCTCGCCCCGTCCGCGGCGGCGACCGCTCGGGCCTCTCCCTGGGAGCCCTTGCGCACCGGCTGATGGCGCTCCGCGCCAGCCTCACCCGACGCCTGTCCGGCTCCCCGGCCGGCGTGCCAGCGCGCCCGTCCTACGGCGTCCCCGGGTGCCGGGCGGAGCCGAGCTGGCTCACCGCGCCGGCCGCGATGGTCGGCCGCGAATCCGCGGAGCGCACCCCGCGCGCCGCTCCGTCGGAGCCCCAATGGCCGGCCGAGGTCTTCGACGACCGGGCGAGCCTCGACGCGCTGGACGGACCCGTCGTCGAGAGCCGAATCGATCGCAGCGCCTCCTCGCCGGGCGTGCTGGTGCGTCAGCCGCGCCGACCCGCTGCGATCGCGCCGGAGCATGCGGCGGCCTCCGCGCCCGCACCGGCTCCGGCCGCGCCTTCGGCCGTGCGCTGGACCCGGACGCCCGATTCGGTGCTGCAGGAGCGCCGCCAGCGCGCCCTCGAGGCCGAGCGCGTCGCCCTGGAGCGCGCCCGCGCCGATGCGCAAGCGGCCGCCCTCGCTCAGGAGACCGAGCGGGCGGCCCGCGACGAGGCCGAGCGCGAGCGCAGCGAGCATGCCCGGATCGCCTCCGAGGAGGCCGAGCGCGCGTTCGCCCCGCCGGACATGCCCGAAGCCGGCGCGCCGGACGCGGAGCCGGTGCCCCTGTGGCGCCAGCCCTTCGTCGCGCCGCCGGGCGTCCGCTTCTTCCGCACGCCGGACCGCCGCCCGGTCCGGCCCGCCGTCGAGCTCGCCGCGTCCACGGCGGTGATCGCCCCGGTGGCGGCCATGCCGGTCGTCGCGGAGGCGGCCGAGGACGCCGTACCGGCTCGTGACTGGTCCGACCTGCCGGACTGGTCCGAGGTCCAGCCCTGGTTCGAGGGCGCCGATTGGTCGTCCGTGGACGCCTGGTCCGCCCTGGAGGCGCAGCCCGCCGTAGCTGCACCGGCCTTGGGGGAGATCACCGCGCAGGCGGCTTCCGACGAGCGCTTCGTGTCGATGCCCCTCGACGTCTCGCACCTGCGCTCGCTGCCGCCGCGGCCGGTCTACGTGCTCGACCGGCTCGTGCGGTTCGATCAGCCGCCGCGGCCCGCCGACGGGCAGGATAACGGAACGGAGTCCGGCCAGCGCACCGAGGAGGCCGCCGCGATCCGGAGCGCGTTCCTGCCGTCCGCCACGCCGGCATCGTCCGGCCTGTCGCTGGTCTTCGGCCCCGGCATTGCGGCCGAGCCGGAAGCCCCGCGCCGCGCCCCCGTTCTCAGCGCCATGGCGGCGCGGGCGGCGATCCGTGCGGGCGGCCAGCCGAGCCCGGTCCCGCCGGCGCCGCAGGCTCAGCCCGAGATGGTCCCGTTTCCGGTTGCGGCCACGCCGATCGCCGAGCGCGCCGAAGCGGAGCGCGTGGTGATCCCGATGACCCCGCGCCCGGTCCTGCTCCGGGGCAAGCTGGCGCCGCAGCCCGAGCCGATGGCGGCCGAGGTCGAGGTCGCGGCCGAGCCCGTCGCGGCTGCGGTCGAGATGGTCGAGGTCGCCGTGCCCGCGCCCGCTCCGTCCGCGCTCCCCATGGTGGCGTCCCGGGCGCACCTGATCCCGGCCGGCCGCCACCTCGAGATCGCGCCGATCGAGAACGCCGATTACGAGCTGCCGTCCCTCGAACTGCTCGCCCTGCCGGCCCCCGGCGGCAGCGAGGAGGTCGATGCCGACGTCCTGGAGCAGAACGCCCTCAACCTCCAGCAGACGGTGCAGGATTTCGGCGTGCGCGGCGACATCCTGGCGGTGCGGCCCGGCCCGGTCGTCACCCTCTACGAGCTCGAGCCCGCCCCCGGCACCAAGTCCAGCCGCGTGATCGGCCTGTCGGACGACATCGCACGCTCCATGTCGGCGGTCTCGGCCCGCGTCGCGGTCGTGCCCGGCCGCAACGTCATCGGCATCGAGCTGCCGAACGAGACCCGCGAGACCGTCTACCTGCGCGAGCTGCTCGCGTCGGCCGATTTCGGCGAGAGCAAGCACAAGCTGGCTCTGTGTCTGGGCAAGAACATCGGCGGCGAGCCGATCATCGCCGACCTCGCGCGCATGCCCCACCTCCTGGTCGCCGGCACCACCGGCTCCGGCAAGTCGGTGGCGATCAACACCATGATCCTCAGCCTGCTCTACCGGCTCAAGCCGGAGGAGTGCCGCCTGATCATGGTCGATCCCAAGATGCTGGAGC
>Ga0255028_100055_pt1 | contig 31691 bp, 28 predicted proteins | sample DRGLUT_MetaT_FD_178168 | JGI IMG/M metagenome (GOLD analysis project Ga0255028, IMG submission 178168) | Metatranscriptome of freshwater microbial communities from Pennsylvania, United States - DR:GLUT (Metagenome Metatranscriptome) | ecosystem: Environmental > Aquatic > Freshwater > Creek...
ATCGAGCGCCGCACCATCCAGCGCTGGGGCATGCAGGCCTGAAGACAGGCCTACTGGCGGATCATCCGGCGCAAGCTTCCCGCGATCCGCCCGTTCGGGCCCTGCAGCCGGCATTTTGATCGTTCTGATGCGCGCCGTCCCGGACGCGACGGCAACGAGAAATTAGGCGCACCGGGCGCGACTTGCCTCCATGACCTGCGTGAAGTCATGTATATAACATATGACTGTTGACAGGGCACGCCCGGCGCGTATCGTTCGATCCGACGCCGACGGACTCGCCTGAGTTAAGATCGGCGCGAAAACAGGTGAGGAACGCCATGACGGCACGGGGCATCATCCGGCTCGTCGGGACGGTCGCGGCCCTGTGTGGGGCGCTCGGCACGGCGCGCGCCGAGGTTTCGACCGTCCGGCTCGCGAAGCAGTTCGGAATCTCCTACCTGCCCTTGACCGTCATGGAGGAGGAGGGCCTGCTGGAGAAGCAGGCCAAGGCGCGCGGCCTCGACGTCAAGGCCGAGTGGCTGCGCTTCACCGGCGGCTCGGGGATGAACGAGGCCCTGCTCTCCGGCAACCTCGACTTCGCCTCCGGCGGCGTCGGCCCGTTCCTGACGATCTGGGGCCGGACGCAGGGCAACATCAAGGTCAAGGGCGTGGCGGCGCTGAACGCGATGCCGCTCTGGCTGGTGACCACCAATCCCGCGGTCAAGTCGATCACGGATTTCGGACCGCAGGACAAGATCGCCCTGCCGACCGCCAAGACCTCGATCCAGGCGATCACCCTGCAGATGGCCGCCGAGAAGGCCTTCGGACCCGGCCAGCAGGCGAAACTCGATCCGCTGACCGTCTCGATGGGGCACCCGGACGCGCAGACCGCCCTGATGGGCGGCCGCTCGGAGATCACCGCGCATTTCGGCTCCCCACCCTTCCAGGAGATGGAGCTGAAGGACCCGCGGGCGCACAAGGTGCTCGACAGCTTCGACGTCATGGGCGGTCCCCACACCTTCAACCTCGTTTGGGCCTCCTCGCGCTTCGTCACGGCCAATCCCAAGGTCACCGCGTCCTTCCTGGCGGCGCTCGAAGACAGCCTGACGCTGATCCGGGACGATCCGGCGAAGGCCGCGGCTCTCTGGATCAAGGCGGAAGGCGCGAAGATTTCGCCGGCGGAGGCGGAAGCGCTCATCCGCGCACCGCAGAACACCTGGACCACCAAGCCCGAGCGCATGACCGCCTATCTCGCCTACATGAACCGCGCCGGCCTGGTCTCCGCTACGGCCGCCAGCGACAGCGAGCTGTTCTTCCCCCCGCCGGCGGCGGGTGATGCCCCGAAGGAGGCGACGCGGTGACGGCCCCCGTCGGGCATGCCGCCGTCGGGCGGAGCGCGACCGAGGCGCTGCGGGTGCGCGTCCGGCGGGGCGACGCGGTCGCGGACTATGTGGTGCCGCGCCGGGCCAACCAGACGGTGCTCGACGTCGTCACCGAGATCCAACGCGATCAGGACCCGACCCTCGCCTACCGCTTCGCCTGCCGGGTCGGCATGTGCGGCTCCTGCGGCATGACGGTGAACGGTCGCCCGCGCTGGACCTGCCGCACCCGGGTCGCCGCGGTCGCGCCGGACGGGGTGCTGACGCTCGAACCCCTGCGCAACCTGCCGGTAGTCAAGGACCTCGCGGTCGACATGGAGCCCTTCTTCGAGAAGTGGCGCCGCGCCCACGGCTATTTCGAGCCGGGCGAGAACCCACCCGACGACTTCGCGACGGTCGCGCCGGACTCGCCCGCGCGCCAGGAGGTCGATGCCGGGATCGAGTGCATCAATTGCGGCGTCTGCTACGCGGCCTGCGACGTCGTCAGCTGGAATCCCGACTATCTCGGGCCGGCGGCGCTCAACCGGGCCTGGACGCTCGTCAACGACGTGCGCGACCAGGATCGCGACGGGCGGCTCGCCGCGGTGGTGGGCGATGCCGGCTGCCATTCCTGCCACAGCCACATGAGCTGCACCGAGCATTGTCCGAAGGGCCTGAGCCCGACCTTCTCGATCGCGGGCCTGAAGCGCGAAACCGGCAAGGCGGCGCTGCGCCGGTTCTGGCGGCGCGGATGAGCCCGCTCCTGTACCTCGCCCAGCGCGGCACCGCGGCGATCCTCGCGGTCACGGTCGCGGTTCATCTCGGCACGATCCTCTACGCGGTGCGCGGCGGGCTCACGGCGGGCGAGATCCTGGGCCGGACACAGGGCAACCGTGCCGTCCTGCTGTTCTACGCGGTCTTCGTGCTGGCCGCCGCGATCCACGCGCCGATCGGCCTGCGCAGCATCCTGCGCGAGTGGACCGGCTGGCGCGGCCGCTCCCTTGACTTCACCATGATCGCCCTGTCGGCGTTGCTCGCCGGGCTGGGACTGCGGGCGGCGCTGGCGGTGTACTGGGCATGAGGACGATTACGAAGACGTCCATGCAGATCGGGATGACCCGCGCGTCCCTGCGCCGGCCGGGCTTCGCCGCCGCCCTGATCCACCGCCTTTCAGGGATCGCGCTGGCGCTGTTCCTGCCGATGCACTTCATCGCGCTCGGCACCGCGCTCCAGGGCGCCGACCGGCTCGAGAGCTTCCTCGGCCTCACCCAGAACGGCTTCGTCCGCACCGCCGAGTGGGGCCTCGTCTGTGCGCTGGCCGTCCACATGGCGCTGGGGCTGCGGGTGCTCGCCATCGAGTGGCTGCGCTACCGCGAGCGCAATGCCCTCGTCGTCTCGGGCTGCCTCGCGACTGCCTTCGCGGTCGGCCTCCTGTTCCTCCTCAGCGGGGCGTGAGTCCTGCCCGTCACCATCGGAGACCCGCCATGGATCTCGACATCCGCGAATTCGAGGAGGTCTGCCGCGACCTCTACGTCCGCGCCCTGAAGATCCTGCCTCCGGACATCAAGGCGGGCTTCGCCGACCTGCAGCGGGCCGAGACCAGCGCCACCGGCCGCGCGATCCTCGACACGATGGTGGAGAACGTCGCGGTCGCGGAGCGGACCAAGAACATCCTCTGCCAGGATACCGGCATCCCGATCTACAACGTCGTGATCGGCGCCGACGTGCGCTTCGACGGCGCCGCGCTCAAGGCGGCGATCCGGCGCGGCTGCGAGCGGGCCACGAAGGAGTTCTCCCTGCGCTCCTCGGTGGTCCACCCGATCACCCGCAAGAACGAGCAGACCTCTTGCGGCATCCGGGTGCCGATCATCCACGTCGACTTCGACGACCGGCCCGAGACCGTGGCGGTCGAGATGATCCCCAAGGGCTCGGGCTCCGAGAACGGTTCCTTCCTGCAGATGCTGCTGCCCTCGGACGGTATCGGCGCGGCCAAGCGCTTCGTCATCGACCGGGTGATCGAATTGGGTGGCCGGGTCTGCCCGCCGACCATCGTGGGCGTAGGGCTCGGCGGCACCTCGGATCTGTGCATGCATCTGGCCAAGGTGGCGGCGACCCGGCCGCTGCGCTCGGTCTGCTCCGATCCCGAGGGCGCCCGGATCGAGGCCGAGCTGTCGCGGGCGGTGAACGAGCTCGGCATCGGCCCGCAGGGGCTCGGCGGCCGGTCCACAAGCTTTGCCGTCCATGTCGAGCTCGCCGCGACCCACATCACCCAGAACCCGGTCGCCGTGAACATCCAGTGCCACTCGGCCCGCCGCGCCCGCGCGACGTTCACGCCGGGCGGCATCGCGTTCGAGTGAGGAGCAGACCGTGGCCCACCACGTCCTCGACATGCCGACCGGCGAGGCCGAGATCCGCGCCCTGCGGATCGGCGACACCGTCACCCTGCGGCGCTGGCTGTTCGGCATCCGCGACGCGACCCTGATCCACATGTTCGACCGGGACCGCCGCACCCGGCTCGACCTCGACGGTCACGCGGTGATCCACACCGCGCCGAACGTCCATCGCGTCCCGGTCTCCAACGAGGCGCCGGTCGGCTTCGCGCCGTTCTGCATCGGCACCACCACGTCGATGCGCATGGAGCGCTTCACCGACGCCCTGATGGAGCGCGAGGGCGTGCGCCTCATCGTCGGCAAGGGCGGCATGGGGCCGGCGACCCTCGACGCCTTCGCGCGGCGCGGCGGCGCCTACCTCGCGATCGTCGGCGGCGCGGCGGCGCTGGAGACCACCTGGATCGAGACCATCGTGGACGTCGACCTCGACGACCTCCACCCGGAGAGCCTGTGGCAATTCGCGATCCGCGATTTCGGCCCGCTGCTGGTCGGCATGGACTCGCACGGCGGCTCGCTCTTCGCCGACGTGCAGCGCGACGTGGCGGCCCGGCGCGACGCCGTCATCGCCTCCTTGGAGGACGCCCGATGAGCCCCGCGCAGGTCGAGACCGACATCCTGATCCTCGGCTCCGGCGGGGCCGGGCTGTTCGCCGCGCTCCACGCCAAGAAGACCGCGCCCGAGCTCGACGTCACCGTCGCGGTGAAGGGGCTCCTCGGCAAATGCGGCTGCACCCGCATGGTCCAGGGCGGCTACAACGTCGCGCTGGCGCCTGGCGACTCGGTCGAGCGGCATTTCATGGACACGATCGAGGGCGGCAAGTGGCTGAACGACCAGGCGCTCGCCTGGACGCTCGTCACCGAGGCGCAGGTCCGGATCCGCGAGCTCGAAACCGAGCTCGGCTGCTTCTTCGACCGCAACCCGGACGGCAGCGTCCACCAAAAGGCGTTTGCCGGCCAGACTTTCGACCGGACGGTGCACAAGGGCGACCTCACCGGCATCGAGATCATCAACCGCCTGTCCGAGCAGGTCTGGCGCAGGGACGTGCGCCGCCTGGAGGACCACCGCGCCCTGGAGCTGATCCCGGCCCGGGACGGCTCGGGGCTGGCGGGCGTGCTGATGCTCGACATGCGCACCGGCGAACCGAAGCTGGTGCGGGCAAAGGCCGTGCTGCTCGCCACCGGCGGCGGGCCGACCATGTACAAGTACCACACGCCGTCCGGCGACAAGTCCTGCGACGGGCTCGCCATGGCTTTGCGCGCCGGTCTCCCCTTGCGCGACATGGAGATGGTGCAGTTCCACCCGACCGGGCTGCTCGCCGGTGCCGGCACCCGCATGACCGGGACGGTGCTGGAGGAGGGCCTGCGGGGGGCCGGCGGCTGGCTCCTCGATTCCACCGGCCAGCGCTTCATGGAGGCCTACGATCCTCGGGCCGAGCGCGCGACCCGGGACGTGGTCAGCCGCTCGATCATGCGGCGGCTGCGCGAGGGGTTCGGCACCCCGAGCGGCGGCGTCCACATCCAGATGAGCCATCTCGGCCCCGAGGACGTGCGCCGCCGCTTCAAGGGCATGGTCGAGCGCTGCGCCGATTGCGGCTTCGATCTGGCGGGCGGCCTCGTCGAAGTCATCCCCACGGCCCATTACATGATGGGCGGCCTCCAGTTCGCGGTCGACTGCACCACGGCGCTGCCGCGCCTCTTCGCGGCCGGTGAGGATACGGGCGGCGTCCACGGGGCGAACCGGCTGGGCGGCAACGGCGTGGCGAACTCCACGGTGTTCGGGGGGCTCGCCGGCCAGTCCATGGCGCGGGCCGCGCGGCGCGAGGGCGCCCTCGCCGAGCCCGACCCCGCCGCCATCGAGGTGGGCCTCGCCCGCGCCTACGGGCCGCTCGGCTGGCCGGCGGGCTCGCTGCCGGAGATCCGTGAGGCGCTCTATGAGACGATGTGGGCCGATGTCGGCATCCTGCGGGACGAGACCGGCCTCAGCCGGGCGCTCGCCACCCTCGAAGGGCTCGCCGACGCGGTCGCCCGGGCCGGCGCGCCGGACGGCGACCGCCGCTACGCGCTGACCTGGATGGACCGGCTGAACCTCGAGAACCTCGTGCTGGTCTCGCAGGCCGTGGCCCGGGCGGCGCTCGCCCGCACCGACAGCCGCGGCGCCCATTTCCGCGAGGATTTCCCGGAGGCGTCGGATCTCGCGACCTCGCACTACACCGTGGTGCGCCAGCGCGGCGGGGCGCTCGACCTCGCGATGGAGCCGGTGCACTTCACCCATGTGCGGCCGGGGGGCTCCCTCCTCGATGCGGCCGCCTGAGGGACTTGAGCCATGCAGACCCTGCGCGGCGCCGACATCGTGGCCCGGACCCTGGAGGCGCTCGGCGTCACCCGGATCTTCACCCTGTCGGGCAACCACATCATGCCGGTCTTCGACGCCCTACTGGAGACCGGGATCACCCTCGTCCACACCCGCCAGGAGGCGGCCTGCGTCCACATGGCCGACGCCTGGGGCCGGCTGACCGGCGAGGTCGGCGTCGCGCTGGTCACCGGCGGGCAGGGCCACACCAACGGCGCGGCGGCGCTCACCACCGCGCTGGCGGCCGAGTCGCCGGTCCTGCTGCTCTCGGGCCACGCGGGGCTGTCCGAGCTCGGGCGCGGCGCCTTCCAGGAATTGGCCCAGGCCGACATCGCCCGGCCGATGACCAAGGCCGCCTGGACAGCCGGCTCGGTCGCTTCCCTCGGGCCGGACCTGGCCCGGGCCTTCCGGATCGCCCGGGAGGGGCGACCCGGCCCGGTCCATCTCAGCCTGCCGGTCGATCTGCTGGAGGCGGCCGTCCCCGCCGCCTCGGTGCGGATCCCGGACCGGGCCGCGGCCGCCATCTGCACCGCCGAGCCGGCGCCGGATCTCGTCGCCGACCTGCGCGCCGCCCTCGCCGGGGCGGAACGGCCCCTCGTCGCCTGCGGCCCGGCCCTGTGCGACGCTTCCGGCCGGGCCGCCATGGCGGCGCTGGAGGAAGCGCTGGGCCTGCCGGTCGTCGGCATGGAGAGCCCGCGCGGGATCAACGATCCGGCCCTCGGCGCCTTCGCGGAGGTCCTGTCGCGGGCCGATCTCCTCGTCCTGCTCGGCAAGCCGCTCGACTTCACCCTGCGCTTCGGCGCGGCCCCCACCCTCGCGCCCGACTGCCGCTTCGCCATCGTCGATCCCGATCCGGCGCTCCTCGGCCGCGCGCCGGCCGACCGTCTCGCCGTCGCAGCCCTCGCCGATCCGCGGCCGGTTCTGGCTGCGCTGGCCGCAAGCGGCACCGCCCTCCCCCGCCGAGAGGGTTCGCACCGAGAGGCCTGGCACCGGGAGGCGCGGGCCGCCCTCGCCTACCAGCCGCCCGGCTGGGCAGACCTGCGCAGGAATGCAGGGCCCCTGCATCCGGTGGCGCTGTGCCGGGCGGTCGACGCCTTCCTCGACCACTATCCGGACGGCACGCTGATCTGCGACGGCGGCGAGATCGGACAGTGGCCGCAGGCCCTGGTCCGCGCCGGTCGCCGGCTGATCAACGGCGTCTCGGGCACGATCGGCGCGTCGATTCCCTTCGCGATCGCCGCGGCGCTGGAGCGCCCCGGTACCCCGGTGGTTGCGGTGCTGGGCGACGGCACCTTCGGCTTCCACATGGCCGAGTTCGACACGGCCGTGCGCTACGGCGTCCCGTTCATCGCGGTGGTCGGCAACGATGCCCGCTGGAACGCCGAGCACCAGATCCAGCTGCGCAACTACGGCCCCGAGCGCACGCGCCACTGCGACCTGCTCCCGACCCGTTACGACGCAGTGGTCCAGGCGCTCGGCGGGTTCGGGGCGCTGGTGACCAAGGCCGCCGACCTTCCGGCGGTGCTGGAGGCGGCCCATGCCAGCGGCCTGCCGGCCTGCGTGAACGTGATGATCGAGAGCGTGCCGGCGCCGGTGATCCGCCGCCCCGCCTGAAGGGCACGATCAGTCCGTGACGCCGTCTCTGCCGAACGGGGCGGGGGTCCCTCTCCATGTGGGAGAGCGACAGGCTGAGAGAAGAGACTGGTCCGTACGAGGCGCGACCTGTCGGCGCGTCGATAGCGTCTTCAGACGGAGCGTTCGTGTCCCTCATCCCAATCTTCTGCCGCACGGGAGAGGGGGAGGTCGCGTCCACCAAGCGAGTTGGCGCAACGATCGGTTACCATCGGTTCAGGGAGGGGAAACATGCGCAGACGCGACCTTCTGGCGGGCGCTGCCGCCCTCGCGATGAGCCCCCGGCCAGCCTGGGCGGAAGTCGGCGCGGTGGCGATCGCCCGCCAGCCGAGCCTCGGCCACTTGCCGCTGATGCTGATGGAGGAGCAGGGCCTGCTCCAGAAGGCGGCGGCCGCCCGCGGCGTGGAGGGGCTGCAGGCGCGCTACCTCACCCTCGCGGGCGGGGCCGCCATGAACGACGCCCTGCTCTCCGGGACGATCCAGTTCGCGGCCGGCGGCGTGCCGCCCCTCGTGCTGCTGTGGTCGAAGACCGAGGCCACGGCCATGGCCGTGAAAGGCGTGGCGGCGATGAACAGCATGCCGCTCCTGATGAACACCAGCAACCCGAAGGTGCGCACGCTCGCGGACTTCACCGACCGGGACAAGATCGCGCTCCCCGCCGTAAAAGTCTCGGTGCAGGCGATGTTCCTGCAGATGGCCGCCGAGAAGGAGCTCGGCGCGGCCCGCCGCAACGATTTCGACCGGCTCACCGTCACGCTCTCGCATCCCGACGGCATGGCGGCGCTCCTCGGGGGAACCGAGGTGACCGCGCATTTCACCGCCGCGCCGATCCAGGAGCTGGAACTGCGCCGACCCGGCATCCGCACGGTGCTGAACAGCTTCGACGTTCTGGGCGAACCCTCGACCTTCAACGTCGTCTGGGCTTCCTCGGCCTTCGCGAGTGCCAACCCCCGGGTCGTCGCGGCCTTCGGCGCCGCTTTGGACGAGGCACTCGCCGCGATCACGGCCGATCCGTCGGAGGCGGCGCGCGCCTACGTGCGGCTCGCCCACGACGGGAGCGATGTCGGGCTGATCACCGAGATCCTGAACGACCCACAGGTGTCCTTCACGGCGACGCCCCGGGCGGTCGGCAAGGTCGCGGATTTCATGGCCCGCACCGGCACGATCCGCCGCCGGCCGGAGAGCTGGAAGGACCTGTTCTTCGCGGGCGTTCACGACAAGGCGGGCAGCTGACGCCCCGCCGACCGCGCTCAGCTCTGCAGCAGGCCGGGCAGCGCCAGGGCCGTCGTGGTCAGGCCGATCGCGGCCAGCAGTGCGAGAACCAGCGTGCGGAAGCGGCGCTGGTCGATCCGGGCGAACATCGAGAGGCCGGCGAGTACGCTCACCAGCACCACCGGCAGCGCCAGGGCGAGATCGCCGAGGAGCTCGGGCGGTAGCGGATCGAGGTAGACGAGGATCGTCAGAGCCCAGACCTGCATCACCAGGGTGAAGGATTGGTAGACCGCCCGCTGGGTGCGCGGTTCCCAGCCGCGTACGAGGCTCCAGGCCGTCGGCAGGGCGCCGGACAGTCCGGCGATGCCGCCCAGCACGCCGCCGAGGAAGCCGATGGCGCCGTCGCTCCATCGGTTGCCGAATCCAACCCGGTAATCGGCGCGCAGCAGCGCGACGCCGCCGCTGTAGAGCATCAGGAAGCCGCCGATCGCGACCTTGATGAAGCGGGGATCGAGATCGTGCAGCAGGTGAATGCCGATCGGCGCGCCGACGAGGCCGGGCAAGATCATCGCGAAGGCGGTGCCCCGCGGCGGCCAGGTTCGCAGGCGCAGGATCGAGATCACCTGCGAGAGGATGCTGCAGACGAGCACCAGGGCGGTCGCCTCGATGGGCGTGCGTATCGACAGCAGGGTCCCCGAGGCGATCAGCGCGAAGGCGAAACCCGTTAGGCCCGAGATCACGCCGGCGCAGCCGACGCACAGGATCAGGAGGAGCGTCTCGTTCACTGGGGGCGCCCGACCCGGCCTGTGCGAGACGCGTACGCAACCGCCATCCTCGTCCTCTCGGCCCGTGTCCCGCCGGGGCGGGCTCTGTTTCGAAGATATCTTATATAAGACCTGGCGGTTGGGGCAAGACATTGGCTGGTGCTGCGGGCCGGGCGCGCGATTTTTGAGGGGTGGCCCGGACGAAGGTTCGCGGGTCGCATCGGAGGCTCGGTCAAGACGGGCGGCCCGGACTTGCCGCGTACCCTCGCCGCCTTCCAGGGCTGTCTGATTTGCCCGTTCTGGGCCGCGATGCGGTCGCGGAAAGCGGTGCGCGGCCCCTTTCCTGTGCAGGAGACGGATCGGGCGTAGGATCAGGTACTTCCGGATAGGCTCGATTCTACGCGCAGGTGATGACGCGCACGATTTCGGGTGTGCTTGGCCCTCAACCCAGCTCTTTCCCACACGCGGCAGGCGCGCGTCGCGCCTCGCAGGACCGGACGCCCCTGCCCCCGGACCAACGAAATCACCCGCACCCCTCAATCGGCCGTTGACGTCCGCCATCTCATAGGTCTTATATAAGACCAGTCGCCGCCAAGAAGCCGACGACGCAGATCAGGAGGACCGCATGAGCAGCCACGCCGCGTCCGGCGCGGGGCGCCGCAAGCCGCATCTTCTCGCCCATTCCCCCCAGGACAACGTCGCCGTCGCGGTGATCGAGGGCCTGAGCGCGAACACCGACGCCTTCGGGGTAATCACCGAGAATGACAGCACCTTCGAGGTCGCCGTCCGCCACGACATCCCGATCGGCCACAAGGTCGCGCTCACTGACCTGAAGGCGGGCGACACGGCCATCAAGTACGGCCAGGATATCGGCAAGGTCATCAAGGACGTCGCCAAGGGCGAGCACGTCCACGTCCATAACGTCAAGACGAAGCGCTGGTGAGGTGACGATGTTCAAGGAAGCCGCTCAACTCGAACACGAGATCACCACCCCCTTCGTCGGCGGTGCGCCCGATCAGTTCGCCACCCAGGCGCTCGCGACCAAGCGCGCCTCGCAGGACTACAAGGCCGCCACCTTCATGGGCTGGCGCCGGGAGAACGGCCGGGTCGGCGTGCGCAACCACGTCGTGCTCCTGCCGCTGGACGATCTGTCCAACGCTGCCTGCGAGGCGGTCGCCAACAACGTGAAGGGCACGATGGCGCTGCCCCACGCCTACGGCCGGCTCCAGTTCGGCGAGGATCTGGACCTCCACTTCCGCACCCTGATCGGCATCGGCTCGAACCCGAACGTCGCCGCCGTGGTGGTGATCGGCATCGAGGATCAGTGGACCAACCGCGTGGTCGAGGGCATCGCCAAGACCGGCAAGCCGGTCGTCGGCTTCGGCATCGAGGGCCATGGCGACATCGCGATCGTCGCCAAGGCGAGTTACCAGGCCAAGCGCTTCGTGCAATGGGCCACCGAACTCCAGCGCGAGGCGTGCCCAATCGCCGACCTCTGGGTCTCGACCAAGTGCGGCGAGTCCGACACGACCACCGGCCTCGCCTCCTGCCCCACCGTGGGCAACATGTACGACAAGCTGATCCCGCACGGGATCTACGGGGTGTTCGGCGAGACGTCGGAGATCACCGGCGCCGAGCACCTCTGTCGCGAGCGGGCGATCAGCCCGGACATCGCCGACAAGTGGTACACGATGTGGAAGGCCTACCAGGACGACGTGATCGAGGCTCACAAGACCGACGACCTGTCCGACTCGCAGCCCACCAAGGGCAACATCGCGGGCGGCCTGACGACGATCGAGGAGAAGGCGCTCGGCAACCTCGAGAAGATCGGCCACGAGTGCCGGTTCATCGACGCGCTGCAACCCTCGGAGGCCCCCGCCAAGGGACCCGGCCTCTACTTCATGGACACGTCCTCGGCGGCGGCCGAATGCGTGACCCTGATGGCGGCGGCCGGCTACGTGGTCCACACGTTCCCGACCGGCCAGGGCAACGTGATCGGCAACCCGATCGTCCCGGTGATCAAGATCACCGGCAATCCCCGCACCGTGCGCACCATGGGCGAACACATCGACGTCGACGTCTCCGGCGTGCTCAGCCGCGAGATGACGATCCCGCAGGCCGGCGACGCCCTCATCGACATGGTGGTGCGCACCGCCAACGGCCGGCTCACGGCGGCCGAGTCCCTCGGCCACCGGGAATTCGTGATGACGAAGCTCTACCGCAGCGCCTGACGCACCTGTCCCGCGCCCGCGGACCACGACCGGTCCGCGGGCGCAGCCCCGACGCCACGGGGCCAGGACCACGAGGGAGCGCACGACCGCGGGCGAAACCGCGGCGGCCTCCGTCCCGTCATTCTGGAGGAACGCATGAGGTTGCTTCGGTCGATCTACGGCCAGGTCCTGCTTGGCATCGCGCTGGGCATCGCGGTCGGGGTGGTGGCCCCCGATTTCGCCGTCGGCTGCAAGATCCTCGGCGACATGTTCATCAACCTGATCAAGATGATCGTCGCCCCCGTCATCTTCTGCACGGTCGTGGTCGGCATCGCGCATGTCGGCGACATGAAGAGCGTCGGCCGTATGGGCCTGAAGACCATCCTGTACTTCGAGGTCGCAACCACGGTGGCGCTCGCCGCCGGCCTCCTGTTCGTCAACCTGCTGCGGCCGGGCGACGGCGTTAACGCCACGGTCGACAGCCTCGACGCCAAGCTGGTCGCCGGCATCGCCGGCAAGGCTCACGCGCAGTCGCCCATGGAGATCGTCGCCAACATCATCCCGCACAGCGCGGTCGACGCCTTCGCCAAGGGCGACCTGATCCAGGTGATGTTTTTCTCGGTGCTCGTCGGCATGGGGCTCGCGATGCTGGGCCGGCGCGGCGAGTTCCCGCTCAAGGTGGTCCACGCCTTCGGCGACGTGCTGATGAAGGTCGTCGGCCTGATCATGCACTTCGCGCCCGTCGGCGCCTTCGGGGCGATGGCCTTCACCATCGGCAAGTTCGGGCTCGGCATCCTCGCCCAGTACGGGATGCTGATCGTCTCGCTCTACCTGACCTTCATCGTGTTCATCGCCGTCTTCCTCGGCGGCGTGATGCGCTTCTACGTCGGCCTGAGCCTGTGGAAGCTGTTCCGCTACAGCCGCGAGGAGCTGTTCATCCTGCTCGGCACCACGAGCACGGAATCGGTGCTGCCGCGGATCATGGCCAAGCTCAACGGGCTCGGGGTCGACAAGAGCGTCACCGGCCTCGTGATGCCGGCCGGCCTGTCCTTCAACATGGACGGCTCGTGCATCTACCTGACCATGGCGATCGGCTTCATCGCTCAGGCCCTCAACGTGCCGCTGACCTGGGAGCAGGAGTTCGGCATCCTGGCGATCGCGCTGGTGACCTCGAAGGGCGTGGCGGGCGTAGCCGGCGCCATCCTGTTCGTGCTCGCGGCGACCCTCCAGGCCTCGCAGCTCCTGCCGGTGGCGGGCATCGCCTTGATCATCGGGGTGGACCGCATCCTGAACGAGCTGCGCTGCGTGACCAACGCGATCGGCAACATGGTGGCGACCCTCGTGATCGCCCGCTGGGAGGGCAAGATCGACCTCGCCCACGCCCGGGCGGTGCTCGACGGCCGCATCACCCCGAACCTCGACCTCCTCGACGACGAAGACGCGGTGGCGGACGCGATCCCCGCCCGCGAGCCGGCGGCGGCCTTCCGCCGCCCCCTCCCCGCTGCCGTGCCGGCGACCTGAGAAGGACTCTCGATGCCCAAGGTCATCATCAGCGAGTTCATGGACGAGGCGGCGATCGCGGCCGAGCTCACCGGCCTCGACGTGCAGTACGACCCGGGCCTCGTCGACCGGCCCGGGGACCTCGCCGCCGCCGTGGCGCGGGCCGACGCCCTGATCGTGCGCAACCGGACCCAGGTCCGCGGCGCCCTGCTCGACGCCGCCCGCGACCTCAAGGCCGTCGGCCGCCTCGGCGTCGGCCTCGACAACATCGACGTCCCGGCCTGCCGGGCGCGCGGCGTCGCGGTCTACCCGGCCACCGGCGCCAACGACGGCGCGGTCGCCGAGTACGTGGTCGCCACCGCGATGCTGCTCCTGCGCGGCGCCTATGGGGCGAGCGCCGCCGTCGCCGCCGGCGCGTGGCCGCGCAACGCCCTGATGGGCCGGGAGATCGCCGACAAGCGCCTCGGCCTCGTCGGCTTTGGGTCGATCGCCCGGGAGACCGCCCGCCGGGCAGCGGCGCTCGGCATGGCGGTCGCCGCCCACGACCCCTTCGTGGCCGCGGACGATCCGGCCTGGAACTCGGCTTCCGGCCCGGTGCAGCGCTTGGCGCTCGACGCGCTGATCGCCGGGAGCGACGTGCTCTCGTTGCACGTGCCGCTCACCGAGGAGACCCGCGGCCTGATCGACGCGGCGGCGCTGGCCCGGATGCCCAAGGGCGCGATCCTGATCAACGCGGCCCGGGGCGGCGTGGTCGACGAGGCGGCGCTGGCCGCGTCGCTGCGGTCCGGCCATCTCGGCGGCGCGGCGCTGGACGTGTTCGAGCGCGAGCCCCTCGACGCGGCTTCCGGCACCGTTTTCGCCGACGTGCCGAACCTGATCCTCACGCCGCACATCGCCGGCGTGACGCAGGAATCGAACGTGCGCGTCTCCGCCGTCACCGCCGCGGCCGTGCGTCGCCACCTCACGGAGCGCTGAGCCGATGCCGAACCTGACCCTCCCGGAAGCCGAGGCCCTCGCCGCCGACGCCCTCGTCCGCTGCGGAACGGCCGAGGCCGCGGCCCGGAGCGTCGCCCGCGCGCTGGTCGGCGCCGAGGCGGACGGGCTCAAGGGCCACGGCCTGTCGCGGGTCGCGCCCTACGCGGCGCAGGTCCGTGCCGGTAAGGTCGTGGGCGACGCGGTCCCGCGGGCGGAGCGCCCGCGGCCGGGCCTGCTCGCGATCGACGCCGCCCACGGCTTCGCCTACCCGGCGATCGACCTCGCCCTGGAGGCGCTGCCCGGCCTCGCCCGGCAGCAGGGCGTGGCGGCCGCCGGCATCCGCCGCTCGCACCATTGCGGCGCGGCTGGCCGCCCGGTGGAGGCCCTGGCCGAGCAGGGCTGCGTCGCCCTGCTCTTCGCCAACACGCCCGCCGCGATGGCCCCCTGGGGCGGACGTCAGGCGGTGTTCGGCACCAACCCGTTGGCCTTCGCCTGCCCGCTGCCGGGCCGCGCGCCGATCGTGGTCGACCTCGCCCTGTCGAAGGTGGCCCGCGCCAACATCGTCGGGGCGGCCAAGCGCGGCGAGGCCATCCCCGAAGGCTGGGCGCTCGACGCGGAGGGACACCCGACGACCGATGCCAAGGCGGCCCTCGACGGCACGATGGTGCCGCTGGGCGACGCCAAGGGTACGGCGCTCGCCCTGATGGTGGAACTGCTCGCCGCCGGCCTCGTCGGCGCGCGCTTCGCTGGCGAGGCCTCCTCGTTCCTCGACGCCGCGGGAGACCCGCCGGGCACCGGGCAGCTGATCCTCGTCCTCGACGCGGCGGCGCTCAGCCCTGACGCTCCGGAACGCTTCGCCGCGCTGGCCGGCGCGATCGAGACGCAGGACGGCGCCCGGCTCCCGGGCAGCCGCCGGCTCGGGCTCCGGCGCCGGGCCGCCGAGGCGGGGCTCGACGTGGCCGAAGCTCTCGTGGCCGAGATCAGGGCGCTGTGACGCCGATCGCCTGTGCGGAGGAAAAACCTGTGATTGCTCCCGTCGGCAGAGCCACGTAAGCGAGAGGAGGGAGAGGTGCTGGACACAACCTGCGACGCTCTACCCACGGATGGGGCTCTGCGTCGTCACGCGATGGAACGGTCAGGCGATGGGCAGGCAGGTTCGGGACGCGCCGGCACGGTCGGCTTCCGCCCACTCTACCGGCAGGTCTACGATACGCTGCTGAAGCGCCTGGCCGACGCGGTCTGGCAGCCCGGCCAGATCCTGCCAAGCGAGGGACAGCTCGCCCTTGAGTTGGGCGTCAGCCAGGGGACGGTGCGCAAGGCCCTCGACGCGCTCACCGCCGACAGCCTGCTGGTGCGCCGCCAGGGCCGCGGGACGTTCGTGGCCGACCACGACGACAAGCAGAGCGTCTTCCGATTCCTAAAGCTGCGGCCGGACGGCGACGGCACCGGCATGCCCTCGAGCCGGGTCACCGGGATCGCGGAAGCGGCCGCCAGCGCCGACGAGCGCGGGCGCCTCGACCTCGTGCGGTCCGCCCGCGTGGTCCGGATCGAGCGCGTGCGCGCCGTCGACGCCAAGCTGTGCGTGGTCGAGACGATCAGCGTACCCGCCGGCCTGTTCCCGGGCATCGCCCAGCTCGAGCTGCCGAACACCCTCTACAGCCTCTACGCCACGCGCTACGGCATCACGATCGCCACCGCCAACGAGCGCCTGAAGGCCGTGGCGATCGGGGCGCGCGAGGCGGAGCTGCTCGAGGTACCCGCCGGGACCCCCGCCCTCGAGATCGACCGCGTCGCCATCGATCTGGAGGAGCGGCCGGTCGAGTGGCGCCTCTCGACCTGCCTGACTCAGGAAATCCACTACCTCTCGGTCCTGCGCTGACCGGGATCTGCTCCGAGGCGTCGCCCCGCAATCGCGGGCGGGGCGCGCCGAACCGGAACTCCGCTGCGACAGCCTGAACGAGGAGCGCGCGATGACCGATCGCGGAAGACGGGATTTCATGCGGCTAAGCGCCCTCGGCGCCTTCGCCGCCCTCGGGGGCGTACCGCGCGCACGGGCGGCCGACGGCGCGACGCTGCCCTTCGGCAACGGCGAGCGCCCGCTCGTCGCCTATCCGGGCAAGCGGCCGCTGCTGCAGATGACCGCTCGCCCGCCCCAGCTGGAGACACCGTTCGCGGTCTTCGACGAGGGTGCGATCACGCCCAACGACGCCTTCTTCGTCCGCTACCACCTCGCCGACATCCCGACCGAGATCGATCCCGGGGCCTTCCGCGTCGCGGTGACCGGGCAGGTCGAGCGCCCGCTCTCCCTGTCGCTCGCCGACCTCAAGGCGATGCCGCAGACGGAGATCGTGGCGGTCAACCAGTGCTCGGGCAATTCCCGCGGCTTCTTCGAGCCGCGCATGGCCGGCGGCCAGCTCGCCAACGGCGCCATGGGCTGCGCCCGGTGGACCGGCGTGCCGCTCAAGAGCGTGCTCGACAGGGCCGGCGTGAAGGCCGGCGCCCTGCAGGTCGCCTTCAACGGTCTCGACGGGCCGGTCCTGCCCGAGACGCCGGACTTCGCCAAGGCGCTGACCCTCGACCACGCCCGGGATGGCATTGTGATGCTCGCCTGGGGCATGAACGGGGAGGACCTCCCCTGGCTCAACGGCTTCCCGCTCCGCCTCGTGGTGCCGGGCTATTACGGGACCTACTGGGTCAAGCACCTCGACAGCATCGCCGTCCTCGATCACCCCTTCGAGGGCTTCTGGATGAAGTCGGCCTACCGCATCCCCGACAATGCCTGTGCCTGCACCGAGCCCGGCAAGGCGCCGGACAAGACCGTGCCGATCGGCCGCTTCAACGTCCGCTCATTCGTGACCAGCTTGAGCGACGGCGCGCAGGTGAAGACCGGGCGCGTGCCCCTGCGCGGCATCGCCTTCGACGGTGGCTCAGGTATCAAGGCGGTGGCGGTCTCGACCGACGACGGCTGGACTTGGAGCGCGGCGCAGCTCGGCCCGGATCTCGGCCGCTACGCCTTCCGCCCCTGGACCGCGGAGGTCGATCTGGCGCCGGGCGCCCACGCCCTGCGGGTGCGGGCCACGGGTAACGACGGCGACACCCAGCCGATGGAGCCGCGCTGGAACCCCGCCGGCTACATGCGCAACGTCGTTGAGACCACCCGCGTGCGGGCGGCCTGAGGAGGACCGGCATGTTCATGACCCGCCCATTACGCGCCGCGGCTGTCACCTGCACCGCCGCCCTCGCCGCCACGGCCGCGCTCGCCGTCGCCTTGGCCGCGCCGGTCGCGCGCGCCGCGCCAGAGAGCTACCGGTTGCCGGAGCCGACAGCGCAGTTCCGGCCGGCCCCGGATGCTGGCCACGCCTCCGGCTTCCAGGCCGCGCAGGAGAACTGCCAGACCTGCCACTCGGCCGATTACGTCGCCATGCAGCCGCCCGGCAAGGGTCCGGCGTTCTGGGAGGCTGAGGTGACTAAGATGATCAACGTCTACCACGCCCCGATCGCGGCCGAACAGGCCAAGGCCATCGCCGCCTATCTCGGCGCGGCCTACTGAGCGCCGGCGCCTAACAGGAAGCCGCGCGATGATCGCCAGAACCGCCGTACAGGACCAGTCGGGGACCGCGCTGTCTCGGTCGCAGCGCGCGTCCGCCTGGGCCGGGACGGCGTGCACCCTGCTCCCGGGCCTGCTTTTGTGCCTGGGCATCACGGCGGTGGCGCAGGGTCTGCAGGCTGGTGAGGAGCACCTGACCGGTCATCCCTACGTCGAGGCCCTGGTGCTCGCCATCCTCCTCGGCACGGCCCTGCGCACCGCCTGGGTACCGGGGGCGCGCTTCAAGGCCGGGATCGCCTTCTCGGCTAAGCAGGTGCTCGAGTTGGCCGTCACCCTGCTCGGCGTCGCGGTGAGCCTCGGGTCCATCGTCGCTTCGGGGCCGGCGCTGCTGGTCGGCATCGTCGGGGCGGTGGCGCTGACCATCCTGGCGAGCTGCGCGCTCTGCCGCGCGCTCGGGCTGCCGGTGCGCATGGCGCTGCTGATCGCCTGCGGCAACGCGATCTGCGGCAACTCGGCGATCGCGGCGGTGGCGCCGGTGATCGGGGCGGACAGTCGGGACGTGGCGGCGGCCATCGCCTTCACGGCGGTGCTGGGCGTGCTGATGGTGCTGGGCCTGCCGCTGTTCGTGCCGCTCGCGGGCTTCAGCGAGCACCAGTACGGCGTGCTGGCCGGGATGACCGTCTACGCGGTGCCGCAGGTGCTGGCCGCCACCGTGCCGGTGAGCGCACTCGCCACGCAGGTGGGCACGCTGGTCAAGCTGGTGCGCGTGCTGATGCTCGGCCCCGTGGTGGTGGCCCTGTCGCTGATCGCGCCGCGCCTGCCCGCGGAGGGGGCCACGGGCAAGGCCGCCCCGGATCGGCTCGGCTTTTTCAAGTTGGTGCCGTGGTTCATCCTGGGCTTCCTGGCGCTCGCGACGCTGCGCTCGCTTGGCCTGATCCCGGACGACTGGGTTGCGCCGCTCGCCCGGATCGCCGGCTTCCTCACGATCGTGTCGATGGCTGCGCTGGGCCTGGGGGTGGACGTGCGGGTGTTGGCCCAGGTCGGCGGCCGGGTGACGCTGGCGGTCAGCGCCTCGCTCCTCGTGCTCCTAGCCATCGCGGTCCTGCTCATCCGCGGCCTCGGGGTCGGCTGAGCCAGATGCCGGATGCGAGACGCCACCGGATGGCCCAGGCCCTGGTGAGATTTGAGGGCGCGCTGAGCGCCGAGCTTGCGAACAGCGTTCCGGGGCAGCCGACCCTTTGTGGCCGGATCGTATGCGGAATGTCACATCGCCTGTCTCCTCGCCGGCCGATGCCGGGGAGATGAGAAGACCTCCGAACCGTCCTGTGCGGTGATGGCGGACATGTGCGGACGCTCCGCATCCGACCCATGCCAGTCATCCAGACGGCTGTCGGCGTTCCCCGAAAGGAGACATGCGTCGGCCGTCGGGCAACTTCGGCTCGGGGTGGTGAGCGGCCTGTGGACTTTCGGCCAGAATCGGACGCTTCGCCCATGAGCTGACATAGTCGTCCAAATTTCCTCAAGATCTGCTGGAATGCGGACCTTGACCCCGATCAAACGCGACCAAGCGGGCTCAAATCGAGTTGTCGGAGAATGCGCGTCAGTGCCACCCGATTGTTCTTGTCTTCTGCGTTTTCGAGCGCATCCTGTAGCACCAGACGGATATCCGCGGCTTCGACTTTCTCCATGTCCCAGTTCGGATAGAGGCGCTCTCGCTCTTCCTCGCTCTGGCTCAGCGAAACGATGTCATGATGACGCTTGTCGCGATGCAGGGTCGCGATCAGTTTCTGTATCTCGGCAGCCGGCCCCTCGATCCATTGGAAGAAGACGCCGCTGCCGAAAACCAGAACCCCGGTGATGCCGTGTGCGAGATTGTTGCGCTGGGCCACCTCGACGATCCGGGAAACTTCGGCGTCGTCAACGCCTTCTGCGGCACGACTACAATAAACAAAATGGCAGAGTGGGACCAGCGCAGCTTCGTTTAAATCGGCGCCGCGTGGAATGCCGTATTCGTCGAACATGAGTAAGCTCGCTTCATTTCCGCCAGGTAGATCCATGGGCGACTTGAACCGGGCCAAAGCCCGCATCCGCCGAACGACGTCGGACTGATTTTACGGGTGGCCTTTCATCGGCTGCAGATTTTTTAGCTGTTCATCGGGGGCGCTATGCGTTGTCCCGTTCAGGTTCGGCTGCGAGCCGCTGGAATATTTTAAGCGCTTGCAGGTGCGTGGCTCGATCGATCGCTCCATTCGCAACTTCAGCTTGTGACCACATCCAAGATCGGGCCGGATCGTCGCGCATAGCCCAGCCAGGGAATAAACGGTCCGTCACAGTGTGATAAGATAGGCGTCTGATCTCCAGATGGCGGTCGTCCCTCAAGATCCGCGCATAGGTGGCATCCAGCGCTGCAGCCGAGCCCTCTAACAACTGCATGTAAATATCTGCCCGACAGATGAGGGCGCCGGTAACTCCATCGCGCGCGTTGCATCGCCGCGATTGCGACAGGATGCCATTGAGCATCGCTTGATCAAATCCGAAAGGGCGTGAGGCATAGATGAGCTGAACGACAGACATTGCTGCTGGATCCTATCAGGCCGTCGGATCTCGGAAGAACCTACATTCGTTCGCTCGCAAGCCCGAAGGATGATCACGCGCTTCGGCGATTGCAGAAGTTCCTCATAGCCTCATCGAGCGTTCTGACCTTGCAGACGGGAGCAGTCTCTGCGCGAGGAGCACCGCGGTGGGGGCATCGACCGCCGAGGCATCAGCGCCGACCCGTTCGACATATTCGGGATGCTCAAGGAAGACGGGTCCCCCGACCATGACGCCTATCGAAGGGTTGAGGGACGCCTGTCGTACCGCCTTGATCGAGGAAGCCAGTTGATCGAGGTGGCTCTCCCGGCTTAGCGTCAGACCCACCACGCCGAACAACTCCGAGCCTACGAGATTGGAGATTTGTTCAGGGCTGGAGGCAAGGCCGCTCGCCACATGCCAGCCGGCCTTTCGCATGAACTGCTCGACAATCGCCAAGCCGAAGGTGTGTAGCTCGCCGGGTGCTCCCATCAGGAGGATGCGGCGCTCGCTATCGTAGGGCGCGATGCCTCCGTCTGAGCCGAACGTGGCCAAAAGGTACTGAAGTTGGGCGAGGCCGACCGTGACCTCGATGAAGTCGCACAGATCGTCGTCCCACATGCGTCCCAGCAGGGCCGCCGTAGGTGCCAGAAGGTCGAGGAAAAGGTCGTCGACGCAATAGCCCTTGGACGTCAGAGTTGTGAAAGCGTCCATGACGGCCGCGACGTCGTGCTTGAGGATCAGATCCGTGAAGCCCGCGACCGTTTCTGTATCCAACTTCGGCAGAATGTCTGATCGGAGCTGCTTGTCGCCGCGATCAACCAACATCAGCCGAGGGATAATGTCCGTCTGAACGATGTGGCCGAGCGCCAGGGTTCGCTGCCGTGCCTCGTCGACGGATCTCCGTCGTGCATAGTCCTCGCGGACAGACGCCGCTTCAGCGATCCCCTCCGTGATCAGACCGGCCCACTCTCGGTGGGGTGATCCCTGATCCAGCATTGTCTCATCCCCCTGGTCCGGGGTTGGCATCCCCGCTCGTTATTGACCGTCGTTCGGCGAGTACGAGGCGTAACAGAGACGCAAATGCGCAAGTTGTAAAGAAGGCGGCTTTTCTACCACACTCGGCCGGTATCGGCAGGCTACGGCGGGCGGAGAAACACAGCCCACATTCGCTGACATCCAGGTCTCCGAACACCCGCCACTCGTCGACCGCAGCCTGAAGCGGACCGACCGCTTCCCGACCAACCCGGCCGTTCAGCGGCGCCAGCCTGCGCGGCCTGAAGTGGCCGTCAGCAGTCTGTCCGCTTCGGAGCCGAGCCGCCGGAAAAGTGGACGGCCTCCTACCGACCCAAAGCGGTCGTTCGGGCCGGCATCAAGGCTTGTCGTAAGCGGTCACACGGGAGCCACCAGGCAGACACATCGAGCGCAGGAACCTTTACATTGTTGAACGTTTATCCGTACACAGATGTACGTTTAGCCGCTGGCGAGGACGTCGAACTGGTTCGGAGGTGTAGCACATGACGACCTGCGGGAATCTGAGGGATGGCGGAACGGTCGCCATCGTCGGGGCGGGACCAGGCGGAGCGACCCTCGCGCGATTGCTGGACCGGCGCGGTTATACCGTCCGTGTCTTGGAGCGCGACGCATCGCCCGATGGGCGACACCAGGGCGGAAGCCTCGACCTCCGACCGGATAGCGGGCAGCGCGCCATCGGTGCGGCGGCCCTCGCCGAGACGTTCGCCGAACGCTCTCGCGACGACGCTAAGGCATTCCGCATGCTTGATGCCGACGGGCATGAGATGCCGGGCCAGGGGCAAGAGACGCATGAGGACGCAGGTCCCGAGATCGACCGGGGCGATCTGCGCGCCATGCTGATCGAGGCGCTGCCGAGCGGCATGGTCGCCTGGGACCACAACGTCGAGGTGGTCGAGCGTCAGTTGGACGGCAAGTGGCGTCTCCGGATCGAGGGGCGGGATGCCGTCACCGCCGATCTCGTCGTCGGCGCCGACGGCATAGGCTCTCGGGTCCGCGCGGCCTTGACCAACGTGCAGCCAATCTACACCGGCATCACGATGGTGGCCGCCTACATCCGCCCGGAGTTGTGGCGTGGGTCACGCATTTCCGACACGCTCGGTGAAGGCTCTGTGATGTTCGCCGGCGCAAACAAGACGATCTTCGTCCAGCGCTGCGCGCGCGACGTCATCCTGCTGTACTACTCGCTGGCCGTGCCGGAGGGCTGGCCCAAATGCGCCGGCTTCGACCTGTCCGACACCGGTGCGGTGATGGCCGCCGTCCGCGAGACCTTCCGCGACTGGTCGCCTAGGATTCTTGGCATGCTGACCGATGTGCAGGACCGCTTCCAGGTCTGGCCGACCTCCGTCATGCCGCCAGACTATCGCTGGGACAGCAAGCCCGGCCTGACGATGCTCGGGGACGCCTCGCATGTCATGCCACCCTTCACCGGCAAGGGCGTGAACCTCGCGCTCCTCGACGCGCTCGACCTAGCCGACGCCCTCGTCGCCAATCCGGGCCGCGCCGTCGCCGATGCAATCGCGGGGTTCGAGCGCGACATGCAGGCACGAACGTCCCAGGAGATCCGCGCCTGCCTCCAGGTCGGCCGATCGGCCTACGGCATCGACCTCGGCTTCGACCTAGGGAAGCCGGCATGACCTTCGATCAGGAGGTGGGACGCGCACAGCACCGGCTCGCGGTCACCGATGCCTTGCTTCATTTCGCCGCCGGCACGGATACGGGCGAAGCCGGGCTGATCGCCTCGGTGCGGGCGAACGCCGAGATCGACTTCGAACCCCTGCAGCCGTGCCCTTGGACTGGACTTCGGGGTGCTGCGGAGTCGTGTGGAAATCGTCGCATTCCTAGCAAGTACGGCGGCAGGGCAGGTAACCCGCCTCGTCGTCACCAACCCGTTCGTGGTGGTGACCGGAGACCGGGCCAGCCTGAGCGCTCTGGTCGAGGCGGTTCACATCGTCCGGAACGCCCCCGACCGGCGGTTCCGGATGATGAACCGATGCGAGGCGTCACTGGAACGCAGGGTGGACGGCTGGGCCATCGGCCGGCTGCGGAGCGAAGACGTTGGTTCGAGCGCGATCCTCGAACGCTTCAGAACCGATGAGGGCACGGATACGCGCCTCGAACACGCCTTCGACGCCACCGCCACCGTCCTGTGGCCGCACGTGGTTGGCCCCGGGCCCTTCGGGATGCGGCACTCCTACGAGGTGGAGGCGGGGCTCGTGGATGGTCCGCTCCTTGCCGCCCCGACGCTCGGAGCCAGTGCCGACTGGCTGCTCGGCGAACCCGATGGCGTCATGCGCGTGGACGTGCGCATCCAGATCGTCACCGACGACGGTGCTGTCCTGTGCGACCGGTGTCGTGGGATCGGCGAGCCCACCGAGCGCATGCGAACCGCGATGGAACTCGGCGAGCCGACCGGCTTCGAGGACCGACGGATACGGACCTGTTGGGAGTTGGAATGCGGCGCCCCCCGCTACGCAGGGGTGAATCGTTGCATCATGGTGGTCGAGGCGCGCTGCCGCCCCGCCGAGAGGCCCGGCCGGCTTTCGAGCACCGGGTCTACCGGCCGGCTTGAGGATGTCCCGTGAGGAGTTTGGACAAAGGTCGATGCGTAAGGATGCCGAACGGAACCGCGAGCGACTGGTCGCCGCCGCCAGCGAGATCATGCGCTCGGAAGGCGGAGACGTCGCCATGGAGATGATCGCCGAGCGCGCTGGCGTGACCCGGCCGACGCTGTACCGCAACTTCCCGGATCGCCAAGCCGTCTACGAGGCGGTCCTGGAACGCGACCTCGAACACCTCGCCGCGGCGGTAGAGCCCGGGGAAGACCCGCTCGCCTTCCTGCGGCGCACGGCGGAGATGATGCGCGTCTACGACAAGTTCCTGGCCAACCTGGTCGACATGCCGGACTACGACGCAGCCACGAACCAGCGTCGGATGGCATCGATCCTGGCCGATCCACTCGCCGACGCCCAGCGGCGCGGCGTACTCCATCCCAACCTCACCCCCGAGGACATCCTCGTCGCGTGCCGCATGTTGGCCTCTCACTGGAAGCTCGACGACGGGGCCGACTTCCAGCGGGTCTTCGAACGGCGCTTTGCCCTGCTAGCGCGCGGGCTGCTAGCCGAGGGACGCACCGGCGCCGAACGCGATGGCCGTGTCAGCCGTCTGCCCACGACCATGGAAACCGATCGCGGAGACGGGTCATGATCGTCGTCACCGGGGCTACCGGCGAACTCGGCCGCCGCATCGTGGAGCGATTGCTCAAGCGCATGCCCGCTGCCGGGATCGTCGCCACCACCCGCGATCCCGGGAAGGCGGATACGCTCGCCCGCGCCGGAGTCGAGGTCCGTCGTGGCGATTTCTCAGAACCGGATACGCTTCAGGCGGCCTTTTCGGGAGCGCGGCAGCTCCTGATCGTCTCTTCCAGCGCGGAGCGGGTCGGCCAGGACGCGGTCGCTCAACATCGGGCCGCCATCGAAGCCGCGCGCACAGCTGGGGCGCAACGCATCGTCTACACGAGCCATATGGCGGCGAGCTTGACCTCATGCTTTCGACCGATGCACACCCATGCCCGAACCGAGGCCATATTGAGGGAAGCGGGCACCGCTTGGACCGCCCTGCGCAACGGTTTCTACGCCGAGACGGTGCCTACCCTGATGGTCGGGGACGCGCTATCCACCGGCGTTCTGGCCGCGCCCGCGGATGGGAAGGTCGCCTGGACGACGCGTGACGATCTCGCGGCCGCCGCCGCCGCCATCTTGGTCGACGAGGGCCGCTTCGATGGACCGACCCCACCACTCACTGGTTCGGAGGCGCTCGACCTGGCCGATGTCGCCTCGCTGCTGTCGAATATCCACGGTCGACCGATCCGGCGCGAAGTCATCACCGACGAGGCGTTGATGGCCAGGATGCAGGTCGGTCGCGCGCCCGCCGCCGTGATCGAGATCACTTTGGGGCTGTACCGCGCCGCGCGGATCGGCGAATTCGCCGCGACGCATCCTACGCTCGCGACGCTCGTCGGCAGCCCCCCGAGGACGCTTGGAGCTACGCTGGCAACGAGTGGAAGCTCAGCGTAGCGGATTTACTCGAAGTCATCGGCTTAGCCGATAGGGCATTCCAAACGTTGCTCTGCACGCAGTTGCCAACTTCGATCGCGTTAACACCGCATGAATACTCCGCGCTGATGGCATGCGCGGAGGTATCTCCGCCGCGTGTCTTATCTTGAGCAAATATCAGCGATGTCGGCTTTTCATCATTGATGAACCTGAGAGGACCGTCGCGAAGCCATCCAACCCAGCCGTTCAAGGGCGCCGGTCTGCGAGACTGGAACTGGCCGAAAGCGGCCTGTCCGCTTCTCGGGTCGTGAGCAAGCAGACGTGTGGCGCGCTATGCCGGGTAAAATGTTCGTCGGCATGGCGCCAGCCCGTCGCCGTCCTCGCAGGCGAGATCGTGGATCCACAACTTGGTTGCCCGCCATTAAATCCGTATACAACATTCAACTGCATCGTGAGGGACGATCGTCCGCTAGGGCTCCCCTCCATGCTCAACGTCGTCGGTTGCCTTGTCGAGGCCCATGACATCCGCCTCGTCGCGCTAGCGGCCGGCATCTGTGCCCTCTCGGCCCTGACGACGGTCTGCCTCGTCAGCCACGCGAGCCGGGCTGTCGGATGGGCCCAGGCAGGCTGGCTCACCGTCGCGGCGGTCGCCGGCGGCTCCGGCATTTGGGCAACACATTTCATCGCGATGCTCGCCTTCGCGCCCGGCGTCCCGAGCGGTTACGACATCGCGCTCACCGGCCTGTCGCTCGCCATAGCTGTCGCCCTGGTCGGGTCCGGCCTTTCCTTCGCCGTGCTCGTCGGCGGACGGGCCGCGGCCTGGGCTGGCGGCATCATCCTCGGGCTCGGCATCGCTGCGATGCACTACACCGGCATGGCCGCCTACGACGTGGCCGGCCACAAGGCGTGGGACCTCGCGACCGTCGCCGTCTCGCTCGCGCTCGGCAGCGTCCTGGGAGGCGCCGCGCTAGCGGCGCAGGTCGGCGCCCGGGGCCTGATCCGCCAGTTGCCTGCCGCGCTCCTGCTGCTGCTGGCCATCTGCAGCCACCACTTCACCGCCATGGGTGCCGTCACCGTCACGCCCGACCCGACGCTTGCCGTCTCGGACACCGCGGTCCCGAACGCTTGGCTCGCAGTCGCCGTGGCGCTCGCCAGCTTCGCCATCCTGCTCCTCGCCGGCGCGGCGCTCGCGCTCGACGTCCGCGACCGCCGGCATTCCAAGCTGGAGGCCGACCGCTTGCACAGCCTCGCCAACGCCGCCGTCGAGGGTCTCGTCGTGTGCACCGGCGACACGGTCGTCAGCGCCAACAGGAGCTTCGCCAAGCTCGTCGGCTTGCCGCAAGGCACGCTCGCAGGAACGAACCTCTCCACCTATTTGCCGGGCGACGCGGCCCGATTGGCGTTGGCCAGCCAGCCTGAGCGTCCGATTGAGGTGGAGCTCCATCAAGCCGACGGCTCGCGGGTGCCGGTCGAAGTCATCATGCAGCCGGTCGATTATGCCGGGCGGCCGCACTACGCCGTCGCGGTGCGCGACCTGCGGGCCCGCCGGCAGGCCGAGAGCCAGATCCAATTTCTCGCCCATCACGACGCGCTTACCGGCCTTGCCAACCGTGCCAGCTTCGGCAAGCGCCTCGAACAAGAGATGCGGGCGGCGCACGGATGCGGCCGCAAGCTCGCGGTGCTCTGCCTCGACCTCGACCGCTTCAAGGAGGTCAATGACCTGTTCGGCCACGCCGCTGGCGATGCCATGCTGGAGAGCGTCGCCCGCATCGTCTCGGCGGAGCTCGACGGCACGCAGATGATGGCCCGGCTCGGCGGCGACGAGTTCGCCGTGCTCGTGCCGTGCGAGCACGCCTCCGCTGCCGGGCGGCTCGCCGAGCGTATCCTGGAGGCGCTGCGCTCCGGCAAGACCGATGCCGGCGGCCCGCAGATCGCGACCAGCATCGGCATCGCCCTCTACCCCGACGACGCCGACGAGCGGGCGGCGCTCCTGAGCTACGCCGACACGGCGCTCTACCGCGCGAAGTCCGAGGGACGCGGCACCTACCGCTTCTTCGAGGCCAAGATGGGGGTCGAAGTGCGCGAGCGCCGCCTCCTCGAACACGACCTGCGCCACGCCGTGGCGCGCGGCGAGATTCAACTCGTCTACCAGCCGCAGACCGAGGTCGGCAGCGGCGCGGTCATCGGCTTCGAGGCGTTGTTGCGCTGGAAGCACCCGGAGCGCGGCTACGTCTCGCCCGCCGTGTTTATCCCCATCGCCGAGGAGAGCGACGCCATTCTGCAGATCGGAGAGTGGGTGCTCCGCGAGGCGTGCCGCGAGGCGGCGAGCTGGCGCCAGCCCCTATCCATCGCGGTCAACGTCTCGGCGGTGCAGATCCACAGCCCGCACTTCGTCGGCCTCGTGCACGAAGTTCTGCTCAGGACCGGGCTTGCGCCGCACCGGCTGGAGGTCGAGGTGACCGAGACGGCGCTGATCAGCGACCCAGCCCGGGCGCTCCTGACGCTGCGGCAGTTGAAGTCGCTCGGCCTGCGCATCGCCATGGATGACTTCGGCACCGGCTACTCGTCCCTGTCGAACCTGCGCTCGTTCCCGTTCGACAAGATCAAGATTGACGGCTCTTTCGTGCGGTCGGTCGACAGCAACGAGCAGACCGCGGCCATCGTGCGCTCGGTGCTCGGCCTCGGACGCGGCCTTGGGCTCCCGGTCCTGGCGGAAGGCGTTGAGACGGATGCCGAGCTCGGCTTTCTCATCGCCGAACAATGCCACGAGGCACAGGGTTACCTGATGGGCCGGCCGTCGCCCATCGGGCTGTTCACCCAGTACACACATGGGACGTTTCCGCTCATCGCCGACGATCGAAAACGCGCCTGAGGCCTTTGAGAGGCTGTCATCAACCTCGGTGGCCTAAAAGGCTGGATACCAGGAGCGGATTAGGCGGGAGGCGGGCATGAGGGGGCGGAAGACACCGATCCCAGCGCGTGCCCTGTCGCCTCTCCGTCGCGCCGCACCGACCGCCGCCTTGGTCCTCGGCTGCGGCCTCGCCCCGGTCGCTCTCGCCCTGGCGCCTCGCCCCGGCGAGCCGGTCGCGGTGCTGACCCTCTTTCCCGACGCTTCGGTTCCCAGAGCGGTCGCCGCCTCCAGGGCGCCCATCCTGTGGCTCTCATCCGGCGGGCACGTCGCGGTGCTTGACGCCGCTGGGCGCGATACCGCCGCCGACCTGCGCCGGGCCGGCGCCTTCCTCGTTCTCGCCGCCGGCCCCATCGGGGCCTGCCTGCCGGGCTTCCGGCTTCCATTGACCCTTACCGGAACGACGCAGCCGTGACCGACTGCAGCCTCGAACGCCTCCGCCGAGCCTTCATGCCGGTCATGGTCGGCATCCTCGGCGTCCTCGCGACCATCGTGACGGTTCTTGCCTGGTTGCGGGACGTCATGCCGGTGCCGGTGACGGTCCTCGCGATCCTCCTCCCCGGCGGGATCCTCGCCGTCGCCCGCCGGCACGGCGCGGTGGCCTTCATGCGCCACTTCTCGTCGGCCGCCCTGATGATGCTCGTCGGCCTCCTGGTGCTGGTCTCCTCCGGCACGCACCTGCAGATCGACGCACACATGGTCTTCTTCGCCGCCCTCGCGGTCGTCGCGGGTTGGTGCTGCTGGTCTTCCATCCTTGTCGCCGCAGGTGTCGTGGCCGTCCACCACCTAGCCCTCAATGTCCTCTACCCGGCCGCCGTGTTCCCGAACGGCGCCGAGTACCTGCGCGTTGTCCTGCACGCCCTGGTGCTCGTCACCGAGGCTGGTGCCCTGGTGCTGGCCGCCCGCCAACTCGCCAACGCACTCACCTCAGCCGAGGCGGCGACCCAGCAGGCCGCCGAAAGCGAGTTCGCGCAGCGCCACGCCGAGGCCGCGGCCAGCCAGGACCGCAGCCTGGAGGCCCACCGTCAGCGTAGGCTTGGCGAGGTCGTCGCCGCGTTCCGCGACGCTCTCGTCGAGATTGAGCACAAGGTCGAGCGCGAGACGAGTGGCATGCGTGAGACCGCCCTGGCACTCAGCGAGGTCGCGGTACAGTCAAGCGGGCAGGCCGCGGCCTCCGAGACCACGGCGTCGGCGACTGCGCAGAACGTGCTGTCCGTCTCTGCAGGCGCCGAGCAACTCAGCGCCTCCATCTCCGACATCGCCGGACAGACCGAGCGGGCGCGCGAGCTGATCGCGCGTATGACCGAGATTGCGCGGGCGACGAGCGGCGAGGTCGAGGAGCTCGCGGTGGGGGCCGAGCGCATCGGCGCCGTCATGGGCCTGATCAAGTCGGTGGCAGACCAGACCAACCTCCTGGCGTTGAACGCCACGATCGAGGCGGCTCGCGCCGGTGTGGCGGGCCGCGGCTTCGCGGTTGTCGCCTCCGAGGTGAAGGCGCTTTCGGGCCAGACCATGAAGGCGGCCGACGAGATCGTGTCTCAGGTCGAGGCAATCCAGGCCTCGACGCGGCGGACCGTCGGTTCCGTGCAGGCGATGGCCTCGGCCACTCAGGAAGTGAACGCGCTGACCACCTCCATCGCGGTCTCAGTGGACCAGCAGCGGGCGGCGACGCAGGAGATCTCTCGGACGGTAGCGCAGGTCGCCCAGGGAAGCACCGAGGCGCATGCGGGCGCCGTCTCGGTCTCGCGGGCCACCCGAGAGACGCAGCACCACGCCAACAGCGCGCTTTCCGCGTCCGAGTCCCTCAAAGTGGTCGCAGCCGACCTCGCTCAATCGGTGGCGACGTTCGTGCAGCGGGTCACCACCGACTCGGAAGAGCGCCGCGGGACCGTGCGCGTCGGCGTCGACGAGGCGGCCTTCGTGCACGTGCGGGGGCGGCGATTCCCGGTGCGCGTCGTTGAGGTCTCATCGCATGGCGCCCGCATCGTCGAAGCGCCTCAAATCGCACCTGGCGAGGCTGTCGGGTTCGAGATGGGCGACGGAGGTCAGACAATCGCCGAGGTCGCCTGGAGCGAGGCCGGACGGGCGGGGTTGAACCTCCGGGCAGGGCTGCTCCATCCCGCCCTGCGCGACGGGAAATGCTTAGCGGCATGATCGAGACCGGTTCCCACTGAAGCACAGTCTGCGCATTCCAATGAGGTTTGCCGGGAACTTCGCCGCTCGACGAATGGAAATGGGCGCAAAACTGAACGGCCGGTTTTGCATCAATCGGCAATTTGGCATGGCTCAGTCCGGCCGAAAGGCCCCGGTTTGCTTCGGAGAGGATTCGGCGAAAAGGCGGACGGGCTCATACCGACCCAACCCAATTGCCCGGACCGTTGGCGGCACGCCTCCAAAGTGGCTGTTTGTCAGCGCTCCGGCGCCTTCGGGTCGGGGTAGGAGGCGGTCGGTGACGACGTACTGCGCCCAGCTCGACGATGGCTCACCGCTGGGGAGACGATCGCCACCTACTGATCTTTAAGAATCTGCGGGCTGTCGCCGAGTTGCGGGCACCGAAAATTACTCTGCGACGAGCTTCGGCTCTGGTTTGGAAGCTCGCGTCAGGCTCTGGGTAGCATGCGGCGGCCCTGCTGCCTTTCGAGAGATCTCCGCCTCTTGCTGCTCAATGAGATCGTGGGCCAGCTGATCACCGTCCAGACCGCCAAGGTCCTCCGTCGATACGCGCCGGTTTGAGGCGCGGCCGCCGTCCTTCAAGTCGACGTCGAACGAGACGAAGCCTCGATGCAAAGACAATTGCCTCACGCGCTGGGGAATGCAGGGCTCGTACGCCAGCAAGCTCGGCAGCGCCCCGTTGGCGGGTGGCGAAATGCGGCCAGCTGCAATCAGCGGATGCAGAACGACCGCCCCCTCCAAAAAAGTGGAACGGGACGGTCTTCCGGCCATGACGGCTTTAGTGGAAACGAAGAACTATCTTCGCTCAGGCGGCGCGCACGGTGGCGAGGAAGCGCGCGACCTCCGCGCCGAGGTGCTCGGACTGGCGCGACAATTCCGAGGCCGCCCCCAGAACTTGGCTGGCCGCCGCCCCGGTCTCCTCGGCCGCATTGGCCACACCGGAGATGTTGCTCGTCACCTCGCCGGTGCCCATGGCGGCCTGAGCGACGTTGCGCACGATCTCCTGGGTGGCCGCCCCCTGCTGCTCGACGGCCGCG
>Ga0255028_100056_pt1 | contig 31280 bp, 34 predicted proteins | sample DRGLUT_MetaT_FD_178168 | JGI IMG/M metagenome (GOLD analysis project Ga0255028, IMG submission 178168) | Metatranscriptome of freshwater microbial communities from Pennsylvania, United States - DR:GLUT (Metagenome Metatranscriptome) | ecosystem: Environmental > Aquatic > Freshwater > Creek...
GATGTGCTTGGACGTATCCATACCGATGCGGCTAATCTGATCCACGAACGGCCTCCTCGCATGAGATCTACAACGACCTCAGCTTGGCACAGCGATGCCGTTCGGGGGCCGTCCACCCCATCATCGCTGGCAGGAGGCCGCGAGGTTGGCGTCCCTGTTGTTCGAGGTGTCGTGATCCCGATGGGCAGCGGCCAGAATGACCCAGGTTTGGCGGGCGCGGCGGAGAATGTCAGCCTCTGGCCCTAGCCGGATCCTTCGGCCCCAGCCGCCTCGCCACCGCTCAGCATCCGCATCCCACCACCGCCCGTCGCCGAGGTGGTAGACCATCCCCGTCCGTGCGGTCGGCCGCACCCCTCACAGCAGACTCTTGCCCGGCCGAACCGAACCACGGCCGAGAGCTGCGCCCAGTCGATGGGAGAGAAGAAGCGGTGCTCGGGCCGGATCGGCATGGTGGCGCACTGTGCCAGCCATGGTTAAGAAAGCGTAGCGGCTGGAAGGTTATCTACAACGCGCCCTTGGACCTGTCTGCCCAGCGTTCTGGGCTTCTCCCGCCGTTGCTATGGCAGGACCTTGGTCAGCCGGCCGAGGAGACGACGCTCGAATTGGTGTTTTCGCGCTAAGAGATTGGCAATCGGCTTGTGGCCTAACGTGCTGGGGGATTTTCAGCCTCGTAGGACTGAGGTGACGCACGTTGAGACCAGCCCACCAGGGCGCCGCCTAAATTTGTGGCCTGGGATATCCCTGGCTCGATGGCTGGTCCTTGCTAACTTCCTCACCGTCACCGGCCTGTTCAGCGTGGCCGCCCTTCTGCTCTGGCAGATGCGCACGGACGCAGAGCGTCACAGCCAACTGACAGCGAACAGCCTCGTTCAGGTGCTCGGCCGCGATATCGCTCGCAACGTCGAACTCTATGACCTGTCACTGCAGGCTGTCGTCGAGAGCTTCGGCCGAACGGACGTCGCACAAGCTTCGCCTGAACTGCGCCAGCTGATCCTGTTTGATCGCGCTGCGTCGGCGCCAGGCTTCGCGTTCCTGCTGCTCCTCGACGTGAAGGGCGTCATCGTCTCCGGCTCGGATCGCTCGGTGCCGAAGGGGCTCGACCGGTCCGATACCGAGTACTTTCGTCACTTCGTCGATCATCCGGACGATGACGGGCTGCATATCAGTCCACCCGCCATTTCGCGTGTCAGCGGTAAGCAGATGATCATGCTCTCTCGCCGCCTGTCGAACTCGGACGGTTCCTTCGCCGGCGTCGTGGTCGGCGGCATCAACATCGACTACCTGCGCAGCCTGTTCGCCTCGGTCGATGCCGAGCACGCCGGCACTGTGACGCTCTACGGACCGGAGGGCATCGTCCTGATGCGGGAGCCGTTCGATCAGAGCGCACTCGGCGCAAGCGTGGCTGATACGTCGAGCTATCAGCGCATGATCGCAATGCGTGACGGTAGCTTCATCGGGCCGGCGATGCTCGGGGACGGCGAGCGCAATATCACCTTCGCACGGCTCGGCACGGCGCCGCTCACCCTCAGCATCGCCGTTGCGCCATCCGCTATCTACGCCGAGTGGCAACGGCAGGCACTATGCATGGGCATGGTGTTGATTAGCCTGTGCGGCGTCACTGCTGTCCTCACGTGGCTCCTACGCCGTGAGTTGGGTCGACGTGAGCAGGCTGAGACGAGGTTGGTCACCGCCAATGCTCACCTCGCGGCACAGGCAACCACCGACGCGCTGACTGGTCTTGGAAACCGGAGACGTTTCGACGAGGCGCTTGCCCAGGAATGGGACCGTGCAGTGCGTGGCCGACGGCCGCTGTCGTTGATTATGATCGACGCGGACTGGTTCAAGGGCTTCAACGACACCTATGGTCACCAGCGCGGCGACGAGGCACTCCGGCTGATCGCAGGCTCGATCCGGGCGGCTGCCAACCGCGCGAGTGACATGGTCTGTCGCGTCGGCGGCGAGGAGTTCGCCGTCATCCTGCCGGAGATCGACTTGGCGGGCGCTGAGGTTGTGGCCGAGCGGGTCCGAGCAGCGGTGATGGGCTGGGGTATGCCTCACGCGGCAGGACCCCATACAGTCCTCACGGTGAGCTGTGGTGTGGCGAGCCTTCCTGAAATCTTGGCTCACAACGCTGCAGCGCTCGTCGCGGAGGCCGACGCCGCCTTGTACGTGGCCAAGAGAGTAGGGCGGAACCAGGTTCGTGCTGCCGAACCAAGCATAAATCCCCTGCGCCTCGTGAGCTGAGTGACGAGCCGCATGACCGTACCGTCGTCATTTTTTGGCGCCGTTATTAACTTCCGAGCAATGTGATCTGGATCAGCTTGCAACCCTACGTCGCAACCGAGCGCTCCCTCTAAACCAGATTCTGTTGGGAACACCGATGACCAAGCAGCCGGTCTTGGCTCGCAAACATCGCACGGTCGCTTCCCGCAAAACTTGCGCATTGCGCCAGATGGGGACGCACGTCCGAGCAGTCTTTCAGCCGATTGAAGATCTGTGCACCGGTGAGGTCGTCGGATATGAGGCGCTAGCCCGGCTCAAGCGCGGCGATCAGCTTCTGAGCCCAGCGGACTTCCTATCCGGCCTGGCGCAGGATGCTCTCGTTGAACTGTTCCGGACGATGCTCGGGCAGGCGGTGTCGATGAGGAAGAGCTTGGCCGGTGACGGGCCTGGCTTCTACGTCAGCGTCAATGTCGAGGTGCCGCTGGTACTCTCAGACGGGTTTGTCGACCTGCTGCGAGACGTGCTGGACCAGAACGACTTCGTCCCAAATGGCGCGGTGGTGCTGGAGCTGTTGGAAGGCCACGTCGCGCCCGATCTCGCGCAAATGTCCGAGCGTCTACACGCGATCCGTGCGCTCGGTATCCGGGTCGCTCTCGACGACATCGGCAGCGCCTACTCCTCGCTGATCAATCTGCGCGATCTGCCGGTCGACATCATGAAGCTCGATCAATCCTTCGCCCGCGGCTTGGCCGGGTGCCCGAGAGACCTGCACTTCGTGTTCAGCCTGCAGGGTTTGGCCCGCAGCATCGGCAAGCGGTTGGTGGTCGAGGGCGTAGAGACGCTCGAAATCCGAGATGCTCTGCGCGTGCTAGGTGTCGATCTCGCCCAAGGCTACGGGATCGCTCGGCCTATGCCGGCTGAAGCCGTGCCTGGCTGGCTGAGCGCACGCTCACCCGAAAAGGTAGAGCAGGGACCCTGCACGCTGCTAGGCGCCTATGCGGGACATCTCCGTGTCGTAGAAGCATGCCGCACACTGATGGGCCAACCTCTGCCCATGGCTTGGAAGGATGCAGCAAAGGATCCGCATGCCTGCAGCATCGGTGCCTTCTTCGACCGACAGGGCGTGCACGACACCACTCTCGGGCAGGCACATAAACGTTTCCACGAGGTCATGACCTTGTACGACGTAGAGCCGAAGCGTTGGCAAACTGGAGCGGACGAATTCCGAAGAGAGTTGGAGCAGGCGTTGGCTGATCCCGGTTCACGCTTTCGCTGTGAGGCTGTTGCGGTTTGACTAAGAACGCCACAATGGATCAGGTAACGCCGCTCTCGATCAGCGGATGAGTACTGCCCTGGGCACTTCCCTGTTACTCCTTTTCGTCAGCTGCTCTACCCGCCTCCCGAGGCCGGTCAGCCAACTGCCCAGAACAGCGGCAACGCAGCCGCCAAGAACAGAGCCGAGGAGAGGAGCACGGCAAGGCGCTCGCGATGGTGGAGAACGAAGGCGTGAGGGCTGGCGAACATAGGAGTTCCGGAGCGAACGTGTGCTCTCACGCTGGCCCCTGGACATTGCCCAATCGGAGGGTACTCGGCACCGTCTACCGATGGTCTAGGCCGAGGACATAGGGCACGTCGTGTTGCATCCGTGTTGCACGAAGCAGCCTACGCCCGGTCGTAACCCGTTGTAAAACCACAACTCACGTTGCAGCGTGTTGCAAGCCTTGCGGAACATGCTTTGCAGAATGAAAAACCCGCCAAGTCATTGACTGGGCGGGTGAATTCGATGGTAGCGAGGGAGGGATTTGAACCCCCGACACAAGGATTATGATGCCCTGTTTGTGTCTTTACTGTCAGATACTTGCCCGCTGAAATTGCGGCAAACCGCACCGTCAGTTTCAATGGCTTAGGTGCCGAATTGTCAAACCAGCCGGGCCCGTCTCGACGCCTCGCTCTTGCCCGCGGTAGCCTCGCCTTATGAGCGAAGCGCACGATCCGATTCTCGAAGCCATTGAGGCGCTCTGGACGGCTGGCATCTTGGTGATGCCGACCGGCGACGATCTCGACCGCTGGCAGGTCGGCGACATGACGTTCTCGGATGCCGACCTGCTGCGCCTGGCCGTCAGTCGCGGACTCGTCGAGGAAGGCGAATCACGATAATTCGGCGGGGTCATGCCCTCCGAACCGCCCGCGCCGATCCGCGGCCGCCACCTCGAAGCCCTGCGCGCCGTCGCCGAGAACCCGGGCGGTCTGCGGCAGGAGGCCTATCCAACCGTGATGCCGATCCTACAGGAACTCGGCTACGTCGAGGAACGCGCGACCCGAGGCCGAACTGGCCGGCGTGCGTGGCACCTCACCAGGGCCGAGCGAGAACTGCTAATCGTGCTCGGAATCCCAGCGAGCGCCGAGTGACCGACGAGCAGAAGGGTTACCTGCAGGCGCTGTCGGACCTGCGCTTATGGCACCGCTGGCAGCTTGGGCAGTGCCTCGGCAACGTCCGCGCCATGCAGCCACACGAGACGGCCATCGCCTACCTCGACCTGCTGATCGCCACGAAGAAGCAGCATGCGGCCGAGGATGAGGCGGCGCGTCAGCGCGCCCGCGCCGCGAACTCCCAGACCGGCGGCCCCCAGGTCTGACCCTGCTTGTTCCGGTAGCCAGAGAAGCGGTCGAAGACGATCCGGTCGTTCTCAACAGCGACCACCGGGTTGCCGTTCACCATCAGCGCGCCGGCATACTCCACGCGCAGGAAACCGTGCTCCGGATGGACGCCGAACAGCTGCGGCGCCGTCCAGCCGAGCCGGTACGCTTCGGCGCCGTGCTGGTCGAGGAAGGCCAGCGCGTTCTCGCGCATCGTCTTCCACTTCGCCGGCAGGAGATACCTGCACGGCGAGGCGTGCTCGGACAAGCGCTCGATCTGGTCGCGCCAGGAGGCGACGGCGGGTTGGAGGTTGGACATGCCGGCGGGGTACGGCCGAATGGTTGCCGACCCGCTAATCGTCGGCTCGGCCCCGCCCCGATCTGCTCACGGGGCGGGGGAGCTTTGAGGGTGCGGTCCCGACCCTATGTGCGGCTGAGCGCTGGCTCCACAGGCCGCCAAGGATCACAGACCAGCGGATCTCGTGCCTATGCACAAACTCGCGCCAAACAGCCTCTCCCGCCTGCAGACGCTCTCGACGCTGGGGCCGAGGTTCTACCAAGTCTCCGTCTACATGCGCCGGCTTGAGACGCTGGGATTGGTCGTAGCCACTGGCCAAGCGGATCCGGCAGCCGACAGCGTCGAGTACGAGATCACCGACGCAGGCCGTGCCGAGCTTGAAGAGCGTTACGGGCCTCCTCTGCCTGCGGTTGGTGGCAACTGACGCTCAACCGCCGCTGTCTTCTCCCGGGGCGGGGGAGCGTCCGATCTCACCAGCGTGTGAGCCGAGCCGATACGCAATGCGGCGCTGGGACAGGATGGCCGGCGCCACTCACGAGAAACTGTGCTGATCGTAGGCTAGCGCCAGCCGGCCCCGCATGGCACCTCAGCGACATGACGAAGTCTACTGCTCAGACCTGCGAAGCTAAGATTGATGGCGTCTGGCGCTCGATCAGCATTGTTGAAGCGAAAAGTGCCTACGTGATGGCGCTCAAGCGCTGCCCGTCCTGCCACGGCGCCGTGGTAATCTCCGGGTCATACGCTGAAAATGGCACTCGGCAGTTCAGCCATCGCAGGATGCATACCGGCTGCCCTTGGGACCCGAAGCGATATTCCGGCACGCCCTCGCCGCATCCGCAGGCGCTCACCTGAGGCGGGCCGGCTTCGTTGCCTGATCGATGATAGTAGCCCACCCGGATGGGACCCGGGCGGGCTTGTGCGACTGCGACGGCGAGGCCGCACCGGTGTACCGGGACGATGCTGCTCTGCCGCCGCTCAACCGCCCGGCTGATCGCTGGAGGAACCTGTCCCGACACGGTTAATGGATCGTTGCCGGTGTCGGTGCGCGGGCACGAAAAAACCCGCGCCGGAGGACCGGGCGGGCTGAGGTAGTGAGATAACCCGTCCCGCCAGGGTGCGAGCATCCCGAGACGCTCCTAGCAGAACGGCCAGCAAAGAGAAGCCCGCCGCGGCAGTTAGCCGGGCGCGCTTCCCCAGATCCCGCCTAAGGGGGGATAGAGGCTGGATCCGAGTAGCTCGTACCGCAGGTCACTAGATCGAAAAAGCCCCGCGCGGCGGTGCCGGCGGGGGGGGATACGATGCAGCCTATCCGTCCAGCCTGGATCCAACGAAGGTCAGCGTCCCCGCGTAGACCTGGCTGCCCCTCTCGTCACGCACCTTCACCGTCACGGCCTGGTTGTCGCCATCGCTCGAGGTGATCAGCTCCGCGACATCCGGCAGGCTTTCTATGACCTTCCTACGAGCCGCTTCGACGTCTTCGCATTCAATGCCTTCACCGTCCCGCTGGAGGTCACCATCGTGAATGTCGAAGAAGTAGCGAGGCACGCAGACTGCTCGTTGTCCGTTGACCGGACGTGATCAACTCACGGTCTGGTTTTAGGTTCTAAGCCGTTTCTAGTCAGGCCAGTCACACGTGGGTGACATCAATGATGGGTCCGCGCCCACGAAAAAGCCCGCCCCGAGGACCGGACGGGCTCAGGCATATCGCAACGCTGAAGAGGGCTGTTAGACCCGGCTGAGGCGCTGCCGGGTTAGTCAATTCAATGTGTATCTCATGATGCCCGAGTAAACGGTACGGTTATCTTCGCTCCTTACCAAAATACTATGAGCGCGGCTTTCTCCAGCCTTGCGAACTTCGTCAACAACAACCTGATAAAGCGAACGCTTAGCATACTGAACGGCGGCCTGTAGATCGGCGCAATCTACGAATTCTTCATCGAGCGCATTGCGGCCCTCGTTGATCTCAAAGAAGTAGCGCGGCATGTCGCTCTCCATTGGCCTGGGCAGGAGCTCACGCGTTTCTGTCCGCTTGCGCGAAGGCCCAATCTAGCCGCTAGCCTCGCTTTGCCATCACCCGATTGAAGGATCGCAAACCCGGAAAAACCGCCTTGGCCAGAGCCAGGCGGTTGAAGGTAATTCGGGCAGGGATGCTGAGGGCGGTCCACGCACGGACCGGCGCCGCGGTTTCCGTTCAGTCGGAGGGCCGCCGCATGAAGGCCTTCAACATCGCCTCGCGAGTCTCCTTCATCTCGTCACGCACCGAGCTGACCATGTCGTCGATGCGCCGCTCCAGGCGCGTAATGACGTCGCCGGTCACGTAGGTCCGCGCCACCTCGATCTTGAAGGCGTTCAGCTTGTCGTCGAGCGCCCGAATATCGATCTTGGCCGCCGCCATGTCGATCGTGAGCGGCGAGACCGCCTCCTTCGTGCCGGTTCGCATCTTCCCGACGATCCAGTCGACACCTCGGCCAACCGCGAACAGGAACAGCGCGAGCGCGATGAGCTGCGCCCAGGTGATCGGCCCGGGCGACAGGAAGGAGGTGTCCATGGCAGTGGTCTTTCGTGACTCTCCCCACCCTGAGAGGAGGGTGAGGGGGTCAGGCCTTCAGCAGGCGGGCGGCGCCGGCACGGGCTAGCGTGGTGAGCGGCGAGGACACGAAGAAGGCGGTCAGGATCGTCGCCTCGATCGTCTGGTAGTCACCGGGCAGGCCAGCGACCTTCCAGGCGCCGACCTCGTGCCAGCCGTAGAACGGCAGCCACCACGGCATGCTGTCGGCGCAGATGGCGCCGAAGTGCGCGGCCGCCGGCAGGCCGATGCAGTAGATCAGGCCCTTGAAGGCCGGGGCGATAGCGGCCCGCACCTGGTTGGCCGCGATCTCGGCCTGGAGGCTCTGGACCGCGACGTCGCGGTTCGCGTTCTGGCCGTTCTGGACAGTGTTCAGGATCGGCGCGAGCACCGAGTTGCCGAACGCCGAGACGAGGCCGGACCCGATGTGCCCGAGGAGAGTGCCGAGGATCGTCCACATCAGCGCGGCCCTCCGACGGCGTCGTGATCGTGGCCCTGGCAGGGCGGGGTCGTGGTGTAGGCCCGCAGGATGATGCCGAGCAGGAAGCAGCCAGCGACGATCGCTTTCGCGGTGCCCTCCGGCGCGCCCATGTCGAGCAGCAACTGCCGGAAGTCGACCGCGTGCAGCATGTCGAGTAGCGTCAGCAGGAAGGCCGGCGTGAAGAAGATGAAGGTGCGCCAGCCTCGAAGGCGGCGCCAGATCACGCGGGCATGGTGGAAGTGAGCGGGCGACATCAGACAGCCTTTCGTCCGAGGAAGAGGTCTACGAGGCGGTTGAGCAGCCCAGGCCTGGTGGGCGCGGCCGTCATCGGCGCGAGCGGATCGGGCACGCTGACCGGGACCAGCGCAGGTCTGGTCAGGGCCCTCACGGGCGAGCGATCGCCGCGGCGCGCGTAGACCTTGGCCCCGTCGTAGGAGGCGAGGGCGGCCTGGTCGCGCTCACCCTGCCGTCGCGAGATGATCGCCGCCGGCTTGTTCCACATCAGGAAAGCCTCGACGGCCGCCGACAGGTTGCCGGCATTGGCCAGCCGGACCACGGACGAGTGCGCGAAGCCGACTGGGCCGATGTTGTAGGCTAGGCTCACGCACGCATCGAAGAACGGCTGCGGCACCGGCTTGGCCAGGGCGGCCCGGACCGGGGCGGCATACTTCTCGACGGCCGCGGCGAAGAGCGCGTCCGACTGCGCGGCCGTGATCTTGAGCCCCGGTACCACCTTGATCAGCCCGGACGCGGTCGTGATCCCGGTGCCGATCGTCCAGACGCCGACGCTGTCCTTGTAAGCGGTCAGCACGTTGCCTTCGCGCCCCTCCAGGGCGGCGCGTCCGATGGGCGACACGTCCATGATGGGCTCCGGGTCAGAGGATGGCGAGGTGGACGCGGCCGACGCCCGACAGGCCGATGGCCCGGGCCGCACCGCGCGAGAGATCAATCGCCCGTCCGGCGATGAAGGGCCCGCGGTCGTTGATCCGCACGACGACCGACCGGCTGCCGTAGGTCACCCGCACCCGAGTCCCGAACGGCAGGCTCCGATGCGCGGCGGTCAGGCCGTCGGGCGCGAACCGCTCACCGTTCGCGGTGCGATGGCCGGAGCCGTACCAGGAGGCGGTCTCGGCCTGGGCGCACGGGACCGATCCCGCGAGCACGAGGCACGCGAGGGCGGCCCGCGCCGGGAAGCGCAGGGGCATCAGGATCTCTGGGAAGGAGCTTAGGAGGGGACCTTAGGCGCTCAGCGCAGGTTGGCGGACGCGAAGAAGGCGTCGAGCGCGTCGGGCGTGGTGATCCCGAAGGACGCCGCCAGGATGGGCGTCAGCTCGTGGTTGCGCGGGAAGATCGTCGTCCCGGCCAGGAACAGGAGCACGCGCTTCTGCCGATCCGGGTCGGTGACCGCCTGCTGAACCGCCGAGATAAGCGACTGCGGGATCTTGCCCTGGCTGACCCACGCCATCGCGTCGTCGTCGGAGATGATGGCGCGCGCGGCGGCCTCGCCCGCGAACTGATAGTCCTTCACGGACATCACCTTGGGCGGCGGCGGAACCGAGAACGTCAGCGCCGCCGGATCGAACAGCTGCTCGGTGAACAGGTTGTGCGGGTCGGTGATGCTCGGGTCGACACCGTCGATCTCGATCAGCCGCTGATTGGTCGGGAAGGCCATGTCGGTGTCGCGGAACACCGATTTCACCACCTCCAGACCGGTCGAGGCGTCGGGTAGCGCCGCGGCCACCACGGCGTTCTCCGCGAACGGGGCGGTGCTCCGGAAGTCGTAGAAGTCGAAGCCGTCGCTGTCGCGGCGCAGGAACACGACGGGGCCGCCGATCGACATCACGGCCTGCGCCCATTCGGGGACCGGATCGGGCTTGTACGGCTTCCAGAAGCCGTGATCCTTCACGGGATAGGACATCGTCGCTCCGGTCGATCAGGAAGCTGCGCCGACGGTCACCCATCCCAGGTTCGGGATGTATGCCTGCAAGTAACGGTAGCGGTGGGCGTAATCGGCACAGGCGCCGTTCCCGATGCCGAGATCGTACGTCCAGTGATCGCACTTCATGGCGATGCCGCCGAACGTGCCGTTGAAGCTTCCGAGCCCCACGTTCTCGTTCGACCTCATGTCGCCGGCATAGACCCAGCGCATGTTCTGCACGCAGTTGTTGGCCGCGGCCTGACCCTGCTGCTGCCCGAGCAGGGAGGCCCGGCTCTCGATGTAGCTGCGCAGGTCGCCGAGCTGCCGGGTCGAGATCGAACCGTCGGCACCGAACGAGAGGAACTCGACGGTGGCGCCACCGTCGCAGACCTGAAGGCGGTTGCCGACCAGCGCCCGGATCAGGAAGTCGGTCGTTCCGGGGATGTAATAGCGGGTGCCGATCCCGGCGCCGAGCATCGTCAGCGCGCCCGTCATCGTGTCGCCGGCCTTCTGCACGGGCGTGCCGAGGGCGGCGATCAGGGGAAGCGCTGCGGCGCGCGCCAGGTCGGCGATCTCGGCTGGCGAGATCTCCAGGCAACGGACCCGCGTGACCTTCGTGTCCGTGCTGGCCGCCATGTCGCCCAGCACGTGATAGATCCGGCCGGTGGTGAGATCGCCGTCCGCCAGTGCGCTGCCGTCGGCGTGCAGGACCGGCCCGCAGTCGAAGCCGTCGACGAAGAGATGCGGCGGCGTGGTCGCGACCGCCGTCGGCGCGGCGCTGAAGGTGAGGGCGATCGCGAAGGGCTTGGTGATCGCCGCCGGGATGCCGTTCACGCCGGTCGCGATGTCGATGAGGCCCTCGTTCGTCGTGACCGAGAGGCGGTTGTTCGCGCCGAGGGTCGCGACCAGGCCGCCGAGATCGTCGTCCCGCGCGAGCGCCACGGTCTCCATCAGGCCGCGGATCGCGCCGAGCACCGTGTTCGCGGGACGCCCCGGGCGCAGGTCCGCGTTCGGGTCCGACGAGCCGTTATCGGCGGCCGTCTCGGACCAGTGGTGCGGTCCACTCATGAGTCGATCCTCGTCGGCTGGAACGGCGTGAGCCCGAAGGCGAGAAGCGATGCGGGGCTCGCGACCAGCGGATCGCCGACGCCCGGCAGCTGCGCGCCGCCCGCCGGCGCACCGGGCATCGAGGCGTAGGAAGGCGTGCCGCCGTTGCCGTCGGCCATCGACGCCACACTGAGCTGCGTCGGGCCCGACAAGCCGAAGCCGGCGGGCGCGGAACCAGCCCCGGGCAGCGTCATCGGCGGGCCAGCCGGCGCGGTCGGAGCCGGCGCCTTCGGGACGCCGTCGACCTGACCGACCCACTTCGACGCGAAGTCTCGGGCGAGCGTGTCGGGCGAGCCGCCGTTGCCGCTGGCCGCTCTCCCGAGACCGAGGCTGCCCATCGTGGCATCCGGGTGCGCCAGGATCTTCGACGCGCCGACCGCGCCCTGTTGGTGCGCGAGGTACATCTCGCCGTCGGTCGGGGGACGGCCGAGGGCGTTGCTCAGCGACTTCTCGTTCGTCTGCGTCAGCTGCGCGGCCGCGTTGGACGAGGCGACAGGATCGAACGGGTTGTTCAGCCCGAACGCCTTGGCCGTGCGCGGCATGAACTGGAAGAGCCCCGCGGCGCTGCCGTTGCGGGCGTTCGGGTCGCCGGTGGACTCGATCTGCGCGACGCGCGGCAGGTAATCCGGCCGCGACCACGATAGGCCGCTGCGCTCTGCCGCCGCCTGTATCGCGGCGGCGACCTCCGGGGACATCGGCATGTGCAGGAGCGTCCTGAAACGCAAAAGGCCCGCGCGATGGCGGGCCTTCTCGGGTCGGGCGCACAGCGCTCGCGACGGTGGGTTATTCCGACGGTTCGCCCGTCGGGTCAAGTATTGGCGCGCTGACGAAAGCTCGGCCGCATGCTACGATGCGGAATGTTCGTCGCTCGCCTCGCCCTCGTCGCTCTGCTCATCCCGACGGGAGCGGTGGCATCCGGTCTCACCGGCACCTTCGAGCACAACGATGACGGCTACCAGCAGGGCGTCGAGGTGAAGGCCGCGGGCGGCGGGTTTATCGGCGATTTCTCGACCGCGTCGAACCGCGGATGCGGCGGCGGGGTGAAGATGAAGGGCCGCGCGACAGGCCGATCAACCATCGTGTTCAGCAAGACCGAGGACGGGCAGTTCTGCCGGATCACCGCCCGCTACGCTGACGGCTTCCGGTCCGTGGCCCTCGAGGAGGACGGCTGCACGCTCTGGCATGGCGCCTCGTGCGAGTTCCAAGGCACCCTGAAGCGGGCGGGGCGGTAGAGCAACTCGGACGAACATCCTCGTTCTACGAGATAGGCCGGGCGCTTGTGGAAGCGGCCCGGCCCGGTCATCCTCGGAGGTGCAAAGCTACCGGCGGATGAAGGATCCTAGCGCGATCCTGTCCGCCAGTCATGCCTTAACCTGCATCACGTGGCGGTACCAATGGATGACGAACCATCAGCGGAATTGGATGCCGCTGCAGATAAATTCTACTCGGCTGCCGGCCGATGTATTGCAGGATGGTCATTCATCGACCGAACTCTGTTTGATATATTCGAAGTCGCGCTTGGAACAGAGAGCATTAAAGCGAGCATCATCTACTACCGCTCGCCGTCGTTCAGCGATCACCTTGTTCTTACAGATAAGATCGTATCCGCCGTTCTCGAAAAGAAGACGCCGCCTCGGATAGCGTGGGATCGGCTGAAAAAGAAAATGGATCAGCTATCCCCAGTGAGGAACAAGATAGCCCATCATCCAACCACAATATTCAGAAGCTCCGGCGGCCGAAGACGTGACGACGGGACTTGGCACGGCACAAACGACGAGTGGATTTCTTACGTTGAAGAGCCCCGAAAGCATCTACACCTTCTTCCCGAAGAGCGTTTCGGTCAAGCTATGCGAAATCAGCTTAGATATCCGGACTTGGCACGTCATCATTCTGAGACCGTAGATCTGCATCAGGATCTGCAAACGTTCCTCGAAGAGCATGCCGGTGCGCTTCGAATGCCCGCTCCAGGACCGACGTAGCGAGCGTTTCTGCAAGCCACCGCCCGATATCATTGACATGTTCAAGCGCGTCAGCGCCGGCCGCGATCATCTCAGGCGTTGGTGACGCCGGTACGCTGAAGGAGTTGGGCGCCTGGGGCATGCAGCCTTTTAACACGGATGCAAGAGGTATGGACTTCTCTTGCACTCAACTCCGCTGCTACCGTGCCGACATGCGCCGCTGGCCCATCATCCTCCTGTGCCTCGTCCTCTTCGCCGGGGCCATGCTGGGCGTGCGGGCGGTGCTGGTGGTTGGGCTGCCCTACGTCCTTGATCCAATCGGAGCAGCCATAGGCTGGCCGGCTGCTGTCGGCATCGCGTTTTGCATCGGTGTCGCAGGGCTTATCTTCGGCACGTGGCCCCGTGATGCACAAGGCCGCATGCGTCCACTACCGCGCCGCCGCTGACTGCCGCAGCTCGCCCGCGCCGCCATTAGCCAGGGACAGCAGCCGCGCTGAAAATAGCTCGGCATTCCGGCTGCCCGGCTTCGATTGCGCCAGCGCCCGCAGATCCGGGAGCGCCTTACGGTCAAACATCAACCGCGCGATCGCCTCGCCGTTGTTGAGCATGCGGGCATGGGTGATCGTATCGCCGATCCCGCGTTTAGCACCGACCACCATGCCGGCGAGGCCGGCTTTCGGGCCGCCGACCGCTGCACCGGCCGCACCACCAGCCAGCGCGTCGGAGACGGCCTGCCCGATGGGCGTCTTGCCGGAGGCGAGCTCCTTCTGGATTGCGGTGTTGAACGTCGTGTCCGAGCCCTTCTGCGGCCGGAAGCCTGTCGCCTCCAGCGTGGTCGCGAGCCGATCGAGCGCCGTCCAACGCATATCGCCGTCGGGAAGCGCCCGGATCGTCGCCTCCAGATTCCGCGACTGCTGCGAGTTGCCCCGGATGGCAGAGGCCCAACCTGCGCCGCCGTACTGAGCCTCCAACCCACGCCGCATCTGCGTCGCTTCGTTGAACGTGCTCTCCGTGAAATGCCGGGCGAGCTGCTCGGCCGCGGAGCGGTTGTTACGGGCAAGCGCGCCCATGGCTGAAGCCACCTCGCCGTGGCTGCCAGGCGCGGGGCTGGGCGCGAACAGAACGTCGGTGGCTCGCTTCACCTCGGGCGAGGCGGCGATCTGGCCGAGCGGCGAGGCTTCCACCCGCACCATCCCGTCGCGAGCACGAGCGATGCCCGTGAGGGCGTCGCGCACCTCCGGCAGCTGTGCAAGCGTATCCTCGTGGGCGAGCATGTGAGAGCGGATGGTCTGAGCCGAGACCGTGCCGTCGGGCGCCGTCGCGGCGTCGAGGATCTGGGTCTGGAGGCGCCGCCCCAGCGCCTCGCGTGCCGCCGGGGTGCCGTTGGCCAGCACCTCTCGGGCAGCCGTTGGCCCTTGCACCATGCCGGGCACCTGTTCGGCCGGCATCGCCATGCGGCTGGTGAGCGGGTCCTGGCGAGTGACTTGCGCCAGCGGCGCGTTGCCCTGGAACGGATCAAGCGGTCGGCTGTTCGCGGCGAAGTTCGCGTCGGCCGTCGCCACCTCCGGCACCTGTTTCAGGGAACTGTCGAGATTGGTGCGGGCGATCTGAAGATCGCGAACCTTCGTGCCGTCGCCAACCTTCAGCGCGTCTTGGATCCGCATGTCGAGGCGCTCACGCGCATGCAGAAGTTCCTCGACGCTCATAGCGGGCTGGCCGCCCGGCTCGTACAGGTCGCGGGCGGTTGCGGCCAAGGCGCTACGGACATCACCTTTAGCGGTGCGTGCCTGCTCAGCCACGGCCGAGATCGCGGGTCGTGGATCAACCTGACCGGTTCGGACGTCCGGGATCTCCTCCACGATGGTCGGCGTCTTCACGAGCGGGGCCGGTGGCTCGCGCAGGCGATTCGCCACGGCTTCGTAGGCGTCCGCGCCGTTCGCGTGCTCGCCCCGCATCAGCGCGCCCACGATGCGATCCTGGATAGCCGGATGAAGCGTCGCCGAATTGACGCCGGCCTGGTGCAGGTCATCCGCCATGCGGCTTCGCGCCTGCGACAGCGCCGCGCCATACTCATCTGACATCTGGCCGGCCGTGGCGCCCGGCTGCATCGTACGAGACGAGGTGAGCGGATAGGACGGCGCGCCTCGCTGCTCGTTCTGGAGCTTGCGCAACAGATCGTTCGTGATGTCGCGCGCCATGCCGCCATCCGGATCCGGGCGGAAGTAACCCTCCTCGATCAGCCGCTCGCGCCAGAAATCGTCGATCCCCTTTCCGGTCGGGCGCGCCACGTTGCCGAGGCCCGGGATATTGAAGCGATGCAGATCGGTCGCCGCTACATCGCCGTCGAGGCGCAGGCCGCCATTGCGGGCCACAAACCGCGCGAGGCTCTCCGGGCCCGCTTCCGCGTTGCTCACGCCACCCGCGGTCGGCGGGGGATCGTACGGTCGGGGCGCATCCGCCGTGAACTGCGGCCGGCTGTACTGCTGCTGTGTGACGACCGGCTCGCCGGGCCGCTCCACCTGGATGGTGCGCTCAATGCCCACGTTCTCCGGTGCGGCACGCGCCGCGGCATAGTCCGCGTTCGCCTGTGCCTCCCGCGTCGCTTCAAGCGCGTCCCGGCGAGCCCGGAGATCGGTCTGGATCGTCTGACCCGCCTGCGCCGGGGTCACACGTGGGCCCGCAGCCTGGCGCGCAGCTGTCAGGGCCATGCCCTCCGGGGTCTGCGCGACGCCGGCTTGGGCCGCACGCTGCACGTCGAAGCCGAGGTTCGTCGGTGAGGCCGACTGCGCGCCGATCCGGTCTGCGGTCGCCCGGAAGGAGTTGTCGACCTGCGCCGGTCGTGCCGCGTAGAACTCACCCGCAAGCTGGCCGCCCTCGCCACCGGAGTTGGCAGCGACACGTTCGATCTGGGAGAGGCGGCTGGCCTTCCCGCCGGTGGCGGCGTTCAGCGCCTCGCCGACGGAAAGATCCACGCCAGAGCCCGGCAGGCTGGCCGCCTGGTCACGGATGAACTGCGCGGATTCCAATTCGCTCGGGGTGAAGCCGCGCACCGCCTGCCGGATCATGTGCATGCCCGGCTCGCCACCGGTCACCATCTCGACGGCCTTGCCGATGCCGCGGCCGACGGCCGGCCCGGCCGCACCGAGACCGGCACCAAGGCCAGCACCGAACAGAGTGCCACGGGCATCCCCACCAGAGCGGACCGCGGCGTCGGCGCCTCCGAGCAGTAGTCCGCTGCTACCCGAAGCGATAATCCGGGCGGGCAGCGCTGCCGCGCTCGCACCAAATGCAGCCGGCCACGCAGCGACCAGCGGGGCAGTCCCCGCAACACCACCGCCGATCTCACCCGCAAGATGCGCGTAGGGGTGCTCGCCCTCGACCTGCTTACCGTAATCCGCCGCCCGGGCCGCCTCCTCGGAGTACTTCGTGTCGTTGGTGACCGAGCGCACGATCGCGTCGCCTTTGTCGATCGCGCCGAGCAGCGCCGGGCCCGCGATCGGGATGCCGTCCACGAAGCCGCGCGCGGCCGCGTTCATCGACCCATGCTCGCGGCCATCGGAACGCGCAGGTGCATCGGGCGTGGCTAGCGCGACCGGGCCAGCAACCGGCGCGGCTTCCCACCAGGCGCCCTCCTGATTATCCGCCGACGCCGGAGCCGGGGAGTCGGTCGCAAGAGGGGCTTCATCCCACCAGTTGCTCATGGCTTCACCCGGAGCTTGCCGTCAGGGGCGATAAAGCGTGTGCCGGAGGGCGCCGCGGCGAACTCGGCCTGCGTGCGCAGCTGCACGATGGGCCCCGGCGACGTCGCGCCCGCCGCAGACCCGCCGTTGGCCCCGAAGGCCTGCCCGGTGAACGGGTTGATCATCGGGTGCGCGGCTTCGTACTCATCCTTCTTGTGAAGGTACTCATCCGTCGAGTTGGACCGCGCCGCGATGTTGGCGAGGTCCGCGTCCTGGACCGCGCGCTGGCGCATCACGTCCATCATCGCCCGGTTGCCCTCGACGCTGTTCATCAGGCCAGGCTTCGAGTTGAGCATGGTTGTGAACTCGATCTGCGCGGGGCGGTTCGTGATCGCACGCGCCGCCTCGCCCGCCAGGATCGGGCCCATGTTGTTGAACATCTCGGTCGCGGACGTGCCGGGCAGCTCCCGCCCGAGGATGCCGCCAAGCGCCTGCTTGGCCCGCAGCACCGGCTCGCCGAGCGGGCCCGTGGTGATGTTGCCGCCCGCCGCCGCCAGGGCGCCGCTCATCTGGTCGAGGGTGCGGATCCGGTCCTGGGCCGACTTCCCGGCCGTGATCTGATCGGCCACCACGTTGCCACGGGCCTCGCCGATCTTCGCCTGCTCCGCTTTCTCGGCCGGGGGCAGGTTCACGGTGACGCCCGACTGACCGATGGGGTAGACCTTCTTATTGCTGTCCACCTGATAGGCGCCCGGCGGCAGGCCGCGGGCGACGCGGTCCGCCTCTGAAAGCTGGGTATAGGTCTCGTCGGGCTTGCCCGCCGCGGCGCCGGCCGACTGTGCCTTGGCCTCAGCTTCGATGCGATCGAGGGGTTTGACGTTGCCGGCCATCGTCCCCGCCGACTGCGCCTGCGCTTCGGCCTGGATCCGGTCGAGGGGCTTGGCGCCGCCCTCCATCGTGCCAGCCGACTGCGCCCGCGCCTCCGCCTGGATCTGCTCCGGGGTCTTCGGCATCCCGTGGGTCGGGTCGCGCAGGATCTGAAGCGCGGTGGTCACGTTCCCGCTGTTCGTCGCCATCGCGGCCAGTTCGGCGTCCGACAGGTTCGGATAGGCGCGCTTCAGGATCTGAGCGTTGCCGGTATACGCGGCCTGCTCCCGAGCCAGCTTCGCTCGCTCCAGATCGGTCTTCGCGCTGCTCTGGCTCACGGACAACGCGTTCTGGAATCCGCGTCCCAGACCCTCTCCGAAGTTGCCGCCCTGAAGGATGCCGGCAGCGATGGCGATCAGCTGATCCGAGAGCCCGGACTGGTTCATGCGCCGAAGCGCGCCGCCGAGGTCGAACCCGCCGGAGCCCTGTGCGGGCGGAGGCGCCGTGACGGGCTTCGGCGAGCCTGACACCGGCTGCCCGGTGAGCGGGTCGAAGCTGCTGCCCGGGGACATGCCGGCGCCGAGCGCGGACAGATCGGACGGGCGCACGGGCGGCGTCGACGCGGGACCGGCGGGCGTCGCATTCGCAACCGGGGCGGGCGCCTCGTCGCCTGCCGGCGCCCGCGCTGTCTGGGGAACGGTGCCGGTCGTCTGCGGGCTCATTGCTGGCGCACCCTGAGCAACCTGCGGCGGTTGCGGGCTGACGATGGTGCCGGAGGAGCCCGAGAAGCCGTTGTCCGGCGCGCCCATGCCGGCGCGGTCGAACACGAGGCTGTCGACAGGCGAGGGAGCGGCCTGCTGCTGCTGAGACTGGAGGAGCCGCGCGATCAGATCGGGCGACAGGCCATCCAGCAGCGAGGCCGGGTTGGCGCCGAAGGGGATACCGTCGCTCATCCTACTGTCCCTTGGTCTGCCCGGCGAACTGCATCGGATGGAGGAAGCTGAACGGACGCGGCTTCACGGTGCGAAATTGCATCGGAGACGCGCCGCCCTGCTTCTGGCCGCCCTTGCCTGCTGCGGCCTCACCGGCGCCCTTCAGCGCATCCACGACATCGGGACTGCTGCCAGGCGTGGAGGAGGCCGCAGTCGAGCCGGGCGTATCCATCGTCCCGCCACCGCCCGGAAGGATGGTGCCCGCGCCCCGCGTCTGGGTCGGGCCGGAGAGACCGAAAGCGGCCGGCGCGCTCGAACCGCCGGCCGAGGCGGGCAGCTGCATGCCGCCGCCGAGGAACTTGTTTGCCCAGGCATAGTGCGGGGCGAACTGGGTGTTGACCTTGTCGGCCACCGTGCCGGGCATGCCGCCATTGCCGGCGTCTGACGCGTTGAAGCGGCCGGGCGAGCCAGCGTTGATGGTCGAATAGGCGTTCATCACGCCCATGCCCGGGGTGTACCCGCGGGCCGACATGAACTGCTCGGCCTTCAGGAGCTGCTCCTGGAAGCTCTCACGACCGGTGACGCCGAACTGCTTCTGCTCGCTCGGCCCGAACTGGATCAGGCCGACATGGCGGCCGCCTGTACCGCCCCAGCGGGATGGGTCGCCTCCGGACTCGTAGTGGATGATGCCGCCCCACTCGACCGGCGATAGGCCGAGGCGCTGCGCAGAGGCGATGAGGGCCTGCTGATCCGTCATCGGACCGGCGCCCGTTGGGGCAGGGGCGCTCGCTTGCCCCGCGCCCGCTCCTGCCTGCTGCCGCGGCGCATCGACCGAGATCATCGGCAGGGAGACGGAAGCGCCCGAAGCCGGGGAGGGCGCGGTCGGAGCGCCGGCATCCGCTGAAGGTCGGGCGGTCGCGCCGCTGAGCCCCAGAGGGGCAGTCGCGGCCGGCTGGGCTGCGGCCGCATCCCCACCGGGCTGAGACCCCGCCACCATTTGCCGGATCGACGCCAGCATGTCGGGGCTGAGCCCGAATGCGTCGTCCTGCGATCCCATCGAAGGAATGCTGAAGCCGAACGCCATGGTGCGCTCCCCTTAGAACAGGCCGGCGCCGGCCAGCTTGGATACCAAGCCGCCGATGCCGAGCGCGCCACCGAGCAGCGAGGAGCCGAGGCTCTGCTGGGTCTGGGTCTGCGTGCGGCCATAGCTGTCGGTGGTGCCGCCGAGCCCAGCCATGCCGCCCATGAGGCCTGCGTAGCGGTCGAGGTTCTGCCACGGCATGTTGTTCTGCTCGTCGAAGAGCTGCTGCGACGCGCCGATGTTGGCCTGATCCTGTCCCTGGAGCAGCGAGCCGGCGCCGATCAGCTGCTGGGCGGGGGCGTAGCGGGCCGCGTCGAGCGCCGGCAGCGCGGTCGCTGCCTGGAGCGCCTGGCCCTGCCCGTTCTGGCCGGCGTTGATGAAGCCTTGAGCCTGCGTAACACCCAGGTTGCTGTTGAATTCCTGCCCGTTGAGGTCGTTGCCCACGTCGGTCGTGAGCGCACCGAGGCGGTTCTGCGTGCCCTGCGCGTAGGCGCCGAGCGCGCCGGTCGCCTTCGACAGATCGAGCTGCGAGTTGAATTCGCGGCCCGAGAGAAGCTGCCCGAGGACGCCGGCCTGCTGTGCGGTCTGTGACTGGGCCAGCCCTGCGCCGGCGAGCCGCTGCTGGTTGTTCGTCGACTGCACACCCGAGATCGCGTTGGTGATCCCGGTCCCAAGTTGGCTGGCAGCCTGACGCGCGGCGTCGATCTGCGAGTTGGCCGAGACCTGGTTGGCGCGCTCCTGATTGTACTGCTTGGCGTAGAGCGCCGTGTCCGTATCGTTGACCGCCTTGTTGGCCGCGCCCGCGAACGAGCCCGACCCGTACCGCCCGGAGGCCGCGAACGCCTCCTTCTGCGCCTGGAGTGCATTGGCGGACGAGGTCTGGACGAGATTCTGGAAGATCGCGTTCTTGGTCGGGTCGAGGAAGTCGCCGCGCGCAACCCCGGACAAGTTCGTCTCGGCCGAGGAGGGCGCCTGGGACTTGGCATAGAGGTCCTGCAACTGCGGGATCGTGGTCAGGTCCCGCGACCCGTTCATGAAGCTGGTGGCTGTCTGGTTGACCGGGTTCGAGGCCGAGCCGAGGCTGTCGGCGAGCGAGCCCAGCCGCGATAGGTCGACGCCCTGCACGTTTCCGAGCTGGCTCAGCGCGCCGGCCGAACCGGCCGACAGGCCGTTCTTGTCGAGACCCGACTGCCCCAGAACGCTCTGCGGCGTCACGCCCGGCACGCTGGCCAGCATGCCGAGACCCTGCTGGGTCGTCGAGCTGATCCCGCCGGATCCGAGCAGGCTCTGCGCGAACGAGATGCCCTGCGGCGCGGCGTTGTCCGAGGAGAACTGGTCGCGGATCGACTGGAGGCCGCCCAGCGTATCGTCGCCCAGCTGCGCCACGCGCGGCCCGGAGTAGATGCCGGTGCCGGCGCCGCTGTTATAGAGCGACGTCGCGTCGCCGAGAACCTGCTGGAGGCCCGGTATCGCCGGCGCCCACGGCTGGGTCTCGGAATGCTGCTGTGACGTGGAGGTCTGGGTCGAGCCGCCCATCAGAGTGCCTTCCGAAAATGAGTGTAGGCGGCGTAGTCCGGCAGCAGCCCAGCCCAGCCGGCACGGCCGGCGAACTCGACGGAGGCGCAGCCGAGGCGACGCGCGCCGGCCTCGATCAGCGCGAGGGTGTCCCGCCACGCACGGGCGCCGGTCCCGCCGACCGCAAGCACCCAGCAGGAGCGGGTCCGGTCGACCTGGTCGCGAACCTGCGTCACGCCCGCGGCCACTGGCGGCCCGTCAGCGGGGCCGATGAGCACGAGCTGCCCCTGGCCGGCCCGGCACAGCGCGCGCAGGCCGTCGAGCGTCAGGTCTGATTCCCGGCGTGCACAGACGCGCGCCAGCAAAGGCTCCGCCACCGGCCAGATCGAGTCGACCTGGTCGGCGGGCACGGGCGTGAGAATCATCCGCGGCGTCGCAGCTCGTAGTGGAAGGTGCGGTCGGTCGCTGCTGAGGCATCGTGGCCGACGGTGAACTGGCCGTTCTGCGACGAGACGGTCCACGGCCGCGCGGCCGCAGCAGAGGCGGAGGTCGGCGAGTAGGCGATCATCGTCCCCGCCGTGCAGAGGCGATCCTTCACCACCGTCGTCGTGGCGTTCGGCGTCAGCGTAAGATCGCCGACGGCATGCGATGCGCCCGTCACGAGGTCGCTGATCGCATCGACGTGCTTGTCGAGCTCGGAGCGGTTGAACGCGCCGCCGCGCACCGGCAGTCTCACGCCTTGCCCTCCGGAGCCGCATCGGGCTCGACGCCCGTGGCGTAGGTCCAGCCGTCACCGGCCGCGATCTCGACCTCGACGCGGTGGTAGCGACCGGAGGCGTGACAGGGCGCGAAGCGCTCGCGGTTCGGCCCGCTCGGATCCCGCCAACGGACCTGCACCGACGCGCCGAGGCTCTCCCGGGTGCCGACCCGGGCCGTCCAGGCATCCGCGTCGGTGTCCACCCGGACGCCGCGTGCGTAGGTCCGGTTCGGCCGCGCCAGCTGGGCATCGGGCGTGCCGATGGTCGCGGCCATGCTCGGCCCCTCAAGGAGGGCCAGACGGTTGTCCGTGCCCCAGACGCCGACCAGGGGAACGCCGCCCGAGAACAGCGCGGAATCGAGCGAGAGGCCACCGGCGAAGTCGTAGGGCGCCTTGCCGTCGATGTCCTCGCTGATGGAATCGATGCTCACCGGGGTCGTCTCGGCGCGCAGCCAGTGCCGCAGCACGAGGTCGAGCTGGGTCCAGCGGTCCTGCACGGAGTCGTAGACCAGCACGAGGTCGAGCAGCGTCGGATCCGAGACCCGGGTGCTCTTCATCGCGAACAGCACGCGGCTGCCGGTCGGATCGCCGACTGCGACGGCGGTGTGCGCGTAGGTCGGATCCCGCAGCGCCTGGATCCAGCCGTTCACCCGGTTCTTGCCGATCGGGACCGTGGTGCCGGCCGCGAACGCGTAGGCGCCGTCCCGGTCGAGGAAGAAGATGGTCGGGCCGATCTTCTGCACGGACCAGGGCGCGACCGCGCCGCGATCCTCCTCGAGCTTCGAGCGCTGGAACACCGCGCTCGTGCCGGCCGCGAACACCATCTGCTGGATGGCGCGGTCCTGGAACACGATCGCGCTGTTGTCCGAGCCGACGAGGCCGGTGACGTGGCCGCCGTCGGGAAAGATCTGCACGTCCGAGTCCTGCACGCCCGGCGTCCAGAAGGTCGGATCGCCGAGGCCGGACCACTGGATGGCGGTTGGGTCGCTGAGCAGGCTCCCGAGGAACAGGAACTCGCTCACCACCGCCACGAAGCGGGCCTTCGGCGGCGGGTTGGCGGGATCGGCAGCCACGAGGTCGGCGAACTCGGTGCCGGTCGCGACGTCGATCACCTGCGGCGGCGCGCCGAGGTGCACCGCGAACAGGCGCGTCCCGTAGAGCGCGAACGACCAGTAATCCCCTTCCGGCACGAGGTAGGACGAGGGTCCCGAGACATCGTCCCAGGCGTTCGTGGTCGGGTTCAGCCGGTAGAGCTTCTCCGCCGTGCCGGCGAACGCCACCCACGATCCGTCCGGCGCCTGCACCGAGACCGAGCCGCGGCAGACCTCTGGGAGCGGCTGCGTCACCGGGTTGGGCGAGGGCACGGGACCGTAACCGTCGGGCCGCGGGAAGACGTTGCGCGCCACCGCGGAGACCGTCGCGTCGTTCGAGGCGACGTCGGGCGCCCAGGCGCCGAAGGCGATCTTCACAGGTCGTAGCTCTGCACGACGCCCGTGCTGGCCATCGTCGTGGCCAGTCCCTTCAGGGAGGTCGATGCCTCCTGCACGGCCGTGTCCATCGCCTGCTTCAGGCTGGGATCCTTCAGGCGGTGGATCGCGAGGTAGCGCTTTGCGTACGAGGCGATGAGATCGTAGGCCTCGTCCACCCAGGCGTTGGTTTCCGCGTCGGTCGCGGGCGCGCCGAGCCGGACGTGGCCGGTGAACCGGATCGTGTAGACACCGTCCGGAATCGGGTAGAGCCGGTAGCCCTCGGAGAACTTGGCGAAGTAGGCGGGCTGCCCGGACTGGTTCTGGTCGCCCAGCACCTCCAGGCTCGCCAGCGGCACGTTCCGAAGCGCCCAGGTCGTGTTGCTGTCGTCGATCGCGATGGCCGTGTCGATCGCCAGCATGACGTTCAGCCCGGCGAGGTCGGCGCCGCCGTAGCCCGCCTTCCCCGGCACGGTTTGGAACTCCAGGATGCCGTCGTTGAATGCGAAGCGCTCGCGCTGCCAGAAGCCGATCGCGGCGCGGATCGCGTTGCGCACCGGCCCCACCAGGTCGGGGCGGTCGAGCTCATCCACGACCTGGTTGACCATGCGCAGCAGCGTCGGCGATCCATCGTCCTGTGCGGTGCCGTCCGCCAGGATCAGCGGGTTGTCGATCGTCGCGGCAAAAGCCGACTTCACCTGCGCGGTGGAGTCGGGGAACAGTCCGGAGGACATGAGGCTCTCCGCGCGGATCAGAGGACGGGCAGGGGCAGAGCGGCCATCACAGCTCGTTCACCGCGGCGAGCGTCACTGTGGCCGAGGACAGCGCGTCGACCGCCGAAAAGCCGAGCGCCACGTCCGCACCGTATGGGTCGCTGGCGACATAGACGTAGCTCGTGGCCGAGCCGGCTGTCGCGCTCGTGGTCACGCCGACGCCGATCGTGCCGGGACGCATCTGAGCGCCGAAGCCAAGGTGCAGCGGGACGTATTGGTTCGAGATGCTCACGGCCACGGACTGGAGGCGTCCGGTGTAGACCCCGAAGTACCGCTGGCAGCGGCGGATCTCGTCGTCGCGCCGCTCGAATGGCGTCGCGACGACCCCGGGCTCGAATTGCGCGAGAGCCACCGACCCGGTGGAGAATTCAACTGTGACGTTCGTGCCAGCTGTCAGAGCGGTGTTCGCGATAGGCGATACCGCGTAGGTGCCCGAAGCAGCGCCCTGATAGACGCGGGCGGTAGATGTACCGGTCCACGACAGGATGTATGACCCGCCTTCCGGCAGATACAGCCCGCCCTCGATCACCTGCAGCAGCGTGCCGGCGGTAATCGTGACCGTGACATCGCCGTTGGCCGCGGTCGAGAACGACAGCGTGACGCCGGCCGGACCCGCCTTCCAGCGATCCATCACGTAGGCGCCGGCCGCGTAGGAGGTCGAGGCCGATGAGGCTCCGCGCTGGTTGATCGCGAAGTTGCCGTTGACGATCCGGTTGCGGAAGGTGAGCCCGCGGGCGGTGCTCGCCGATCGATCCGCATAAGCGGTCGTGGCGACCAGAGTGGAGTTGTTGCCCGCAGCAGCCGTCGGAGCGACCGGCGATCCGGTGAAAACCGGACTGGCGAGCGGCGCGTAGGAGTTAGAGACGAACGCCGTCGTCGCGATCTGATTGTTGCTGGTGCCCGCTGCCGCAGTCGGCGCACCCGGCACCCCGCTGAAAGACGGCGAAAACAGCGGCGCATAGGTCGCCGAGGCGGCTGAGGCGGTGAGGTAATTGCCGAGTGAGCCGGTCACGAAGGCGGTGTTGGCCACCTGCGCCGTTGCCGAACCGGGCGTAGCCGTCGCAGCCGTCGCCGCGCCGAGGGCCGGTGCGTTCAGCGACGTGATATCGGTGTTGATCCCGGCCGCCGCCGCGTTGATGTTCGCGCGGGCCTGGAACTGGTTCTGCGACGTGAGGGACTGGTTCGAGTAGAGAACGGCCGAGATGCCACCGGTGGACACCGCGTTCTGCACGAACGCCGTCGAGGCCGCCTGTGTGGTGCTCGTCCCCACGGCTGCCGTCGGGACGGTCGGAATGCCGGTGAAAGCCGGGCTCGCGAGCGGGGCACGAAGCGAGATCGCCGTGGCGTTGGCCTGCTCAGCAGCCAGCGCGCGGTTCACCTCGGCGGCAAAGGCAGCCCCGTCCGCGACGGTGCCGGCGGCGGTGCCGACATTCAGCAGCGCGGCCGCGCCGAGCGTGCTGAAGCGGCTCGTGACCAAGTTCTGGAGGAAGAGGTCGTTCTGGTAGAGCTTCGTGAGCGCCGACGGCAGCAGATCCACGCCCACGCCTGGGCTGGCGACGAGGTTCGGCTGCTGGAGCGCGGTCTGGCTCAGCGCCAGCGACGGGGCGAGCAGAAGGACGGCGCCGACGAGGCGCCCGAGCCGGTGCAAGATCATCGACGGCCCTTCGAGCGGCGAGCGGGCTTCCGAGGCACGGCTGGCGCGGGCTCGGGCTGCGAGGCAGGCGGGGAAGGAGGAACCGGCTCCGGCACGGGGGCCGGAACCGGTGCGGGGGCCTCGGCGAGCGTGTGAGCGCCCGCGTGCAGCACCCAGAGGGCGGCCAGCATCAGCCGTCGTTGTCGGGGACGTAGTGGAACACGATCGTGGCCACGCCCGCAGCCGGGGCGCCCGCGATCGTGCCGTAGATCGACGTGTCGGCGGCGAGCCGGCCCTTGAGGGTCGGGGTGTCGATGCGCTTCACGCCCGCCGCGGTGACGGCGGTGTCGGCCGCAGCGGCGAGGTCGTTGCCGCCCGCAGCGGAGCCGAGCACCAGCGAGGCACCGGCCGAGAACGCGGCCTCGACGAGCACCAGGAGCGAGGTGATCAGCGCGCCGGCCGGCAGCGACGCCGGCATGACGAAGGCGCCGTTGGCGAAGGTGACGGTCCGACGAACGTAGTGCGACTCCTGCTCGCGATACTCGCGAACCGACGGGGTCACGGGGGGGACGTTGGTGGCCACGAGGACCTCCTATTCAGGCAGAGCGGGGAAGGGCGGGGATGACGAAGACGGGCCGGAGCGCGAGGCCCCGGCCCGGGTCAGCCGTCAGGCTGGATCAGCGGAGGGGGATCAGCCGACCGGCGCGGCCCAGGTCGGCACCACGATCGTGCCGAAGTCGTCGCCGTTGTAGGTCGTCTTCTTCATGCCCCAGATCGCCCAGGCGGAGACCTCAAGGTTCCGCTTGTGGTCGAGGAGCTCCTCGTTCCAGCGGTAGCGGTTCTCTCCGCCGGCCTTGCCGTAGGCGATGGTCGCGGCCTGGGCGCCGAGCAGCACCGCGCGGCGGGTGTTGGCGACCGCCGACTTGCCGTCGGGCGAGACGCCCTGAGTGATGTCCTGCGCCTCGCGGAGCACGACGCCGTTGTACATGCCGAGCGCGCCCGAGAAGATCGGGCTCTTGCTCGACTGCATGCCGGCCATCGCGGCCTTCTGGATGTCGAGCCACTGGCCGGCGTTGGTGTTGGTCCGCAGCGAGGTGACCTGCGTGGAGTGCAGGTACATCACGTAGACCTTCTGGCCGTCGACCACGACGGGGCGGATCATCACCTTACCCGCCGCGCCGCCGGTCTTCGCCAGCTCCACCGCAGCATCGATCATGCTGAGGGTGAAGAAGTCGGCATTGGTCAGGGCGGCGTCGTTGGCGCGGCCGTTCGGCAGGTAGATGCGGCCCTGGGACGGGGCGGTCACCGTGTTGTTGCCGGTGAACTTCTTCACGTTCTTGGCCGACAGCTGCATCACCGGGGTGAAGCCGCAGACGTGGTTGAAGAAGATCTTCGCGCGGCGGGTCTGGAACCAGTCGGCGATGCCGGAGCGAGCCTGCTCACGCAGGTTGAACGGGACGCGCTGGGCGTCGATGGTGTTGTCCGACTTCACGCCGACCACGTGGCCGAGCTCGTCGATGGTGAGCTTGTCGGAGTTGGTGCCGAGCTGCTCGCCGTTGCCCTCGGCGACGTCGTCGGAGGTGAAGCCGTCGCCCTTGAGCTGCATGCGCAGTCCGAAGGTGACCTGGTCGCCGTTGCCCTTCTTGAGCTCGGTCTTCTCCTGGATGATCGCCTTGTCGTCCAGGCCGACCAGGGGGTCGATGTCGATGGACTTGTTGGCCTCGACCCCGAGCTTCTTGCTCCAGGTCTTCACGGCCATCGGATCGCCGATGCCGAAACCGGTGTAGGACATGATGTGCCTCTAAGGGCTGGATTCCGTGGGGGAGGGGTGCGTGCGGGCCGTGTCGTCGCCGCGCGGACGGAAGCCGGGCCCCAGGTGACCGTTGGGGACGGTGGTCGGACGGGCGCCGTGACGTGGCGCGGACGAAGGCTGTGACGCGGCCGTGCGGATCCTATGCGGGGATCAGTCGGACGACCGGACACGTGCGAGCGCCCCGCTGGTGAGCAGGGTGCGGCACGGGACCGGTCGGAAACTCGGGAAGCGCAGAGACGGGGCAGCGCCCGCACGTCTCGCGACGGATAGTTCTTTGGTCGGGTTCGCCCGTCGGGTCAAGCGGGAAGCTACTGCGTCGGCTCGCGACCGATTACCATGACGGCGGCGCTGGCCGCAGCGGTGCCGAACGGATTGACCACTAATCCGAGGAGAGTGCCCGCCAGCGTCGTTGTGGTGGATTGCCAGCACTTCCCGGTGGCGCCGGTCGCCGAGCGCGAGACCACGTTGCAGACCAGCGGCAGCGAGCCCGTGTTCACCGGGATCGGAAGCACGATAGGCGAGGGCGACACGAATGGCCGGGCCCAGGTCACCGACCAGGAGCCGTCGCTGGCGCTCGTCTGCACGTTCGCGGCCTGCACCGCCGTCGGACGCGAAGCATCTTTCGGCACGTAGCAGTTGGCCGAACCTACCGAGCCGTTCAGCGTGTCCGCGCTCGGTACCGCGCCGCACGGTTGGGGCATCTTCACTGGCGGCAGCGTTGCTTGCGCGAGCGCCTCGATAGGGAGGGCTACTGGAGAGGCGGCCCAGGCGAGCGCCAACGCCGCGAGAAGCGTGCGGGTCATCGGGTGTTCCTGGTGGTGGAAAGCGCTGCGGCTCAGCCGCCCGGCGTCAGATCAGCCGCTCCCCTGGCGTGGTGTACGGGGTGCAGGAATAGGAACAGCTGAGCGTAGAGTATTGATTCGGGAGTGGCAGGCGATTGTCGGCTCACTGCGCTTTGGTTCCCGGCCTGACTTGACCGAGCGTCCCAAACAGTTGACCGAGCGTCCAAGAATTCGCCCGAGGCACACAGGAGTGCTCCTCAGAAAGCTAAGCGTCTGACACAAGCGAGGATCGGCTTATCATCTCACAAGCCGTTTCCTGCGTTGGGGGCTTCGGAAATGGCCGACGATATTATTTCGATTACTTTCAATAACGACAGAGTTGCTCCATTGGACGGAGGCGGTGCATTATTCTATAATGGCACGTTGTTTGTCGATTATACTAATCAAACGGTAAGTGGAAGCATAAATATAACCGGTTATTATGAAACCAACGCTTCTAGGTTTGATTTTGAAGTCTCCGGGAGCACGATTCGTCTGGTTTCAGATACAGATGATGAGAATGGATCAGTTCAAATACGACTTTCTAGCGAAAACCACATTTCAGCGGCAGTAGAGGCTATATATACTGACTACAATACAACCCACCTATGGTACACTCATAACGCTCCGGTTTCCTCAGCAGCTTATACAGACAGCACACCATGCTACGTCACGGGAACGCGGGTCCTGACGAGCCGGGGCGAGGTGGCGGTCGAGGCGCTGGCGGTCGGCGATCTGGCCGTGACCGCCTCCGGAGAGGAGCGGCCGATCAAGTGGATCGGCACGCGCAGCTACATCGGTCGCTTCGCCAACGCCAACCCCGATGTCCTGCCGATCTGCGTCCGGGCTGGGGCACTCGCTGACGGCATCCCCACCCGCGATCTCTGGGTCAGCCCTAAGCACGCGCTCTATCTCGACGCGCACCTCATCCCGGCCGAACTGCTGATCAATGGCACGAGCATCATCAAGGCCACTCGCGTCGACAGCGTCACCTACTGGCATATCGAGCTCGACAGCCACGACGTGCTTCTGGCCGAGGGCGCGCCAGCCGAGAGCTTCGTCGACGATGACGGGCGCGGCATCTTCCACAATGCCCACACCTACCACGCCCTCTACCCCGACGCGCCGGCCACCCCAGCCGTATACTGCGCGCCGCGCATCGAGCACGGCTACGTGCTGGAGGCGGTGCAGCGCCGTCTGGCCGAGCGGGCTGGCCTGTCCTTGCCGGCAGAGCGCCGCTTCGGTCGCCTGCGCGGGCGGATCGACGGCTGCGATGGCCGGCGGGTTTGGGGCTGGGCTCAGGATCTGGCTTATCCGAATGCGCCGGTGTGCTTGGACGTGGTCGTCGAGGGCGTGGTGGTCGGGCTGGTCTACGCCGACCGGCACCGCGGTGACCTGGAGAGGGCTGGCATCGGCGACGGTCGCCACGCTTTCGCGTTCGACCTTCCGCGGCCGCATGCCGAGGCCATCGGGCACACCGTAGCGGTGCGCCGATCGGCTGATGGAGAGGTGCTGATCAGCGCGATCCGAGATGCCCAACGAGCCGCCTGACGCGATGTTAGCTCAACCGCTCCCTCACCTTGGTGTGCGGGGAGCGGGAGGGGTTGGCGCGCTCAGTGGTTCAGTAGGTAGGCGTTGACCGGGGCCGCGTGGAGCAACGCCAGGAACGGGTAGCCGCCCTGGCCTTCGCCGAGCCCATTGTAGACGTACCCGGGATGCGTCCCGTCCTGGTAGATCAGCACGTTCGACAGGGCCGCCGTCGTGCCCATCGTCGGGTCGGTCGCCGCGTCGACGACAGAGTAGCCGAGGCTCGCGGCATTCGACCGGATCCACGTGTTCACCGCCGTGCGAACCGCCTCATAAGAGGGATTCGCCACGAAAGCCGAGCGCGGGAGGATCGTCTGCTCGAAGGTCGGCCCACACCCCGCGGCGATCGCGTACTGCTGAAGCGTCTGGAGGTTGGCCTGGATGGTCGCCGCCGTGCCGCCCGCCGGTATGTCGTTGGTCCCGACCGCGTTGTGGTAGAACGTCATCCCCGGCTTGGCACACAGGTTGATCCAACTCGGGATCGTGGCGACGTTCTGCGTCGAGGTCTGACCAGAGACAGCGACGTCGTAGGCATTGACCGCCGCGACGGTCTGGCCTGCCATGAGGCGCGGCCAGCCCATGAAGAAGCTGCCGTAAGCGCCCTCCGTGATCGAGTCGCCATCCGCCAGATCGGCACGCCGCACCTGCGGGTAGATGCCGGCCTGCCGATACAGCGTCATCACGACGTTCCAGTATTCGGCCGGCGACAAGGCGCGGTTGAAGATCAGCACATCGCGGATGGCGACGTTCCCGCAATTGGCGTCGAAGGAGGTGTCGGCCGGGACCGTGCCGCATCCGATCTGGCCGCCGGTCAGGGCCGACGCCGGGAAGGCACCCCGCCACAGCGCCTGCTGACCTTCGCCCGCCAGTACATAGGCGCCGGACGACCCGCCGATCGAGCCGACAGCGCGCGCCGTGATCGGCGAGGTGTAGGCGGTGAGATTGAACTGTGCGCTGATGCTGGATGGGCTCGTGCCGGTCCAGACGGCCAAACCACCGACCGACTGCTTCTGCATCAGCGAGACGAAGGTGCTGCCCGACAGCTCGACGAGTGGCGCATCCTTCTGGGACTGGCCCATCGCGGCGAGCACGATCACGGTCTGCGCCTGCGTGTTCAGCACCAGTCCGGAAGGGATCGTCAGCCCCTGCCGGAACTTCATGACCCCC
>Ga0255028_100057_pt1 | contig 31095 bp, 26 predicted proteins | sample DRGLUT_MetaT_FD_178168 | JGI IMG/M metagenome (GOLD analysis project Ga0255028, IMG submission 178168) | Metatranscriptome of freshwater microbial communities from Pennsylvania, United States - DR:GLUT (Metagenome Metatranscriptome) | ecosystem: Environmental > Aquatic > Freshwater > Creek...
ACCAGCCGCACACACTTGGCGCGGGGTGGAGCAGCCCGGTAGCTCGTCAGGCTCATAACCTGAAGGTCACAGGTTCAAATCCTGTCCCCGCAACCAACGTCATCTGAAAAAAGCCCGCTGCGCTAACCGCGCAGCGGGCTTTTTTGTCGTCGCAACGTCATTCCACAGGGCTTTGGATGCAAAGCTATTCCTGAAATGCCGCACGCGAGGGGCACCGTTCTGCCGCGCCGCCAATCGGCGGAACCGCGCCCGCTTGTCACAGAAGCCGAAGTTGACGCCACGCGTCCGGCACCGCTCTGGCTCGCAGCGGCCGGATCAGATCCGCGTCCGATCCGGTTCTGGATGCCGCCTGTCCAGGTGTTGGCCTCGCGGCCCCATGGCTCTAGGGTGATGTGGGGAACGTCGCGATGCGGCGGTGGGGGAAGGATAATGATTTTACAGGCGGGCGGCGCGGCCGACCTTGATCGGAGCTGAAGACCGCGATTTGCGCGTCTCCGCTCCCCTGCTTCATCCGGCCCGCGCCGGGATGCGTCGCGCATCGCCGCTGATACTGGCTGTCCTGGCTGCGCTTCCACTCGCCGCGGTGGACATGCGGCCGGCACGCGCCTTCGACCTTTTCGGCCTGTTCGGCAGCGAGCCGGAACCGCCACCCCCGAGCCTCTCCGCTCTGCCATATACATTACGGATCGTTGGCACCGACGATTCCGACGTACTGCGCGCCCTGCAGGACACATCGACCCTCTACCGTCTGCGCCAGGAGCCGCCTCCGGACGGGGAGGGGTTGCTGCGCCGCGCCGAGGCCGACCTTGCCAAGCTCCCCGACGTCCTCTCGGGCTACGGCTACTATCAGGGAAGTGTGGCGGTCCGGATCGACGGCACACCGGCAACGGGCCAGGCGGCGGCAGCGGTGAGAGCCGCGGAAGCGTGGCGCAACCGCGGCCTCGTCCCGGTCCGGATCGCGATCGATCTCGGACCGCTGTACCAGCTGCGCCGGATCGTGGTGCGCGACCCTGTTGGCCGCGCCTTTCCCGAGGATGTCCTGCCGGGACGGATCACGCGCGTCGACGCCGACATCCCGGCCCGCTCGGCCACGGTGCTGGCCCAAGAGGCGCGGATCGTCGATCATTTCCGGGCGCAGGGGCATCCCTTCGCCAAGGCGATCCGCCGCGATCCGGTGGTCGACGATTCCACACACGTGATGGACGTGACCTTCACGATCGATCCGGGCCCGATCGCGCATCTCGGGCCGGTTTCCGTCAGCGGCGCGCCCGGCATCGATCCGGCGACGATCCGCTCCTTCATTTATGCCGAGCCGGGCGATCCGTATTCGCCGCAGGCGGTGGCGGCGATCCGGCGGTCGGTGGCGCGGATCGAGGCCATCGGAGGGGTGCGGGTCCGCGAGGGCACGGCACTCGACGCCGACGGCAATCTTCCACTGTTCGTCGACGTCAGCGAGCGCGAGCGCAACCTCGTGGGCGTCTCGGCGCGCTACTCCACGGTGGACGGGCCGGGCGTGCGCGCCTACTACGCCAACCGCAACTTGTTTGGCGGCGGCGAGACCTTCCGGCTCGACGCGGACATCTACTATCTCGGGCTCGGCAACGATCCGTTCGCAACCCAGCGCAAGATCGCCGGGATCGGCACCAACGGGCTCGGCGGGCGCCTGTCGGCGACCTACGTCCAGCCGGCGCTCTGGGGCAGCCGGAACGACCTCCTCGCCAACGCCTTCGTCACCCGCGAGGTGCAGCAGAGCTATCTGGTGGATGGCGGCGGCGCGTCGGCGGCGATCCGGCACCGCTTCTCCGACACGTTCTCGGCGCAGGTCGGGCTCGACGCCCAGGCCGGCCGCTCGAAGGACGCCCTCGGCACGGTCCATTACCGGTTGATCGGCGTGCCGGCCTCAGTGACCTACGATTCCACCGACAACCTCCTCGATCCGACCCGCGGGGTCCGGGCGATCGCGTCGCTCGCCGTCTATCCCGGCGCGGTCTCGTCGCCGGGCATTGTGGTCGCGAAAGCGCAGGGCTCGACCTACTATGCCCTCGACGAGGAAGCCCGGTACATCCTGGCGGGCCGAATCGGGTTCGGCTCGGTCTCTGGCGCACCACTGGCCGACATCCCGGACAATTTCCGCTTCTCCGCGGGTGGCGGCGGCTCGGTACGCGGCTACCCCTACCGGACCCTCGGTCCCATCGGGCCCTACAACCTGCCGATCGGCGGCCGCAGCGTGCTGGACGCCTCGCTGGAAGCCCGCATCAAGGTCACCGACACGATCGGAGTGGTGCCGTTCTTCGACGCAGGCACGGCCTTCGCCTCCGCGGTGCCGGATTTCGACGAGAAGATCCGGAAATCGGTCGGAATCGGCCTCCGCTACTACACCGGGATCGGCCCGATCCGCGCGGATCTCGCCTTTCCGCTCGACCCCTACAAGGGCGGCCACGTGCGACCGGCGGTCCTGTATCTCAGCCTGGGGCAGGCGTTCTGAATGGCTGTTGTTCATGGGCTGACGGACGCGCGGCGGGCCTTCGGCAGGGCAAGGCAGGGTCTGGCCTGCATCCTGATCGGCCTGGCCCTCCTTCTGGCGCCGGCCGTCACGCCGACGCGTGCCGACGAGGGCGACAAGTCCGTGCTCGGCGGGCTGCTCTCCCGGGCGCTCTCGACACCGTCGTCGCGGGTGGCGATCGGCGCCGTGGATGGCGCTCTGTCGTCCGACGCCACGATCCGCGACGTCGCGGTGAGCGACCGCGACGGGGTCTGGCTGCGGCTCGACAAGGCGCGGATCATCTGGCGCCGGCTCGCTCTGCTGTCGGGGCGGCTGGAGGTGGACAGCCTCGAGGTCGGGCGTCTCGAAATACTGCGCCGCCCGGTTCCCGGTCCGACCCCACCCGAGGCCAAGCCCGACGGCAAGCTGCTGCCGGACTTGCCCGTGAAGGTCGAGATCAAGGGGTTCAAGCTGGCCGAGCTGGTGCTCGGCGAGGCAGTCGCCGGGCAGCCGGCCCGACTCTCGGCCGAGGGGCGCGCACGTCTCGGCGCAGCGAGCGAAGGACTCGACCTGCAGGCCCGGGCGCAGCGCCTCGATGCGGCCGGGCGGTTCCTGCTCAGCTTGGTCTACGTGCCGACAGGCGATCGTCTTGATGTGAAGGCGAACCTCATCGAGCCGTCGGGAGGCCTGCTCTCGCGGGCGGCCAATATTCCGGGGGCGCCGCCCATCGACTTCGATCTCGACGGGACGGGAACGCTGGACGCGTGGTCCGCCAAGCTCGACTTCGCCGCCGGGCCGGAGATCGGCGCCAAGGGCGGCGCGAAAATCTCCCGGATCGGTGCCGAGCGCCGGCTCGCCCTCGATCTCGCGGCGCAGATCGAGGGCCTCGTGCCGGGGCCGGCCGCCTCGGTTTTCGCGGGCACGACCAAGCTCGAAGGTGGGCTGGCCTTCGCCGACAGCGGCGCCTTCCGGATCGACCGGCTTGAATTGACCTCGCGCACCGCCCGTCTCGCGGCAGGTGGCAGCCTGTCCAAGGACCGGATCGCCGACCTGACGCTCCAGGCCCGTGCCTTGCCGACCGAGGGGGCGGTCACCCGGGCCGGGGATGCTGAGATCGGCAAGCTCGTGTTCGACGGCAGCCTGAAAGGGTCGATCACGGCGCCGACGATCCACGGCAGCCTCGATGCAGCGGGGCTGCGAAGCCGAGACTCGGCCCTGGAGCACATCGCGGCGCGCCTTGGCGTCGAGCCGCAGGGCGAGCCCGCGGCGCAGCGTTTCGCGATCAGCGCGGACGGCACCGTCGACGGTCTGCGGCTCGCCGATCCGGCCCTGCGCCGTGCCCTCGGAAGCCGCGCGCAGCTCACGCTTCGGGCGACCTCCGGGCCGGACGGGGTGGTGGAGGTCGCCGCGCTTCGGCTCGACACCGACACGGCGCGGGCCGCCTATGCCGGGCGCATCGGCCAGAACACGCTGACCGGAACCGTCACCGCCGCCCTGCCGGATCTCGCAGTCTTCTCCGGCGTCGTCGGACGCGGCCTTGCGGGCAGCCTGGACGCCAAGGCGCGGCTCAGCGGCGATCCGGCCCGAAAGGCCCTGGCGGCCGATCTCGACATGACCACGGCGAACCTCGCCACCGGCCTCGCGGCCGCGGACCGCGCCCTGGGACGTGCGCCGAGCCTCCAGGGACGGATCGCGCAATCCTATGACGGCTACGGATTCGAGCACCTGCGCCTGGAAGGCACCGGCCTGACCGCGACTCTCCAGGGTGAGGCGACTTCGGCCAAGGCCGATGTGGCCGGCCGGCTCGATCTGAAGAGCCTCGCCGATCTCGACGGACGCCTGACGGGGCGCGCCGGCATCGATGCACGACTTACCGGCTCCCTCGAGCACCCGGACCTCGCGGCGATCCTGACGGCGCCCGCGGCCACGGCCGACGGCAAGCCGATCCGGAACCTGCGGGTCGAGGCGATCCTGAGGGACGCGCTCCTGGCGCCGGACGGTAGCCTGCGCCTCGGCGGCGACGTCGCCGGCAAGCCGCTCACCGGGGAGGCCCATGTCGCCCGCGCCGGGGCCGACTGGGTTCTCGACCGGCTCGCGCTGAATCTCGGCTCCGTCACAGTGGACGGGAACGCCAGGGTCGCGGCCGAGTCCTGGCTGTCGGCCGGTTCGCTGGCGGTGCGGGCCGGCAATCTGGAGGATCTCTCACCGCTGGCGCCGGAGCCGATGGCGGGACGGCTCGATGTCAGCGTGGCCCTAACCCGGGACGACGGACGCCAGGATGCGGTCATCCGGGCAACCGGAAATGCCCTGCGCTACGGGACCTACGGCCTGACCCGGCTGGAGGCCGACCTGAAAGGCCGCGACCTCCGGGCCCATCCGGTCCTGGACGGGCGTCTGGACGCCGACCGTCTGCTTGCAGCCGGACAGCAGATCGATGCGGTCCGGTTCGCCGCCGTCGCCAACCCGAACGGCAGCGACGTGACGCTGACCGCCAAGGCCCGCGGCTTCGGCCTCGACGCCGCCGCCCGGCTCGTTCCGGCCGAGGAGACGCGCATCGAGGTCCAGCGGTTCGCGGCTGCCCGCGGCGGCGATCACTTTGCCCTGAGCGGACCTGCCACGATCACCCTGCGCGACGGAGGCGCGGTGATCGACGGCGTCTCGATCGCGGCGGGCTCCGGGCGGGTCACGGTCACGGGCAGGGCCGGGCGCGACCTCGACCTGCGGGTGGCGCTCCGCGCGCTGCCGCTGTCGCTCGCCCGGATCGCCGCCCCCGATCTCGCGCTGTCGGGGACGCTGGACGGCGAGGCGGAGCTGAGCGGGCCGGCCGACCGGCCCGAGGGGCGCTACGCGTTCACGATTGCCAAACTGGTGGCTCCCCAGACCCGGCAGGCCGGTCTGCCGCCCATCGATGCCAGTGCCAAGGGGTCCCTGTCGGACGGGAAGGCCAGCCTCGACGGGCGCGTGACGGCCGGGCGCGGTGTCGCCCTGACGGTGGCCGGGACGCTGCCGGTCGAGCCCGGCGGCCCCCTCGACCTGCGCGCCCGCGGGACGCTTGAGGCGGCGCTGGCCAATTCCCTGCTGAGCGTCGGCGGCCAGAGCGTCACCGGCCGGGTCGCCATCGACGGCGGCGTCACAGGCACACTGGCGGCGCCTCGGGCGCAGGGCGCTGCGGTGCTGACCGGCGGCAGCTTCACCGACCCGCTCAACGGCATCCGGCTCACCGGAATCGAGGGGCGGGTCACCGGCAAGGGCGACAGCCTCGTGGTCGAGCAGCTCAACGCCATGACTCGCAACGGCGGCCGGGTCTCGGTCACCGGGCGTGTTGCCCTGCAGCCGGACTTTCCCGGCAGCTTCCATGTCGTGGCCGACAGGGCTGAGCTGGTCTCGAGTCCGCTGATGACGGCCGTCTCGAGCGCCGATCTCATGCTAGCCGGCCCGCTGGTGCGGACGCCGCGCATTGCTGGCCGGGTGAACGTCGTATCGATTGACGTCGCCGTGCCGGACCGACTCCCCGCGACCGTTCGGCCCCTGCCGGGCGTGCGCCACGTCAACACCCCGCCGGAGGTTCGGGCGCGCCTGGCGCAGCGGGCGGACCGGAAGGCCTCGGTCAGCCCGGGGCGCCGTCCGAAGAAGCCCGCCGTACCGTTCGACGCCACCCTCGACGTGACGGTGGATGCGCCGAGCCGCATCTTCGTGCGCGGCCGCGGGATCGACGCGGAGCTCGGAGGCTCGCTCCGGGTCACCGGAACCTCCGCGGCGCCCAACGCCGTCGGCGCCTTCGCGATGCGCCGCGGCCGCCTCGAACTGGTCGGACAGCGCCTCGATTTCAGCCGCGGCAAGCTGACCTTCGCGGGCAGCCTGACCACGCCCGAACTTGATTTCGCCGCCGAGACCAAGGCCGGCGATGTGACCGCGCGCGTTGCAGTCTCGGGGCCGGCGGACGCGCCGCAATTTGCCCTGACCTCGGATCCGATCCTGCCGCAGGACGAGATCCTATCTCGCCTGCTGTTCAAGAAGGCGGCCGGCGGCCTGTCGCCGTTCCAGGCCCTGCAGCTCGCGCAAGCGGTCGCGCAGCTCTCGGGCGGCGCCGCCGGACCCGACCTGTTCGAGCAGGCTCGCAAGGGCCTCGGGCTCGACAGCCTCGACGTCTCGACCGGAGCCAGCGGCGGGCCGGCGCTGGGTGCCTCGCGCTACATTTCGGACCGGGTGAGCGTCGGCGTGAAGGCCGGTGCCAAGCCCGCCGACACGGCCGTCGGCGTCGATTTCGACGTGACCCGGCGGATCAAACTGAAGGGCGAGGCGGGCAGCGACGGCCGCACCAGCCTCGGGGTCGGCGCCGAATACGAGTGGTAGCCGGTAACGGGCGCACCGCTTCGGGATCGACACGCCCGGTCAATGGTTTAGGTTCGGCGCAAGCGGCGCTGGCAGCTGCGGATCGGGCGGGACACATCCAGGGCGATGGACGAGCTTTTCGAGACGGACGACGATGTCCCGGTGCCGGCGGGCAGGCTTCTACGGATGCTGCCGATCATCAACCGCCGCGGCCTGCATGCCCGCGCCTCCGCCAAGTTCGTGCAGACCGTCGAGCGCTACCATGCCGCGGTCACGGTGACACGGGCCGGCGAGACGGTCGGCGGCCGGTCGATCATGGGCCTGCTCACCCTGGGCGCCGCCATGGGCACCCGCATCGCCGTGACGGCCGTCGGTCAGGATGCCGAGCAATGCCTCGACGCCATCGAGGCATTGCTCGCCAACCGCTTCGGCGAGGACGAGTAGCGGCTCTCAGGTCGCCTTCCCCGGCCAGGTGCACAGATCCGCGACGGGGCAGCGCGGGCAGGCCGGCTTGCGGGCCGTGCAGGTGTCCCGTCCGTGGCGGAACAGCCAGACATGCGCGCCGTCCTTGAACCGCTCCGGCGTGATCCGGGCGAGCCCGTCGGCGACGGCGTCGACGTCGACTCCCGGCGCGAGCGGGATCCTGTTCGATACCCGGAAGACGTGCGTGTCGACCGCGATCACTGGCTCATGGAATGCGAAGTTCGCCGTGACTTCCGCGCTCTTGCGGCCGATGCCCGGCAGGCGGCGCATCTCCGCGGCGCTGCGCGGAACGGTGCCGCCGAATTCCGTCATCAGGGCTGCTGAGAGTTTGACGATATTGCGCGCCTTGGACGGCCCGAGCCCGACCGGCCGGATGATCTCGGTGATGCGCGCCTCGCCCAGATCCAGCATGTCGGCCGGATCCTGAACTTCTGAGAACAGCTTCTCGGCGATGCGGGAGACGGTCGGTCCGGTGGATTGGGCCGAGAGCAGCACTGTCACAAGGAGGCGAAACGGATCGGTCCGGTCGAACCCCGCCTTCGGATTCGGGTCGGCTTCGGCCAGACGTGCGAGCACGGCCGCGACACGATCCGCGTCTCCGGTCTCACGGGGCGGGTTCGCCCGGCCGGAGGACGCCCGGCGTGGGGCGGTCGGGAGACCGCGGGTTGGGTCGCGCGTCATCGAGGCGAGCTAGTGCCCCGGCGAGCGCTCCGACAGCCGCAACGCGCGCGGCGGATTGACCGGTCAGGCCTTCGCGCGGCGCCAAGGCACCGCGTCTGACCCGGCACCGAGATGAAGGGTTCCGGCCACGACCTCCCCGGCCCGGCGCAGGAACTCGACCCGCAGCGCGTCGCGGCGGGCGAACAGGCGGGTCACTACCCGCACGAACGAGGCCTCGGCCGGATCGGCGATGATCGGACGTTTGGCGGTCCGGGCGTCGAGGGTGAGAAAGGTCTCGACCGCGTCGCGCACGGCGTCCGGCCCGGCCAGCGCGAGGGTCTCGGATCCGGGCAGCTCCCAGCCCTCAGGCCGGACGCCGACGAGGCTGGCGGCCGGGATCCGCCTCGGCTGCGCTGAACGGCGCGCCGTGAAGACGGGGCGGACCGGTACCGGATTGCGCGCGGGCTCGACCGCTCCCGCGAGGCGTATCGGACGGCGCAGCGCACCGAGCCGCGCCCGCAGGGCGCGATCCACCGCCTCGGCGGCCGCCGTCTCGATCAGGCCGGTGATCTCGGCTTCGGCCGGCTGCCAGGGCTTGGCCCGGCCACCGAGGACAGGGTGCGGCATCGCCAGCGGCACCACGCCGCGCAGCGCCTCGCGACCAGTCTCGGCATCTCGATCCCAGACGAGGGCAAGCGCAATCCGACGCCCGGCCGGACGGTGATGGGCGAGCGGCAGCAGATGATCGGGGTCGCGCAGCGGATCGGTCACGGCGTTCCGGACCAGGAGGGCCCGCCACGCGGAGACGGACGCCGCATCCACGGCGCCGGGCCTGCGAAGATCGACGCGCCAAGCTGCGTGGCTCTCCCCGAATCCGGAAACCGTCTGCGTTACGGGTGCCGGCCTCTCGAGCAAGCCGCCCTGTATCACGGTGAAGCGTGGCGCCATCGCCTGTCCTGCCTGTCGACGCGTCGTCCCATTTCGGGACGATCCGGCGCTGCCGAAGCGCCATTCGGGTCGGAGGTTTCAAGGACGATGCCGCACGCCGGCTCTCAGAAACCCGACAGCGCGAGCGGATTGTCGGTAAGGGCGGCGGCATCCGGGGCGTCCACGCGCGGGCGGCCCAGGAACGCGTCCCACAGTTGATGCACGAAGGCCGGATCCAGGTCGCGCAGGATCAGCACGAGCCGGGACGTGTGGTCGGGATCCGGCCAGGCCGGCAAAGTCAGAGGCGCGTGGAACACGTGCTGCACCCCATGCACCACGATGGGGTGGTCGGGATCGTCGGCGAGCGCGACGATGCCCTTGAGCCGCAGAAGCTTCGGCCCATGGCCCGACCGCAGCAGGTCCATGAACATCTCGAAGGCGGGGCGGGGCACAGGGGCAACGCTGGTCAGGCAGAGGGCCCGGATCGATGCGTCGTGCCGGTTGACGTCGTGATGGTGGTGATCCGCCTGCGCCAGCGTCGCGTCGCCGAGCCAGGTCCGGACGTCGGCCGCCTTGCCGTCGAGGCCGAACAACCCGCCGAGCAGCGTGTCCGCGGGTTCCTCCGGCAGGACGATCGGGGCCGCCGGATTGAGCGCGGCAAGCCGCGCGCGGATCCCGGACGTATTGCCCGCCAGATCCGTCTTCGTGAGGACAATGCGGTCGGCGATCGCGGCCTGCCGCACGGCCTCCGGATGGGCATCGAGCGTCGCCGCCCCCGTGACGGCATCCACCACGGTCACGACGGCCTGGAGGCGATACCGGAGCACGAGATACGGGTGGTAGATCAGCGCGTGGAGGATCGGCGCCGGGTCGGCGAGGCCGGTGGTCTCGATCACCACACGGCGGAACGGGCGGATCCGGCCGTTGTCGCGCTTGCGCAGCAGATCCTCCAGCGTCGCGATCAGGTCGCCCCGCACCGTGCAGCACAGGCAGCCGGCGCCCAGAAGGATCATGTCCTCGTCGACCGTCTCGATCAGGAGGTGGTCGAGACCGATCTCGCCGAACTCGTTGACGATCACCACCGTGTCGGCGAGCGCGGGATCACGCAGGAGCCGGTTCAGCAGCGTGGTCTTGCCGGCGCCCAGGAAACCGGTGAGCACGGTGAGCGGGATCGGCTCCGGGCGTCGCGGATCCGGGGCAGGCGCGGGACTGAGTGACATGAGCGTCGAAGTGGGGTCTGCCGGCGCCCGCGGCAACGCGCCGGCGCCGCGCGGCCAATCCTATTCGTCGGCCGCGGCCTTCTTGGCAGCCGGCTTTTTGGCAGCCGACTTCGCGGGTGCCGCCTTGGCGGGCGCGGGCTTGTGCACGGCGGCCTTCGCGGCCGGCTTCGACAGGCCCTTGCCGGGCTTGGCCTCCGGCATCGTCGGCGTCTCGGCAGACGTGTAGGCGCTCGCCGCCCGGGGCAGCGGGTGGCCGGCCTTCGCGGCCACCTTCGAAGCCGGCTTGGGCGTCGTCTTGGCAGCCTCCTTGGCAGCCTCCTTGGCAGCCTGGGCCCGTTCCGCACGCGCCTCCCGGGCCTGCTTGGCCGCCTCAAGGACGGCGAGACGCTTGGCCTTGGCGGCTTCGAGCTTCGCCGCGCGGGTGCTGGCGGCTGCGGCTTTCTGCTCGGCCTCCTGGCTGTCGAGGATCTGCTGACCCTCAGCCGGATTGCGGCCGATCCAGACGGCGATCGGCTGGAGGGGCGCCCGGGGCGGCAGGCTCCGGGCGCGCAGCGCCGGGTTCGAGAAGGCGGCGAGCGCGAGAGCCGGCGAGTTGGCCGCCGAGCCGCCAATGAGCTGCGCCGCCGAGCCGGGGGCGCTCAGCGCGCCGGGCCCGTCCTCTATGGGCGGGGGCTTCTTGCCGCCACACACGAAGGGCCGCATGTCCGGCGGTGCGGGCAGCGCGGAGGCCGGCAGCGCCTCGAGGGTGGGGCTGGTCCAGCCGGCGCTCTGGGCGAAGGCGTAGTCGAACAGGTCGGCGGTCTTTACGTCGCGCTCGCGCGGGGTTGGCTGGCCCATCACGATGGTTACGATCCGGCGGCCGTTGCGGGTCGCGGTCGCGACCACGTTGAAGCCGCCCGAGCAGATGAAGCCGGTCTTCATCCCGTCCGTGCCGGGATAGCGGCCGAGCAGGCCGTTGTGGTTCGGCATGACGGCGCGACCGAATTGGATCGCCGAGATCGAGAACAGGTCGTGGGAATCCGGGAAGTCGCGGATCAGCGCCCGGGCGAGTACCGCCATGTCGCGGGCCGAGGTCCACTGGCGCGGGTCCGGCAGGCCATTGGGATTGTACCAGTGGCTGTCGCGCATGCCGATCCGCACCGCGGTCTCGTTCATCATGGCGGCGAAGGTGTCGACCGAGCCGCCGAGATTCTCCCCGATCGCGTAGGCGATGTCGTTGGCCGACTTCACCATGATGATCTTGAGGGCGTTGTCGAGCGTGAGCTGTGTCCCCGGCTTGAAGCCCATCTTCGAGGGCGGCTCCGCAGCGGCGGCCGCCGAGATGGTGATCAGCGAATCGAGCGAGACCTTCCCCTGCCGCACAAGGTCGAGGGCGACGTAGGTCGTCATCAGCTTGGTGATGGAGGCCGGGTACCAGGGATCGGTCGGCGCCTGCGCGTAGATCACCTTGCCGGAATCCACGTCGGCCACGAGGATCGGTACCGTGACGGCGTCCGCGGCGCGGATCCCGATCAGGCTGGTGCCGAGGAGACCCGTCAGCGCCGCAAAACCGACGGACATTCGCCGGAGGAGAGAAGAGGACATTCGAGCCCGACTCGTCAGAGAATCGCCAGGGTCGACGCCGAGGCGTCGGTCTTCCGGCCCCCGGCCGGATACAGGCACAACCCGGACGGCCGCGTTCGGTCGCCGCGCTGCATCACGGCATGAACGGGTCTACCGTGGCAAGAGCAAGGCGAGACCGTACGGCGGGTCTGCGCGGCGTGGTTGTCGGTGGTCCACAAGCCGCCCACCGCCTATGTGCAGGCAGCGCGTCGCGCGAGACGATGGCTGGGACGACAGTGGCTTACGCGGTCAAGGAGATTTTCCACACCCTTCAGGGCGAGGGCGCCCAGGCGGGGCGCGCGGCGGTGTTCTGCCGGTTCGCCGGCTGCAATCTCTGGTCTGGTCGCGAGGCCGACCGCGCGGCGGCGGCGTGCCGCTTCTGCGACACCGATTTCATCGGCCTGGACGGGGAGGGCGGCGGGCGCTTCGCCGACGCGGGCGCGCTGGCCGACGCGATCGCCCAGACCTGGGCCGGCGGGTCGGAGAACCACTACGTGGTGTTCACGGGCGGCGAACCGCTGCTGCAGCTCGACGACGCTCTGATCGCGGCGGTCCATGCCCGCGGGTTCGAGATCGCGATCGAAACCAACGGCACGATACCGGCGCCGCCCGGCATCGACTGGATCTGCGTCAGTCCCAAGGGCGGCAACGCCCTCGCGCAGACCACGGGCCACGAGTTGAAGCTGGTCTACCCGCAGACGGATGCCGACCCTGCCGATTTCGTCGGCCTCGGCTTCCGCCACCGCTTCCTTCAGCCGATGGACGGGCCGGACCGGGTCGCCAGCACGGAGGCCGCGATCGCCTATTGCCGCCGGGACGCCCGCTGGCGCCTGTCGCTGCAAACCCACAAACTTATCGGCATCCCCTAGAGCCGCGCTCACCCGGGCATGACCCGGCGCTGCGCCTGTGCGGCTCGGATCGCGGAGCGCGCCGCCCGTGTGGTGACCGATCGCGGATCGGGCTCGTGGCCAGCCAGCACCGCCCGGCGCAGAGCGGCGAGCCCGGGATCGCCCCAAGCCTCGAGCAGGTAGCCGAACGCGACGTGACGCGCGGCGTCGAAGGCGACGGGCCGGCCCGTTTCGTCCCGGCAGGGATGGCGCGGATGGAGGCTGCCGCACGGCACCCAGCCGAGTGGGATCGGCGCGGTCGCCGCGTGCGTCCGCCGGAGCCGTAGGAGCTGAGGCAGGACATGGCTGTGCGGCCCCGGGGGCGTCGTCCCGCCGGCCGGCGGGATCGGCGTGTAGACCTCGATCCGTCCGAACCGGGCGACGAACACCCGATGCGGGCTCAGGGCCGCCAGGGCAGGGCCGAGCGTGTTTCCCGCCGCGAGGATCGGGCGGCCGATCCTGGCCCGGAGGCCCGCGACGGCCGCCGGTTCGGCCACGCGCACGCAGGCATCCACGGCCTCGAGGCCCAGCCCGAGATCGAACAGGATGGCCGCGCGGTCCTGCGGCCGCGCGGCCGCCCTGTCGGGTCCGAGTTCGGTCAGCACGGTGCGCCGGCCCATCGCACAGGCGTTCTGCGGCAGGCACAGCGCGACCGCGTGGCTCCAGCCGTCCGAGAAGCCGGTCTCGTAGGCGAATGGCCTGAGATCGGGAGAGGCGGTCAGCGCGACGGCTCCGCGGCCGGTGATGAGGCCGAGCCGGCCATCCGCGAGAGTCTGAACCGCTTCTCCGAGATTCCGGCAGAAGGTCGCGACGGCTCCGTAGCTGCCCAAGCTCCAGGCGCAGGCCGGATCGGCGAGTTGCTCGAGCAGCAGAGCGGACACGGAATGTCCCGATCCGCCCATCATCGGTTCTCCTCGCGAACGGCACCGCATGACCACGCCTTGACACGGCCGGCGAATGACCGGAAGTCGCGGGCCGATCATCGCGGTTGCGTTCGGCGAGGCGGCTGCATGGCTCGGAGCCGCCGAGGCTGCGGCGTCCGCCGAGCCTCGCGACAGGATCCGCGGGAAGGGCGCTGGCATGGACGTCATCGAGACCGAGATTCCGGACGTGAAGCGCATCGTGCTCAAGCGCTTCGGCGACGCACGCGGCTGGTTCTCCGAGACGTTCCGGGCCGACGCCCTGGCACGGGCCGGCATCACCACCGCCTTCGTCCAGGACAATCAGTCCTTCTCGGCGCCGCAGGGGACGATCCGCGGCCTGCACTTCCAGATCGGCCCCCGCGCCCAGGCCAAGCTGATCCGCGTCCTGCAGGGCGCGATCCTCGACGTGGCGGTGGACATCCGCAGCGACTCGCCGACCTTCGGCAAGTTCGTGGCCGTGACGCTGGATGCCTACACGGGCGAGCAGCTCTTCATCCCGCACGGCTTCGCGCACGGCTTCTGCACCCTGACCCCCGACGTCATGGTCGCCTACAAGGTCGACGATTACTACAGCCCCGAGCACGACCGGGCCCTCGCCTGGAACGATCCGGAGGTCGGGATCCCGTGGCCGGTCTCGGCCGAGGCGGCGATCCTCTCCGACAAGGACCGCCGCGCCCCGAAGCTCGCCGATCTCGGGCGCGTGTTCTGATCTTCACGGGACGCGGCCGTAATTTGGTCACGCCGGCCGGTCTTCTGCCCCGTCATTCCGTTCAAGACGATTCTTAAGAGGGTTTTTCGCCATGCGCATCCTGGTGACCGGAGGCTGCGGCTTCATCGGCTCGGCGCTGGTGCTGTACCTCGTCAACGACCTCGGCCACGAGGTCTGCACCCTCGACGCGATGACCTACGCGGCCAATCCGGTCTCCCTGGCCACGCTCGCCGACAACCCCCGTCACCGCCTGGTCGAGGCCGACATCTGCGACCGCGACGCCGTGCAGAAGGCCTATGCCGACTTCAAGCCGCAGGCGGTGATGCACCTGGCCGCCGAGAGCCACGTCGACCGCTCGATCACCGATCCGGGTGCCTTCGTGCGCACCAACGTCATCGGCACCCAGACGATGCTCGACGGCGCCCGCGGCCATTACGAGGCCCTGCCGGAGGCCGAGAAGAAGACCTTCCGGTTCCTCCACGTCTCGACCGACGAGGTCTACGGCTCGCTGCCGCCGGGCGCGTTCTTCACGGAGGAGAGCCGCTACGATCCGCGCTCGCCCTACTCGGCCTCGAAGGCGGCCTCCGACCACCTCGCCCGCGCCTGGCACGAGACCTACGGCCTGCCGGTGCTGGTTACCAACTGCTCGAACAATTACGGGCCGCGGCACTTCCCCGAGAAGCTGATCCCGCTGATGATCCTCAATGCCCTCGAGGGGAAGAAGCTGCCGGTCTACGGCGACGGCCTGAACGAGCGCGACTGGATCCACGTGGAGGACCACGCCAAGGGCCTCGTGGCCGTGCTGGAGCGCGGCCGGATCGGCGAGACCTACCTGCTCGGCGGCCGTGCGGTGCGCAACAACCTCGCGGTGGTGAAAGCGCTGTGCGCGGCCTTCGACCGGCTGCGCCCCGAGAGCGCTCCGCACGAGCAGCTGATCAGCTTCGTGGCCGATCGTCCGGGCCACGACCGGCGCTACGCCATCGACTGCACCAAGGCCGAGACCGAGATCGGCTGGCAACCGCAGAAGACCTTCGAGCAGGCGCTGGAGGCGACCGTCGCCTGGTATCTCGACAACGAGAGCTGGTGGCGCCCGATCCGTGAGGGCCGGTACAAGGGCGAGCGCCTGGGGCTCAACGGCTGATGGACATCCTCGTCCTCGGCGGCGCCGGCCAAGTCGGCACCGAGTTGCAGGCGCTGTCCTGGCCCGGCGACGTGGCCGTGCACGCGCCCGGCCGCGCGGATCTCGACATCACCGATCCGGACGCCGTCGCGGCGGCGCTGGCGGCCCGGGACTATCGGGTCGTGATCAACACCGCCGCCTATACGGCCGTCGACAAGGCCGAATCCGACGTGGTCGCGGCGTGGCGCCTCAATGCGCTCGCGCCGGCGATCCTGTCGGCCGCCACGGCGGCGCGGCAGATCCCGCTGGTCCACGTCTCGACCGATTACGTCTTCGCCGGCACCAAGACCGATGGGGCCTACGCCCCGGACGAGCCCATCGACCCGCAGAGCGTCTACGGGGCCAGCAAGGCCGCCGGCGAGCTGGCCGTGCGGACCGGCAACGCGCGCCACGCGATCGTCCGGACCGCCTGGGTGGTCAGCCCGCACCGGGGCAACTTCGTCAAGACGATGCTGCGGCTCGCGGCCGAGCGTGACGCCCTGACCGTGGTCGACGACCAGCACGGCTGCCCGACCTCGGCCGCCGACCTCGCGTCCGCCCTCGCGGTGATCGCGCGGCGCCTGGCCACCGACGCGGCGGCGCCCACCGGCACGTTCCACTGCGTGAACGCGGGCGACACCACGTGGCGCGGCTTCGCCGAGGCGATCGTGGCGGGCTCCGCCCGCCGCGGCGGCCGCTCGGTGCCGGTTCGGGGCATCCCGACCTCCGCCTATCCGACGCCGGCCCGACGGCCGGCCAATTCGCGCCTGTCCACCCACAGCCTCACGGACGCCTACGGCGTCGCGCCGCGGCCCTGGCAGGCGGCGCTCGACGGCATCCTGGACCGGCTCGTCGGGCCGGTCTCAGAGGGAGTTTCCAAGCCATGAAGGGCATCGTTCTGGCCGGCGGATCCGGCACGCGGCTCCATCCGGCCACGCTGTCGATCAACAAGCAGCTGCTGCCGGTCTACGACAAGCCGATGATCTACTATCCAATCTCGGTGCTGATGCTCGCCGGCATCCGCGAGATCCTGATCATCTCGTCGCCCGAGCATCTCGACAATTACAAGCGGCTGTTCGGCACCGGCGAGCAGTTCGGCCTCCGGTTCTCCTACGCGCTGCAGCCGCGTCCGGAGGGCCTGGCGCAGGCCTTCGTGATCGGGCGCGACTTCGTCGGCGACGACGACGTGGCGCTGATCCTGGGCGACAACCTGTTCTTCGGCGCCGGGATGGGCGAGCTGCTGGAGCGCGCCGCAGGCCGCCGGCAGGGCGCGACGGTGTTCGCCTACCACGTCGACAACCCACAGGCCTACGGCGTGGTCAACCTCGACAAGTCCGGCCGCCCGACCAAGATCGTCGAGAAGCCGCAGAACCCGGAATCGACCTGGGCGGTCACGGGCCTGTACTTCTACGACAACCAAGTGCTCGACATCGCCGCCGACGTGAAGCCCTCGGCCCGCGGCGAGCTGGAGATCACCAGCGTCAACGAGGCCTATCTCCAGCGCGGCCAGCTGCATGTGGAGCGGATGTCGCGCGGCTACGCGTGGCTCGATACCGGGACCCACGACAGCCTGCTGGAGGCGAGCGAGTTCGTCCGCACCCTGCAGCACCGCCAGGGCCTTCAGGTGGCCTGCCTGGAAGAGATCGCCTACCTGCAGAAGTTCATCACGCGCGACCAGCTCGTGGCCCGCGGCGAGATGTTCGCCAAGACCGCCTACGGCCAGAACCTGCTGCGCCTCGCCCGCGAGAGCGAGGACGACCTGCGCCTGCGCCGGGGCAAGTAGCGGTCCGACCGGCGATCGATCCGCCGGGTTATCGGGCGCTGCAGCCGATGCAGATCCCGCGCATGAGCCGGTCGTTCTGCACCGCCCGGTTCGTCCGGTTGCGCCTGTCGTTCGGCGTGGCCGTACCCGCGCCGTGGCGCAGCGGCATCGCGCGTCCGACCCAAGACGTGTTCAACGCCGTCGCGGTCGAGGCGGGATCGTCGCCCATGCCGGTCTGAGACTCGGCCGCGACCGACGCCGACATCAGCATCAGAGCGAGGATCGTGATCGGGCGGGTCATCGTGCGAAGGGCTCCGTGCGCCGGAGCGTAACGCGACCGTGACCTCCGGGTTCGACGCAGCGCGCGTCCTCAACCTTCGTCCGGCTTTGCAGACCCCGCCCGGCCCCTTATCAGGGGCCGACAGCCGCCCGTCGACGCTCTGAAGAGCCGGAACCTCGGAGCCGCCGCAACGATGCGGGACCCCAACGCGATCGATTTCTGGCGCGGCTTCGCTCTGGTCACGATCTTCATCAATCACATCCCGGGCAACACCTTCGAGCGGTACACCTTCTCGCAGTATGGGATCTCGGACGCGGCCGAGCTCTTTGTGTTCCTGGCCGGCTGGTCGATCGGCATCGCCACACGGGGGCGGGACGGCGTGCCCGAGCCGCCGGGACGCAGCGTGGTGCGGCTCCTGGCGCGCACTGTCGAGGTCTACCGCGCCCAGCTCACCGTGATGCTGCTGGCGCTCGCGATCATCGCCGGCGCGGCCCTGCTGCTCGACAACCCGCTGATCCTCGAATGGCACAATGCGGGCGGGTTCTTCGCGGACCCGATCCAGTCCGTCTGCGGCATGGCCCTGCTGACCTATCAGCTCGGCTATTTCAACATCCTGCCGCTCTACGTTCTGCTCATCGGCATCGCACCGGTCTTCGTGCTGGTGGGCCGCTTCAGCCTGATCGCGGCCCTGGCGCTGTCCGGGAGCATCTACCTCGCGAGCCTCGTGTTCGAGTGGAACGTGCCGTCCTGGCCCGGCGAGGGAGACTGGTTCTTCGACCCGCTCTGCTGGCAGCTGCTGCTGGTGCTGGGCTTCGTGCTCCAGGGCTGGAACCTGCGCTCCGACACGCTGCGCCGCTGGTCCCGCCGGCTCTTTCCCGCCGGCATCGTCGTCGTGCTCCTCGGAATCGTGCTCGCCGTGACCGAGATCCGTCCGGACCCGATGGTGGTGCCGGAGCCGCGCCTGCTGTTCACCTTCGAGAAAACCTATCTGACACCGGCCCGACTGGTTCATTTTTTGGGGGTATTGTTAGCGTTTGCACCGCTTTACGCAGTACTGGCCCCGCGAATCGGCCGCGCCGCCGGTTATCTCTCACAGATGGGCCGGAACTCCCTGGCTGTGTTCTCGATGGGCTCGATCCTGAGCCTGGTCGGGCAGCTCGTGCGTTTCCAGACCGGCGGCGGCGTTCTGATCGATATGCTGGTCGCCGGCTCGGGCCTCGTGGGGCTGGGGTTTACGGCATGGTTCGTCGAATGGCGCAGCCGCAGCAAGTCTTCAAGACCGCGCCTGTGATTCAGGCGCGTCGTCCCATGTTGCCGCCCCGCACCGGCCTTTTCGGCGCCGCAGCCATCCTGCTGGCGACCCTGGGCGCACCGGCTTATGCCCAGCAGCCGGCCGACGCCGGGTCCGGCGAGCCGGGCCTGTCCCTGGAATGCCGCGTCCCGGGCGCGCAGCTCTACACGGCGGCCAAGCTCGGGAGCGTCAAGGCGGCCCTGACGGAGAACCGTCCGATCAAGATCCTGGCGATCGGCGGCAGCGCGGCGCCGGGCGCGTCGGCCTCCTACCCGGCAAAGCTGGAAGCGGCGCTGGAACTGGCGCTTCCGAAGGTCGACATCGTGATCGATCACCGCGGCCTTCCGGGCGAGATCGCCTCCGGCGCCGCCGAGCGGGTCCGCACCATGGTGGCCGAGGCCGAGCCCGATCTGGTCGTCTGGCAGGTCGGAACGCACGACGCCATCGCCCGCGTCGATGCGGATGCCTTCGCGGGCGCGCTCGGCGAGGCCGTCGCCTGGATCCGGTCGCACGGGATCGACGTGGTGCTGGTCGATCCGCTCTACACCGCCAGCATGGCGGCCGACGCGGATTACAACCGGATCGTCGAGGCGGTGCGCACCGTCGCGACACAGCAGCAGGTGCCGCTGGTGCGGCGCTACGAGGCCCTCCGATACCTGTCGCGGCGCACCGACAAGGGCGAAGGCCATATGCTCGGGCGCCAGTTCCGGCTCAACGATCTCGGCCTCCGCTGCATGGCCGAGCACGTAGCCCTGACGATCGCCACCTCGCTGATGCGAACGGACGTGCCGACGGAGCCGAAGGCCAATCCGTCGACGCCGCCCTTAACCGAGCCGCAACGCGCCCCGGGCTAGACCGGACAACCAGAGGTCGGCGTCCCGCCGGACCAAGGTCCGGCGCGGAGCGCGTAGTGTCAGCCACTGCTCTCCCCGCCCGCGCGATGAGACGCCTCCGCGCATTGCGCAGCGGCCCGCAGCGGGCAGCCCTCACGGTGTTCGCGATCCGGGTCGGCTCGGCCGGCTTCGCGTATGGCTCCCAGGTCCTGGCGGCGCGGCTGATGGGCTGGGAAGCCTACGGCATCTTCGCGTCCGTTTGGGTCTGGACCGCGATGCTCGGCCATACCCTGACACTCGGCCTGTCCCAGGGCGCCTGCCGGTTCGTGCCGGGTCATCAGGCGCAGGACGATCTCGACTTGGCGCGCGGCTACCTCCGAGCCGGCGCGCTGATGACCGGCGGTGCGGCCCTCGCCGTCGCGGGCCTCGGCGCGGCGCTGCTCGTCCTGGAGCCGAACCTGTTCGCCCCGGCCTACCGGGCACCAGTCGCGGTCGCCCTTTGCGTGATGCCGCTCTTCGCCCTTCAGGATTATCTGGAGGGTGTGGCACGCAGTCAGAACTGGGTCGGTCTCGCCATCGCGCCGCCCTACCTCCTTCGGCAGACCCTGATGATGGCCTGCATGGTGGGCGCCGTCCTCGTCGGTGCGCCGCCGCGTGCGGAAGTCGCGATGGCCTGCATGCTGGCCGCCGCTGCCGCCGCGACGGCGCTGCAGGCCGGCCTCCTCACCGCGCGCCTCCGGAAGGCCCTCCCATCCGGGCCGCGCCGCTACCGGTGGCGGAACTGGCTTGGCGTCAGCCTGCCGATTGCCGCGATCGACCTCGCCAATGCGGGCTTCACCTTTGTCGATGTGATCGTGCTGGGAGCTTTGGTCAGCCCGGCCGAGGTCGGCCTCTATTTCGCGGCGACGCGCATCCAGCAATTCGTTGTGTTCGTGCATTTCGCGATCAGCGCCGCGACGCTGCAGCGCTACAGCGCCGCCCAGGCACAGGCCAACCGCTTCCTTCTCGCCGAACTGGTCCGGCGCCAGGGACGAACCACGGCGGCCGCAACCTTTGTCGTCGGGGGCGCGATCCTGGCCGCGAGTCCGCTGCTCCTGGCGATGTTCGGCGCGGACCTTGGCGCGAGCGTGCCGATCCTGTGCGTTCTCCTGGCTGGGAGCGTCGCGGCGAGCCTGTTTGGGCCAGGCGAGGACCTTCTGACCATGCTGGGCGGCGAACGCCTCTGCGCCGGCCTTACCGCGGGGTCGCTCATTGCGGCCGCGGGCCTGTGCCTCGCGCTCGTTCCGCCCTTCGGACCGCTCGGGGCCGCCCTGGCGGTCGCCCTGGCCACCGTCGCGCGGGCCTCGCTTCTCGCCCGCGCCGCCGGGCGGCTTCACGGGCTCCCGACGCCCGTCTGGTCGGCGGGAGCAGTCGGATGAGCCCGGTCACGGCCGCCACCCAGGGCACCTTCGGTCTGTCGTTCACGTGTGACGGACCTCCGGAGGCGGCCGACTGGGACACCCTGTTTGCCTCCGGAATAGCGCCGCACCCGCACGTCTCGCGGCACGTGATCGAGGCGCACAAGAGCGCCGGCCTTCTGCCGAACGGCCTGAAATTCGTCACCGTTCGAGACGGGGCGCGGCTCGTCGCGCTCCTGCCCTACAGGTTGTCCCGCGACATCACCGGGCTCGGCGGCCGCGTCGCACGGCCGTTCCTGTCCCCCTTCATGACGGCCTCAGCGCCGCTGATCGCCGACGGGCCGAACCGAGACGCGCACACGCGGGCCCTGGTCGACGGTCTCGCGGCGGCGTCCGGCGGGCGGGCCTGGCGGTGGCCTTTGCTGCCGACTGAGGACGGGGCCGGATCGGACATGCTGGCGGCCATGCGCGCCTGCGGCTGGGCGATCGGTACGGTGTCGGCCTTCGATCGCCCCATCGTGAATCGGCGGGCCGATCACGACGCGTTCCTGGCGGGCCATCCGAACCGGGCGCGATTCAAGGACCTGCGCCGCCGCGCCCGCCGGCTCGCGGAGGTGGGCATCGTCGCGTACGAGAGCGCCGCCTGCGGCGTGGATCTCGACCGTCTGGTCGGGGCGTTTCTCGACCTGGAGCGCGCGGGCTGGAAAGGACAGGCCGGCACCGCCATGGCGTGCCGGCCGGAGACCGCGGCGCTCGCCCATCATCTGTTCTCGGAAGGACCCGGCCCAGTCGGCATCCGTGCGGACGCGCTGACCATCGACGGACGACCCATTGCGATCAGCCTCGCCCTGGTCGGTGCCGGCACCGCAACCCTGCTCAAGACGGCTTACGACGAGACCGCCCGCAGCCACGCACCGGGCCTCCTGCTCGAGGCCGAGATCGTGCGCGCCTGCCACGAGACCGGCTTCGCAGATCGGCTCGACTCGGCGACGCTCGAGGGATCGGCCCTGGAAAGCCTCTATCGCGACCGAACGCAGATCGCCGAGCTCATCGCCGTGCCACCGGGCACCCACGCCCTCTCCCTAGAGCGGCGTCTGCGGCTCGCCCGGTTCGAGACGCAGGCGCGCAGCACGGCCAAGCGCGCCCTCGGGCGGCGCTAGGCGGGTTTCATCGACGCGGCCGAGGGATCTGCGGGCGTCGCTCGGCCTTGCCCGGTGTTCACCGACAGCGATCGACCTTTGCGCATGGTGGTGATCCCCGCCGTCAGTCCGGGCTCCGCTGCGCGGCCCCGGAATGACGGGGCGGGATCGTCTTGGAATCCCTCCTCCCGATGCAAGGCTGAGACCTTCTCGTCAGGGAGAGCTGAACGTTCTGAGGCGGGGTTCCCGTAGACCTCTTCGGGAGGGGAAACACACCCGCTTCGCGGCCCCTTGGGTTCAGAATCAGACCTGCCAACGCAGATCGGCTTAGCCGCCGGCCTCACCGGCTCCGGTACGGGCCGTCGCCCTCGACCCGGTCATAGACGCCGCGCCCGGTGCGCGCCCGGTAGGCGCGACCGGCGATCTCACCGGGGGTCGGCGGCGTGCCGGGCTGAGCGAAGCTCGTCTCCGGACGATAGGCCGGACCCCAGCCGATCTCCTCGTCGCCCGCAGGATCCTTGCCCGGAAATCCGGTCACGTATCCGGTGCTCTGCGCGAGCGCCGGACCCGCGCTGAGACCGATCAGGGCCGCCAGGGTGAAGCGCAGGCTTGTTCGCGGTGACATCATCCGTATCCTCCATGTCCGATCCGCACGACGGATCCTCTGGAGAGTAAACGCCGTTCGTGCTCCGGGTTTGCGCGGCGTGCCGCCACGCCGCGGACGTGGCTTCACGCGAGCGATCCCAAAGCCCGGACAGGCCGAGCGGCCTCGGCCGGGATACCAGTGCGGAGGCATACCCGTCATGGAAGATTGGAAGGCGGGGTTCCGCGCCGAACTGCGCGCCATCGAGATCGCCACCGGCGATGCGGCCGCAGCGCAATTGCCGGCCCTGCTCCGGCGTTTGCAACGGCATCAGGCGGGCCTCGGCGGCAATCCGATGCTTGCCATGTATCGGCGCTGGCGCATCCGCCGTCTTGCCCGGGCCGTCGCGGATGCGCGGTGGCACGCTGAGCAAGGCCGGGTCGCCCGCTTCGGCGGCCTGAATCCGCGCCCTTAGCGCACGTCAGGCGGCAACCGAGCGAGCGGCGCGCCGACCGGTCCGCGCTGCCGTGACCGGGCGAGCGGCCGGAAGGGTCTGGTCCGAACGGTCTGCGCTCGGGCCCGGAAGGCGCACAAGGACGATGGTGCCGACCGAGACCTCGGAGCGGATGCGCAGCGAGCCGCCATGCAGCTCGACCATCGACCGCGTGATGGCGAGACCGAGGCCCGAACCCTTGTGGCTGCGGGTCATCTGGGTCTCCACCTGCGTGAAGGGGCGGCCGAGGCGTGCAAGATCGGAGCGCGGAATTCCGATGCCGTTATCCTCGACGAACAGGTGGGTGCGTGTCCCGGCGCGCCGCGCGCGCACCACGACCTTGCCGCCCGCCGGCGTGAACTTCAGGGCGTTCTGAACGAGATTCGCCAGGATCTGCTGCATCGCGTTCGGGTCGGCCAGCAAGACGAGCCCCGGCGGGACGTCGACGCTGACGGTGATCGCCTTCTTGCGGGCCGCGGCCTCGACGGGAGCGAGCGCGGCCGCGATGGCCGTTTCGGCGGAGATCGCGCGGGGTTCCAGCCGCACCCGGCGAGCCTCGAGCCGCGCCATGTCGAGGATGTCATCGATCATGGAGAGCAGGTGCGAGCCGCTCTCACGGATGTCGCGGCAATATTCGGTGTAGCGCGGCGTCCCGAGCGGACCGAGCACCGCGTTCTCCATCACGTCGGCGAAGCCGATGATCGCGTTGAGCGGCGTGCGCAGCTCGTGGCTCATGTTGGCGAGGAACTCGGACTTGGCCTGGCTCGCGCCCTCGGCGGCGGCCTTCTGGTCGAGGTATCGCTCGGCAAGGTCGGCGAGCTGCTGCGTCTGAAGCTCCAGGGTCCGTCGGGAGCGCTTCAGGTCCTTGACCGTCTCGATCAGTTCCCGTTCCGACGCCAGGAGCTGTTCCTGATTGCGCTTCAGGCTCGTGATGTCGGTCCCGACCGAGACATAGCCGCCATCCTTGGTGCGCCGCTCGCTGATCTGGAGCCAGCGACCGTCCGCGAGTTCAGCCTCGAAGGTGCGCGCGGTCATCTCTTCCAGCGACCGCCCGGCATCGGGCGACTCGCGGCGAACCTGCGGCAGCACGCCCCGGCCCATCACGTCCATGTAGCTGCGGCCGGACTGGGCATCCTCCGGGCTGAGGGCGTGCAGATGCCGGAATTTCGAATTGCACAGGACCAGCCGGTTGCCGGTGTCCCAGAGGACGAAGGCCTCCGAGATCGCCTCGACGGCATCGCGCAGGCGCATGTCGGCCGCCGCGTTGGTCTCTTCGAGGGCCCGCTGCTCGCTGATGTCGGTGGCGATGCCGACGAGGTGGCGGCCGCCGTCGGCCGCGTCCGCGACGACCTCGGCCCGGGCGCGGAGCCAGACGTAGGCGCCGTCGGCGCCGCGCATGCGGAAGGCGTGGTCGATGAAGGTCTGGTTCGCGGCAAGCCCGCGGGCGAGGCTGTAGAGATCCCCGTCATCGGGGTGAACCAGGCCGTTGACGTCGCCGAAGGACAGATACTCGTGCTGCCGCCGGTAGCCGAGCAGGCTGTACATCGAGTCGGACCAGTAGATCCGCCCCCGGGCCACGTCCCAGTCCCAGAGGCCGCAGGCGCCGCGACGCAGGGCCGTCTCGAGGCGCCCGCGGATCTGCTCGCGGGCTCGGTCGGCCCGTGCCGCCTGCCGGGTCTGAAGGCCGTAAGCGAGGCCGACGCCGACGATGACCAGGGCTGCGGCCGCAATCAGGACGATCTGATCACGAGTCCGCGCGCTCCAACCGCGCAGCAGCGGCGCGACGGGCTGCAGCACCGCCACCTGTCCGGCGCCACCGGGCAGGCTGTGCACCGCGGCCAGCACGTGCTCGCCGCCCGGAAGCTCGAGAGCCATGGCGCCGGCGCGCTCGCCGAGTGCCGAGAGCGGCTCGCTGGCGCCGAGCACCTGCCCGAGCGTCGTCTGGCTGGCCGGAAGCGGCGGATGGGCGGCGGCGATGTGCGTGTCGGGCCGGACCAGCAGCAGGCGCCGGCCCGGGTGGCGGCCGCTTTCCGGCATGAGTGTCTGGAGGTCTGACGCGAGGGTCCCGGCGGGAGCGACCGCCCGCGCGGCGAGCCGCGCGAAGGCTTCGACCTCGGCGCGCGCGCCAGCCAGGATCTCGGCACGCTGCCCCTGGATGTGAAGCGCCGCCAGCCCGACAAGGCAGGTCAGAAACAGGGCGAGCGTGGCCGGCACGGCATAGCGCAACCAGCGCTCCGCTTGCCCGAGTCGTGGATCCCGCGCCCGCATCGGCCACGAGACGGTGAGACTCGAATCCGCACGCGCGGAGAAGGAAGCGGAACCCGCCTCCGGCATGGCCGAACCTCGCCCGTGGAAACTGCGAACCGGGCGAGGCGACCTGCCCCCCGAATCTGTGTGAATACAATCACCTCATGGGGCAGTTTGTCCACGGGTTTTTTGCCCTGAGGGATTGACTGTCACCGGGTGTTGCAGGGTCGCCCGAGAATCGTTTTCTACCGTAAGTTCAGCTACTTAGCCGTCTCCGAGAGTCCGCGCGAGAATGTCGGCGGTGTCCCGCGAAAGGCCCGGGATCGCCTTGATCCAATTCAGCATTTCGGCTGCCTTAGCGGCGCGTGATTTTTCCAGACGCCGCCATGATCCGAAGGCCGTCAACAGCCGGGCGGCAACCTGTGGGTTGGCCGAATCGAGCGCCGCAACCGTCTCGGCGACGCGTGAAAACCCACCCCCATCGGGCCGTGTGAACTGAGTCGGATTGCCGAACGCAAAGCTCCCGATCAGGGCGCGAACCCGATTCGGGTTGGACATGGTGAAGGCCGGGTGTCTCTGCAGCCGGGTGATCCGCTCCAGTGTCCCGGCCTCCGGGATCTGCGCCTGGATGGCGAACCATTTGTCGAGCACCAGGGGCTCGTCGGCATAGCGCTCGGCGAAGGCCGCCAGGGCCGTCTCCCGGGTCTCTCCGGGGATCAGCGCGAGGGTGCTGAGGGCGGCGAGCCGGTCCGTCATATTGGTGGCCTCGGCCAGGCGCTCGGCGGCCCGCGCCGCGCCGGCTTCCGGATCGCCCGCCGCGATGAGATCGAGGGCGGCGTTACGCAGCGACCGGCGGCCGGCGGATGCCGCATCCGGCCGGTAGGCATCAGCTGCGGCGGGGGCGAGGGCCTCGTCCAGGCGCTCGAGCCGTGAGCGCAGCGCCGTCCCGAGATGTGCCCGCAGGCCATGCCGCGCCCGGTGGATCGCGTCGGGATCGACGTCGGACGGCACGGCATCCGCCGCCTCGCCCTCGCTCGGCAATGCCAGGACAAGGGCGGCGAAGGCCGGATCGGACAGGGCCTCGCCATCGAGGAATCGTCCAAGCGCGGCCGCGAAAGCCTCGGCGCGCCCTGAATCGGGATCGAGGATCAGGCGGAGGCTCACGTCCTGCGCGGCCTGCCATCGGTTGAACGGGTCGCTGTCCTGCGCAAGCAGCCGCATGCGCTGCGTATCGGAGAGAGCGAGATCGAGCCGCACCGGCGCGGAGAAATCGCGCAGGATCGATGGGACCGGCTCTTCGGTGACGGCTTCGAACACGATCTCGGCTTCGGCACGATCCAGGACATAGACGCCGTCGCGCACGTCCGGACAGGTCGCGTCGATGAGCGGGCCGGACGCGCCGACGAGGCCGAGTGCGATCGGGATAACCAGCGGCGGTCCGTCCTGCCCCGCCTCTCCGGGCAGGCTCTGGGCGAACCGAAGCGTGTAGCTGGCAGCCGCCGGGTCGTAGACGGTCGTCACGGCAAGGCGGGGCGTGCCGGGGCGCTCGTACCAGCGAGCGAAGTCGGACAGGTCGCGCCCCGAGACGGCCGCAAACGCCGCCAGGAAATCCTCCACCGTCGCGGCGCGCCCGTCATTGTCGGCGAAGTAGCGGTCCATGCCGGCCCGGAAGGTCTCGGCACCCAGCAGCGTGCGCAGCATCCGGACGATTTCGGCGCCCTTGTCGTAGACTGTCGCGGTGTAGAAGTTGTTGATCTCCGCGTAGGCTCGGGGCCGCACCGGGTGACGCAGCGGCCCGGCATCCTCCGGGAATTGGCGCGCCCGGAGCGAACGCACCTCGCCGATCCGGTGCACCGGCCGCGAGCGCATGTCGGACGAGAATTCCTGGTCCCGGAAGACTGTCAGGCCCTCCTTCAGGCACAGCTGGAACCAGTCCCGGCAGGTGACGCGATTGCCTGACCAATTGTGGAAGTACTCGTGGGCGATGATCGCCTCGATCGCGGCGTAGTCCCCGTCGGTCGCCGTCTCGGGACTGGCCAGCACATACTTGTCGTTGAAGATATTGAGGCCCTTGTTCTCCATGGCGCCCATGTTGAAGTCGGACACGGCGACGACGTTGAACATGTCGAGGTCGTAGGCGCGGCCGAAGGCGGTCTCATCCCAGGCCATGGAGCGGATCACCGCGTCGAGGGCGTAATCCGCCCGCGGTTCCTTGCCCGGCTCGACATAGACCGCGCAGGTGACGGGACGCCCCTCCAGGGTGGTGAACCGCGTCTCGACCTTGCCGAGACGGCCGCCCACCAGGGCGAACAGGTAGGCCGGCTTCGGGTGCGGATCGTGCCAGACGGCGAAATGCCGATCCGCGCCGACGAGTCCTGTCTCGACGAGATTGCCGTTGCCGAGGAGAACCGGCGCCTCGGCTCGATCCGCCTCGATGCGCGTCGTGTAGATCGCCATCACGTCGGGCCGGTCGAGGAAATAGGTGATGCGCCGGAAGCCGTCGGCCTCGCACTGGGTGCAGTAGACCCCGCTCGAGCGATAGAGGCCCATCAGCTTGGTGTTGGCCGTCGGATCGACCTCGGTGACGAGCCGCAGGGTGAAGGGCTTTCGGGGCGGCGCGAGAAGGCTCAGGCCGGTTGGCGTCGCCGTGTAGGACCCAGCCGCGAGGGCCGTGCCGTCGAGGTCGACCGAGACCAGCCGCAGGTCATCGCCGTCGAGGTTGAGCGGTGCCCCAGCCTCACCCGCCGGGTTCGGGCGGAGCGCCAGGGTCGCGTCGATCCGGGTCGCGTGCGGGTCGAGGCGGATATCCAAGTCGACGCGGTCGATCAGGTAGTCACTCGGCCGATATTCCTCGAGGCGGATCAGCGGCGGCGTCTCGGTGCGCATGCGGCTCTCTTTCCGGGTGCGGTTCGGGCTCGTTCTGGTCCTTCGCGCCGCCGGGCGCAACGCGGTCGGCCCGCGTCGTCTGGTGCCAGAGGCCACCGATCAGGCCGCGATCGGCCCTCGCCAACAGGGCAAGCACGCCCCAGACGGCGTCGGGCCCGATGCGGGTCAGCAGGTAAGCCCCCAGCGGCGGGCTGAGCGCCTGCGCGACGAGCCCCGGCCGTGCCAGGCGGCCGATCAGGCCGGCGTAGTGCTCCGGGCCGAACAGCGCGAGGGGACCGGTGCCGCGGGCGATGGAGTAGAATCCGTTCCCGCCGCGATTGAGGACGAGCGTGGCGTAGGCGGGATCGTACAGGCCGCAGTCCATGCCGAACCCGATCACGAACCACCCGGTCAGGAAGACCGGCAGGGTAGGGGCAAGGCCGAGGATCGTCAGGCCGGAGGCCAGGAGCAGGGCCGCCAGTGCCAGCACCGGGCGGCCCCCGCGCCCCTGGATGGCCGTCCCGACCCGCGGCGAGACCGCGGCTGCGACCAGAAGGCCGACCGACAGACCGCCGACGATCCAGGCCAGTGGCCAGCCGGTCTCCCGGGCGATCGGCTCGGCCAGCACGGCGGACAGGTAGTAGGACGAGCCCCAGGCGAGGATCTGCACCACGCCGACGCGCGACGATCGACCGAGCGTCGTTATTCTTGCCGAGGAGGAGCGCCTCACGCGAGTCCGACGCGGCGGCCGTGCTCGTCCACCACCGGCTCTCCCTCTTCCTTGATGAACGCTCCCTGCTGCGCGGGAAGGAGGTCGAGTACGGCCTCGGACGGCCGGCACAGGCTTACGCCGAGGGGGCAGACCACCAGGGGCCGGTTCAGCAGAACCGGATGCGCCGCGATGGCATCCAGGAGCTGGTCGTCAGGGATGGCCGGATCGCCGAGCCCAGTTCCGCGAACGGCGTGCCCGTCTCGCGCAGGATATCGCGCACCGAGAGGCCAGCACGCGCCAACATCTGCACGCGCAGGGCCCGGCTCGGCGGCGTCTTCAGGTACTCGACGACGTGCGGCTCGATCCCGGCATAGTGGATCATCGCCAGCCCGTTCCGCGAGGTGCCGCAGGATGGGTTGTGATAGATCACGACGTCGAAGACACGGCCAGGCATGGCTCACCTCATGGGCCGCAGGGCCGGGATCAGAGAAGGCCGCCACAGCTGGAGCGCAGACCTCCGGATGGCCCTGGCAGCAATCGGTCATGAGCAATCCGATCAGCCCGGAAAGAGCCGGGCAGGCCGCGCTGTAGAGGAACGAGCGTCCTGCGCGTCGGGACCGGATCCGCCCGGCCTGCCGCAGCGCCTTCAGGTGGAAGGAGATCGTGGACGGCGACACGCCGATCGCACTGGCCAGAGACCCGGATGCCATGCCGTCCGGCCCGGCCGTGACCAGCGCGCGCAACACCCTTCGTCGATGCTCCTGACCCAGCGCCACGAAGGCCGCGACGGCTTGCCGTTCCTTCATTCTCGCTTCAACATTCAAACAATCGTTCGATGATGCGAGATCGCCTCACCGTGGACAAGCCCGAGACGACCGAGTGCGCGCTTCTTCTCACCGACGGAACGCCCCATCTCAGAAAGGCGAATTCCTCGCGCGGATCGCAGGGCTTCGAGGCGGTGAATTCTTTGCGCCTGCTCGGACGCTGGATGCGGATGATCACCATCCGCAACCAATCCTGCGTGCCGATGGCCTATCGCGAATTCGACGACGACGGACGGATGAAGGAACTGGCCGCCGATATCGGTCTTGCGAAGCCCTGACGGACGCCTCACGGATCCGGCTTTGCTTGAGCGGAGAGGCCGTTTGCAGCCGGCGCGGGCTACTCGACCGGCGGCGTGGCCCTAGCTAGCGCAGCGATCGGCCGGCCACGTTGGTCGCCTCCCGATGCCGTCCAGGGACGGCCGGTCATGTCCGTATCCGCTGAGGGCGCCGTGGAAGCCCTCACCGACAGAGGGATCGTCGCCCGATGGAATTTCTGCACACCATGGTCCGGGTCGCCGATCTCGACCGTGCGCTCGCCTTCTACGTCGACACGTTCGGCCTTCAGGAGGTGCGCCGCGTCGAGAACGAGAAGGGCCGCTTCACCCTCGTCTTCCTGGCCGCCCCCGGGGACGCCGAGCGGGCGAAGGAGACGAGGTCGCCCCTCGTCGAGCTGACCTACAACTGGGATTCGGAAACCTACACAGGCGGCCGCAACTTCGGTCATCTCGCCTATCAGGTCGACGACATCTACGCCTTCTGCAGCCGGTTGCAGGAGAAGGGCGTCACCATCAACCGCCCGCCACGCGACGGCTACATGGCCTTCGTGAAGTCACCCGACGGCATCTCGATTGAGATCCTCCAGAAGGGCGGCGCGAAGGCGCCGCAGGAGCCGTGGGTGTCGATGGAGAATACAGGGACCTGGTAACCGGCCTTGACCCGGACGGCAGCGCGGGCGCATCTGCCCGCGGATCAGCCGGCCGGGCAGCCGCTCCGGACGCGCAAGCGTCCGGGGAGGAAAGTCCGGGCTCCATGGAGAGACGGTGCCGGATAACGTCCGGCGGGGGCGACCCCAGGGACAGTGCCACAGAGAGCAGACCGCCCCGGATCCGTCCGGGGTCAGGGTGAAAGGGTGCGGTAAGAGCGCACCGCGGACGCGGCAACGCGGACGGCACGGCAAACCCCACCGGGAGCAAGACCGAATAGGGGCGGCGCGCCCTTCGCGAGAAGGGCAGGCCCGCTCTCCAGGCCAGTCGCCCGGGTTGGTTGCTCGAGGCGGTCGGCAACG